>WNGB01004028.1_pt1 | contig 22719 bp, 27 predicted proteins | sample 5400681 | NCBI WGS metagenome assembly WNGB01 (sample SAMN13153367, study PRJNA577476) | soil metagenome | isolation source: 115 cm soil or saprolite under grassland replicate 2 | place: USA:California | collected 2016-06-15
ATGTGGAAACGCCAAGTGCCCTACAGCGAAACGCATCACCTGGCCACCATGGCACGCCAACACCTACACCAGACGGCGGCCTAAACTTTTCACTTGACACCCCATAGGAAGTCTCTCCCTCTCCGAGGGAGAGGGATTCATTTTGATCCCTCGCCCCCGAAGGGGGAGACGGTAGGGTGAGGGGGAGGCTAGGATGCGGTACCCGCGTTCGTGGAGAGGTCAGGCGAGCGAGCCGGATGCGGCGGAGACTCAGCCGCTCGCGCGCGGCGTGAGGAGCTTGGCGCGCAGATCCTCGACCTGCTGGTGGAAGGGCGCGCCTCCGCGCGCCGTCATCGGCGTCTTCTCTGCCAGCCCCGTGTGCAGCTCGACGAACACGGGCCCTTCCGCCGTGAGCAGCTCGGGAAGCCGTCGCCTGAGTTCCTCGACGTCGCGGATGGCGCAGGCGAGGCGATAGCCCGCGGCCTTGGCCATCATCACGAAGTCGACGGTGAGCCCGCCCGGGATCACCTGAGCGCCGGAGGTGTGATAGACGCCGTTCTTGAAGAGGAAGTGCACGAGATTGCGCGGAGCGGCGCCCGCCACCGTGGCCAGCGACCCGAGCTGCATGAGGAGGGAGCCGTCGCCGTCCAGCACCAGCACGCGCCGGTCGGGCCGCGCCAGGGCGATGCCGAGGCCGAGCGAGGAGGCGCCGCCCATGAAGCCGACGCACGTCGCCGACAGGTCATCCGGGGCGATCTCCCGCCAGGCCGGCGCCGTGGTCATGGTCGGGATGCAGACGGCATTGCCCCGCGCCGACGCGATGATGCTCAGCACGTCTTCAGGCTTCATGGCCATGGCTCAGCTCGTCTCGAGACCCACGAGCACGGCCGCCGGGCCGCGCCGGGACCGGCTCAGGCGGTAGTACTCGGGGATGAGGTGCACGTCGTTTGGGCCCTCGAGCCGAGCGTGCGGGACGCCGAAGGTGTCGAGCAGCGGCTCGCAGTAGCGGACCATGGAGTGTCGCGATTCCTTCGGGTCCTTGTCCTTCTCGCGGCTCAGGAGCCCGATCATGTAGAAGACGGGGACGCGACCGTCCATGGCCACGCCCCGCAGCGTGTTGATCGAGGCGTAGAGACCCGCGTGCTGGATCATCAGCACCACCGGCTCGCCGCCGATGTGAAGCCCGGCCGCGATGGTCGTGGCCTCGTCCTCCGTGGCGCAGGTGACGACGCGGATGGACTCTTCCTTGTCGAGCGCGGCCAGCACGGACTTCTGGTGCGTGTCCGGCACGCTCAGGATCCAGCCGAGATGACTGTGCCGCGGCGGTTCGAGGACTTCCGCCGCCAGCGCGGCGCGCGCCGCGCGAAAGGTGTCCTTCAGCGTGTCGATGATGAGCGGCGCGGGAATCGACTCGGGCATTGGGGACTCCTCAGAACCAGCTCGATTTGTCGACCACGTTGCGCAGGGGCTGCCCGGCCAGGAAGCGCCGGCTGTTGTCGAGCAGGACCTCGTAGCGGCGCTCGTCGAGATAAGGCCCATGGCCGGCGGTGTGTGGCGTGATCAGCACGCCCGGCATGGTCCACAGGGGGTGGTCGGCCGGCAGCGGCTCCTGCTCGAAGACGTCGAGACCCGCGCCCGCGATCTCGCCGGCCCCGAGCGCGGCGGCCAGGTCATCGAGCCGCGTCGTCTTGCCGCGGCCGATGTTGATGAAGAAGGCGGTGCGCTTCATCCGCTGAAAGCGCGCCCGGTCCATGAAACCTTCCGTGGCCGGCGTATGGGGCACGGTGAGGATGACGAAATCGGCGCGCGCCAGCAGGGAGTCGAGCGCCGCAGCGCCGTGCAGCTCGGCCACGCCGGGCGGAGCCTCCTGGCGGCGCGCGTCCACGCCGATCACGCGCATGCCGAAGGCCGCGGCGAGCCGTGCGGTCTCCGCGCCGATCCCGCCCACGCCGACGATGAGCGCGGTGGCCTCGGGCAGGTGGACCACGCCGCCGTCGAGCGGCGCTGGGCGCCACTCGCACTTCCACTGCTGGGGCAGGTACCGATGCAGCCCTCGCGCGAAGGCCAGGACGAAGGCCATGATGTGGGCGCCGATGTGGTCGTTGTAGATCTCGCGGAAGTTGGTCACGACCGCGGGGTGGGCGATCAGCTCGGGGTAATACCATCCGGCCGGCGGCGCCGCCTGGGGCGCCTGGAGCCAGCGGAGCCGACGCGCATCGGCCAAGAGCCGCGGCGGCATGGTTCCGAACGCGGCGTCGGCCTGTCCGACAGCTCGCGCGGCCTCGCCGGCGTCCTCGGCGATGACCACGGAGAGCTCCGGAAGCGCGGTGGCGAGACGCTTGGCCCATTGGCGCGTCGTCGGAGTCTGCGGCGGCAGCATGAGGAGCGTGGCGGACATCGGGCCTCGACATTACGCGATCCCGCCGCATTCGGTCAACGTGGTGTTGCGGCGGGGGTGCCATCCGGATACTCTGGCGCAGGTCCCGTGAAGACACAAGGACCGAGGGAGCCCGTGATGCCCGAACTGACCACGCCGATGCTGGCGGATCTGGTGACTGAAGTCAGCGCCTGGCAGGGACCCTCGCTCGCGCGCGATCGGTACCTGGTCCGGATACCGGATGACTGCGCGCGGGAGCTGGATGCGGTGCTGGCCGAGCTCCGCGCCGCGCCGGTGCCGACGCTCCTCCTGCTACCCGAGCACTTCAGCCTCGGACGAGTTCCTGGGCGACCCGGCGAATCGGCTCGATCTCTGGCTCGAGCCGGGCCAGATCCAGATCCTGAACAACCGCGTCATCGTCCACGGCCGGACCCCCTACGAGGACCACGACGAGCCTGAGCGGCGCAGGCACCTGGTGCGTCTGTGGCTCCGGGCGGGGGACCGCCGCCACTTTCGCGGATAGCGGGCGGTCGAGGCATGCTGACGCCCTCGGCCGCAGGCTCAACGGACAGAGAGCGCGCCTCGCCTGCGGCCGAGGGCGCTCCGCGGGCAGGTCGCGCGGCCTTGTCGTTGCCGTGACCGAGAGCCTGGGCTATACTCCGGCCCCACTAACGACCGGGCGTCGAACCTTCCGCGTGATCGGAGGTCACCATGGCCTATGCTCGTCCGCTCTGGTCGCTCGTGCCGGCGGCATCCGTGCTAGCCGTCCTGCTCCTCCTGGCGCCCGGGACAGCCCAGACTCCGCGGACGGGGCCGACTCCCCAGCCGTCGCCCCACGCGTCCAAGACGCCAAAGTACGGCGGGGTGCTCGTCACCTCGCCACTCAGCGCGACGCCGAGCCTCTCTCCCCACGAGGAGTCCACGGTCGCCACGGTCCAGCAGGCCAGCCCGTGCTTCAACAACCTCGTCTACTTCGATCCCGCGAAGAAGCAGGAAAGTGTCGACACGCTCATTCCGGAGCTGGCCGAGAAATGGTCGTGGCAGGACGGCCATCGCAATCTCGTCTTCTTCCTCCGCCGTGACGTCAGGTGGCACGACGGCAAGCCCTTCACGTCTCAGGATGTCAAGTACACCTTCGACGCCGTGCGCGGAGCGCCCGACGCCAAGGCCAAGCTCAGGGTGAACCCGAGAAAACTCTGGTACGAGAACATCGACGCGATCGAGGCGCCGGAGCCGTACACGGTCGTCTTCCGGCTCAAGCGGTCCCAGCCGTCGCTCCTGCTCATGCTGGCCTCAGGCTACTCGCCCGTGTACCCGGCCCACGTCCCCCTGGCCGAGTTCAAGAACCGATGCGTCGGCACCGGACCGTTCAAGCTCAAGGACAACAAGCCCGGCGAGTACGTCGAGTACGCGAGGAACCCGGACTACTTCGTGAAGGGACGTCCCTACCTCGACGGGATCAAGTTCGTGATCGTCCGGGACCGCTCGACGCAGATCGCGGCGCTCCAGTCGGGCCAGCTCGACGTCTCGGGCAGCGGCTGGAACAAGACCAATGCGGAGAACGCTAAGGCTGGCGCCCCGAAGCTCGCCGTGGTCGAGATGGACAACAACGTCAACGACAACGTCCTCGTCAACTTCAAGCGGCCGCCCTTCACGGACCTCCGGGTGCGCCGGGCCATCAACCTGGCGCTCGACCGCAAGGCCTACATGGTGGGGCCGCGACAGGGCGCCGCGACCTTCGGCGGAGCCTTGCTGCCTCAGCCGGCGGGGGTCTGGGGCCTGCCGCAGGCCGAGGTGGCCAAGTTGCCCGGGATGGGCGACGCCGTGAGGCAGAGAGCCGAGGCCCGGAAGCTCCTGGCGGAGGCCGGCTTCGGACCCGGCAATCCGCTCAAGCTCACGGTGTCCACCCGTGCGCTCGCCATCTACGTCGACACGGCAAGCTGGATGGTCGACCAGCTCCAGCAAGTCGGGATCGAGGCGACGCTCGAGCAGATCGAGACCGGCGTCTGGCATCCCAAGATGACCCGGCTCGAGTACCAGGTCGCCCTCAATCTGACGGGGGTCGGGGTCGACGATCCCGACGCCCAGCTCTTCGAGAATTACCGCTGTGGGTCGCAGCGAAACTTCTCCGGCTACTGCTCGGAGGAGATCGACCGGCTCATGGTCGAGCAGTCCCAGGTTCTGGACCGACCCAAGCGCCTCGCGCTCGTCAACGAGATCGACCGCAAGCTCCAGGCCGACGGGGCGCGGCCGATCCTGGGCTGGGCCAAGCAGTACGCCGTCTACTGGCCGCACGTGAAGAACTGGGTGGTGCACGAGAACTCGATCTATAACGTGTCCCGCCGCCAGGACGTCTGGCTCGACAAGTAACTGGAGGGCAGCGCGGACCGAAAGCGCCGGTGCCTCCGGCCGCATTCCCCATGCGCACCTACGTCATCAAGCGTCTCGTGATCGCCGGCGTCACCTTGCTTGGCATGTCGATCCTCATCTTCGTCCTCATGCGCCTGGCGCCCGGCAACATCACCGACATCATCTTCGAGTCGGCGGGTTATGTGGACCAAGCGGACAAGAAGCGACTGGAGGGAGAGCTGGGGATCGACAAGCCCGTCCCCGTCCAGTACGCGCGCTGGCTCGGCGAACTCCTCCGCGGCGACCTCGGCAAATCCTACCGCTACGACCTTCCTGCCTGGGAGGTCATCAAGCCGCGACTTCCGGTGACCCTGGAGCTGGCCGTGCTGGCGCTGGCGTTCTCGGTTCTGCTGGGCGTACCCACGGGGGTGATCAGCGCCATCCGCCAGGACCGGCCGGTGGACTACGTCCTTCGCGTGCTGTCACTCGCCGGCCTGTCCATGCCCTCGTTCTGGCTCGCGATGATCGTGATCCTCGTGCTGGTGCGGTCGCTCGGCATGATCCCGTCGATGACCTACGTCTCGCCCTTCGACAACCTCGGGGCGAACCTGTTCCAGTTCCTGCTGCCGGCGGTCGCGGTGGGCTACCGCAGCTCCGCCCTGATCATGCGGATCACCCGCTCGGCCATGCTCGAGGTGCTGCGCGAGGACTACATCCGAACGGCGTGGGCCAAGGGGCAGCGCGAGCGGTTCGTCGTGTGGCGGCACGCGTTCAAGAACGCCTCCTTGCCGGTCATCACGCTCATCGGCATCGAGTTCGCGTTCCTCATTGGCGGGCTCATCGTCACGGAGACGGTCTTCAACCTGCCGGGGGTGGCGCGCTACCTCGTGGATGCGATCCAGGGGCGTGATTACCCGATCGTCCAGAACCTCGTGATGCTGATCGCTGGGGTCGTGGTGCTGTCGAACCTCACCGTCGACCTCCTCTACAGCTGGCTCGACCCGCGCATCAAGTACGGCAAGGCGTGATGGCGAACGGGACGAGAGCGATCGAGATCGCGATCCCGGGCGCGCCGCCCGCCGACCGCGCGTGGCCGGGGACGCTGTGGCGCTTCGTGCGGAAGAAGCCGCTGGGCGCGGCCGGCGGATTCCTGATCGTTCTCTTGATCCTCACCGCGGTCTTCGCCGAGGTCCTGGCGACCCACAATCCGGTACGGACCTCGACCCGGGTCCTGGCGCCACCAAGCACCGAGTTCTGGCTGGGCACCGACAACCTCGGCCGCGATCTCTGGAGCCGCGTCGTGTACGGCTCCCAGATCTCGCTTCTCGTCGGCTTGACGTCGACGCTGCTCGGCGCCGTGGTGGGCGGCCTGCTCGGGCTCCTGTCCGGCTATATCGGCGGGTGGACGGACCTCGTGACGCAGCGCCTGATGGACATCATGCAGGCTTTGCCCATCCTGGTCCTGGCGCTCGTCATGGCCGCCGCCCTCGGGCCCTCGCTCGTCAACACCATCATGGCCATCTCGGTCGTGATCATCCCGCGCGTCGCGCGGGTCGTGCGGTCGAGCGTGCTCGCCATCCGCGAGTTCCCCTTCATCGAAGCGGCGCGCGCCATGGGCGTCAGCCACGCGCGAGTGGCGCTCCGGCACGTCCTGCCGAACACTGTCGGCCCGTTCACCGTGCTGATCACGGCTCAACTCGGCGGGGCCATTCTCGTGGAGGCGGCGCTCTCCTTCCTGGGTCTCGGGATCCCGGAGCCCTACCCGTCCTGGGGGCGGATGCTGTCGATCGCCGCCGCCGAATACGCGCACAAGGCGCCGTGGCTGGTGATCTTCCCTGGCGTCGCCATCAGCCTCGCCGTGTTCGGCACCAACCTCCTCGGTGACGCCCTCCGGGACACGCTGGATCCGCGGCTGCGCGGCGCCTAGCGGACGTGATTCACGAACGTGCGCTCCGCGTCGTAGGCGCCCCCTCACCCTGTCCCTCTCCCCCTCCCGGGGGCGAGGGGATCGAAACGGCTCCCTCTCCCTCGGAGAGGGAGAGGGTCGGGGTGAGGGTGGGCGTCTGTTCACGCATAGTCCGGGCTAGCCACGTCGCACTGGCGCAGGCAGCTCAGCTACGGGTCGCGCCCTGGACGTTGACGTAGACGGCGTAGAGGGACTGGCTGCTGGCCATGAAGAGCCGGTTCCGCTTCACGCCGCCGAAGCAGAGGTTGGCGCAGCGCTCGCGAAGCAGGATCCGGCCGATGAGCGTGGCGTCGGCGTTGAAGATCGCCACGCCGTCCTGCCCGTCACCGCCGCCGAAGCCGCACCAGAGATTGCCCTCGGTGTCGCAGCGAAAGCCGTCCGGGATGCCGGTCCCGGCATCGATGAACGTGCGCCCGCCGGCGAGCCTGGTTCCGTCGTCCACCACGTCGAAGACGCGGATCTCCCGCGGGGTCGCGCCGCTGACGACGACGTAGAGGCGCCTCTCGTCGGGCGAGAAGCACAGTCCGTTGGGCCGCGGGATGTCGCTCGTCGCCACAGTCGCCTGGCCGGTCTTGCCGTCGATGCGGTACACGCTCGTGGGCAGCTCTTGTGTGGCCGTGTGCCCTTCGTAGTTGCTCAGGATGCCGAAGGGCGGGTCGGTGAACCAGATGGAGTCGTCGGACCTGACGACGACGTCGTTGGGTGAGTTGAGCGGCTTGCCCTGGAAGCGGTCGAGCAGGACGGTGATGGCGCCGTCGTACTCGGTTCGCGTGACGCGCCGGCTGTCGTGCTCGCAGGTGACCAGACGTCCTTGCCGGTCTCGCGTGTTGCCGTTGGCGAAGTTGGACGGCTTGCGGAAGACGCTGACCTGGCCCGTCTCCTCTTCCCACTTCATGATCTGGTTGTTCGGGATATCGCTCCACAGGAGAAAGCGGCCGTCCCCGAACCAGACGGGGCCTTCGCACCAGCGGAACCCGGTCGCGAGGCGCTCGACGGCCGCGTTAGCGATCCGGTACCTGGCGAAGCTCGGATCCACGATCCGGATGGCCGGGTCTGGATATCGAACCAGGGTCGGGCCGTCGACGGAGCTCACCCTTTAATACGTCCTCCAGCACAGGCCGGCGGGCGACGATCCTCGACGCGCGTCACCGGCTGGCCGATGCCGAATTGCTCCATCGGAGCGGTCAGATCGTGAAGCGGCGCCTGAAGACCCGGCGGATCAGATACGGGTTGGCCCCCAGCTCGTAGAGCTTGATGATGTCGCCCTCCTTGAGGGCCGCCCGCTCCGCGGGAGTCAGCTCGTGCCCTGCCAGCTCCTCGTCCGTGAGAGCCTCTCTCATGAGGTGCTGGCGCGCGATCCCCGTCAAGAGCTTGTTGAGCGGATACGAGACCATGATCATGGATGCACCCACACCGTGGCGCAGCCCGTGATCCACTCGGGCACCCCCTCGTAGGCGAGCACGTCCCCCTTCCAGCCGGGGACGGCGCCGAGGAGGGCGATCCAGTTCCTGATCTCCTGGCCGCCGTTGCCCCCGTCCCGCTCGATCTCGTCGCGGGTGAGGCGGGTCAGCGGCTCCACGTCGCCGCGCGCCACGTGATCGAGCACGCGCTGGTCGAACTCGGGGTTGATGCGCCCGGTCTCCGGCGTGCCCACCCAGTGGGAGAGGCCGCCCGTGGCGACGAGCCCGATGCGCTCGCCGCTCGGCCGGGCCCGGATGAAATCGCCCACGAAGGCGCCGACTTCGCGGCAGCGTCGCGGCGTCGGCAGGGGAGGGGCCGCGCAGTTCGTGTAGACGGTCACGATGGGGATCTCGCCCTGGGGCATCAGGAAGTGGAGCGGAACCGACAGCTCGTCCCAGCTCTCGATGTCGTAGGAGTAGGCGAAGTCGATGCCGCCAGCGAGCCCGGCCTCGAGGAGCGCCATGGCCCAGTCGGGATTGCCCCGGATCTTTCGCGGCTCGATGCGCATCAGCCTGGCGCCTCCCGGGCTCGGCGCGTCGTAGGACTCCGCGAGGCCGACGCAGAAGGCGGGCAGGTTGTTGTAGGCGAAGTTCTGGAGGTGGTCGTTCACGAACATCACGAGGAGATCCGGGCGCGCGGCGGCCAATCGCCGGCTCGCCTCGTGGAAGCCCGCGTAGAGGCGGTCGCGCTGCTCGGGCCTGTCGACATCGGGCTTGCCCGTGATGAGCGGTGCGTGCGCTGTCATTGCGGCTGCCACGATCTCAGCCATCATGTCCCTCCGCCTGGCCCGGGCGCTGCCCGGGCTGATCGCCGGGCTGCTCCCGTGCTGTTTCCCTGCTGTTCGCCTGCTGTTCCCGAGGTATGGTAGTCCATCCTGCGACCGTAGAGAAGATGGCCTGCGGGCGGCCTCGAGGTCGAGCCGGTTCGTGATAGGGTGGCGGCCTGGGAGCACCGGCTGCCGACGCACACGTGGAACCTCCGGAGGAGACAACGATGGCACACGGCTTCGCGATGTTCGCCGCCACCCCGCCCGACGTCATCCGCGCCTCGGCGCGGGAGGTCGAAGCGCTCGGCTACGGCTCGTTCTGGGTCAACCATCCCGGCGCCACGGACGGGCTCGCCGCGCTAGCCCATGCGGCCGGTGAGACACGGCGCATCGAGCTCGGGATAGGCGTCATTCCGCTGCACACGCGCGGCCCGGAGAGCATCGTGCAGGGCGTGCGGGCCAGCGCGCTGCCGCTGGACCGCCTGCTGCTCGGAGTGGGGAGCCCGAACCCGAATTCGCTCAGCCGCGTGCGGACGGGCATCGGCGAGCTGCGCGCCCAGCTCTCGACGCGCCTCATCGTGGCGGCACTCGGCCCTAAGATGTGTCGTCTCGCCGGCGAGATCGCCGACGGCGTGCTCTTCAACTGGCTGACCCCCGAGCACGCGCGGCTGTCCGCCGGATGGGTGCGCGAGGGCGCCGCGGCGGCGGGCCGCAGACCGCCCACACTCTGGGCCTATGTCCGCGTCGCCCTGGGAGCGGCGGCGTGCGAAAGGCTCGGGGAAGAGGGGGCCCGCTACGCGACGATACCGGCCTATGCGAGCCACTTCGAGCGGATGGGCGTGAAGCCCGTCGAGACGTGCGTGGCGGCGCAGACCCCCGAGGCGATCCAGCCGGCCCTCGCCAAGTGGCGCGGGGCTGTCGACGAGATCGTGCTCCGGGCCATCACCGCCAAGGACACGATCGAGGAGAACGCGGCGCTGCTGAGAGCGGCCAGGCCGACGTAGTACCGAGCGCCGCCCGCGGTGGCACCCTCCGCGATCGCCGTGCTAACCTTCCAGCGACGGTCGAGCCCGTCACGAGGAGGTAGGGAGCGATGCTGAGCCAGGAAGACAACGAGCTGCTGACGAGGACGGGGCCGGGCACGCCGATGGGCGAGCTCCTGCGCCACTATTGGATGCCGGTCGTGCAGTCGAGTGAGCTCGAGCCCGGCGGGCGTGTCAAGCGCGTCAAGCTCTTGGGCGAGCGCCTGGTCGTCTATCGCGGGAAGAAGGGCCGGCCCGGGCTCATCGGCGAGTTCTGCCCCCACCGGCTCGCCTCGCTCTACTTCGGCCGCGTCGAGGACGAGGGGATGCGCTGCGTCTATCACGGCTGGCAGTTCGCCCTGGACGGGCAATGTCTCGAGATGCCCTGCGAGCCCGCCGAGTCGAGCTTCGCCTCCAAGGTTCGGCACGTCGCGTACCCGTGCGTCGACCAGGGCGGGGTGATCTGGGCCTACATGGGGCCGGCGAGCCCGCCACCGCCGCTGCCCGCTCTCGAGTGGACGCTGCTGCCGGAAGGCAACACCTTCATCTCCAAGCGCGTGCAGGAGTGCAACTGGTTTCAGGCCATGGAGGGCGGCATCGATTCCAGCCACATCTCCTTCCTCCATGCCCCGCTCCATCACACGGACGGCGAAGTCGCGCGCGAGCTCGACCGCGCGAGCTTCGGCGTCGGTGAGGCCGTGCAGACGGCCGACCGGGCGCCGCGCTTCGAAGTGGTCGATACCGACTACGGGGTGCTCATCGGCGCGCGGCGCAGCTGGCCCGACGGGCAGCACTACTGGCGCATCACGCAGTTCCTCATGCCCTTCCACACGATGCCGCCCACGGATCGCGGCGAGAAGATCGTCCAGTCGCACATCTGGGTGCCCATGGACGACACCAATGTCGTCAACTGGATGGTGACGTGGCATCCGGAGCGGCCGCTCACCCGCGAGGAGCGCCAGCTTCACCTCGAGGGCAAGGGCGCGCATGTCTGCGACTACGCGCCCGCGACCTCCGAGCCCTACGGCGACGTGCGCACCGCCGCCAGCCGCGACAACGACTACGGCATGGACTGGGAGGCGCACCGGACGAAGATGTTCTGCGGCATCCCGGGCTTCGGCGTCCAGGACCAGGCGATCCAAGAGAGCCAGGGCTCCATCGTCGACCGTACCCGGGAGCGCCTGGGCACGAGCGACGCGGCGATCATCCAGGTGCGCAAGCGCCTCATGAGCGCGGCCCGGGCTCTGCAGGAGCGGGGCGCGCCGCCGCCTGGCCGCAATCCGGAATCGTTCCTCGTGCGGTCCACCTCGGTGGTGCTGCCGCCGGGGGCGAACTGGGTGGACGGCGCGATGTCGCGGATCGTGGTGAGGCCGGGCGCCCAGTTGACGCTCGCCTGAGCCCGCCCGTGCCGGGGCGCATGGCGGGTCGAGTCGCCCTCATCACCGGTGGGGGAGGCGGCATCGGGGAGGCGACAGCGCGGCTCTTCGCCGAAGAGGGGGCCTCGATCGCCCTGGTGGACACCGACAAGGCCGCGGTCGACGATGCCGCGGCCGGCATCGGCAAGGCGACGCCGGGCGCGGCGATCATCACGCTCGTGGCGGATCTCACCCTCGAGGCCGAGGTCCTCCGCGTCGTGGACCTGACCCTCGCGCGCTTCCGGGCGCTGCACACGCTGGTCAACGTCGCCGGGGTGCGCGTCTACACGCCGCTGGCGGCGGCCGAGTCCAAGGACTGGGAATTCATTATCGGCGTGAATGTCCTGGCCACCGCCTATTGCTGCAAGGCCGCGCTGCCGCCGCTCCGTGCCTCGGGACGCGGCACCATCGTCAATGTCTCGTCCGTCTACGGCGTCATGGGCCGCGCCGGCATGGGCCAGTACGACACGACCAAGGCCGCCGTGCTCGGGCTCAGCCGGGCTCTCGCCGTCGAGGAGGCGCCGCACGGCATCCGCGTGAACGCCGTGTGCCCGGGCGGGACCATCACGCCCTATCACATCCGCCGCGCGGCGGGGCAGGGCGTCTCGGAGGCCGAGCTGCGGGCGCAGCGGAAGGCGGACAATCTCCTCGGCCGCTGGGCGGAGCCGCGCGAGGTCGCGTTCCCCATCCTGTTCCTGGCCTCGGACGAGTCTTCCTATGTCACGGGGGCCACGCTCATGGTGGACGCGGGCAGGTCGATCCTCTAGCAGGCGGCTGAAAAGGCCTGCGGGTCTTTCAGCAGCGGGCTAGGGAGGGAACCGGTGGCGCCTGGCGCCGCCCGGCGCTATGATGCGACCCGCATCCGGGTCCGCCCGGATCCAGGCCCACGAGGAGGCCGGCTCATGGACGAGACCGCCGTTGCGAGCGTGACCGGTGTGGCGCAGGTCTTCGATCTCCACGCGCTCAAGGCATTCGCGCAGGACAGGCGGGTGCGGAAGATGCTCTTCAAGACCGACCAGCTCTGGTCGGAGATTGCCTGCTACGAGCCGGGACAGTCCACCGTCATGCACAGCCACCCGAGGGAGGAAGAGGCCATCTTCGTCCTCGAGGGCAAGGCCAACATGAACATCGACGGCCATGAGCTGGTCGTGCCGGCCGGCTCCATCGTCAAGTTTCCCAATGCGGTGATGCACGACGTCCGCAACCTGGGGGACGAGCGATGCGTGATCATGTTTCTCAAGGTCAACCCCAAGGTGCTGCCCCGGAGCGCCAAGGCCGGCCAGGATGGGTAACGTCGAGCGCTGCGACAAGACGCTGCCGCTGAACGAGATGATCTTCTACGTCCGCCGCGACGCGGCCCTTCGCGCGCGCTGGACGAGCGATCTCGAGGGCCTGGCCCGGGAGTTCGGCCTGAGCGGGGATGAGTACGAGGCCCTGCGCGACAAGGACGTGCGGCGGCTCAACGAGATGGGGGTGCACCAGTACTACATCCCGCAGATCCTTCGGCTCTTCTACGGCGCCGCCGCCAACACCAACAGCCACCCCGCGCTCGAGGCCTACAAGCGCGCGTTCCCGGAGGAGGCGGCGCAGGCGCTCCGGCTTCAGAACGAGCTCGAGAAGCGAGGGCGCTGAGCCATGGCGCAGATCGTCGCCGCGATGGCCATGACCCACTCCCCGGGACTGACCGGCTGGTTCGACCGCGCGCCCAGGGACCAGCAGACGCTGGCCCTCCAGGCCATCGGCGAGATGCGCGAGCGGCTCGCCGCGTCGCGGCCCGATGTGGTCGTCGTGTTCAGCAACGACCACCTGCTGAACTGGCCGATGAACAACACGCCGGAGTACACAGTGGGCATCGGCGCCGAGCACGTCGGCCCCGCCGACTGGTACGACGAGTGGCTCGGCTTGAAGAAGTACCGGATCCCGGGGCACCCGGCGCTGGCGCGCTTCATCGTCAACGAGGGCGCGCGCCGCCGCCTGGCCTTCGCCTACCTGCGGGAGATGCAGTTCGACGACGGCGTGTCCGTGCCCATGCACTACCTCAATCCGTCGAGCGCGATCCCGCTGGTGCCCGTGACGATGAACTGCACGGTGCCGCCCATTCCCACTCCCGAGCGCGCCTACGAGGTGGGGACCACGCTCCGCGACCTCCTCAAGAGCTACCCGGGCAGCGAGCGCATTGCCGTGCTGGCCACGGGCGGTCTCTCGCACGAGCCGGGAGGACCACGCTACTTCTGGGTGGACGAGGACTTCGATCTCTGGTTCCTCGACCTCCTGAAGAAGGGCGACCACGAGGTTCTGCTGCGCGACTGCACGCTCGAGCGGATGGAGGCCGCTGGCTCGGGCGGCACGGCGGAGCTCCTCGCGTGGATCCTCGTCCTGGCCTTCACGGCGGGCCCGGCCGAGGTCCTGGCGTACATGCCCGCCATCGCCTGGCGCTCGGGGACGGGCATGGTGGCCTGGAGTCGCCTCGCCCCCTAGCCCGAACTACTCACGAGGGCGGCTACCGCATCCTGGCTTCCCCCTTATCTATTCAGCCCTCGCCTCAGGGCTTCGCTTTTCAGCTCTAACTGCGGCCCTTTCCCCGTTGGGGCGAGGGATCAAAACGAATCCCTCTCCCTCGGAGAGGGAGAGGGCTGGGTGAGGATGGCGTTGTCTCGCGAATAGTCCAGGCTAGCTGCTCCCGCGCGGGGCGCCCCTCTCGATCAGCCCGGAGAGGGGCGAGACGATGGTCAGCCCGCCGTCGAGCACGATGGTCTGGCCCGTGAGAAAGCCCGCTCCGTCCGAGACCATCCAGGCGACGCAGTCGGCGACGTCGTCCACGGTGCCGATGCGCCGCAGCGGCGTGGCCGCGGCCAGCTGCGCCGTCGCCGCCTCGTAGTCGCGCCCGAGCCCTTGCTCGACGTAGAGGCGCGAGGCGTCGGTGGCGACGAAGCCGGGATTGACGCTGTTGACCGTGATGCCCTGGGGCCCGAGCTCATGCGCGAAGGCCCGCACGAGGCTCTCCACTGCGGCCTTGGCGCCGCCCAGCACGCCGTGCCCGGTCATGGCCTGGAAGCTGTCGATGCCCGAGACGGCGACGACGCGTCCGGGCCGGCCGCGCATGAGGGGCAGGGCCGCCCGCACCGCGGCGATGAAAGAGTCCACCGAGATCGCGAAGGTGAGCCGCACGTTGTGCGGCTTCTGATCGGGCAGCGAGCGGAACGCCGTGGCCGCGGCATTGGCGACCAGAATATCCACGCGCCCGAAGGCCTCCCCGATGCGCTCGAAGACCGGCCCTACCTGTGACGGGTCGCTCAGCTCGAGGGGCAGGGCCAGGCCCCGCACGCCCTCGCGCTCGATCTCTTCGACGACCTGGCCGGCGAGCTCGGCGTTGCGGCGATAGGTGATCACGCAGTGGGCGCCGTCGCGCGCCAGTCTCACGGCGATGCCGCGGCCGATGCCGCGCCCGGCGCCCGTGACGACCGCCACCCGGCCCAGGAGGGGCTTCGTCGCTCCAGCCGTCATCCTCTCAACCCCCGAGCCGCGACAGCGCGGCCTCCGCCTCGGCGCCTCTGACCCGAGACTGTATCACCGACCCGGGAGAGTGCCCTTGACGAACCCGCCCCCCTTGTGCCAAATAGGGCCACCCCGGTGGGCCTGGCCCGAACCGCGATCACAGGAGGGACGCGACATGACCGTGACGAGCCTGAGGCGTGTCTGTGTGTTCGTGGCCGGCGTCGCGCTCGCTTGCGGCGTATCGCCGGCGCTGGCGCAGACCATCACCCTGCGGGGCGCGAGCCAGTTCGACGATACCCACTCCTACAACCAGACCATGCTCAAGTTCGCCGAGCAGGTCCAGAAGTACTACGGCAAGCCTGTGAACTTCGTCCTGCATCGGAACCGGGAGCTGGGCCTCGAGAAGGACTACTTCTCCTACATGAGCCAGGGCCTCTCGGTCGACTACGCGATCGTCGCCCCGTCCCACATGGCCACGTTCTCGAAGGCGGCCACGCTCATGGACATGCCGTTTCTGTTCCGGGACATCGACCACTGGAACAAGGTCCTGTCCACCGGTGAGGCCCTCAAGCCGATCGCCGACGACGTCCTCAAGAAGGCGGACGTCATGCTCATCGGGTACGCGGGCGGCGGCGTGCGCAACATCGTGGCCAACAAGCCCGTGCGGAACATGGCGGAGCTCAAGGGGCTGAACATCCGCGTGATGGGCGCGCCGATCCAGACGCGCATGTTCCAGGCCATCACGGCCGCCCCCACGGTCATCGCGTACGACGAGGTGTACAACGCCATCCAGACGAACGTCATCCAGGCGGGCGAGAACGAGGCGCCCGGCTGGTCCCAGATGAAATGGTACGAGGTGGCGAGCGACATCTCCCAGACCCAGCACGCCATCACCATCCGGCCCCTCTGCATGAGCGGCAAGACCTTCCGCAAGCTGCCCAAGGACCTCCAGGAGGCCATTCTCAAGGCCGGGAAGGACGGGGCGGCCTGGGGCCGTCAGTGGGAGCGCCGGGAGGACGACAAGATCCTCGAGAAGCTCAAGGCCGAGGGGAAGATCCGGGTCCATCCGTTCGCCGACCGCGCGAAGCTCCTGGAGCTGGCGGCTCCGGTCAAGGAGTCGTTCGCGAAGGAGATCGAGGCGGACAAGGTTCTGGCGACGATCAACGGGGTCAAGTAGAGCCCCGCCCACCGGCAGTCGCGTCTGCGGGTCTCCGCGGCGGGGACCCGCCGTCGCGTCCTCCCACCGGGATCCCCGCACGATGACGCGCATCATCGACGCCTACTTCCGGCTCTTACAGGTCGTTCTCACGGTCCTGCTGTTCCTGCTGGTCATCCCCGTGACGCTGCAGATCGTGGCGAGATATACGGAGGTGATCCCGCGCTACATCTGGACCGAGGAGGCGGCGCGGTTCCTCTTCATCTGGGTCATCATGATCGGGGCGACGATCGCGGTCCGTGAGCGGACCCATTTCGACGTGGACGTGCTGCCGAAGCCGACGACCCCCCGCGGTCAGGCCATCGGCGAGCTGGTCGTCGACGCCGCCGTCCTCGTGGTGGCCCTGGTCTTCGTCCTCTATGGCTGGGGCTATGCCGCCTTCGGCTACAGCCAGACCTCCGAGCTGACGGGCATGAACATGCTGACCATGCACGTCGCGTTCCCGCTTGCCGGGGCCGCCTGGATCCTCTTCATCGCCGAGCGAGCGCTCGGCGCCCTGGGTGTGCTCTCCGGAAGGGCGCGTTGACCGCGGGGGAGGTCGGCCTCCTGATGTTCGCCGTCTTCGCGGTCCTGATCGTGGTCCGGGTGCCGGTTGCCTTCGCCCTCGGCATCGCGTGCGTGCCCGTCTTTTTCCTGGACGACCGGCTCTCGCCCGTGCTCCTGCTGACCGAGATGCACAAGTCCTACAACTCGTTCGTCCTTCTGGCGGTGCCGTTCTTCATCCTGGCCGCCAACCTCATGAACTCTTCAGGCATCACCCAGCGCCTGGTGGATCTCTCCCAGTCGATGGTGGGACACTTCCGCGGCGGCCTGGGGCACGTCGGCGTCGTGGTCGGCATGATCTTCGCCGGGATCTCGGGCTCGTCGACAGCGGAGGCGGCCGGCATCGGCTCCCTGCTCATTCCCTCGATGAAGAGACAAGGTTACGACCCGAGCTTCACCGTGGCGCTGATCGCGTGCGCCTCCGTGATGGGCGTCATCATCCCTCCCAGCATTCTCATGGTGGTGTGGGGAGGCATCATGTCCGTGTCGATCGGGGCGCTGTTCCTGGCGGGCTTCCTGCCCGGCATCATGATCGGCCTGTCCTTGATGTGTTGCGTCTACATCTATGCCCGGAAGCGCGGATATCCCGTCTACACGCGGGCGTCGATCCGCGAGTTCCTGCGCGCGCTGGGTCGGGCCTCCTTCGCGCTGTTCGCCCCGGGGATCGTCGTCGGCGGCGTCATCTTCGGCGTGGCGACGCCGACCGAGGCTTCGGTCCTCGCCGTGCTCTACACGCTGGTGATCGGCCTGCTGGTGTACCGGTCGATCGGCGTCCGCGAGCTGCCACGCGTGTTCTACGAGACGGCGCGCCTAGCGTCCATCTCCCTGTTCTGCATCGGCACCGCCTCCGCCTTCGGCTGGCTCCTCGCGTTCTACCGCATCCCGACGGCGATCATGAAGATCCTCGCGCCGTACGCCACCAGCGTGACCACCGTCGGCCTCATCGTCGCCGGGGTGTTCCTGGTCGTCGGCTGCTTCATCGACGCCATCCCGGCGATGATCATCTTCGGAAACCTCATGCTGCCGCTCGCGGAGCGGGTCCACATGCACCCCGTGCACTTCGCCATCATCGGCGTGGTGTCGCTCGCGTTCGGGCTCGTGACGCCGCCCTACGGGCTCTGCCTCCTCATCTCGTGCAGCATCGGACGGATCACCGTCGCCCAGTGCATCAGGGACGTGGCGATCCTCCTGGCCGCGATGCTGGTGATGCTCGCCTTCGTCATCTTCTTTCCCGGAGCGATCCTCTTCTTCCCGCGCCTGATCATGCCGAAGTTCGTCTGAGCGGCACGCCAGCCCCCTCCCGCTATTTCTGCTCGATGCGTCCGACCTTGCGCACGCCGTCGGCGAGGCGTCGCGCGTCCGCCTCGAAGAACTTCTGGAACTCCTGGCCCTGCTTGAAGGTGATGGGGGTCTCGAGCTTGTCCATGGCGGACTTGAACTCGGGATCGCCCACGCCCACCCGCATGGCCTCGCGCAGCTTCTGGAGCACCGGCTCCGGGGTGCCGCTGGGGGCGAAGACGCCTGCCCAGATGTAGAACTCGGCCGCCGGATAGCCCAGCTCCCTGAACGTCGGGACATCGGGGAGCGCCGCCACGCGCTTGTCCCCCCAGCCCGCGAGCGCGCGGAGCTTGCCGGCCTTGATCTGCGGGAGCACCACCGCGGGCCCGGACGCCAGGGCATCCACGTGGCCGCCGAGGATGGCGGTGAGGGCGGGCCCGGCGCCGCCATAGGGCACGTGGCGCAGCTTGATGCCCGCCGCGTTGGAGAGCAGCTCCATCGCCATGTGAAGCGTCCCGTAGATCCCGGACGAGCTGTAGGAGATCTGGTTCGGCCGTTTCCTGGCGTCCTCGATGAATTCCTGCGCCGTCTTCCACGGGCTCTCGGCGCGCACGACGAGAATCGTCGGATCGGCCGAGACGAGCGCCACCGGGGCGAACTGGTCGACCGTGAAGGCTGGCGGGCGCCCGAAGAGCTTGTCGGCTTCCGGGATGATCGAGATGCTCGAGAGCGCGAGAAGGAGCGTGTAGCCGTCGGGCTTGCTCGCGGCGACGAACTGCATGCCCACCGCGCCGGCCGCACCGGTCTTGTTGATCACCCCGACGGGCTGCTTGAGTACCTTCTCCATGGCCGCTGCCACCGGGCGCGCCGTCAGGTCGGCCACGCCGCCCGGCGGGAAGGGCGCCACGAGGGTGATGGGGCGCGAGGGATAGGGCTCCTGGGCCGCGACAGAGGAAGCCAGCGCCGCGCAGGCGAGCGTCACAACAAGAAGGCCGAGCCGAGGTCGCGTCATAGGTTCTCTCCCTTTTCATCGAGCGGGATGCGCCGCCGCCAGTCGAGCCCGCGCCCGAGCCACGAAGCCAGGTTCAGCAGCACGAGGAGGGCGCCGAATGCGAGCAGCGTGCCGGCGATGGGCCGCGAGACGAAGATCGCGTACTGCCCGTCGGACATCGCGAGCGACTGCCGGAGCGCCAGCTCGATCATGGGCGCGAGGATGGCGCCCAGGACGATGGGCGCCGTCTCGAAGCCGAGCTTTCTCAAGAGATAGCCGAGGACGCCCATGCCGAGCGCGATCCACACGTCGACCACGCTGCCGTTCACGGCGTAGACGCCCACCACGCAGAACATGATGATCGCGGGGTAGAGCAGCGGATAGGGGATGCGGAGCACGTTGACGAAGAGCCCGACCATGGGCAGGTTGAGCGCGAGGAGCATCAGGTTGCCGACGTACATCGACGCGATGAAGCCCCAGAAGAGCTCCGGCGACTGCTTGATCAGGAGCGGCCCCGGCGAGACGCCGTGCACCATGAGCGCCGCCAGCATCACCGCGGGGATGGGGCCGGACGGGACGCCGAGCGCCAGCATGGGGACGAACGCGCCCGACGTGGCGGAGTTGTTCGCCGACTCGGGGCCGGCGACGCCGGCGACCGCTCCCTGGCCGAACTCCTCCGGATGCCGGCTCAGCCGGCGCTCGACCGCGTAGGAGACGAAGCTCGAGATGATATGGGCCGAGCCCGGAATGATGCCGATCAGGAAGCCCAGGACGGTGCCGCGCCCGATGGGCATCATCGATTCGCGCCACTCCGTGCGGGAGGGGAGGAGCTCGCGGAGCTTGGGCTTGAGCACGGCGGGCGGCACCTCCTGTCCCGCCGTCGCCAGCACCTCGGCGATGCCGAAGAGCCCGACGGCGATCGGCACCACGCCGAGGCCGTCGCCCAGCTCCACCACGCCGTAAGCGAAGCGGAAGTAGCCGCTCATCTGGTCGATGCCGACCATGCCGAGGAGGAGCCCCACCATGGCCATGGCCAGTGACTTGACCATGGAGCCGCCGCTCATGTAGGCGAGCACGAGCAGGCCCAGGAGCAGCAGGGCGAAGTACTCGGGCGGGCCGAAGCGGAGCGCGAAGCTGGCCAGCGGCGGCGCCAGCAGCATGAGCGCGACCACGCTCACGGTGCCCGCGATGAAGGAGCCGATAGCGGCGATGGCCAGGGCCGCCCCGGCGCGCCCCTTGCGGGCCATCGCATAGCCGTCGATGCAGGTCATCACCGAGGCCGCCTCCCCGGGGATGCGCATCAGGATGGAGGTGGTCGAGCCCCCGTACATCGCCCCGTAGTAGATGCCCGCCAGCATCACGATGGCGTTCGTCGCGGTGAGACCGAAAGTGGCGGGCAGGAGCAGACTGATGCCGGCGAGTGGCCCCACGCCCGGCAGCACGCCCACCAGGGTGCCGACCACGCAGCCGACGAAGGCGTAGAGGAGCACGGGGGGCTGGAGCGCCACCGAGAAGCCGAGGGCGAGATTCTGGAAGGTCTCGGCCACGCGGTGTTCCTAGGAGGTGTTCTGATCCCCTCGCCCCCTGAGTGGGAGAGGGTCAGGGTGAGGGGGCGCGTCCGAGGACAAAGCCGCGTTCATGGACAATCCGGTCAGAGCCCGAAAGGACCGCGCGGCAGCTGGACGCGCAGCAGGGTGTCGAAGAGGTAGAAGGAGCCGAAGGCGAGCGCGAAGGCGAAGGCGGCGGCGACGAGGAGCGCCTTGCGCTCCACGATCCAGACGAGGAACAGGAGCGCGGCCAGGATGGTCAGACGGTACCCGAGGCGCTCGAGGCCGAGGCAGATGAAGGCCGAGACGCCCACGATCACCGCGGCGTGTCGGGCCTCGCCCCAGCCCACCGAGGCGATCCGCGCAGACCGGCCGCCCATCGCGAGCACCAGGCCGCCCAGGACCAGCAGGAGCGCCGCCAGGAGCACGGGAAAGTAGGCCGGGCCAGGACTGCGCCACGTCCCGAGGGGGAGCTTGCGGCTCTCCCAGATCACGAAGAGCGCAAGCAGGCAGAGCGCGCTTCCGGCGACACGATCCGTCGTCAGCATGGGAAGGGGCGCGAGGCGCTTCCTCGCAGCCGCGCAAGAATAGCACGCGAGTACCGGGGAGTCGATGCGACACCGGCCGCCGTTTCGATCCCCTCGCCCCCGGAGGGGGAGAGGGACAGGGTGAGGGGGGCGCCTACGACACCGGGGGGCACGTTCGTGAATAATGCCCGCTAGTCGTCGAGAGCCCGCCAGCGATTGCTCAGACCTTGGTAGGCTTGCGCTGATTGGCCCCCCACAAGACCTTCGTGCCGGCGTCGGTCTGAAGCATCGTCGTCTTCTTCTTCACCGAGACGCTGGCCGTCTTTCTCCGGCGCGATACCCGGTCGGGTGTCGCGGGATCGACCTCTGGAGGCCGGCCCGCCTTCGGCGATCGCTTGGAACCTGCCTTGGCCTTCTTCGGCATCGCAGCACTCTCCCTTCTCTCACGTCCGTCGCCGGTTCGTTGGCCGGTGGGCGGCGGCAGGTTCATTGGGGCACCACGTGGCTCCAGATCCTCAATTCGCGCATTATCGGCCCGGTATGGGCTGCGCCGCAAGATGTCGCTTGCAGGACTACATCACGGCGAGAGGAGCGGGGCGATGGGGTCAGGTCTTGAATTCAGGCATTTCCGTGCCGGTCTTGTCTCGGTTAGGCAACGGCTGCCAAGGCCTCATGTCGGATTTCAAGCAGCTCGGGAAGTCACGATTGGCTTTGGTCATGATCTCGCCTCCAATCAGTAGCTTGTCCGGGGGTAGCCGAAGCCGAAAGGGCTCCTGATACCGCCCAGAAGGCGGCGAGAGGGAATCTGCCTGTATTCGTAGGGAAACGGCCTGAACGTGTCAAGCGTCCGCGCTCGGGAACTTGACAGCACCGGCAGGCGCGTTCAGATATGTCATACTTTGTATGACAGTACAAAGGAGGTGGTCCACGTGGCTGTGCGAAAGCTCATCACGATCTCACTCTCAGCTCGGCTCTTGAAGAAGGCCCAGGAGATGGCGAAGGAAGAAAACCGAACGAAATCCGAGCTCCTCCGGGAGGCGCTCCGCTTCTACATTGACACGCGAGGCGTGCGGCGGCAGGCTGCGCGGGAGCAGCTCTTCGCCATCGTCGACCGGGCGCAGGCGGCGGCGAAGGGAGTACCTCCCCAGCAGATCCGGAAGGTCGTTCGGGAGGCGATCGCAAGTGCGCGCGGTGAGAAACAGCGCGCGACTGCATGAGGGTTGTTCTCGACACGAATGTCGTAATCTCCGCAACGCTCATCAAGGGCGGAAACGAAGATCGGATTCTTCGTGCCTGGCAACGTGGCGCATTTCAACGTGTCCTCTCGCCCCAGATCCTTGAAGAGATGGGGCGAGTTTTGTTTTACGAAAGGATTCGGAAGTTCCGATGGATGGACGACGCCGAAGTGGTGGCGCTTCTCCAGATCCTCGCGGCGGAAAGCGTCGTGGCCGCGGGTCGGCTCAAGGTGAAGGCGAGCCGGGATCCCGCGGACGACAAGTTCTTGGCCGCGGCGGTCGAGGGGAAGGCGGAGTACGTGGTCACCGGGGACAAGGACCTCCTGGTGCTGAAGGCCTACAGGCGAGTTGAGATCGTCACCCCGGGGAGGTTCGTCAGGATTTTGGCGAGAGAGAGAAGTAAAGGGCCCTTGGATCAATGAGTTCTAAGGCGGTCAGGCTTCAGGCTCTCCCCTCGGTGCCATATCCCCAACCTGTGGCCCGACCACGGTAAGACGTGCCGTTCTCTAGAGAAACGAAGGCTAGCGTCTTCATCCGCAGCGCTCGGATCTG
>WNGB01012664.1_pt1 | contig 22719 bp, 11 predicted proteins | sample 5400681 | NCBI WGS metagenome assembly WNGB01 (sample SAMN13153367, study PRJNA577476) | soil metagenome | isolation source: 115 cm soil or saprolite under grassland replicate 2 | place: USA:California | collected 2016-06-15
CGAATGCCGAGTTCGCGCGTGCGCTGACTAACTGCGTAGCTCATCACGCCATAAATGCCTAACCCCGTCAGTCCGAGCGCCAGCAACGCGAAGCATCCCGCCACCCATGCGCCCGCGCGCAAGGGCAGCAGTGATAACCCCATGTGTTGGCGCATCGTCTTCGCGTCAAAGACGGGAAGATTTGGGTCAAGGCGCCGTACCTCGTGGCGAATCGCGCCGATCAGGCTTTGCGGATCCCCCGTTGCGCGCACCAGCAGCGCCGCATCACCGTCGTAATTGCGCATCATCGGAAAGTAGACGAAGGGCTGCGGGTCTTCGCCGATGCTCCAATATTTGCTGTCTTTCACGACACCAATGATTTCCCAGAAGGGACGGTCAGGGCCACCCTGGCTCAAGCGTTTGCCGACGGCGCTCTGTCCCGGCCAGAAGCGGCGCGCCAGGCTCTCGTTGACGATGACCACGCGCGTCTCCTCATTTTCGTCCTGCGGCGCGAAATCGCGGCCTTGCGCCAGGGGAATGCCAATCGTCTCGAAATAACGTGTCCAGACAGCGGTTTCCTGAATCTCCGGCAAATCGGCGCGGCGCGTGAACGGCTGTCCCTCAGTGTAAATGAGGCTGCTGTTGCGATCCAGATTCAGCGGCAGGATGCCAGTGAGCGAGGCCGATTGCACGCCGGGCAGAGTTTCGACGCGCGCGATGAGTTGTTTGTAAAACTGGAGGCCGCGCGCCCGGTCGTCATAACCTTGCAGATTGAGATCAACCGACGCCACCACGACGTGTTCAACCTCAAATCCCGGTCCGACCATTTGCACCCGCTGCAAGCTGCGCACGATCAAACCAGCGCCAGCGAGCAACACGAGCGACATTGCCACTTGCGCGACAACCAATCCATTGCGCAAACGTGCGCGGCGGGGGCTGCTGGCGCCCGTCTCATCTTTCAACGCGGAAGCGAGGTCGGGTTTTGTCGCCTGCCATGCGGGAAGCAAACCGAAGAGCACGCCCGTGAGCAGGGAAACAACGAAGGCGAAGAGCGTCACGCGCCAATCCATCTGCAAATCAATCGTCAGCGCGAAGTCAACTGGCGGTTTGAAGGCTTTGACCAGATCAACCAGCCACCCTGCGAGCAGCAAGCCCAAGACGCCCCCGGCCAGCGCCAACATCACGCTTTCGGTCAGCAACTGACGGATCAGCCTGAAGCGGCTGGCCCCAAGCGACAACCGCACGGCGATTTCCTTGCGCCGATGCCCTGAGCGCGCCAGCAGCAAGTTCGCCAGATTCGTGCAGGCGATCAGCAGGACCAGACCGACGATAGCCAGCAACACGCCCGCAAACCCCAGCGTGCCGTCGCGCAACATCGGCATGATCAGGCCGGGCGGCGACAGGCTGAACCAGGTCTTTTCATACCCCGGATACTCGCGCCCGAACTGCGCCGCCAGCGTGTCGAATGCGGCCTTTGCCTGCGCCACAGTCACATTCGGTTTCAAACGCCCCTGAACAAACAGCACATTGTTGTTACGTCTTTCCAGCCAATTCGATCCCGGCTCGATCTGCTTCGCCATCATGAGCGGCACGTAAATTTCCGGCGTGAAAATTAACACTGTGCCGTTGAATTCTAGTCTTGCCGACCAGATTCGGATCGCCGCCGAACCGGCTTTGCCAGCTTTGGTAGCTGACCACGGCTACCGGGTGAGCGCCTGGCGCGCGATCTTCTTCCTGCGTGAACATCCGTCCGCGAACCGCCCGCACGCCCAGCAGGTCGAAGTAATTGCCAGACACGAGATAGCCCCAGAGCCGTTCGTTATTCCCGCTTTGGCTCAGGCTCATCGGGGTGAAGCGATACGCCAGCAGCCCCTCCATCACATCGTTTTTGTCACGGAAATCCCGGTAGAACGGGTACGAGAAGCCGAAGCTCGCGCCCCTGTTCTGCGGCGTGATCTCGACGAGGCGTTCCGGTTGTGCGACCGGTAACGGACGCAGCAGCGCCGTATTGACCAAACTGAAAACGCCCGTGTTCGCGCCAATGCCCAACGCCAGCGTGAGCACGGCAATCAAGGTGAAGCCCGGGTTCTTCAATAACATTCGCGCGCCGAAGCGCAGGTCTTGTAACAGCGATTCCATTCGGATTCCTCCTTTGCGCTCGATCAATTCCAATGATGGTTGCAACGCCCGCACGGCCAGCGGCTGTTCCGCACGGCTCAATTCACATTCGAGCAACCGCCAGTCATAACCCTGCACGGCGCGCGCCTCGGCTTCCGCTGTTGACAAGCCAGCGGCGAGCGTGTCTTCGTAGGCGGCTTCCAAGTGCAGAGCCAACTCCTCGACGATTTCGATCTCGCGTTCCGGCGGCAGGCGCAACACCGCGAGATGTTCGCGCACGATGTGGTTCCAATCCGGCATAGGCGTCCCTCACTCGCTCCGCAAAACGGTCAACGGATCAACGCGCATTGCGCGACGCGCGGGTATGCAACAGGCGACGAGCGCCACGCCGGCCAGCAGCAGCGCGACCGCGACGAACGTCAACGGGTCGAGCGCGCTCACGCCGAACAGCAATCCCCTCATCAATCGCGTCAAGCCGAACGCAGCCGCTAAACCGATGCCCACGCCTGCCAGCGCCAGCTTCATGCCTTGACCCACAACCAGCCTCAACACGTCGCGAGGCGGCGCGCCCAGGGCCAGGCGAATGCCCATCTCGCGCGTGCGCCGCGCCACGGCTGTAGCCATCACGCTGTAAACGCCGGTGGCCGCCAGGATCAACGCCACCGCAGCGAAGATCGCGAGCAACGTCATTTGAAAGCGCCTGTCGGCCACCGAATCGGAAATCACCTTCTCCATTGTCCCGATGTCGATCAACGGCTGATTCCTGTCCAGCGCCGCCACTTCCCGCCGGATCGTGTTGGCGAGAGCCGCCGGGTCGCCCTTGGCCCGGATCGCCAAAATCGCGCCGGGATAAGTGAATTGCATCGTGGGGATGTAAATATGCGGGCGCGTCGCCGCCGTCAGACCGTCGTGCTTCACATCATTGACGACGCCGACGATTTGGCGCCAAACGGGTTGTCCGTCGCGGTCATTTATGCTCACGCGTTTTCCAATGGCATCTTCGCCGGGCCAATAACGGCGGGCCATTCCCTCGTTGACGATTGCGACTTCAGGCGAGTTTTCATCATCCGCCCAGGTGAAGGCTCGCCCTTGGAGCACTCGAATCCCCACCACGCGAAAATAGTCGGGAGTGATCTTGGGACGCTCGGCATAGACGACTGAGTCGTTGGGCTGCGGCGCCGGCTGGCCCTCTACTCTGAAAGGCCCGCTGTCGTTGCTGTAAAGCGGGAGAATCGTGGAAGCGGCAGCCGTCTCCACTTCGGGCAGCGCCTGAACGCGTTCGACTACCTGCCGGATGAATTGAGCCTGCTGGCCGGAAGCGGGATATTGTTTTTTCGGAAGGAACATCCAGGCTTTCAAAACGCGGGTTGCGTCAAAGCCTGATTCCACGCCTTGGAGTTGAAGGAAACTTCGAATCAACAGTCCCGCGCCAACCAACAGCGTGAGCGCCAACGCCATCTCGCCGACGAGCAGAATGCTTCGAAGACCGGCGCCGTCGCGCCAGATGATTCCTCTTCCGCCTTGCTTGAGCGTGTCGTTGATGTCCACGCTGGAGCTTCGCAGCGCGGGGATGGTTCCAAAGAGCAGCCCGGTCAGGAGCGAAAGGCAGAGCGTCGCCGATAACACTCGCGGATCAATGCTGGTCTGATCGAGGCGCGGGATATCGGGACCCAGCTTGATGATGAATTGGATCGCCAGAAAAGCCAGCAGCAATCCGGCGCCGCCTCCCAGCAATCCCAGCAGCATGCTTTCAGTCAGTCTTTGACGGATCAACCGGACAGGACCGGCGCCGAGCGCGCCCCGGATGGCCGTCTCGTGGCGCCGTGCGTCGTTCTGGGCCAGCAACAGGTTCGCCACGTTGCCGCATGCGATCAGCAGCACAAGGCCGATGGCCGCGCTCAACAACAGAAGCGCAGGCTGCGCGTCCTCCGTCGACTTTTGCCGCAGTCCCATGACCTTCGCTCCCATCCCTTCGTGTCCGGGTTCTCGCTCGGCCACGCCGCGAGCAATGGCGTCCATATTCGCCTGGGCTTGCTCGACCGTGAGGCCTCTTTTCAGGCGAGCCACAACCCTGAAGTTATGGCTGAAGCGATCCTGCAACTCGGAAGGGGGACCGTGCGGAATCCAAATCTCACTCTCGAGGCCGCGCGGCGCCTTTAGCCAGTGGAATTTGAAGTCGGGCGGCATGACTCCCACGACAACGTGGCTTTCACCATTCACCTGGATTGCCTTCCCGATCAGACCAGGATCAGCGCCGAAGCGCCGCTGCCACAACCCGTGACTGATCATGGCGACACGACTGGCGCCGGGCCGATCCTCTTCGTCCAGAAACGTTCGGCCCAGTATCGGCTTCACGCCGAGAACCGTGAACAAACTGGCGGAGACGTAATCGCCAGGCAGCGATTCCGGAGAATCCCCTCCGGTGAGGTTGAACGCCAGTGTCCGGCAAGCGCCGATCTCATCGAAGACAGTGTTCCGTTCGCGCCAATCCCGGAAGTCGGGATAAGAGACCCAATCGCCCCAGCGGTTCGCTCGCGGGTTGGTCTCCCAGACCTGAACGAGGCGATCCGGCTCCGAATAAGGCAGAGGCCGGAGCAACACCGCATTGACTACGCTGAAAATCGCGGTGTTCGCGCCGACGCCCAGCGCCAGTGTGAGCACGGCGATCAACGTGAAGCCTGGATTCTTCATCAACATTCGCGCGCCGAAGCGCAAGTCTTGTATGAACGATTCCATTCGCATTCCTCCTGTTTGTTCGATCAATTCCAGCGGTGGATGCAAAGCCCGCGCTGCCAATGGCTGTTCCGCGCGGCTCAATTCGCATTCCAGCAACCGCCAGTCGTAACCCTGCACGGCGCGCGTATCGGCTTCCGCTGCCGATAAACCAGCGGCGAGCGCGTCTTCGTATGCGGCTTCAAAATGCAGCGCCAATTCCTCGACGATTTCGATCTCGCGTTCGGGTGGCAAGCGCAAGACCGCCAGATGTTCGCGCACGATGTGATTCCAATTCGGCATAGCTCATTCGTGGCGCAAGGCTGTTAGCGGATCAACCTTCGTTGCCCGCCGCGCAGGGATGTAACAAGCCAGCAGAGCCACGCCAGTGAGCAGCAGCGAGACGAGCGCAAACGTGGCAGGATCAACCGCGCTCATCTCATAAAGCTGGGCGGCAATGAAACGCGTCAGCGAGAACGCGCCGATCAGCCCAATGAGGAGACCAATTCCTACCAGCGTCATCCCCTGCCGGATGACCATCCTGAGCACGTCCCGCGTCTGCGCGCCTAAGGCCAGGCGAATGCCGATTTCGTTTGTGCGCAGTGTGACGACGTAAACCATCACGCCATAAAAACCGATGGCCGCTAAGAGCAGGGCGAGAACGGCGAAGAGTCCGATGAGCCTGAGCGTCAATCGCCGCTGGGCGACCGACGTAGCGATCACGTCTTCCAGAGTGCGCAGGTTCGCCACCGGTTGTTCGGCATCTACGGTCAGAATCGCTTTGCGCATGCTCTCGGCCAGCGCAAGCGGCGCGCCCGCAGTGCGGACAATCAGACTGCCACTGCCCCATTTGCTGAACGGTTGTGGCAGGTAATATCGAGGGCTGACCTTCTCCGCAAGACCGCGACTGCGCCAATCGCCTACCACGCCTACGATTTCCCAACTCTCTTTCTCAATCCGCAGGCGCTGCCCCAACGGCTCTTCGTTGGGAAAGTACGCGCGCACTAACGCCTCGTTCACAATGACTACACGAGGCGACTCAGCGGTGTCACTCGCCTCGAAAACCCGGCCTTTCAGCAACGGAATCCCCAGCGCGCGAAAGAAATTCGGGGTGCAATAATCGAAGTCCGCGTCGCCTCCTTCAGGCGCGCTTTTACGACCTTCAATCTTGAAACTGGTGCTGGGAGGCGCTCCGATTACTGGCAGCGTCCAGGTCAGACCGGCGGCCTCGACACCGGGCAGCGCCTCGATGCGTTGTAGAGCTTGCTCGAAAAATGCGCTGCGGCGGGCGGCGTCAGGATACTTCTTCTCCGGCAGCGTGATCCCCATCGTCAGCGCATTCTGCGGATTGAAGCCCGGCGGGACGTTCGAGAGACGGATGAAACTTTTCAGCAGCAGACCCGCCCCGACCAGCAGCATAAGCGCCAGCGCGACTTCAGCGACAACCAAGCCGCCGCGGAGACGATTCCGCGCGTTTGAAAGCAGGCCGCGTCCACTTTCCTTGAGCGTGTCGTTCAGGTTCAGTCGCGCGGCCTGGTAGGCGGGCGCCAAGCCAAAGGCCAATCCGGTTACAAGTGAAACCAAAAGCGTAAAGCCGAGGACGCGCATGTCTAGGCTGACCTCCTGCGAGCGCGGCAAGTTGATAGCGATCAGTCGGGTTAGCGCATCAGCACTCCAATACGCCAGGAGCAACCCACATAGAGCGCCAAGCAGCGCGAGCAGCACGCTTTCGGTCAACAACTGCCGCACAATGCGCCAACGCCCTGCGCCGAGTGCGGCGCGGATGGTCAATTCCCGTTGTCGAGCCGAAGCCCTCGCCAACAGCAGGTTGGCGACGTTAGCGCAGGCTATGAGCAAAACCAGCGCGACTGCGCCGAGCAGTAAGAGAAGTGTCGGTTTAATCTGACCAGTGATCTCTTCGTGCAGCGGAACAACGGTCACGCCCCAATCCTTCTTCGAGGCCGGATAAAGTGGCTTAAGCCGCTGGGCGATGGCGTTCAGTTTGACTTGCGCTTGCTCAACCGACACGCCGGGTTTGAGCCGGGCGAAAGCGCGTAGGAAGTGCATACCACGTTGCTGGGCTGCTTGTGGCGAAAACACGTAGGGAATGACGAACTCAGCCGTCTCCCAGGGCAGAAAGTTTGGCGGAAGAACGCCGATGACGGTGTAGCTCTGACCGCCGAGTTGAACTGTTCGGCCAATGATGGCCGCGTCGCCGCTCCAACGCCGCTGCCACAAGCGGTAGGTAAGGACAACCACTTTATCTTTGCCGGGTTGATCTTCGTCCGGCGCAAACGTGCGCCCCAGCAGCGGCCGCGCTCGCAGGATTTCGAGGCCGCTGGCGGACATCTCCACCCCACTCAGGCGCTCGGGTTCTCCCGCGCCGGTGAGATTCAAATTGGCGCCGCCGAAGACGGACAGGCTCTCGAAAGTAGTGTTGTGCTCTCGCCAATCGAGAAACGCCCCCGGAGCGATCCTGTTTTTACGAGTTCCACTGCCGGGGTCTTCCCAAAGTTGAACGAGTTGGCCGGGCTGGTCATAAGGCAACGGCTTCAGCAGGACGCCATTGACCACGCTGAAAATCGCCGTGTTGGCGCCAATGCCAAGCGCCAGCGTCAGCACGGCAATCAACGTGAAGCCGGGATTCTTCGCCAACATTCGCGCGCCGAAGCGCAGGTCTTGTATGAGCGATTCCATTCGCATTCCTCCTTTGCGTTCGATCAATTCCAGCGGTGGTTGCAAAGCCCGCGCAGCCGGTGGCTGTTCCGCGCGGCTCAATTCGCATTCCAACAACCGCCAGTCGTACCCTTGCACGGCGCGCTCTTCGGCTTTCGCTGCCGAGAAACCATCGGCGAGCGCGTCTTCGTAGACGGCTTCAAAATGTAGCGCCAGTTCCTCGACGATCTCGATCTCGCGTTCAGGCGGCAGGCGCAGCACCGCGAGATGTTGGCGCACGATCTGTTTCCAATTCGGATTCATGGTGTGACTCACGCCGGGTTGATTTTGGCCACGCGATCCAGCGCGGCGAAAAAGTCCGACCACGTTTGCCGTTGTTCATTCAACGCTTTTTTGCCTTCCGGCATGAGCTTGTAATACCGCCGCCGCCGCTGCCCGGCCTTTTCGATCCACGTGCCTTTGATCAGGCCGCGTTTTTCCATCCGGTAGAGCAACGGGTAGAGCGACGCCGGGTGAAATTGCAGCACGCCGTCCGACCGCTCTTCGATCAGCTTGGCGATTTCGTAGCCGTGGCGCGGGCGGTCTTCGACCAGCGCCAAGATCAACATTTCCGTACTGCCGCGTTTGACTTCCTTATCCAGCATAGCGAGCGCCTCCATATATTGCAGCGCCACATATAGTCGCGCAACTATGAATTGTCAATGGCGCGGCGCATAGTTTGGCAAAACTCAGTCGTGTCGTAACGGCGCCAGCGGATATTGGAGAGTTTTTTGGTCGTCGGAAATTCACCGTGTTTTTTTTGGCCGCTCCACTTTTCATCATATACAATCGGCCTTCGCGCTTGCCCGATATTGTGTATTTTCGACAGGCGAGGACCTGGGGCATCCTTCTGCAAAAGAAAAAGTATATGAAGGGACACTCTATTCATGACATCAGGTAAGAACACGCGCCACGAACAATTGCTGCTGGAAAGTCTCCGCTACGCAGTGCATGGTCTTAACGCGCCATTCGCGTGCGGTGGCACGCTGGTCCCCAAACATCCGGTTACCATCCGCTTCCCGGACAAGACCCAAATCCCCGTGTCGCGCGCGAAGAACACTTTCGAACAAGAGGAACTTCTCCGTCCCCTGATCGCTCGTTGCCAGCCAGCCTCATTCGGCAAGGGACGTAAGACCTTATACAATCGTTCTGTCCGCGATGCCCTACAGATCAAGGCTGAGAATGGCGCCTTCTCTGTTCTTCACTTCGACCCCGCTGAGGCGGGCATACTTGAGCAAATCCGCCGCGAATTGACGCCACAGGTTCCGGACGCGCCTACTGCAGAGCTATACAACCTCAATATCTATGCGACAGGGGGCCACTTTGCGCCACACAAGGACACCCCGCGCGGCGGCGATATGCTCGGCACCCTTGTCGTATGTCTGCCGTCACAGTTCTCCAATGGCGCGTTTGTCCTCAAGCATCACGGCGTCTTTCAGACCTACGACTGGGGGCGCGCAATCAGCGAGCAGGCCGAACCGACGCGCATCCACTGGGCGGCCTTCTTCGGCGACGTCGATCACCAGATCGAGAGAGTCTGGGGAGGGCTGCGTGTGACACTGACCTACCTGATCCGGTACGCGCCAAATGTCATGAGTGAAGCCGCGCCTGCCCAGGCCCCCTTGAACTCCATCGTACAGCAAAAACTTCGCAACCTGCTGGACGATGCCCGATTTCTGACCAGGGGCGGGACGCTTGCCTTCCCCTGCTCCCATTTGTACCACCAGGACGCGCGTTTTCAGCGCAAGCAGAAACCGCTTTCCCGTCAAACCGTGTCTGCCTTGAAGGGACGTGATCACGACGTTGCGGCGGCGGCCATGGCCGAGGGGCTGGAAGTGACTCTCTGCCCGTACATGATCGAAAACTGCGTCGATGAGACCTGGCGCCTTGAGCATTTCCCGACCCCGCGCGAGCGGGCTGCGCTGGATTACCAAATGGACCCGTGGGCTATCGAGAATGCGCTGGCTGTCTGGGACAGCGCCGACGACGCCGAAGCCTTCGATGTCATCTGGGTAGATCCGCCGCCGCACTTCAATTGGGCGCCGACCATGTACCCGGGCATAACTGAAGGCCGGGGTTCCGCAGCAGACCCTGATTTGCCTGCGATCGCCCATCTTCATTCATGCGAGTACAGCGCTACGGGATATTTTGGAAATGAGGGCAGTGACATCGACCTTTATGTCTACGGCGCGCTTCACGTCGCAATCCCACCGTATGGCGAAGGGGCTCGCGCAGTGACGAAGCTCAAGCCTTCCAGCGGCGCCCCATCGGTTTCAGCCAAACGCAGGAGACGTCGTTGACATCTGAAGCCGCCCTCTGATTTCTGCTTTCCAGTCAGGCATAGTTGGAGTGGTTGTCGGCAAGGTTCGCTCACTACTCACTGCGCAACGCAATCATTGGGTCAACCTTCGTCGCCCGCCGCGCTGGCGCGTAGCACGCTACAAGTCCCGTAAATCCAAACAGCGCCGCCGCTCCTACAAAAGTCACCGGATCAAACGGCGGGAGACCAAAGAGAAGACTGGCCAACAACCTGCTGACGGCGGCGGCCAAGAGCAAACCGATGACGCAACCAACGGCGACCAGCGCCATTCCCTGCCGCAACACCAGGCGAAAAACACTGGTGTGTGGGGCGCCCAGAGCTAGGCGAATTCCGATCTCGCGAGTGCGGCGCGTGACTGCGTACGCCGTTACGCCGTAAATACCGATGGCCGCCAGTAACAGCCCAACGATTCCCAGGACGCCTGAGACTGCCAGCGCGATGCGTTGGGGCAGCAGGCCGAGCGCGGCGTATTCTTCGGCGGTCTGTGTCGTTCCTACCGGCAGATTGGGATCGACGGATGCCACCAGGGCGCGCAGTTCATCCGTGATGCGCTGGCCCTGCTTGCTGCGCGCAACAATCGTCGTCCAGCCGGGTAAATACTCCTGTTGAAGCGGCAGGTACACAAACAGTCCGGTGGTGTTGTCCACCAGGCTGCCGTACTTCGGATCGCCCGCCACACCTACCACCTGCAACAGCCGCTCAACGGCGCCGCGCTGATGCAACACATATTTCCCTACCGCGTTCTCGCCCGGCCAAAATCGTCGCGCGGCGCCTGCGCCGAGGATGACGACGGGCGGTGTTCCCTGACGGTCGGCGTCGTTGAAATCGCGGCCCGCCAACAGCGGCATCCGCAGCGTGGCGAAGTAACCCGGCTCGACATTGTTCCAGTCCGCCGAGAAAGAACGCTGCCCGTTCGGAGATGAACCGCCGGGAACGCCGATGGCGCCCAGACCGATGCCTTCAAACCCGCCCGGCAGAACGGCGGCAATCGTCGCGTCCTGCACAGTCGGCATCTGACGAACACGCTCGATGAGCGTGCGGGCAAAGGCCGGGGCTGTGGCTTCGTTGTACCCTGCGACCGAAAGATCAAGCGACATGAGTTCAACGCCGTGCGGGTCAAAGCCCGGATTCGTTGCGCCTACGCGTTGCAACGCCCGAACGAACAGGCCGGCGACTACGACCAGCAAAATGCTGGACGCCACTTCAGCCACAATGAATGCGTGCCGCAGTCGCAGCCGCCCCAGCGCAGGCGCTTCATCTTTCAGCGCCGACACGACCTCGGCCTTTGATCCCTGTAGCGCAGGCCCAAGTCCTGAAAGCAACGCCGCGAACAGCACTACACCTGTCGTCAGAATGAGCACGCGGCTATCAAGCGCGAGTGACGTCTGAATGGGAAATGGAAGCGCAGGGAGCAGCCCTGAGAGCAGTGAGTTAAGACCTGGGGCCAGTAACAAGCCAACCATCTCACCCAGCACGAAAAGCAGCATTGTTTCAGCGAGAAGCTGTCGTACTAATCGCCCGCGCCCTGCTCCCAGCGCTAACCGCACGGCGATTTCACGACGCCGCGCGGCTGCGCGCGACAGCAACACCCCCGCGAGATTTGCGCAGGCAATAAACAGGACGACTACGACCAGCCCGATGAGCATCGCAAGGAAGGCGGCGACCGCTTCGCTATTGCCCGGCAACGGCGACAACGCCTGCAAGCGCAGCCCTCTATCACGATTTTGCTCCGGGTATTCGTGAGCCAGCGTCAGGCCGATGGTATCTATCTCCGCCGCCGCCTGAGACAGCGCGACGCCCGGCTTCAATCTCCCTCCGACCAACAACCACGCGGCGGCTCGATTCGTGAGCATTCCGGCTCCTTGCGGAGTCACGCTTGCAACCATGCCGAGCGGCAGCCAAACATCTACGGCGCGAACGCCCGTCCCCTGAAATCCGGCGGAAGCGACGCCGATGATGGTGAACGGCTGCCGATTAATTGTGATCGTCTGCCCAACAATGGTCGGGCCGCGGTGGAATCGGCGTGTCCAGCAGGTGTGACTAAGCACGGCATAGGGGCTTGCGCCCGGTCGCTCGCTGTCCACTGCGCTGAAAAGCCTCCCGGCGCCAGGCATCGCGCCGAGTACTGTAAAGTAATTGGTCGAGACGAAAGCGCCATAAATACGCTCAGCGCCTGCGGCATTGCCGAGGCTCAGCGCCTGCGGGAAGAGCGGATAGGCGTACACGCCATCAAGCGTGGTGGCGCGCTGACGAAGGTCAACATAGTTGGGATACGAGTTAGGGCTGAAGCCGCCGCCGCCACGACTGCGCCCAATGTCTACGAGTTCGCCCGGTTTGGCGACGCCCACCGGAGGACGGAACAACAGCGCATTCGCCACGCTGAAGATGGCGGTGTTTGCGCCAATTCCAAAAGCCAGCGTCAGCACTGCGACCAGTGTGAACCCCGGCTGTTTGCGTAACAATCGCGCGCCAAAGCGCAAGTCTTGCCACAAGTCTGCAATCATATTTGTCCTCCGATTCGTTTCGAGTACGATGGGTTCTTGCGGGACTTGCCGCTCCATGCGCCGCAGTTCCCGCTGAAGCAACTCACTCCCGCTCAATTCCGACCGGGTTTGGCATTCAGCTTCCGCCGGCGCGGCGCCACTGGCGAGCAATTCTTCGCAGTAATCATCCAAGTACTGCGCGAGTTCTTCGACGATGGCGGCCTCGCGCGTCGGCGCAAGCTGTAAGCCAGCCAGCCGCCGTCTAATTTCTGGTTTCCAGTCAGGCATAGTTGCATTGCTGGCCGGGGATTCGCCCGGCAGCTACTCACAGCGCAACGCGATCATCGGGTCAACTTTCGTCGCCCGCCACGCCGGAATCCAGCAAGCCACCAAGGCGGTGGTCAGCATTACTAGCGCCGCCAGCGTGATCGTCAGCGGGTCGGTGGCGGTGAGACCAAAGAGCAGGCTGGTAACAAGGCGCGTGGCGGCAAAGGCCGCGCTTAGGCCAATGGCCACACCCGCCAGTACCCCGATAGCGGCCAGCAGCAACGCGCAGAGGCTGAAGAAGCCGCCGAGTTGCGCGACCAAGCGTTCCAGCGTCAGCGCTTCGTCCACCACATCGTTCATCGTTTGTAAGTCCAGCGCCTGGATTTGTGGGTCAAGCTCCCGTACGCTGCGCTGAATGGCGGCGGCGGTGGCGGACGAGTCGCCGGAGGCGCGCAACAGCATGCGCTGCTCGGTCGCCCTATCCGCTCGCTCTCGTGGCCACTGGAAGTACGACAGGTAGAAAGTGCGCCGCGTCGGTTCCCGCAGGTCCTCGTACTTGGCGTCTTTGGCGAGGCCGATGATTTCGACGGGGATGTCCTTGAGCGGCCCCTCGCGGAAGCGGAAGCGTCGGCCAAGCGGGTTCTGTTCACCGAAGAAGTAGCGCGCCATCGTCTGGTTGATCACCGCCGCGAGCGGGGCGCTCAACTGCGGCTGTGGCGGCTGCCCCGCCGCAGGCTCGTTGTCCGGCAGCCCGGCTAGCGGTCGCAGTTCCTGCGGGCTGAAGTCGCGCCCCTCTAGCAGCGGGATGCCCATCGTCGTGAAAAACTTCGGTCCCACCCAGAGTTGATAACACTTCATGTCTTCGTCCGGTCTATGCGCGTACCCCTCGACTTCGATGTTGTTGGTGGTTCTTGAACCGCTCAGCAGACCGACGTGCGACAGGCTCGCCGAGCGCGCGCCGGGCAGGCTTTCAAGCCGCTCCAGCAGTTGTCGCTGAAGATTTACGCGCTGTGCGGGCGTGTAGCCGTTGCCCGTATCAAGCCCGAAGAGCGCCACATTTTCTCGGTCGAAACCGGCATCCAGGTTCTTCAGGTTTTGCAGGCTGCGGACGAACAAGCCCGCGCCGATAAGCAGAAAGAGCGAGAGCGCGACCTGCCCGACGATCAGCGCTTTGTGCAGCGCCGGCCGCGACCATCCCGCTCCTCCGCCCGCGTTTTCTTTCAACGAAGAGGCGAGGTCGAACCGCGTCGTGCGCACCGCAGGCGCCAACCCAAACAGCGCGCCGGTCAAGAGCGAGACCGCCAGCGTAAACCCGAGCACATGAGCATCGAGCGAGGGATCGAGCGTGACTGATCTCTGCCGAGGCAGATAAGCCAGCAGCAGGGTTGCCCCCCAGCGCGCGAAGAGCAATCCCAACACGCCGCTCAAAGCCGCGAGCAGCAGGCTTTCGGTTAGCAGTTGGCGGACCAAGCGGAAGCGCCCGGCGCCCAGGCTGAGCCGCACCGCAATTTCCTTGCGCCGCCCAGCCGCCCGCGCCAGCAGCAGGTTGGCTATGTTCGCACAGGCGATCAGCAGCACTAAGCCCACAATGGTCATCAGCACGAGCAGGGGGGGTGTCAGCGGGCGTCGCAGGATCGAGAAGCCTGTCGTCCCCGAATCTAGCCTGATCCGGCGCTCAAAATAATTGCGCCGCTGAGTCGGCGTGAAGTTGGCCGCGCTTTGAGGGGAAATTTCGTTGATGTATTGCTTGAAGACCGCGTCCATTTCGGCGCGCGCTTGCTCGAGCTGAGCGTCAGGCTTCAACCGCGCCATCACGCGCAGCCACTCCGCGCCATGCCTGAGTCTATTGTCGTCTGGCATCACCTGGGACGTCATCTGCAGCGGCCACCAGACGTCCGGGTTGAAGCCCACCTCGAAGCCGAAGAAGCCAGGCGGCGCTACGCCGACGATAGTGAAGGGGAAATCGTCAAGTGTGATCTTCCTGCCCACCACGCCCGGGTCCAGACCGAAGCGGCTCTTCCAGAACTTATAACTGATGACCGCGACCGGCTGCGGGCTCGATGCTTTATCGTCATCTTCTGTCAGCGTCCGCCCGGCGACGGCGCCCACGCCCAGCGCCGAAAAAAAGTTGCCGGAAACGCGCGTGGCCTGCACCGCCTCGACCTGCCCGCCTGCGCCCGGTTCGGCCATCCGCCTCCGTTCCGCCATACCGGCGGCGATAATGCCCATGAAGGAATGATTGGCTTGGTTGAACCGCTCGACCTGCCGATAGCTGTAACTGTTGTCCGTCCCCTGTGGCCCGACGGTGGTGAAGACCACCAGTCGCTGCGGCTCGTTGACCGGCAGCGTTCGGAGTAGCGCCGCATTGATCAGGCTGAAGATGGCGGTATTCGCGCCGATGCCCAACGCGAGCGTGAGCGCCGTTACTATGGTGAAGCCAGGATTCTTCCTCAACATCCGCGCGCCGTTCCGGCATGCGCTGCCGCTCCACGCGCCGCAGTTCGCGCGCCAATAATTCACTCTCACTCAATTCCGCGCGCGTCTGGCGCTCAGCTTCCGCCAGACTCGCGCCGCCCTCCAACAACTCCGCGTAGTGGTCGTCGAGATGTTGCGCGAGTTCTTCGACGATGGCCGCTTCACGCGTTGGTGTAAGCTGCAAGCCGACCAATCGCCCTCTGATTTCTGCTTTCCAGTCAGGCATAGTGTTTTTCCATCCGCCTTCGAACTGCGTGGCAACGACACGGCAAAGCAGTGTTGCGCCCCCATGTTCTTTCATCCCGGCCTTTTTTCACTTTGATACTCGCAAATCTGCGAAGTGCGCGACCGTTCCCGGCCCAATCCATAAGGCGATCTGGCCCCGGCTTTGCCCGTGTTTGAGATCATTGACCACCAAGACGGGTTGCGGCGCGCCATGCACGTACAACCGCGCTTTGTCGCCGCGGGCTTCGATCTTTACTTTCGTCCATTCCCCGGGCTCGAGGTCTACGTAACTTTCGTACTGCCCCGTGAACTCCTGGCGCAAGCAGTTCCACGGGAAGTCAGGCAAAGACATGTACTGGGTCGAATGGTTACGCCGCGCCTGATCGTCGGCGCGCCCATTCGTCGGGCGCAGGAAGAAGCATTCATACTCTGGGACATCTTTGGCCGCGTCAGGCGAGACGCGGAAAGCCACGCCGACGAATCCCCGCGCCGCTTCTCCCGCATTGGCGCCGGGTTCGCCCGTCAACTCGATTTCGATCACGCCATCCTGGAACTCGGTCTTACTCAGGATGACGAGCCGCTCTCCGGTTCCAACGCTAGCCGGCGCGGTGTCAGTCACGCGCAACGCTTTTCGCCCTTTGTACGTCACCTGTTCCGTTTTCACATGGCGGGACTGCATCTCGCTCGGCGCATCCAGCGGGATGGTTGTAGGCTTGACCTGTGTGAAACCAGCGCCTAACGCCAGTGTCGCAATAGCGAGCGGGATCAGCAGGAGTTGTTTCATCCATCTGCGCGTGCGCAAGCGCAGGTCTTGCCGAAGTGTTTGCATCATTCCTCCACAAAGATAAGGATGAAGGATGAAGGATGAGGGATGAGGGATGAGGGATGAAGCAAAATTTCATCCTTCATCCCTCATCCTTCATCCTTCGTAGCGTAGCGCGATCAGCGGGTCTACCTTCGTCGCTCGTCGTGCGGGCAGCCAGCAGGCCACGAGCGCAACGCCACTAAGCAACAGTGCGGCGCCGACAAACGTAAGCGGGTCCGTGGGAGCGACGCCGTACAACAAGCCTTGCATCCAGCGCGTAGCGGCGAAGGCGGCGGCCAAACCGAGCGCGAGGCCCAGCAAGGCCAGCTTCATGCCTTGCGCCAGCGCCAGCCGTAACACGTCGCGTGCGGTGGCGCCGAGCGCCAGCCGGATACCCAATTCCCGCTGTCGTTGCGCGACGGCATATGACATCACGCCGTAAATGCCGACGCCGGCGAGCAGCAGCGCCAGCGCCGCTAAAATCGCCAGCAGCGTCAGCGTCAGCCGCTGCCGCGCCATTGCATTCCCCAACAATTCATCTATCGAGCGACTCCTGAGCGGCAGGTCTTTATCCAGAGAGCGAATCGTTTGCTCGACACCCTTTGCGAGCGCTAGTGGTTCGCCCTCGGTCCGCACGACCAGCCCCACGGAAGAGCTGTTGCGTAGCGCGAGCGGCAGGTAGACCTGCAACGGCGCTTCCTGTTCCAGTCCCTTCTGCTTCACATCGGCTACTACGCCGATCACTTCGCGCCAGGCGGACTGGCTGTCCGCCGCGCCTTGTCTCAAGCGTTTCCCAATCAGGTTTTCACCCGGCCACAACTGACGCGCCAGCGATTCGTTGATCACCGTGACGGCAGGCGTATCGTTCATTTCGGCCTCACTAAACGCGCGGCCTGCGAGCAATTGAATGCCCATCGTCGCGAAGTAATTCGCGCTGACCGGCGTAAACGATGCAAAGGGAAATGCGCCGGGCCGCGGCACGGGTTCGTCGGCGACCATAAAGGGCGAGTCCCACGCCGACCCTTCAATCGGTAACGACATGACGAAAGACGCCGAACGCACACCCGGTAACGCTTCGAGGCGCGCGCGACATTCGCGGAAAAACGCCAGCCGCCGCTCGATGTTGTAAACCCTGCTCGGCAAGGTGAAGCGCAGCGTCAACAGGTTCTCGGTGTTGAAGCCGGGATTCACGCGCGTCAACTGTTGCAGCGTGCGCAGCATCAGTCCTGCGCCGACCAACAGCGCCAATGCCAAACCGACTTCGGCTACCAGCAAGCCTTTGCGGGCGCGTTCCCAGCCGCTACTCGCAACTGAGTGTCCGCCTTCTTTCATGGACGTATTCAAATCCGTGCGCGCCGCATGCAGCGCGGGCAAGAGTCCAAATAGCAAACCAGTCAGCGCCGAAATCCCCAGCGTGAAAAGCAAAACAGGTTGGTTGAGCCGTACCTGATCGAGTTGCAGCAGCGTGCGCGGAACCAGCGTAGTCAGACTGCTGATGCCCCAGGCTCCGAGCAACAACCCTGCGGCCCCGCCCAGCGCTGCGATCAGCAAACTTTCGGCGCCCAATTGCCGAATGATGCGCCCGCGCCCAGCCCCCAGCGCCAGCCGCACGGCCAGTTCGCGTTCGCGCCCGGCGGCGCGCACCAGCATCAGATTCGCCACGTTCACACAGGCAATCAGCAACACGCAGCAGACCGCGCCCAGTAAGACCAGCAAGACCGGGCGCACGTCCTTCACCTGCACATCAGCCAGCTTGTCTGCGGTTCCGCTCCGCCCGCTGTTGGTTTCCGGGTATTCGCGCTCTAGTTGCGCGCCTACAGCGGAGAGGTCCGCGCGCGCCTGCGCTAGGGTGACGCCGCTTTTCAAGCGCCCCAGCACGTAAAGCGGGAACTGATTGCTCCGCTTAAGCAAGTTGTGATCAGGCGTGAACCAGAGTCCGAGCGACACGAAGATGTCGTCGCGGCGCAGCAATTCAAAGCCAGGCGGCGCCACGCCGATCACTGTATACGGGTTCCCATCCAGACTGATCGTTTTGCCGATGACCGCCGCATCGCCGCCAAACTTCTCGCGCCACAAACCGTGACCGATGACCGCCGTGGGCACGGCGTCTGCTCGATCATCCGGCGCGGCAAAGAGCCGTCCGAGTTGCGGTTTGACGCCGAGTATTTGAAAGAAATTCCAGTTCACTCGTCGCCCCGGCACGGCCACCGCCGGTTCGACGCCTGTCAGATTGAAGCCCGTATTGAGAAAGCAGGCCGTATCCTCGAACGAGTGCGTGCGATCACGCCAGTCAACGTAATCGGGATACGCCACGCCCGCCCGGAAATCTACCTGCGTCCCCGTCGTAGCCAGAACGACCAGCCGCTCCGGCGCCGGATACGGCGCCGGTCGCAGCAAGACGGCATACACCACACTGAAAATCGCCGTGTTCACGCCGATGCCTAAGGCCAGCGTGATGACGGCGATCGACGTAAAGCCAGGTTGCTTCGCTAACATTCGCGCGCCGAAGCGCAAGTCTTGCCATAGGTCTGCAATCATGCTTGTCCTCCGATTAGTTCCGAGCACGATGGGTTCTAGCGCGACTTGCCGCTCCACGCGCCGCAGTTCCCGCTCAAGCATTTCACTTCCGCTCAATTCCGCCAACGTCCGGCGCGCGGCTTCCTCTTCGGTCGCTCCACCGGCCAACAACTCCGCGTAGTGGTCGTCGAGATATTGCGCCAATTCCTCAACGATGGCGGCTTCGCGGGCCGGCGTAAGCTGTAAGCTCTGAAGCCGCCTTCTGATTTCTGCTTTCCAGTCAGGCATAGTTGTTTTTGCATCTGCCTCCGCACTGCCTGGAGTTGAGGCCCTGCGTTCTTTCACTTTGACACGCGCAAATCAGCGAAGTGCGCGACCGTTCCCGGCCCAATTGATAAAGCAATCTGGCCCTGGCTTTGCCCATGTTTGAGATCATTGACCACCAAGACGGGCTGCGGCGCGTCATGCACGTACAACCGCGCTTTGTCGCCGCGGACTTCGATCTTCATCCTTGTCCACTCGCCGGGCACAAGGTCTACATAGCTCTCGTACTTCTCCGGGAACTCTTTCCGCAATCGATTCCATGGGAAGTCAGGGAAAGAGACATACTGGACTGAATGGTTGCGACGCACCTGATCGTCGGCGCGTCCGTTGGTCGGGCGCAGGTAAAAGCATTCATACTTTGCGGCGACATTGGCAGCGTCTTTTGCCGCATCTGGCACAACGCGGAAAGCCACGCCGACGAATCCCCGCGCCGCTTCTCCCGCATTGGCGCTGGGTTCGCCCGTCAACTCGATTTCGATCACGCCATCCTGGAACTCGGTCTTACTCAGGATGACGAGCCGATCTACGCCCCCAACGCTTGCCGGAGCAATGTCAGTCACGCGCAACGCTTTTCGCCCCTTGTGTGTCACCCATTCCGTTTTCACGTTGCTCGACTGCATCTTGAGATCATCCAGTGGAATTGTTGTGGTCTTGACCTGTGTGAAACCGGCGCTCAACGCCAGCGTCGAAACCGCGATCAGCATAAACACGGGTTGTTTCATCAATCGGCATGCGCGCAAGCGCAGGCCTTGCCATAGTCCTCGCATAATTTCTCTCCTTGTATTGAACAGCGCTTAGTGCGCCTTGTCCGGCGCCCATTGATCCAGCGTTTCGACCTTCCAATCGGCCAACGACGCGCGCATCAAATCGCTCAATTCGGTTTTGCTCAGTTTCGACAACGCTTCAATCAGTTTTTCATGCCTTGCCGCACTCGCCAGATGGGATTCTCGGTCGCGCCGGTTTTTCATCACATAGAAAGCAAACAGCGGAACCACCAATCGCTCAAGGCATTCAACCAAATAGGGATTGCCAGACATCTCCCAAAGCTTGAAGTGAAACGCCATATCGCTGTCATAAAACTCGTCGAGATCGAGCGTCTCAGCCGCGCGTTTCATTTTTGCCGCCAGGCTGCGCAGGAGATCGAGATCGGCGGGTTTCACGCTTTCTTTCGCCCATTCAATCGCCAGGGTTTCGAGTTCTACGCGCAGCCGGAAAAGTTGTGCTCAGGTTATTCACTTTTTAAAGCGATCATCGGGTCTACCTTCGTGGCCCGCCGCGCCGGAATCCAGCAGGCCAGCAAGGCCACGAGCGTCAGCAGCAGCGCAATCGCGGCAAACGTCGCCGGATCAGTGGCGCTCACGCCGAAGAGCAGATTCTTTATCGTTCTAGTCAACGCCACTGACGCGACCAAGCCGAGCGCCACGCCGGCGAGCGCAAGCTTCATCCCCTGTCCGATCACCAGTCTGAGCACATTGCCGCTTTGGGCGCCGAGCGCCATCCGCACGCCGATTTCGCGCGTGCGCTGAGCGACCGCGTACGACATCAAGCCGTATATCCCGAGGCTGGCGAGCGCGAGCGCGGCGACGGCGAAGACGGTCAGCAGCAGCATGGAGAAACGCCGAGCGGCGACCGATTGCGCCAGGATCTGCCCCATCGTGCGCACGTTGAAGACCGCCTGATCTTTATTCAAGGCCGCAACCTGGGCGCGCACCGCCGTGGCCAGGCTCAACGGTTCGACCTCGGCGCGCGTCAGCAGATGGATGTGCCGGACAATGTTTGGCAGCGCCTGCAAAGAGGTCTGATTGAAATTTGTGTAAAACTGGGGCTGGACTGACTCTTTTCCGTCCAGGCTGTAATGTTCGACTTGCCGGACGACGCCCACAATCTCTAAACTCGGCGAGGTGGGCCCATGCTTCAACCGCTTTCCAAGTGGGTCTTCGTTGGGAAAGTACCGCCGGGCGAGCACTTCATCAATGACGATCACCAGCGGGCTGTCTCGTGTGTCTTGCGCGGTGAAGACTCGGCCTTTTAACAACTCAATGCCCATTGTCTGGAAATAATCGGGACTCACGGAATAGCGAAGGCCGGATGGTTTTTTCTCAGTGGCCGGTCGGCCTTCAATGATGAAAGCCGGGTAGTTCGCCTCATCAAGTGGAAGTCCGTCCGACACGGCGACCGATTTGACTCCGGGCAGGCTCCGGACTTTCCGCTGCAACTGTTCGAAGAAGTTCGCCACTTGCTGTCCGTCGGGGTTGTTGACGGAGAGTTGCATTGTGAGCAGGTTCTGCGCCTTGAAGCCCGGGTCAACCTGTAGCACGCGAAGAAAGCTCTGAATGAGCAAACCCGCGCCCACCAACAGCGTCAGAGTCAGGGCGACTTCGCCAACTACCAACACGTTGCGCAGCCGCTGGCGACGCCCGGATGAACCCCGCTCTCCTTCCTTCAATCCATCCGTCAAGTTCGGACGTGAAGCTTGCAAGGCCGGAGCCAGGCCGAAGAGCAAACCGGTCAGCAGCGATACGGTGAGCGTGAAGACCAATACCCGCGCGTCAACATTGGCTTCATCCAAGCGCGGGATGCCGTCCGGCAATTGCGCAGCGATCAAGTTCGCGCCCCAGAACGCGAGCAGGGTTCCCAACGCAGCGCCCAAGGCGGCCAGCAGAACGCTCTCGGTCAGCAGTTGGCGAATAATGGTTGCGCGGCTGGCGCCAAGCGCCACGCGCACCGCCAGCTCCTTGCGCCGCGTAGACGCACGCACGAGCAGGAGGTTGGCGACATTGGCGCAGACGATTAACAAGACCAGGCCGACCGAGCCGAGCAAAATCAACAGGGGCTGCCGAACGTCGCCGACAAAGCTTTCGTGCAGCGGCGTAACGAGCGCGCGCCGCCTTTTGTTGGTCTCCGGATATTGTTGTTCCAGCCGCGCGGCGATCATATTCAACTCCGTCTCCGCCTGATGCCGCGACACGCCCGGTTTCAGACGCGCTACGACGTCAACTCCCGGATCTCTGCCGCGCAGCCTGAAGCGTTCCGCCTGGAGACCGATTGGCGCAGTCACGTCGGCATCCGCTCCGAACTGAAAGTTCGACGGGGTCACGCCGACGACGGTGAAGCTTTGATTGTTGAGCGTGAGCTGTTTACCGATGACGCTCGGATCTTCGCCGAACCTGCGACGCCAGAATCCGTAACTCAGGATCGCCGCTGGCGTCGCGCCCGGACGATCCTCTTCCGCGAGAAAGTCGCGTCCCAGCATCGGCCTGATTCCAAGTGTGGAGAAGAACTCCGCCGAGACGATCCGCCCCTGCAAGCGTTCCGGTTCGCCCGCGCCGGCGAAGTTGAAACTCTCGTTCGCGCGCAAAGACGCCATTGCATCGAATACCGTGTTCTGAGCGCGCCAGTCGACAAAGTTGGGATATGACGGCGAGAAGCCGCTCCCCACGGAGACACGTTCCCGAAGGATCACCAGATGCTCAGGCTCTTTGTACGGAAACGGGCGCAGTAGAACCGCATTGACAATGCTGAAGATCGCCGTGTTCGCCCCAATCCCCAGCGCCAGCGTCAATACAGCGATCAACGTGAAGCCCGGTTGTTTCAGTAACATTCGCGCGCCGAAGCGCAGGTCTTGCCACAGGTTTGCGATCATATTTGTCCTCCGATTGATTCCGAGCACGATGGGTTCCTGGTTGCTCGGACGCTCGCCACGCCGCAGTTCTTGCGCCAACAATTCACTCCCGCTCAATTCGGCGAGTGTTTGTTGATAAGCTTTCACTTCGGTCGCG
>WNGB01020812.1_pt1 | contig 22716 bp, 20 predicted proteins | sample 5400681 | NCBI WGS metagenome assembly WNGB01 (sample SAMN13153367, study PRJNA577476) | soil metagenome | isolation source: 115 cm soil or saprolite under grassland replicate 2 | place: USA:California | collected 2016-06-15
CTTTCGACGCCAAGACCTTCGTGAACGCTCTGCTGACCGAATCATGACGGCCGGCAACCCCGCCTCGCGCCCCACATCCGAAGACGAGCGCTGGATGGCTCGTGCTCTCGCGCTGGCCGAGCGCGGCCGTGGCCTCTGCACGCCCAATCCCATGGTGGGCGCCGTCGTCGTCAGCGAGGGCCGGCTGGTGGGAGAGGACTTCCACGCCCGCGCGGGAGGCCCTCACGCCGAGGCGGAGGCGCTGAGGCAAGCGGGGGACCGGGCGCGCGGCGCCACGCTGTACGTCACGCTCGAGCCCTGCAATCACCAGGGGCGGACCCCGCCCTGCGTCGACGCGATCCTGAGGGCGGGGATCCGGCGAGTGGTCGTGGCGGCCGGCGACCCGAACCCACGGGTTCGGGGCGGGGGGACGCGAGCGCTCCGGGAGGCCGGGCTCGAGGTGCTCTCGGGCTGCCGCGAGGACGAGGCGAGAGCGTGTAACCGCGTCTTCCTCGCCGCCATGGAGCGCCTGCGGCCTCACGTGACGCTCAAGTGCGCCATGACCCTGGACGGGAAGATCGCGGCCTTCGACAGGAGCGCGCGGTGGATCACCGGGGACGCCGCGCGGCTCGAAGCGCACCGGCTGCGGAGTCAGAGCGACGCCGTGATGGTGGGGATCGGGACCGTCCTCGCTGATGACCCGGCGCTCACGGTGAGGCTCGATCCGCCGTGGCCGCGCGAGCCGCTGCGCATCGTGGTGGACAGCGGGGCGCGGCTTCCGCTCGCCGCGCGCCTCATCGATTCGGGCACTCCGGCCCGCGCCGTCGTCGCGGTCGCGGACGAGGCCCCCGCCGAGCGCCTCGCGCGGCTGGAGGCGCGGGGTGTGACCGTCCTCTCTTGCAAGAGCCGCGATGGCCGGGTCGACCCGGCCGACCTCTGCGCCCGGCTGTTCGCGCTCGACGTGACCGGTGTGCTGCTCGAGGGGGGGAGCGAGCTGAACGGGGCATTCATCGAAGCCGGTCTCGTCGACCGGGTGGCGATCTTCATCGCGCCCCTGCTCATCGGCGGCGCCACGGCGCCCACCGCGGTGGGCGGCCACGGCCGCCTCCTGTCCGAGGCCATCCGGCTGCAATCCCTCGAGGCGAGGCCGGTGGGACCCGACTGGCTGATCGAAGGGGACGTCGTGCGACCGGCAGGCGCTTGATGGACCGATCCGAGAGTCGCTCGCGCGACATGACCGACGTTCGAGCAGCAGCGAAGCCGGCGCAATCGAGTCTTGGGGGGAGGCATCGCAAGGGGGGCGAAGCCCCCTCCGAGTAAAATGTTCACGGGCCTGATCGAGGAGGTCGGCGAAGTGCTGGGCATCGAGGGCTCCCGCCTCGTCGTGGGCGCGCGCGTGGTCCTTGCGGACGCGGCAGACGGAGCCAGCATCGCCGTGAACGGCGTGTGTCTCACCGTGGTGGCACGCGGGGCCGGACGGATCGGTTTCGACCTGGGTCCGGAGACGCTGGCCAGGACCGCGCTGGGGGACCTCGGGGCCGGGGACCGCGTCAACCTCGAGCGTCCGCTGCGGCTGGGCGCGCCCGTCGGTGGCCATCTGGTGCAGGGGCACGTGGACGGGGTCGGAGTCGTCACGCAGTTGAGCCGGGAAGGAGAGACGGCGAGGCTCAGGCTGGAATGCCAGGACGAGGCGCTGGCCGCCCTCCTCATCCCGCAGGGCTCGGTCGCCGTGGACGGGGTGAGCCTGACGGTGGCGGCGCTCGACGGGCCCGCGTTCGAGATCATGCTGATCCCCCACACTCTCGGCCAGACCACGCTGGGAGGACTCAAGGCCGGCAAGCGGGTAAACTTGGAGATGGACATGATCGGCAAGTACGTGCAACGGTTCCTCTCGCTCCAGGGAGAGGGGCGGCGATGAGCGCCCGCGCGACGAGGTCCGAGCGCCGCGTGAGGTCGTTCACGGAGAGGGGATCCCGGTGAACGAGGACAGCCGGCGGGAGTTCGTGACCATCGAGGAAGGGGTGGAGGAGATCCGCGCCGGGCGGATCCTCGTCGTGGTGGACGACGAGGATCGCGAGAACGAGGGCGATCTCGTCATGGCCGCCGACAAGGTCACTCCCGAGACCGTGAACTTCATGGCGAAACACGGCCGCGGTCTGATCTGCATGCCCATGATGGGGGACCGCCTCGAGGAGCTGCAGATCTCCATGATGGTCTCGGATAACGCGGCGCCGCAGGGCACGGCCTTCACCGTGAGCGTGGATGCCCGGCGCGGCGTCACCACGGGCACCTCGGCCTACGACCGCGCCGTCACCATCCGCACGCTCGTGGATCCGGCGACCCGTCCCGAGGACCTCACCCGGCCGGGCCACATCTTCCCGCTCCGCGCGATGCCCGGCGGCGTGCTGCGCCGAGCCGGGCATGCCGAGGCCGCGATCGACCTCGCCCGGCTCGCGGGTTGCTCCCCCGCCGGCGTCATCTGCGAGGTGCTGGACGAGGAGGGCGGCATGGCGCGGGTGCCCGAGCTGATCGCCCTCGCGCGGGCGCACGGGCTCAAGGCCATCACGATCAAGAACCTCATCGAGTACCGGATCCAGAAAGAGAAGCTCGTGCGGCGCGCGGCGACGACGCGCCTGCTCACCGACTACGGCGAGTTCACCGTGATCGCCTACGAGACGACGGTGGATGAGCAAGTTCCCCTGGCCCTGGTGCTGGGCGAGGTGGCCGGGGAGGCGCCGGCGCTCGTGCGCGTGCACTCCGAATGCCTCCCCGGAGACGTCTTCGGGTGCCATCGCTGCGACTGCGGCCCGCAGCTACACAAGGCGCTGTCGATCATCCGGCGCGAGGGCCGGGGCATCCTCGTCTACATGCGCCAGGAGGGTCGAGGCATCGGGCTCGTCAACAAGCTCAGGGCCTATGAGCTGCAGGACCAGGGCAAGGACACCGTCGAGGCCAACCACGCCCTCGGGTTCCGCGCGGACCTGCGGCACTACGGCATCGGCGCCCAGATCCTGCTGGACCTGGGAGTGAAGAACCTGAGGATCCTGACCAACAACCCGAAGAAGATCGTCGGCATCGAGGGCTATGGCCTGCGGGTGGTGGAGCGCGTGCCGCTGGAGACCCCGGCCACCGATGCCAACCGCCGCTATCTGACGACCAAGCGGGACAAGCTGGGTCACATCTTCTCCTCGTTCCCGGACTAGCTGGAGCGATGTCTAGTCGAAGCATGTCTCCAACTGGCTGCTAGCGAGGAAGACCGCGCATGGCTGGACGGGCGCCCGCGAGCGCCATCAATCCGACCGCAGGGCGGGAGCGCTTCGCGGTGCTGGCGGCCCGCTTCAACGAGGCGATCTCCGAGAAGCTGCTGGACGGTGCGCTGGCGGCCTTCGCGACCCACGGCGTCGTCGGGGACGCGGTGGAGGTCCATTGGGTCCCGGGCTCCTTCGAGCTTCCCCAGGCGGCGCTGGCGCTGGCGCGGACGGGACGCTACGCGGGCATCGTCTGCGTGGGCGTGGTGATCAAGGGCGAGACGCCGCACTTCGAGTACTTGGCGCACGCGGCGGCGCAGGGGATCGGGCGCGCCGCGCTCGACACCGGCGTACCCATGAGCTTCGGTGTCATCACCGCCCTCAGCCCCGAGCAGGCGTGGGCGCGCGCCGGCGGCGCCGTGGGCAACCGGGGAGAAGAAGCGGCGCTCGCCACGCTGGAGATGGCCGGGTGGCTCAGTACCATCCGCGCGCGGCGCGCGCCGACGCGAGACGGCCGGCCCGTTCGCGCGGGCCGCGGTCGGCGGAGAAGCCAGACGCAGAGGGCTCGCGCGCAATGAGCCCCCTCCGACGTTGATATGGGCAAGCGGCGCAAGGCCCGTGAAGTCGCGCTGCAACTGCTCTACCAGCTCGACGTCCAGGGCGAAAGTCATCCGGAACCCCATCTACCGGAGTTCTGGACGCGGCACCCCGTGGACCGCGAGGTGCGGGAGTTCGCGGAGATCCTGATCCGGGGGACCAAGCTCCACGAGCCGAAGATCGACGAGATCATCTCGCAGTACGCCGAGCACTGGGAGCTCGATCGCATGGCGGTGGTGGACCGGAACATCCTGCGGCAGGGCGTCTTCGAGCTGCTGTGGACGGAGGACGTGCCGCCCAAGGTGGCCATCAACGAGGCCCTCGAGGTCGCCAAGAAGTTCAGCACCCACGAGTCCAGCCGCTTCATCAACGGGATCCTCGACCGGATCCACAAAGAGCTCCGCCCGCCGTGATGCAATCGCCGATCCGAGGCGAGCGCATCCGGTGTAATCTCCGTTCGAGCGCCGGCTTTGCCGGCGCAACGATTTCTGGGGGGAGGCTTCGGCAGGGGGGCGAAGCCCCCCTCCGAGGGATCAACGGGATCCTCGACCGGATCCACAAAGAGCTCCGCCCGCCCCCGTAGCAAGCTCAGGCCAACTATCCGCTACGCGATACTGTCGGACATCCACGGCAATCTCGAAGCCCTGACGGCCGTGCTCGGCGACGCGGCCGCCGCGGGCGCGGACGCCCTGCTCTGCCTGGGCGATCTCGTCGGCTACGGCGCCGACCCGGTGGCGTGCGTGGAGCGGGTGGGGGAGCGGGCGGCGGCGGTGGTGGCCGGCAACCACGAGTACGGCGCACTCGGGTCTCATGACACTCGAGTGGTTCAACCCGGTGGCGAAGGCGGCCGCCCTCTGGACGCGGGACCGCCTGGACGAAGACCACCGCCGCTATCTCGACAGCCTGCCCCTCAAGGTCGCGTTCGAGGAGGCGACGCTCGTGCACGCGAGCCCCCGCCAACCCGACGACTGGGACTACCTGGTAACGGCCGAGGACGGCTTCGAGGTCTTCGGCGAGTTCGAGACGCGACTCTGCTTCATCGGCCACTCCCACCGCCCCGATGTCTGGTCGCTCGGTTCCAGCGGACCGGAGTACGCGGGGTACCTCACGGCGCCGCGGGCCTGGGTGAGGCTCGAGGATGGACGGCGCTACATCATCAACGTGGGCAGCGTGGGGCAGCCGCGAGATCGCGACCCGCGCGCCGCCTATGCCATCTGGGACCGCGACGAGCGGACCGTCAGCATCCGGCGGGTCGACTACGACCACCGCCGGGCCGCGGCGAAGATCATCGCCGTCGGCCTGCCGAGACCGCTGGCGGATCGTCTCGCTCATGGCGTCTGACCGCCTGGGAGCCCTCGCCCAGGTCCGCCTGCGCATCCCGCTGCTGGTCGTCGGGGGCGTGCTCGGCGCGCTCGCCTTCCCGCGGACGGACTGGTGGCTCTTCGCCTGGGCATGGCTCGCCCCCGCTCTCTGCTGCGCCCTCGCGCGGTCGCCGCGCGAGGCCCTCGCCGACGGCTGGCTCGCCGGCACCGTCTTCTTCGTGATCCTGCTGCGCTGGCTGGACTACACCTTCGGCGCGTACAGCGCCATCCCGTGGCCTCTCGGCTGGCTGCCCATCGCGGCGCTGGCTGGCTACTGCGGGCTCTACACCGCCGCCGTCGTGGCCGGCGTCGCGTGGCTCAGGACGCGGGTCGGCGCGGGGTGGGCGCTGGCGATGGCGCCGGTGCTGTGGGTGGCCGGCGAATGGATCCGCGGCCATCTCATGGGCGGGTTCCCGTGGGGGCTCATGGGCTACTCCCAGCACGGCGTGCTGCCGGTGATCCAGATCGCCGAGCTTGCCGGCGTGTACGGCGTGTCCTTCCTCGTCCTGGCCGTCAACACGGCGCTGGCGGCGGTGGTGGGGCTGGGCTGGCGCCGCGCGATGCCAGGCGCGCTGGTCGCCGCGGCCCTGCTGCTCTCGTCGCTCGGCTTCGGCTCGAGCGCGCTCGGATCGGAGCAGCGGGCGGCTCGCGCGCATCCGGGGGCGGTGACGGTGGCGGTGATCCAGCCCTCGATCGAGCAGACCATCAAGTGGGACCCGGTCCATCACCGCGAGGTGATGGCCATCCACGAGCAGCTCACGCGCGAGGCCGCCGGCTCCCACCCGGCGCTGATCGTCTGGCCGGAGACGGCCGCCGCCATCTTCCTGCGCGCCGATAGCGAGCTGCTCGCCCGCCTGACCGCCCTCTCGGCGACCCTGGAGACTCCGCTCCTCGTCGGGTCCATCGACCGGGAGGAGACGACGCGGGAGAAGTATCTCAACAGCGCATTTCTCCTGACCGGACAAGGGATTAGAGCCAAGTATGATAAGATTCACCTGGTGCCGTTCGGCGAGTACGTGCCCCTCGGGTGGTTGATCGGCTTCGTTCGGAGCTGGGCGGAATTCATCTCAGACTTCGCCGCGGGCAGGACCGAGACGATCTTCCCGCTGCCCGGAGCGCCGTTCGGGACGGTGATCTGTTACGAGGTCATCTTCCCGGAGCTGTTCCGGGGCTTCGTGGTGGGCGGCGCCGGCTTCATGGTGAACATCACGAACGATGCGTGGTTCGGCCGGACGAGCGGGCCCTGGCAGCACCTGGGCGTGCTGCCGTTGCGCGCCGTCGAGCATCGGGTGGCCATCGCCCGGGCGGCGAACACCGGCGTGTCCACCTTCGTCGAGCCCTCCGGGCGCGTGAGCGGGCTCCTGCCCCTGTTCGAGCGCGGGCTCCTGCACCACCGCGTCGTGCTCCGGGCGCGCACGACGCTCTACACGCGTCTGGGTGACTGGCTCGCCTACGGCTGTCTCGGCCTCGGCGCGAGCGTCCTGGGATTCGCACTCTTTCGGAGGTCTCGCACGGCATGCTCGGGGATCTGAAGCGCGACATCGCGGAGCTGGAGAAGCGGCTGGACGACCTCCGGGGCCATCTTTGACGTGGCGGGAAAGGAGGCGCGCCTGGCCGCCATCGACGGCGAGATGGCGAAGGCCAGCTTCTGGGAGGACACTCGCCGGGCCCAGGGGCTGGTGCAGGAGCGGGCCGAGCTGGCGCGAACGCTCGGGACCTTCAAGGACCTCGTCCGCCAGGCCGAAGAGGCGCGCCTCCTGTGGGAGATGGCCACCGAGGCCGGCGACGAGAGCATGACCACGGAGATCCAGGAGGGCCTGCAGCGGGCGGGCGCGGCGCTGGAAGCGTTCGAGCTGAAGGTCACCCTGTCGGGCCCGCAGGACCGGAAGAACGCCATCGTGTCCATCCATCCGGGCGCCGGCGGCACCGAGTCGCAGGACTGGGCCCAGATCCTCATGCGCATGTACCTGCGCTGGGCGGAGCGGGCCGGCTTCAAGGCCGAGGTGGTGGACCTCCTGGCGGGCGAGGAGGCGGGCATCAAGTGCCTCGGTGGCGGTGATCCCGGAGGTGGAAGACGTCGAGGTGGTGGTCAAGGACGAGGAGATCCGCGTGGACGTGTATCGATCGTCCGGGCCGGGCGGCCAGGGCGTGAACACCGCCGACTCCGCGGTCCGCATCACTCACCTCCCGACCGGCATCGTGGTCGCCTGCCAGAACGAGCGCTCGCAGCTGCGGAACCGGGACACGGCCATGCGCATTCTCCGGGCCCGCCTCTACCAGGTCTACGAGAAGAAGCAGAGGGAAGAGCTGGCCGAGCTGACGGGGGAAAAGAAAGAGATCGCCTTCGGGAGCCAGATCCGCACCTACACGTTCCACCCCTATCAGATCATCAAGGATCACCGCACGGGGCTCGAGGTGGGCAACGTGGACGCCGTGATGGACGGCGGCCTCGATCCGTTCATCAAGGCGTATCTCACCGGCGGCAAATCCGCGTCCTAGATAGCGCCGCATGACTACAACGTCTCGGCCCGTTCCGCGCGGGCGCAGCGGGTCGCGAGCCAGCGTGTTCCGGGGAGGGCGCCCCCGGCCCCGCCCCGCGGTTCGCCAGCGAGCGTTCGGGTTGCGATACTGGCTCTCATGAGCACGCCACCTCCGCCCGACGCCAATGAGCTGATCCGCCGCCGCCGGGAGAAGCTCGAAGCCTGGCGGCGTCGGGGCGTCCAGCCCTTCGGCGGGCGGTTCCCGGTGACCCATCGGAGCGGGGAGCTGCAGGCCCGCCTCCACGCGGCTCCCGAGGACGACCTCAAGAGCGCGGGCCAGGTCTCGCTGGCGGGCCGGGTCATCGGCCTTCGCGACCACGGCAAGAGCTGCTTCGCCGACCTGCGGGATCAGTCCGGACAGATCCAGCTCTACGCGCGGGCCGACGCGCTGGGGGAGCAGTACGCCCCGTTCACGGACCTCGACGTCGGCGACTTCGTCGGCGTCACCGGCGAGCTCTTCCGGACGCGCAAGGGCGAGCTCTCGGTGGCGGTCAAGCACTTCGAGTTCCTCGCCAAGTCGCTGCGCCCGCTGCCCGAGAAGTGGCACGGCCTGAAGGACGTCGAGACACGCTACCGCCAGCGTTACGTCGACCTCGTGGTCAATCCCCAGGTGCGCGAGACCTTCGCGCTGCGGAGCCGGCTCATCGCGGCCCTGCGCGCGTTCTTCGACGCGCGCGGCTTCCTCGAGGTCGAGACGCCGATGATGCAGCCCATCCCCGGCGGAGCGGCGGCGCGCCCGTTCCAGACCTACCACAACGCGCTGGACATGTCGCTCTACCTCCGCATCGCCCCCGAGCTGTATCTCAAGCGGCTCGTGGTGGGCGGGTTCGAGCGGGTGTACGAGATCAACCGCAATTTCCGCAACGAGGGGGTCTCGACGCAGCACAACCCCGAGTTCACCATGCTGGAGTTCTACCAGGCCTATGCCGACTACAACGACCTGATGGAGCTGACCGAGGAGCTGCTGGCGGACCTCGCCCGGACCCTGCTCGGGCGCGACGAGCTCGCGTACCAGGGCGAGACGGTGCGGCTCGCGCCCCCGTGGCGCCGGCTCCCGTTCTTCGAGGCCTTGTCGGAAGCGCTCGCGATCCCCGTGACGCCGGACACCGACGCGCGGACCCTGGGTGCGGCCGGCAAGCGTACCGGTCGCTTCGACGTCGGCCCCGGTGGTGTCACCCTCGCCCACCTGGTGGCGAACGCCGATGTCGCCGGCCTGTGGAAGGCGGTCTTCGACACCCTCGTGGAGCCGGCGCTGGTCCAGCCGACCTTCGTGACCGACTTCCCCATCGAGCTGTCGCCCCTGTCCAAGCAGAGGCGCGACGACCCGCGCCTCGTGGAGCGCTTCGAGCTCTACATCTGCCGGCGCGAGCTGGCCAATGCCTACTCGGAGCTGAACGACCCGCTGGACCAGCGGCGGCGCTTCGAGGAACAGGCCGCCCTCCGCGCGCGCGGCGACGAGGAAGCGCACTGGATGGACGAGGACTTCCTGCGCGCCCTCGAGTACGGCATGCCGCCGGCGGCGGGAGAGGGGATCGGCATCGACCGCCTCGTCATGCTGTTCACGGACTCGCCCTCGATCCGAGACGTCATCCTCTTTCCCCACTTGAGACCCGAGCGCGGCCGCAGCACCGAGATCGAGCCCGAGGAGACCGGGAGCTAGGCGTGTACCAGCTGCGCGGCCGCGGCCTGCCCTTCGAGCTGTTCCTCGGACTCCGCTATCTGCGCGCCCGCGGCCACCGCGCCAACCTCTCGCTCTTCGTCTGGATCGGGGTGGGCGGAGTCTTCCTCGGTGTCAGCGCGCTCATCGTCGTGCTGGCGGTGATGACCGGCTTCCAGGACGGGATCCGGGAGAAGATCATCGCCGCCAACCCCCACATCCTCATCCTCGAGACGGGAGGCCGCGGCGTGGCCGATGCCGGCGCGCTCGCCCGGCGCGTCGAGCCGACCCCCGGGGTGACGTCGGCGACGCCGTTCGTGCTCCAGCAGGCCCTGTTCACGGCCCGGGGCGGCGGGGCCACCGGCGGGCTGCTCCGCGGGGTCGACCTGAACTCGCCTGCCGTGCGCGCGTTGCTCGCCGCCCAGGTCAAGCTCGGCCGCCTGGAGCCCTTGCTCCGTACCGAGGGCGAGCCGGCGATCCTGCTCGGGCGGGAACTGGCGCGGAGTCTGGGCGCGGTGCCGGGGGACCACGTGACGGTGATCTCGCCGCAGGGCGCGATGACCGCGGTCGGGCTGGTCCCCAAGATGCGGCGCTTCGAGGTGGCGGGGTTCGTGGAGGTGGGCATGTACGAGTACGATTCCTCCCTCGCCTACACGTCGCTGCGCGTGGCGCAGGAGTTCGCGGGGCTCGGCGACCGCGTGTCCGGGGTCGAGGTCAAGCTCGCCGACCCGTTCGAGGCGCGCGCCATCGCCCGCCGGCTGGCGGGGACGCTCGACGGCAGCTACTGGGTCCGGGACTGGATGGACATGAACCGGAACCTGTTCGCCGCGCTCCAGCTGGAGAAGCTCGCGCTGTTCGTGATCGTCACCATCATCGTGCTGGTGGCGGCCTTCGCCATCATCGGCCACCTGGTCCTGCTCGTGGCGGAGAAGCGCAAGGAGATCGGCATCCTCAAGGCCATGGGAGCGAGCGCGTCCTCCATCGGGTCGATCTTCCTCGTGGCGGGCATGCTGATCGGCGTGGTCGGGACGGTGGCGGGCAGCGCCTTCGGCCTCTTGCTCATCTGGGTGCAGAACACCTACCGGATCATCCGGCTCGCCGGCGATGTGTACCAGATCAGCTACCTGCCCATGAAGCTCACCGGCTCCGACTTCGCGATGATCGTCGGCGCCACCCTGGTGATCTCGTTCCTCGCGACCTTGTCTCCCGCTCGGCGCGCCGCCCGGCTCGACCCGGTGGAGGTGCTCCGGTATGAGTGAGCATCTGCTCGCCGCGGAGGACCTCGAGAAGGAGTACCGGATCGGCCCCGAGATCGTCCGCGTCCTGCGGGGCGTGACGCTCACGGTCAGCGCGGGAGAGAGCGTGGCCGTGATCGGGGCGTCAGGGGTGGGCAAGTCCACCTTGTTGCACCTGCTCGGCACGCTCGACCGCCCGACCGGCGGGCGCGTGCTCTTCGCCGGCGAGGACGTGTTCGCCCGGTCCGAGACGGGGCTCGCCCGGTTGCGGCGCGGCGAGGTCGGCTTCGTCTTCCAGTTCTACAACCTGCTGGGCGAGATGAGCGCGCTCGAGAACGCCATGCTCCCGGCTCTGCTCCAGCGGCTGCCCGCCTCCGAGGCCCGGGAGCGTGCGGCGGCCGCGCTGCAGGAGGTGGGGCTCGGCGACCGCTTGAGGCACCGCCCGGGTGAGCTGTCGGGAGGCGAGCAGCAGCGCGTGGCGATCGCGCGCGCGCTCGTGGGCCAGCCGCGGGTGATCCTGGCCGATGAGCCGACGGGCAACCTGGACCCGAAGACGAGCGAGGTCATCTGGGACCTGTTCGTGCAGCTGCAGGCTTCGCTGCGCGTGGCCTTCGTCATCGCGACCCACAACCACGAGCTCGCGCGGAAAGCCGACCGCGGGTACCGCCTCGTGGACGGCCGGGCGGTGCCTTGGCCCTGAGACAGTGGGAGGGGGCCTCGACGGCCCCCTCCCCGGATGCGGTGCGAGCCGCAGGACGGCCGTGGGCTGGGCCCCGCGCGTCCGAGGCGAGCAGTCCAAAGCTTGCGCCGGCGGAGCCGGCGCTCGAACGGCGTCGATCACATTGCCCGAGGTTTCTTCTCCGAGAGTCTCCTCGCGGCGCGGCCGCCGGCCGCCTCGTACTTTTGGGCGATGGCCTCTCGGTCTTGAGCCGATGTTTCAAGCGCTTGGCCCCCCCGGGTCAGCGCGGAGCAAGAAAACCCTAGGACGGTTTTGCCAGGAGCGTTATACTCAGAGCGGGTTTAGGGTCCATCCGGATAAACCAGTTCCTTTTCGAGAGCGAGGTAGACAAGTGTTCGAACGATTCACCGAACGGGCACGTCGGGTCATCATCCTGGCCAGGGAGGAAGCAGGCCGTTTTCGTCACGATTTCGTGGGCACCGAGCATATCCTGCTCGGCCTGATCCGCGATGGGGAGGGGATCGCCACCGCCGTCCTGCAGCGGCTCGGACTCAAGCTCGAAACGGTCAAGAGCGAGGTCGAGCGGGCGCTGGCCGGCTTCCCCAAGACCTTGACCTTCGGCGAGGTCCCGTTCACGCCCCAGGCCAAGCGCGTGCTCGAGCTCAGCATCGAGGAAGCCCGCCAGCTCGGGCACAACTACATCGGTACCGAGCACCTCCTGCTCGGCCTCATGAAGGAAGGACAGTCGATCGCCGCGAAGATCCTCGAATCACTCGGCGCCCGGCTGGACGAGGTCAGGCAAGAGACGCTGGCGCTCCTCGGTGATCAGTACTACCCGCGCCCGAAGAAGCGCTCCCAGACGCCCGTGCTCGACGAGTTCGCCCGCGACCTCACCCAGCTCGCGCGCGAGAACAAGCTCGACCCCGTGATCGGTCGCGAGACGGAGATCGAGCGGGTCATCCAGATCCTGGCCCGGCGGACGAAGAACAACCCGGTGCTCATCGGCGAGCCCGGCGTCGGGAAGACGGCCATCGTCGAGGGGCTCGCCCAGCGCATCGTGGGCCACGAGGTGCCGGACGTGCTCGCGCAGAAGCGCCTCCTGCAGCTCGACCTGGGCGCCCTGGTGGCGGGCACGAAGTATCGCGGCCAGTTCGAGGAGCGGCTCAAGGCGGTGATGAAGGAGATCCGCCAGTCGGAGAACGTCGTGCTGTTCCTGGACGAGCTCCACACGCTGATCGGCGCCGGCGCGGCGGAGGGGGCCATCGACGCCTCCAACATGCTCAAGCCCGCGCTCTCCCGCGGCGAGATCCAGACCATCGGCGCCACCACGCTGGACGAGTACCGCAAGTACATCGAGAAGGACGGGGCGCTGGAGCGCCGCTTCCAGCCCGTCATCGTGCGGGCGCCGTCGGTGGCGGAGTCGGTCGAGATCATCCGCGGGCTCCGGCACAAGTACGAGGCGCACCATCGCGTGAAGATCACCGACGAGGCCATCGACGCCGCCGTCAAGCTGGCGGACCGCTACATCACCGACCGGCAGCTCCCCGACAAGGCCATCGACGTGATCGACGAGGCGTCCTCCCGGACCCGCCTCATGGCCCTGATGCCGCCGCCCGAGATCAAGGAGCTGGGCAAGGAAGTGGAGCGGGTGGTCCGCGAGAAGGACATGTACCTCGAGGCCCAGGAATTCGAGAAGGCGGCGTCGCTCCGGGAGAAGGAGAAGCTCCTCCGGGGCCGCGACGAGGAAATGAAGCGGGAGTGGGACAAGCGCAAGGCCAAGGGCCCGCAGACGGTGGGCGAGGAGGACGTGGAGTACATCGTCTCCCGCTGGACGGGCATCCCGCTGTCCAAGCTCGAGGAGAAGGAGTCGGCCAAGCTGGCGCGGATGGAGGAGGCGCTGCACGGGCGCATCGTCGGTCAGCGCGACGCCGTGGCCGCCGTCTCCCGGGCCATCCGGCGCTCGCGGGCCGGGCTGAAGGACACCCGCCGGCCGGTGGGGTCGTTCATCTTCCTCGGGCCCACCGGCGTGGGCAAGACCGAGCTAGCGCGCGCGCTCGCCGAGTATCTCTTCGGCGACGAGAACGCGCTGATCCGCGTGGACATGTCCGAGTACATGGAGAAGTTCTCCGTGTCCCGGCTGCTCGGGGCGCCGCCCGGCTACGTCGGCTACGAAGAAGGCGGGTACCTGACCGAGAAGGTGCGGCGACGGCCGTACTCGGTGGTGCTCTTCGACGAGATCGAGAAGGCGCACCCCGACGTGTTCAACATGCTCCTCCAGGTGCTGGACGACGGCCGCCTGACCGACTCCGTCGGTCACGTGGTGGACTTCAAGAACGCCATCCTGATCATGACGTCCAACCTCGGCACGAGCTTCATCGGCAAGCGCACGGCGCCCGGCTTCCTCGCCGAGGGCGAGGAGACGAGCCACGACCGCATGAAGGAGCGGGTCCTGGAAGAGCTGCGCCGCGCGTTTCGCCCGGAGTTCATCAACCGGGTCGACGACATCATCGTCTTCCACGCCCTCTCCAGGGAGGACATCACGGCCATCGTGCGGCTGATGGTCGCCCGGATCAACCTGCAGCTCAGGGACAAGGGAATCCGGCTCGAGCCCACGGAGACCGCGCTCGAGCTCCTCGTCCGCAAGGGCTTCGACACGACCTACGGGGCCCGGCAGCTGCGGCGGACCATCCAGAAGCACGTGGAAGATCCGCTGGCGGAGGCGATCGTTCGCGGGCAGTTCTCGGAAGGAGCCCGGATCGAGGTGGACGCGAACGGGGAGGACTTCGTCTTCAGGGAGATCCAGCTCGCGGAACCGCCGCTGGCGCTGGCGGAACACTAGGGGCCTTTCGGAGCAGACCTTGCCCGGTAACCTGGTGCGGGGGCGATGCGAGGAACGGCTTCGGACGGGGCGCAGAGCCGCCCACCGAGTTCAGTAGGCCAAGGCGCACGGGTCAGCTTCCTTGAGGGACGCGCGGGGGGGAGTCCTTCTCGCCGTTTTTCTTGCCCTCTTCCTGGCGGGAGCCAGGGCGGGGTCAGCGCAGGCCCCTCCCGAGAGCCAGCCCCGGCCGATCATCATCAAGGACATCGCCGTCCAGGGGAATAGGCGCGTCCAGGAGGCGGTCGTCCTCGGCCGCGTCACCGCCAAGGTCGGTAGCCCCTTCGTCCCCACCCGTCTCGCCGACGACATCCGGAACGTCTTCGCCCTGGGCTTCTTCGACGACGTGCAGCTCAAGGTGGAGGACTTCGAGGGCGGGGTGAGGCTGATCTTCGCGGTCGTCGAGCGACCCTTCGTCCGCGACGTCGTCTTCGCCGGCAACAAGAAGCTTGACTCCGCGGCGCTCCAGGAGAAGATCGACCTCAAGCTCGGCGGCGTCTACAACCCCGTCGACGTCAACCGCGCAGCGGAGAAGCTCAAGGAGTACTACGAGCAGGAGGGCTACTTCGAGGTCGCCATCGCCCCCGACGTGCAGCGGCTCCCCGACGGGGACGTCAGCGTCACCTTCCGGATCACCGAGGGGCGCAAGATCAAGATCGAGCGCATCGTGATCGAGGGCGCTCACGGCCTGACGCCGAAGGAGATCAAGGAGGTCATGGCGACCAAGGAGTGCGAGTACATCCCGATCATGCTCCCCGGCTGCGAGTACATCCTCCCCGGCGCCGTGCAGCGCCAGAAGCTCGACGAGGACGTGGACCGTATCGTCCAGCTCTACAACGACCACGGCTACATCCAGGCGCGCGTGGAATCGACCGACGTCCAGGTCGACCGGATCAAGGCGCGCGCCACCATCCGGATCGTGGTGGTGGAGGGCCCGCAGTTCAAGGTCGGCGGCGTGGACGTCACCGGCACCGGCGTGCTGCCCGTGGAGGAGATCCGGCGCCAGATCCTGCTCAAGCCGGGCGACGTCTTCTCGCGCTCCAAGCTGCGGGAGAGCGTGAAGAAGATCAACGACGTCTACGGCACCATCGGCCGGGCCTCCGCCGACGTCATCGTCGAGCGCATCAACGTCGCCGGCAACACGCGCAGCGAAGAGAAGATCCTGCGCCGCGAGATCCCCATGGCCGAGGGCGACCTCTTCACGACGCCGAAGCTCGCCCGCGCGCGGCAGAAGCTCGTGAACCTGAACTATTTCGACACGGTCAATGCCACCACCGCTCCCGGCTCCGCCAAGGACAAGATCATCGTCAACATCGACGTGACCGAGAAGCCGACGGGCATCTTCTCGATCGGCGGCGGCTACAGCTCCCAGGACGGCCTCCTCGGGACCCTGAACCTCTCGCAGCGGAACTTCCTCGGCCGCGGCTGGATCGTCGCCCTCCAGCTCGCGGGCGGCGCGAAGGTCCAGAACGGGACGCTCGGCTTCACCGAGCCCTGGCTGTTCGACCGGCCGCTGTCGGCGGGCTTCGACCTCTTCAACAACCGGCGCGTCTTCACCGATTACACCGCGAACTCTCTCGGCGGCGACATTCGCTTCGGCCATCCGCTCGGGGATTACTCCCGCTGGAACGCCCTCTACCGCGTGAGCCAGGACAAGATCTCCGGCGTCAACCCGACCGCCAGCACCAACCTGCTCGACCAGGAAGGCACCCACCTGACGTCCCTCATCGGCGTCGGGCTGGCGCGGGACACCCGGGACAGCGTGTTCGAGACGAGCCGCGGGAGCAACGCCACCATCGGCCTGGACTTCGCCGGGGTCGGCTTCGGAGAGCAGTGGTTCAGGACCCTGGCGTCGACCTCGTACTTCCTTCCCGCGTGGCGGGACCACGTCATCGGCGCCCGCGTGATGGGCGGCTACTCGCTGGGCTGGCACAACGGGTCGGTCCCGCTCTTCGAACGCTTCTTCCTCGGCGGCCCCAACTCCATCCGGAGCTTCAAGGCCCAGGAGGTGTCGCCCAAGGACTCCAGCGGGACGCGGATCGGCGGTAACATCGAGCTGGTCGGGAACGTCGAGTACACCGTCCCGCTCTTCTACGGCATCCGGGCGGCGGCGTTCTTCGACGTCGGCAACGTGTGGGGGCCGGACATCAGCGCGGGGGAGAAGTTCGACATCACCGACCTGCACTACGCGAGCGGGCTCGGCGTTCGGTGGGTGTCGCCGTTCGGACCGATCCGCGTGGACTACGGAGTGAACCTCAACCCCGCCAAGGGAGAGAAGTTCGGGAACTTCCACTTCTCGGTGGGATCGGCATTTTGATCGGAGGGGGCCCGGCGCCTCCCTGCGAGACCAGGAGGGGTAGAGGACGATGAGGCGAAGCAGGCTCGCGCCGACGGTGGCGCTGCTCGTGGCGGGGCTCGTGACGGGGACGTGGCTCGGAGTGACGGCGCCCTCCGCCCAGACCGCGAACGCCACCCGCGTCGGGTTCGTGGACATCCAGCGCGTGCTCGCGCGCTCGGCGGCGGGGATGGCGGCCCGGGAGCAGCTGGAGAAGGAAAAGGCAGCCATGCAGAAGCAGGTGGACAGCCAGCGGGCCGAGCTGGAGAAGATGCGCGACGATCTGGAGAAGAAGGGACAGCTCCTGTCGACCGACGCGCGACGCGAGAAGCAGGAGCTTCTGGAGCGGAAGGTGCGCGACGCCCGTCGGCTCGTGGACGACCTGCAGAACACGCTGCAGAAGAAGGAGGAAGCCTTGCTGGCCAAGGTCCTCCAGGACGTCAGCGGGCTGATCCAGAAGGTGGGCAAGGAGAAGGGTTACGCCCTCGTTCTCGAGCGCCAGCGCTCGTCGGTGCTCTACGCCTCGGCGGACGCCGACCTCACCGACGACATCATCCACGCCTACGACGACGAGACCAAGAAGGGAAAGAAGCAGTAGTGCGAGCCGAGACGGGGCCGAGGAGCCGCCGGCGACGAGCCCGGCGAGGCGAGCTTGAAATGGTTCGGAGAAATAGCCACTGCCAATGAGCATCCACCCGACCGCCGTGATCGACCCGAGAGCCGAGCTGGCCGCCGGGGTCAGCGTGGGGCCCTACTCCATCGTCGGGCCGGACGTGCGCGTCGGCGGGGACACCGAGATCGGCGCCCATGCCGTGCTCGAGGGACGCGTCACCATCGGCGCTCGCTGCCGGATCGGGCATGGCGCCCTCATCGGTGGCGTGCCGCAGGACCTGAAGTACCGGGAGGGGATCCCGGTCGGCGTCCGGATCGGCGACGAGACGGTGATCCGCGAGTACGTGACCATCCACCGCGCGACCCAGGAGGGCCGGGACACGCGCGTGGGCGACCACTGCCTGCTGATGGCCAGTAGCCACGTCGCCCACGACTGCGTGATCGGCGACCACGTGATCATCATCAACTACGCCGGGCTGACGGGGCACGTGACCGTCGAGGACCGGGCCACCGTCGGCGGGCTCACCGGCGTGCGCCCCTTCGCCCGCATCGGGACCTATGCCTATGTCGGCGGCTGCTCCAAGGTGGTCCAGGACGTGCCTCCCTTCGTCATGGTGGACGGCGCGCCCGCGACCGCGCGCGCGGTGAACGTGATCGCCATGCGGCGCGGCGGGATCGACGTGGCCGGCCGCCGCCAGGTGAAGGCGGCGTTCCGGATCCTCTACCGGTCCGGGCAGGCTCCGGGCGCCGCCGTCGCGCAGATCAAGACGGAACTCGGCGACCATCCGCTGGCGGCGCGGCTGGTGGAGTTCATCGAGGCCTCCCGGCTCGGCATCGTGGCAGGGGCGACCGGCGGCGCGGACGAGGCGCCGGGCGAGGGCGAGGAGTGAGCCCCGTCCCCTCGGCCGGCGAGCCGCGGATCCGCGGCGCCGTCGTCGGCGCCGGACACATGGGGCAGTACCATGCCCTGGCGCTGGCCGAGCTGTGGGGCGTGGATCTGGTGGGCGTGGTGGATATCGACCTCGCCAAGGCCGAGTGGGTGGCCGCGCCATACGGCGTGCGCCCCTTCCGCAGCCACCGGGAGCTCTGCGGCCTGGTGGACTTCGCCACCGTCGCGGTGCCGACGGACCGGCACTTCGACGTCGCGCGCGACCTGCTCGAGGCCGGAGCCCACGTGCTGGTCGAGAAGCCGATGACACCCAGCCTGGAGGAGGCCAAGGAGCTGTTCCGGCTGGCGCGCCAGAAGCGCCGCGTGCTCCACGTGGGCCACGTGGAGCGCTTCAACGGCGCCGTCCAGGAGCTGCGCAAGATCGTGGAGCGCCCCATCCTCATCGAGTCTAGACGGCTGGGGCCCTTCGTGCCGCGCGTGCAGGAAGATTCGGTGGTGATGGACCTCATGATCCACGACATCGACATCGTGCTGGGCCTGGTGGACAGCGAGCCGCGGAAGTTGACGGCGGTCGGATGCTCGGTGCAGTCACCGCTCACCGACGTGGCCAACGTGCAGATCGTCTTCGAGGGCGGGACCATCGCCACCATCACCGCCAGCCGCGCCACCGACGAGAAGATCCGCACGCTCGCCATCACCCAGCCCGATGCCTACATCGTGCTCGACTACGCGCACCAGGACATCCAGATCCACCGGCGGGCGGCCCAGGAATACACGCTGAACCGGGAGTCCATCCGTTACCGCCAGGCCTCGTTCGTCGAGCACCTCCTCGTCCACAAGGACAACCCCCTCAAGCTCGAGATCCGCCACCTCATCGCCGCGGCCCGCGCCGCCGAGGCCAGCGGGCAGGTGGAGCTGCCCGAAGAGGAGGACCTGCGGTCGCTCGCCGTCTCGCTGGAGATCGAGCGGATGATCCGCGAGGGCCGGGGGGAAACCGCCTGGCCGGAGGATCTCCCGTGGAGCGTGCGCTCGGACTGATGGCCGGCGCCGGGGTGCTCCCCGGCCGGGCGGCCGCCGAGGCCGCGCGGCAGGGCTGGCGCGTCGTGGCCTTCGCCTTCGAGGAAGCGCCCGGGCTCGCCGAGCACGCCCAGGCGGTGATCCCGTCCCGTATCGATAATATCCAGGCGGTGCTCGGGGAGTTGACCGCCCGCCGCGTCTCCGCCGCGCTGTTCGTGGGCAAGTTCTGGAAGCATCACGTCTTCGCCCACCGCGACCGCGACGTCGACGAGGCGGCACGGAGCCTGGCGCGGACGGGCCTGTCCGACGGAGCGCTGGTGGAGATGGTGGTAGCGACGCTCGCGGGGCTCGGGATCGAGGTCCTGGACCAGCGCCGCTTCCTCTCGCCCTGGATGGCCAGCGCCGGCGTCCTCACCGCCCGGTCCCCCACCGCGGAGGAGTGGACCGAGATCCGTCATGGCTTCGACCTGGCCCGGTATCTGGCCAGTTCCGGCATCGGCCAGACGGTGGTGCGATCGATGGGTGTGACGGTCGCCGTGGAGGCCATCGAGGGCACCGACGAGACGATCCGCCGCGGCACCCGCCTGGCCGGGCCGGGCGCCGTCGTGGTGAAGGCGGTGGGCACCTCTCAGGACTACCGCTTCGACATCCCGACGGTGGGGTCGGCGACGCTCGAGGCCATGGTGGAGGGAGGCGCGACCGCGCTCGGCATCGATGGCGCCAAGATGCTCCTGGTCGACCGCGAGGAGGTCATCCGGCTGGCCGATGGCGCCGGGATCGCGGTGGTGAGCGTGGAATAGCCAGGTCGATAGTCCAAAAGTATGGCGAAGCAAATTGCCCCAGCACCCTCGATAATGCTCTCGGCGGGCGAAGCATCGGGCGACCTCCACGGGAGCACACTCTGCCGCGCCCTCATGGACCTTCACCCGGGCGTGCGGCTCTTCGGCATGGGCGGCGGGCGCATGGCCGCCGCCGGGATGGAGGTCATCGCCGATCCAACCGGCCAGGCCGTGGTCGGCACGAGCGAGGCCCTGGGGCGGATCCCGGAGCTCTATCGCGCCTACCGGGCGCTGGTGACACGCTTGCGCGACGAGCGGCCCCGCGCCCTCGTGGTGATCGACTTCCCCGAGTTCAACCTCCGGCTGGCCCGGCAGGCTCGCCGCGCCGGCGTGCCGGTGCTCTACTTCATCCCGCCCCAGCTCTGGGCCTGGCGGCGCGGCCGCATCCGACAGATGGCGCGGCGGGTGAGCCGGGTGCTGGCGGTGCTGCCCTTCGAGCGGGAACTCTACGAGAGCGCCGGCGTGCCGGTGGAGTTCGTCGGCCATCCGCTCCTCGACGTCCTTCCGCTCGACCTCGCTCGCGATGAGGCGCGGCGGAGGCTGGGGCTCGATCCGAGCGAGGCGGTGGTCGGTCTCCTGCCGGGCAGCCGCCGTGAAGAAGTGACGCGGCTCCTCCCCCCGATGCTCGCGGCGGCGCGGCGGCTCGCCTCCGCCCGCGCCGCGGGGCGTTTCGTCCTCGGCCTAGCGCCCACCGTGGACCGCGCCGCGGTCGAGCAACTCCTGCCGCAGGCCGAAGCTGCGGGTGCGCCGCGGGTGGAAGTCGTGGAGGGCCGCACCTACGAGGTGATGGCGGGCGCCGACGTCGTCCTGATCGCCTCGGGCACCGCGACGCTCGAGGCCGCGCTGCTCGGCGTGCCCATGGTCGTCTGCTATCGCGTCTCGCGAGTCACCGAGAGCGTCGTCCGCCTGCTCGTGCGCGGAGTGTCCTGGTGCAGCCTGCCGAACATCGTGGCCGGCCGCGCCATCGTGCCGGAAATCCTCCAGGACGAAGTCACGGGACAACGGCTGGCCTCCGAGGTCCTCAGGCTCCTGGACGATCCGGTGGCGGCGACGGCACAGCGCACCGCGTTCAAGGATCTGCGGGCGCGGCTCGGAGAGCCCGGGGTCGCGCGGCGCGCTGCGACCGCGGTGCTGCAGGCGGCGCGTCTGGCATGAAGTTGCGGGCGCCGCTCGAGCGGGCGATGGCGCCGGTGCTGGGGGCGATGGTCCTGCGCCTGCTGGCCCCCACGCTCCGCATCCGCCGTGAGGAGGCCGCGGTGGACGCGCTCTGGCGCGCCGGCGCGCCCGCCATCTACGCTGTCTGGCACGGCCGCATCCTGCTGCTGCCCTATCTGTACGGGTGGCGCCGCGCCCGCGTCCTCGCCAGCCGCTCGCGCGACGGCGAGCTGATCACCCGGTTCGTCGCGCGCTTCGGCCTCGAGGCCGTGCGCGGCTCCTCGAGCCGCGGCGGCGCCGAGGCGTTGCGCCTGCTCGCGCGCGGGCTCGCCGAGGGGCGCGATGCGGTCGTGGTGCCGGACGGACCCCGGGGGCCGCGCGGGACGGTCAAGGCGGGCATCGTGGCCCTGGCCCGCCTGTCGGGCGCTCCGATCGTCCCCATGGCCCTGGGCGCATCCGCCGAGTGGCGGCTCCGGTCGTGGGACGAGTTTCGCATCCCGAAGCCGTTCGCGCGCTGCGTGCTCCGCTTCGGCGATCCGATCCGGGTGGCGGGCGATGCCGGCCGCGCGGCGCAGGAAGCCGCGCGGAAGGAGATCGAGGCCGCGCTCCACGCCCTGAGCTGGCAGGTCGACGAGGAGGCGCGGGCCTGATGTACGCGCTCTACTCGGCAGCCCTGGGCCTGGCGCTCGTCGCCTATCTCCCGGTCCTCGTCTTCCGGCGGCTCGGGCTTCGCGGCCACGAGCGGAGCTGGGCGCAGCGCTGGGGCCGGCTCGAACCGGGACTCCCGCCCGAGCCCCGCTGCTGGATCCATGCGGTCTCGGTGGGGGAAGCCGCCGCCGCGGTGTCGCTCGTGGAGGCCATCGGCCACCGCTGGCCCCAGCTCGCGATCGTGATGACCACCGTGACGCCCACGGGCGCCCGCATCGTCACCGAGCGCCTCGGCCGCCTGGCGACCCACCGCTACTTCCCGGTGGACCTTCCCGGGCCGGTGAGGCGGGCGCTGGACGCGGTGCGCCCGCGCTTCTTCATCGGGCTCGAGACGGAGCTCTGGCCCAACTTCCTCCGGGCGCTCGCCGCGCGCGGCATCCCCGCGATGGTCGCCAACGGCCGGATCTCCGACCGGTCCTTCCGCCGCTACCTGCTGGTCCGCGGCCTCGTGGCGAGGATGCTGAGGCGCGTCTCGGTGTTCGCCATGCAGTCCGCGGAAGACGCGCGGCGGATCATCGCTCTGGGGGCGCCCGCGGAGCGCGTGGTCGTGACCGGGAACCTCAAGGCCGACCTCCGCGCCAAGCCCACCGGCCTCGACCCGGCCTGGCAGCGACTGCTACGCCGTGACCCGGGGCGTTTGCTGTGGATCGCGGGGAGCACCCATCATGGAGAGGAAGCCGCGGTCCTCGACGCCTACCAGCGGCTCAAGCCGCGCTTCGCGGGGCTCGGCCTGCTCGTGGCCCCACGTCATCCCGAGCGGGCGGACGAGGTGGAGCGGTTGATCCGTGACCGCGGCCTCCCGGCGGTCAGGCGCAGCGCGCCCGGCGCGGCCGAGAACGGCGAGGCGGTGATCATCCTCGATACCGTGGGCGAGCTGGCCGACCTGTACGCGCTCGCCGATGTGGTCTTCGTCGGCGGCAGCCTGGTGCCGACGGGTGGGCACAACATGCTGGAGCCGGCGCAGCGTCGCAAGCCCGTCCTGTTCGGCCC
>WNGB01004030.1_pt1 | contig 22713 bp, 18 predicted proteins | sample 5400681 | NCBI WGS metagenome assembly WNGB01 (sample SAMN13153367, study PRJNA577476) | soil metagenome | isolation source: 115 cm soil or saprolite under grassland replicate 2 | place: USA:California | collected 2016-06-15
TCCCGTCGTTGTCGGGGCTGCTCCCACCCTCCCCAGCGCCTCCCGGGTCGGGCTGCCCCCAGCTTCAACGGCCTGCTGCGACAGGCCGCAGGCGGAGTCCTTTCACCTCCACCCGGACACATGGAACCTCGTGGCGCACCGGGCTCTTCCAGTAGTCGCTGGTGGCCTCCACCACGACCCGCTGGATCCCCTGGCAGACCAGACGGTCGGCCAACACCAGCAGCGGTGGTCGCGGCAACCTCCCACACCGTGGTCACCCGCGCACCCGCCTTGGCCTGGTGCGGCACGCGCGTGCAGACCATCCCCGACGCCTTGCCCACGTCGATCGCGGCGACCCGCGCCAGGATCTCCTCCTGCTCCTCGACCTCGACCTGCTGGCCTGCTGGCACCGACCCTCCCCTCCTCACGCATCGCAGGGCGGGTCGCGGGGTTGCCCGGGGGCTCGGTGGGAACCGAAACTCTGACCGGCGTGCTCGAAGCGACAGTGCGCGACCCTTCTGCTCGGGCCCCGGCGCCAGGCTAATCCACGGCCTCCAACGACCAAGAACGCGACGGCGTCGGCGGGCAACCCACCCCATTTTCACGCCGGCACGGCGCCCCCCAAAGGGGACATGGAGGCTAATCCGAAAACTGGCGGTGAGCGGACAACCAGCTCTCATCCATCGCTGTCCGCTTCAACCGGAACCCTCGAGCAGCTCACGCGCCCGCAGGAACACCGCGTCCAGCATCGCCTCGGTCAGGCGACCCGTGTTCGTGTCCTGCTGGCTTACGTGGTAGCACCCAAGCAGGGTACGGCCGGCGGGCAGCGGGGCTTCGGCGGCGTGGCCGAAGCGGGGCCTGGGCCGGACCGGCCCGAAGTGGCGCAGCGCCTGGTCCCAGGCGAAGGCGCCGAGGGCGACCACCAGCGCCAGCGGATGGCCGAGATCGACGCCCAGGTCGCCGAGCTGCAGGGGGTCCGGGCCGAGCTGGCGCGGGTGGTGGGGCGGTATCCGCCGCCGCCTGCCACGACCCGACCACGACCAGCCGGTGGTGCGAGGCCGCCTTCGCCGAGGAAGGGAGGTGAGCGCCTTGGCGTGCTCGTGCTGCGGTTGCCCTTGCCCAGGGTCGCCGTGTTCGTGCTGCGGCTGTCCAGCCCCGGAGTGCCCATCCTCGGGCGCGGAGGGTAGCTGACCGCCCAGCCCTGGTCGTGCGCACCACCGTGCGTGGCAACCAGGGCGGGCTGAGATTGCCGCCGAAGGCGGCGCCGGCCGAAGGTCCGCCAAGATCGCGGACGCGTCGTTGCATCAATCGCGCGAAGCGCACCTTGCGGCGCGGCCGCTCCACTCCCCCGAGGGGCCATGGGCTGTACGGCGGCCGAGTCCGAGCCGCTACTCCAGGTAGTCGCGGACTACACGCGCCTGAACGCTGCCCAGACGCAGGGCGTGCAGGCGACGGGCAAGCGTCGGAACCGCAATATCCTGGAGTCAGGACCCTTGGGCTTGTGGCCATGGAGGGCTGAGCATCGTCTCGTGCTTGCCCGGACTGACCTGTGGGCGCGCAGTGCCCGACCGCGCCGGTTGCGGTGGCCGCGACCGTTGCAAGCCTAGGCATGCTGGTGGTCTCCGGCGAGGCTTGGCAACAGGGCGGAAGCGTATGAACCCGCCGTCGGCATCACCTCGCGGATGCGCTCACCGGCCTGGCTGCCAAGCGCGAGGCCGATTTCCTCCGATAGCAAGTGCGGCCGACGCGACCTGCAGCGACCTGCAGCAGGATCTTGATGCCTCGGCCCGGCTCGGGCCGCTGTTCGAGGTGCTCGTGCCTGGGACCACATCCAGGCCAGTATCGAAGGTGGCCTGGAGTCGTGCACCAGACCGTTGGCCTATGCGCTGCCCGAGTGCACCCCCGAGGAGATCCACCGCCTCGGCCGCAGTGTCCGGCGCACCTTCTTCTCCGCACTCGTCGACCGCACGGTGACACCTGAGGAGATGCGCCATCAACTGCTCTCCCTCATCCAGGGCTGGCCCGCGACAGTCCGCCAGCAGGCGCGGCTGGAGCGTCCGAAGGTCAAGCGCTGACGCATCCCACAGGCCCACAGTGGAGCGGCCGCGCCGAGTGGTGCGTTCCACATAGTTGAACCGATTCTGGGTGGTGCCAGGCGGGTCATGAGACCGACAGGCCAGTCCGGCGCAGGAATGAGTAGGCCAGGTGCGGTATCTGCCGTGCGTACTGGATGCCCGGCTCGGCCTGCTCCGCCACCTCTGGGAGGGTCGGGCAGACGAGGTTGGCGAGCAGGGTGCCCTTCAGCCACGACCACAGACCCTCCACCGGGTTGAGCGCGGGCGCACAGGCCGGCAGCCGCTCCACTACCAGCCAGGATCGCTGGGTCCCCAGCCAGGCACGCATGGTGCGGCTGCGATGGCAGGCAGCCCGTCCCACAACAGCGTGGCCTTCTCGCCGCCGAGGAAGCGGCGCAGCTCGCCCAGGACCTGGATCAGGGTGTCGGTGGTGTCGTTGCCGGGCTGGAGATGGAGGCGAGTTGGGCGCCGCCCCCTCGGACGCCATAGCAAACCGCGGCCGCCATCGAGGCCCGCTTCCAGTTGAACCGATGGATCAACGTCGGCGGGCGACCGCAAGGCGGAGGGCGGGGCGGATGCGCTCGAGCATCTCGCCACACTTGCTAAAACTTTCATCGTGTGGCGGAACCGTTACCGGACGGTGGTGCGGGTGAACCCGGCCTCGTGGAACGGTACGTGCGTGAACGGGTCATCCCACTTCGCCAACTCGGCGGCCAGCGCGTCGGAGATCGGCCCGAGGAGCTGCCCGCCGATGGACGTGTCGAGCCAGTCGAAGGCGGTGGCGAAGTGCTTGGCGTTCACCTGCATGTGGAACTCCATCGAGGCGGAGTCCGGGTGGACCTGGACGATGGAGAGCTTCTTGCCGTCCTGGTCGAGGTAGGCGTGAAAGGCGATCATGCGCGGTTCGTTGGTCTCCACGAAGTCCACGAGCTCGGCAATGCGCTTGCGGGCTTCCTCCTGCTTACCGGGCTTGATCGTGTAGGTGAACACGTTGATCAGCGGTCCGGACATGGTGTCCTCCCCTCTCCCCTCGAGCCGACCGGCGGCTCGATTGCGGTGTCAGGATGCACCGCGGCCCTAACGGTCGGCTAAAGGGCGCCGCCTCGCCCCCCCTGCGAGGGGTGCTACCGTCTGGCCGGGAGGATCGGTGGAATTCCGAATCTTGGGACCGACGGAGGTCCTGGACGGGAGGCGGCGGCTACCGCTCCCCGGTGGGCACGGACGGGCCCTGCTCGCCCTGCTGGTGCTTCATGCCGGCCAGCCGGTCTCGGCCGACCGGCTCATCGACGAGCTGTGGGGCGAGAGTCCTCCGCCGACGGCCCGGACGGTCGTCCATGGCCTGGTGTCGCGGTTGCGGGCTGTGCTCGAGCCCGGCAGGGGCAAGGCCCGGCCCGGCGCCCTGCTTCAGACGTCCGGGAGCGGCTACCGGCTCGCGATCGACCCGGACGCCGTCGACGCTCACCGGTTCAAGCGGCTGATCGACGAGGCCGGCGACGCCCCAGCGAAGATGCGGGCTGCGAAGCTCTCGGCGGCGCTGGCCCTCTGGCGGGGGCCGGCCCTGGCCGACTTCGCCTACGAGCCGTTCGCCCAGCGAGCCATCACCGCACTGGAGGAGCTTCGGACGCAGGCGATCGAGGATCGGATCGAGGCGGACCTCGAGGCGGGTCGTGCCGCGGATCTCGTGCCCGAACTGGAACAGCTCATCCGGGCCCATCGGTTCCGAGAGCGGCCGCACGGCTTGCTGATGCTTGCGCTCTACCGCTCGGGACGTCAGGCAGACGCCCTCCAGGCGTACCGCGACACCCGCTCGCTGCTGAGCGAGAAGCTGGGCCTGGAACCCGGCCCCGCCCTGCGTGAGCTCGAGACGGCGATCCTGAGGCAGGACCCCTCACTCGAGCCGCCGTCGGCAGACCGCGCCCGGACAGGGCCCCTCGGCTCGCCGGGGTCCTGGCTTCCCCGGGAGCGACGCACAGCGACGGTCGCGGCCCTCGACGTCGCCCCCAGCGCGAACCCGAACGCGGATGCTGAGGCCGTCGGGCGCCTGGGCGCCGATTGCGTGCGGGTCGCGGCCGAGGTGATCGAGCGGCGCGGCGGGCGCGTCGAGCGCGAGCTCGGGGACACCCTGGTCGCGTTCTTCGGGTTCCCAGTGGCAAGGGAGGACGACGCGCTGAGGGCCGTGCGGGCCGTTGCCGACGCACAGGGTGCAGTTCTGGCGCTGAACGACCGCCCGTCGGGGATCCAGGGCGTCCTCTACCGGTCGCGGGCGGGCATCGAAGTGGGCGACATCGTGGTCGCAGGGCCCGGGGCCGCGCTCCGCGATTCCGTTGCGGGGCCCGTGGTGAGGGCGGCGACCCGGTTGCAGCAGGCAGCGCCGGACGACCAGATTGTGGTCGGGCCGGCGGCGCAGCAGCTGCTCCGGGGGGCGGTGATCATGCAACCCCTCCATGGCGCTCCGGGAGAGACCACGGGCTGGCAGATCCTGGAGATCGTCGCCCGCGCGCCAGCCATCCCCCGCGCGCTTGACGCACCGATGGTCGGCCGTCAGGGCGAGCTGACCCGATTGCGCTCGGCGTTTCGTCGCGTGGTCGGCTCCGGGACGGTGTGGCGACTCACCGTGCTGGGTGAGGCCGGAATCGGGAAGTCGCGTCTGGCGAGAGAGTTCGTGTCCTCGATCGGCGCGGATGCCAACGCCATCACCCAACGTTGTCCGGCACCTGGTGAGGGCGTGGCCTTCCTCCCGGTGCGAGACGCGGTGGTCGAGGCGGCCGGTTTCCTCGGATGGCGCGGGCTGCATCGGTTGCTGGTGGACGACCACGACGGACAGCACGTCTCGCCCGAGATCGCTACGGCGATCGGACTGCGAGCCGAACCGGCGAGCGTCGCGGTCCTGTGCCCGGCGGTCCGTCGTCTCTTCGAGGCCCTTGCGTCCCGTCGCCCCCTTATCGTGCTGCTCGAGGACATTCATTGGGCCGAGCCAACCTTCCTTGATCTCGTGGACTACCTCGCGCGGGAGGCGACTCAGCGGATTCTCCTGTTGTGCCTGGCCCGTCCCGACCTCCTCGAGCAACGGCCGGCGTGGGAATCCACCGACGTGGTGGAGCTCGAGCCGCTCTCGACCGCCGACGTCGAGAGCCTTGTCGTCGACCGAGCCGGATCCATCGGGCCGGATGTCGTTCGCCGGATCGTCGAGATGTCGGAGGGGAATCCGCTGTTTGCCGAACAGTTGCTCGTCGCGCTCGACGACGGGCCCGTCGGGGCTGTCCCGGCCTCGCTCAGCGGGCTCCTCACGATGCGGCTCGACCGCCTGGGACCGGGCGAGCGCGACCTGCTCCGGTGCGCATCGGTCGTCGGGCTCGAGTTCGACTTGGATGCTGTGTCCGGGCTTCTTCCCCCAGACGCCCGTCCGTTCCTAGAGCGCCATCTCGAGTCAATGGAGCAGAGGCGCTTCATCCAGCGCACAGGCCCCAACGCCTTCCGGTTCGGTCACGCCCTGATCCGGATGACGGCCTATCAGAGCATCACTCGCGAGGATCGGGCCGCGCTGCACGAGCGGTTCGCGGACTGGCTCGGCCGCACGTCGCCTCACTCGACGCCGGAGTTCCACGAGGTGCTCGGCTACCACCTCGAGCAGGCCATGGACCACCGTCGGGCAAGCGGGATCGGCGGAGCCGCCGCCGCCCCGTCGCTCGCCGCCCCGAGCGGTCGCCAGCCGATCGACGAGGCCCGCGAATCTTCTTGAGGCCTTCCAGGATGAGATCGAGGCCGAACCCCAAGCAATCTGCGAGCGTTGGGTAGCAGGGCGGTAGCAAGGGCCGCAGCGTCCGGGCGGAAATGGCCTCTGACCTGCCGAAACAGTGGTCCCAGCCGGACAGCAGACGACCTTCAACCCCTGGTCGAGGGTCCCGTACTGAAGCTAGCCTGTCCAAGGCCTGCGGAACCGGTTCCGGTGCCTAGCGCCAATGCCAGGGACTTAGAGCTGTTCACAATGGCTCTGAGCAGGGAAAACGCTTCGCCTGGCCGCCGTAGATCCCTGGCATTGGGGCTAGGTCTGTCTTCCGCATGCCTGGGCGGCCACCAGGTTGCACTTGCGCTCGTAGAGTTCCACGGCATTGGCGCTGACCGGTTGGGCCTGGTCGTGGCGACCGGCCGCCCGCAGGATCTCCGCAAGCCCGACGAGGAGGCTCGCCCGGAGGTTGAGCATGTCGTCTGGGACCGGCTTGATCGCCTCGCGGGCGAACCGCTCGGCCTCCCGGTGGTCCCCGCTGCCCAGAAGGACACGGGCGCGGGCCGCCCCAGCTAGCGCCTGCGCGGTCACGCTCTCGGCAGGCGCCTGATCGGCCGCAAGCGTCGCCGCCCTGGCGGCTTCGTCGGAGGCTCCCCGCCTGGAGAGCAGGAGCGACAGCTCCGCTGCGATCTGGGAGGCTTGGTCGCGGTCGGCGACCATGAGGGCGACCTCCAGGGTCGGCCGGAGCGCACGCTCGGCCGCCTCTGGGTTGCTGGCCAGGACCTCCACCCCTGCGGTGCGGAGCCCGAGGAACAGGCGTGGCCGGGGGATGCGGAGGCGTTCGCGGAGCACCTGCTGGGCGTGGGCGACCAGTTCGCGTGCCTGCTGGAAGTCGCCGAGCATGGCGTTGAAGTGACCCATGGCGGCGAGCACCCCGATGTGCTCTATGCCCCCCGCGTCGACGAGCTCCTCGCAGGCCTGGAGGCAGGCCGGGGCGGGCGTGGGGCCGGCCAGGAGCGCGTAGACGACCCCCCCACGGCGCGCCCAACAGCTCGCGGAGGTCCCCGGACCGGTGGGCGTGCACCAGGCCGCGGCGGGCGGTCTCCTCCAGCTCGCGGATGCGACCGGCACGCAGGTGGACTGACGACAGGATGTAATGGGCCTGGGACATCCTCACCTGGTCGCCGTCGTCGCGGAAGGCTTCCAGGGCGGCCTGGGTCTGCTGCCGGATCACCTCCAGGCTGACCGGGTCGGGGCCGGTGATCAGGCGGAACCGGGTCTGTTCCAGGCGGACCCCGCGGGTGAGGTGGTCGTCGCCACCGACCTCATCCAGGAGCTCTGCGAAGGCGGCCTCCGCCTCCTCGGGCCGCCCCATGATCGGGTATGCCTCGGTGAGCCGGCGCAGCACCTTGGGCCGCTGGTCGTGGCCTGCGGGCAGCAGCGCCTTGGCGCGTGACAGCAGGTTCTCCGCGGCCGGCAGGTCGAACCGGCCATAGGCGCGCAGCCCCGCGCTGGCCAGCCGCTCCCCCGCACGCAGGGCCAGAGCCTCGCCGGTGGCATCAACCAGTCCGAGGTCGCGCCGATGCACGTAGGCCTGCTCAAGGTGCCGGCCGATGAGCTCCTCGAGCTCCCCGACCCCCTCTCCCGCCTCGCGTTCCAGCCAGTCCGCGAACCGTTGGTGGAGCTCGGAGCGGTCCTGGTGGGTGAGGCTGCCGTAGGCGACCAGCTGGATGAGGACGTGGCGGAAGCGGAATGCCGTTGACGGCGGGGTGGGGCCGCGGACGGGCGTGACGAGCTCCTTGGCCTCTAGGGCCTGGAGGTGCCGGTCGACGAACGGGATGGCCTGGGGGGCGACCAGTGCCGTCACCGCCGCTGCCGAGAAGTCGAGCCCGATGACCGATGCGCAGCGCAGCAGGTCCTGTTCGGCGGGTCCGAGCCGATCCAGGCGGGCGGTCAGCAGCGCCTGCACGGTCGGCGGGATGCGGAGCTTGAGGTCGTCGCGGAGTGCCGCGAGCAACTGCTCCAGGAACAGCGGGTTGCCCTGGGCCGTCTCGACCACATGCGTCACTGCCTCGGGCGGCAGCGCCCGGCCGAAGCGGCGGCTGGTGAGTAGGCGCTCGCTGTCGCCAGGGTCCAGTGGCGCCAGCGGCACGGTCACGACGGCGTCGAGCTCCTGTGCCCAGCTGGTGCGCCGCTGGCGGAATTCGGGTCGGGTCAGGCATAGCAGCACCAGCGGCTGGCGCGTCGAGGCGGCGAGGTTCTCGAGCAGGTCCAGGAGGGTGGGCTGCGCCCAGTGGAGGTCCTCGATGATGATCACCAGCGGCTTTCGCCGGGCAACGGCTTCGAAGAGCCGCCGCAGCGCGCCGAACAACATGCTCGGATCTCCGGGCTGGTCGACCATGCCCACCGCGCTGGCAACCTGGGCGGCGGTGGAGGAGGGGTCGGGGTCGTCGGTGAGCAGCTCCGTCAGGCCCTCCAGCCGTGAGCTGTTGGTGAGCTCTCGGAGGATCTCGCGCAGCGGCCAGAACGTGATCCCCTCGCCGTACGAGGGGCAGTGTCCGGTGATCACCCGAGCTGCGGGCTCCACGCTGGTGGCGAACTCCCTTGCCAAGCGCGACTTGCCGACGCCGGCCTCGCCGATGACGGTAACCAGCGTCGCGTGACCCTCCTGGACCGACCGGTCAAAGGCGCCACGCAGTCGTTCCAGCTCCTCCCGGCGTCCGACATAGGGCGTGTCAGCCCCGACACTCGCACCAGTCTGGAGGACATCCACCAGCCGCCAGGCGATCCCGGATCCACCCAGGCGGCCCGCCACCGCGCGGGTCGCCGGTTCTAGGACGGCTGCGTCGCCCACCAACCGCCGGGTGGGCTCGCCCAGCAGGACCTCGCCGTCACCAGCGGCCTGCTGGAGGCGGGCCGCCAGGGCCACCGGTGGACCGGAGGTCGAGGTTGCCCCGGAGGTGGGATCGCCGACCACGACCTCGCCGGTGCTGATACCGATCCGGCCGGCAAGCCGGACGCCGTGGGCGCGCTCGGCCGCAGCGTTCACGGCCGCAAGGTGCTCGCGGAGCGCGAGCCCGGCTCGCACCGCCCGCAAGGCGTCATCCTCGTGCGCCACCGGCACCCCGAACACGGCGACGACGACCTCCCCGATGAACCCCTCCACGGTGGCTCCGTGGCGACCGAGCACCTCAACGACGGCCTTGTAGGCCTGCATGACGACCAGGCGCACGGCCTCGGGATCCGCCAAGACGGTGGCCTGGGCGCCAGCAGACCCCGACAGGTCGGCGAACAGGACCGTGACGGTCCTGCGCCCAGCCGCCAACCAGCGGCCGGCGCTGGGCGGCACGACGTCCTCGGCCGTCAAGGTGCGGTCGTCGGGCGGCGGCCATTCCAGCGAGGGGTCCTGCGCGAGGATCGCCCGCTCCAGCCGCTGCAGCGCCGGACCGGGTTCGATGCCGAGCTCGTCGACCAGCAGCTCCCGCGTGACCCGGTACAGCTCCAGGGCGTCCACCTGGCGCCCGCACCGGTACAGCGCCAGCATCAGCTGCGCACGCAGCCGCTCCCGCAGGGGATGCTCGGCGACCAGCCCCTCGAGCTCGGCCACCAGCTCGGCATGCCGGCCCAGTGCCAGGTCGGCCTCCACACGCTCCTCCAGCGCAGCCAGCCGCAGCTCCTCCAGCTCCGCGATCGCGGCCTGCGCGAACGGCTCGTAGGCGAACTCGTCCAGCGCCGGACCCCGCCACAGCCCCAACGCCTCCCGCAACCGAGCGGCCTTGGTGGCGACCGGCGCCTGGGTCGCCTCCGCCACGAGACGCCGGAACCGGTTGGCATCGACCTGGTCGCGGTCGATGGCCAACAGGTAGCCGGGCGCGCGCGTCTCCAACACCTGCGGGGTCGTGCCGTCATCCGGTGGCCCGAGCCGCTTCCGCAGCGTGGACACCAGCCCGTGGAGTGCCTTGGTGGCGGTGGGCGGTGGCGCCTGGCCCCACAACTGGTCGATCAGCCGATCGAAGGAGACGACCGCGCCGGCATGGAGTGCGAGCACACCCAACAGTGAGCGGGCCCGTCCCCGCGGCAGGGCGACACGACGGTCGCCCTCCACGACCTCGAGCCTGCCCAGGATGCGGAACTCCGTGATGCCCTCCCGCTGTTGCTGCCAGGAGTCACACCGGATCTCGGTGGTGGCCGCGACCGATCGACCGATCCCTTACCCGTCTCTTACCAGCCCGGCGCATCCTACGGCTGTTCGGAGCAGGACCAGCGTAAGGAGCACGATCATGGCCGAGCCGTTCATCTTCATCAACACCTACGCCATCAAGCCGGGGAAGGAGGAGGCGTACAAGACAGCCCACCAGAAGGTCGCCGACCTCGTCGAGGCCAAGGAGCCCAAGATGCTGTACTTCGCGCTCCACACCAGCGAGGACGGCTCCGAAGCCACCACCGTCCAGGTCCACGCCGACGCCGAGAACTTCGGCTACCACATGAGCGTGGTCGAGGACCACGTCCGCGCGGCCCACGAGTACGTCGACTACGCAACCGCGGCGATCAGAATCTTCGGCTCCTCGACCGCAGCGATCCTCGACCAGATGCGCCAGCTCGCCGGCTCAGGGGTCTCGGTGACAGTCAGCCCGGCCACCCTGGGCTTCAACCGATTCGGGGACTCCTGACCGACCCCTCCAGGAAAGGTGTGGGTGGACCCGTTCGGGCATGGATGGACCATCGCGACGCACGTGGAGGAAGTGGCGCCGGAGGAGCTGATGCGGCGGATGGCCGAGCTGCAGACCCAGACCTAGCCCCGACCTAGCCCCCCGCTAGCCCAAGGCTAGGCGCAATGCCAGGGACCTACGGCGGCCAGGCGAAGCGTTTTCCCTGCTCAGAGCCACTGTGAACAGCTCTAAGTCCCTGGCATTGTGCCTAGCGCTGGGCTATCCGAGCTTTGGGCTGTCGATCGCACCGGCCGGCTACCGCTATACGATCGCCGAGCACGCCCGGGTGGTCGAGGGCGTTGTCGCCCAGCTCGGCCTGCGCGAGATCACGCTGATGGTGCAGGACTGGGGCGGCCCGATCGGGTTCTGGGTGGCCACCCGTCATCCCGAGTGGTTCCGGGCGTTTGTGATCGGCAACACCTGGGCCTGGCCGATGCGCGGCGAGCGGTCCACGGAGTGGTTCTCCAAGGCGCTTGGCAGCTCCGTGCTGGGTGGGCTGCTGGTGCGGCGCGCCGATGTGTTCGTGAACGTCTTCATGCGGGCGGCATCCGCCGCAAGAAGCCGACCCGGCCGAGCGGCAGATGTACAAGCGCCCCCATCCCACCCCCCACTCGCGGGTGCCGGTGCAGGTCATGCCGCGCGAGATCCTGGCCGCGCACCAGCTGCTGCCGAGGTCGAGCAGGACTGGGACGGCTCGCCGACAAGCGGCCCTCATCGTCTGGGATGACAAGGACCCGGGCTTCAGGGAACCCCACCGTCGGCGATGGGAGCGCACCTTCCCCAACCACCGGACCCACATCCTCCGCGGAGCCTCGCACTACATCCAGGAAGACGCGCCGAGGAGATCGTCGCCGCGATCAAAGCCTGGTGGCCGGGCCCGGCCTCGGGCCGATAGCCAACCGATGCCGGCTGCGCCACCACGGCTGCGGCCAGCTCACCGCCGCCGAGGTCACCTGCCCACTGCCACCAGCCGCTCACCATCCAGGACGTCTCCATGGAGGCGGGCCCAGGGCGGACGCGCTGGCTCGGCGCCCAGCTGATCGCCGAGTTCCTCCACCGCCAGGACCACTGCGCCATCAGCGCACGACCCGGCTCGCCGCCCATCCACGCTCAGGTGTCGCCATCGATGGTCTCCGGCACTCGTGATGGCGCGGCCGGAGCAGCCGAGCAGGAAGGTTCGAAGCTGTCGAGCTGCCGCTTGCGGCACTGGTGGCCGTTAGCGCTGCACAGCGCAGGTTTGGGCATCAGCGGTGGTCCCAACCAGCCAGCATACGAACCTTCCACCGTTGGTTGAAGGTCCAGCGGTCCAGCTGGCCGGGCGCCACGCCAAGCTCCGCCGCGATGGGTACCGGACGCGACGGGCGCGTTAACCGCCGAGACGCTCCGGCATGTGCCCTGCCGAGGGCACACCAAGCATGGGAACACGCAGGACCAGCAGGTTCGCCTCCTTCTGTGACCCGCCAGCTCGTCGTGGAGGGCTGTTTCGAGATTCCCTGAGCCTCCATCCGTGGGCATGGGCAACTTCCTGAGGCTCGCTTTGCTCCTTCTGCGGCCCTGGAACAGATCGCCGCCGCCCATGTGACTGCCAGCGATAGGTATCACCGCAAGGGGTGGCCTCGGGGCATGACCGCCGGCCGCTCCGGCTGCATGGTCCATCTGAACCATTCGGCCAGCCGCCGGGCCGAATGATCCACCCAGTCGATGTGGGCGGGCCCTCCCGATGCCACCGTGTCCGCACAGCTTCACCGCCATGACACCTGTGAAGAAGGAGGCTCGCACTCGGCAGGCCGCACCGCGCCTGGGTGCCGCTTGCCAACACGGACAGACTGCCCATTTGCCACCAGCATGGGACCGCCTTGCGCGTTGCGGGCGGCCGGCCCGGCCGACCTCGACGAGTCGGCACGGCCGCCGGCCCGGCTGGCAGCCCGACCCAAAAGGAGCACGTCAATGACCAGCGACACGACCAACCACCTGGACCTGACATTGATGATGGCCTTCCACGACGCCTTCCGGCGCGACCTCGGCCACCTGGCACGCGCCGCCAGCCGCCGCCCCGCCGAGCTGGACGACCCGAACCGGCGCACCGCCGTGCTGGCCGGCTGGGAGCTGTTCAAAACCGAGCTGCACATCCACCACAGCGCCGAGGACGCCGACCTGTGGCCGCGCATGCGCACCCACCTGGCCGACCGTCCCGACGAGCTGGCCCTGCTGCAAGCCATGCAGGACGAGCACGCCCGCATCGACCCCCTGCTGGCCGCCGTCGAGGGCGCCTTCGCCGACCGCGACGGCGGCCACCAGCGCCTCGGGGACACCGTCGATGCCCTGGCCAGCGCGCTGTACGGCCACCTGACCCACGAGGAGCACGACGCGCTACCGCTGATCGACCAGTCCCTCACCCAGGCCGAGTGGCAGGCGTTCGGCAACGACCAGCGCCGCCGCATCGGCATCCGCGGTGGCGCCCAGCTGTTTCCCTGGCTGCTGGAGGAGGCCTCCCCGCAGCAGATCCAGGCGGTCCTTGGGGGGCTCCCGCCACCGCTGCGGGTGGTCTACCGGCGCCTCTGGCAGCCCCGCTACGCCCGCCACGACCACTGGGAGCCATCCACACAAGCATGAGCCGCAAAGGCGCGACCAAGAAGATCCCGATCCGGTGAGATCGGTCGGGGTTTGCCGCGACCGGCGCTACCGGCCGCCCCCTCGGAGAGCCGACGCTCAGTATCGGCACACCCTGACCGCGGCCGTCCGCGACCCCGACGCCGTCAGCGTCCACCGTGAGGCGCTGGAGGCGGTCGGTGGCAAACCGCCGCGGGACAGGACAGATCAAAGGATGGTGGCATGCGAATCGAGTCCTCGGTCACTTCCGTTTCGTGGCTCCCGCTGGGAGCCGTCCAGGCCCTGCCCGACCTCGCCTTCGCCAGCGGGGTCGCCCACTACGACCCGCCGCCCCGGCAGCTGTCAGCCCGTCATCATCGGCTCCAACCCGCCGTTCGTACGGCTCCAGCCGGGCGAGCACCTGGTCGAGCAGGGTGCGCCCGGCGGCAGGCTGTGCTTGCTGTTCGACGGGGTGCTGCTGGTGCTGCGAGACGGCCGGCCGGTGACCGAGGTCGGGCCGGGTGCCGTCCTGGGGGAGATGGCCCCGCTGGACGGAGAGCGGCGCACGGCCACCCTGCGGGCGGTCACGCCCTGCCGGGTCGCGGTCGTGCCGGGCGACCGGGTCGAACGGGGCATGCTGGAAGAGGTGGCAAGCTACCGCCACGACCAGACCACTGCCTGAGCCGACCAGCGTGTCTGGCGGTCCGATGAGTCGATGTACGGTCACGGTCGATTGGCGAATCCTTCTACACCCTGCACCTCACGGCATGGGCATCTAGGCGATCACCAAACCCCGCCGATCCAGGTGTCGAGGCGATCCTGCACCTCGCGCAGGCGCCCCACCAGGCTCTTCAGCATCCCCACCGCGACCTTCGGGTTCTCCAGCAGGAACGCCTGCAGGCCGTCCGCTGGAATCCGCAGCGCCTCCACCGGCTCCACCGCCTTGACGCTCGCCTCACGCCGCTGGCTGGCCAGCACCGCCATCTCGCCGAAGAAGTCGCCTCGCTCCAGCCGGTGGAACCGCCCGCCCACGTCCACCTCGACGGCGCCCGCCACGATGATGTACATCGCATCGCCCGGATCCCACCGTTCGACGATCGCCTGGCCACGCTCGAACGAGACCCGCTCCCTGCAGCCGAGGACCCTCTGGAGATCCTCGCGGTCCAGCCCCGCAAACAGCGGCGTGCGCTCCAGCGCCGCGATCCCAACCGTCACCTCATCCATAGCCTCCTCCGGCTCGCCGTCGGGCGGTGCAGCAAGGATCTCACGCGCCGCGCGCCTCCAGCACCCGCACCGGACGGGCGAACCCCTTCAGCCGCAGCTCCCCCAACTCCACAAAGCTCACGCCCTCGGGCGGGGCCGACTCGACCACGCGGTCGCTGACCAGGACCTGCCCCGCACCGGCACGGGCGGCGATCCGGGCGGCCAGGTTCACGGTGCGGCCGAAGTAGTCGCCACCCTGGACCACCACCGGCCCGGCCGCCACCCCGACATGCGCCGGCGGCAGGCCGGCCTCGGGGAGCTGCGCCACCATCCGCAGCGCCGACAGCACCGCCCCCGCCGGCTCCCGGAAGTGGACCATCACCCCGTCGCCCAGCCACTTCACGGGCACCCCGCCGTGCTCGCGCGAGGACCGGTCGACCAGCACCGCCAGCGTCGCGGCCAGCTCGGCGGCGACCTGGTCGCCGCGCTTCTCGGTGAGGTGGGTGTAGCCCACCAGGTCCAGGAAGCACATCGCCGGCACCCGCCCGGGCCGGCCGAGGACCCCGGCGCGTTCCAGCTCGTCCTCGATGCGCTCGACTAGGTCCTCGGTCCAGGCCAGCTCCTGCTGCCGGCGGAAGATGGCCAGCAGCGCGGGGTCCACCAGCGGCAGAAACTCGATGGCCAGTTGGGCGGCCTGCTCCATGGCGGTCTGCTGGTCGGCGCCGGACGCCAGCAGGGGCGCTATGAACCGCGCCTGCCAGACATCTTTCTCGACGCCGGCGACCAGGCGCATGCCCTCCGCGTAGCCGCGGCCGAACCGGGTCGACCAGACCTGGTCCAGGATGCCGGTGGCGAGGCCGAGCTGCAGCAGCGGCACGATCTCCAGCTCGTCCTCCCGGATCGGCTCGTCGGGCCCCATCCGGGCGAACCCCATGGACTCCAGGGCGCCGCCGAGCAGGTCGAGGGGCACCCCAGTCTCCTGGCTGACCTGCCGGTAGGTCCGCCCCGAACGGACCGCCCACCGCCGGTAGGGGGCGGCCTCCAGGAAGGCGAACGACAGCCGCCCCGCCCGGATCGCCGACGCGATGCCGTCCATCGGCAGGCCGGCCTACTCGCACGCCACGGCCAGGCGGACCTTCTGCGCGTCGGCCGCCCGGAACGGGCCAGCGCCGTCCCGAGCCACCAGGATGCCCAGGCTGACCAGGCGGTCGACCTCGGCCTCGGTCACGCCCGCCAGACCGGCCAGCTCCGATGCCGACAGCACGCCTATCTCCGTCTCCATGCCGCCGCCATCCTAGACCGAATCCACCTGCGCTGTGATCCTCAAGTATGGCCTCTGAGCTGCTGGAACGGCTCTACGGACGGCGTCTGGCCCCGGCCGAGGCGCCTCGGTGCCCAGTGGCCGTGCCGGTAGACTCGGGCGGGGGGATGTCGAGGGATATGCGGTGTTCCAGCGGCAGCTTCCATTCGTTGGCCGGGACGCGGATCTCCGGCTGCTCGAGCTCGTCCTGACCCGCGCCGCAGCGGGCACCGGCAGCGTCGTGCTGATCTCCGGCGAGGCGGGGATCGGCAAGACGCGCCTGTGCCAGGAGCTCAGCCGCTCCCACCGGGGCCGGGGCGGCCAGGTCCTGCTCGGCCGCGCCTTCCCTGAGGACGCGGCGATCGCCTTCGGTGCCATCGCCGATACGCTCAGGGCGGCCAGGCGAAGCGAGCCGCCGCTGTGGCAGGCGGCGTTGGCCCGGGGTTCGGTGTTGTGGGCGATCGCACCCGAGCTGGCCGCGGCGCACGAGGTGGAGCGCCGCTCCTTCGACCGTCCGGTGCTGTTCGAGGCGCTGCTTGACGCCGTGGATGAGGCCACCGGTGACCGCGTGACGCTGTGGGTCCTGGACGACCTTCACTGGGCGGACGAGGCGACCTGGGCGTTCGTGCGGTATGCGGCGCGGCGTATCGCGGAGATGGGGCTGGTCCTTGGCGTCACCTACCGTGAGGAGGAGCTCGGTGCCGCCCACCCGTGGTGGGCGAGCCTGGTGCGGCTGCGGCGGGATCCCAGCGTCATGAGTGTCTCGCTGGAGCGGCTGTCGGCCGCGGAGGGGGAGCGGCTGGTCCGCGCCCTGGCGCCATCGCTGCCGCAGGGGCTGGTGGCGACGATCATCCAGCGAAGCGCCGGCACTCCGCTGCTGGTGCAAGAGCTGGCGGGCCTGGCCTCACGTTCGGGTGCGCTTCCGGACCTGCCGGACATCGTACGGGCCACCGTCCAGCAGCGGACGGCGCGTCTGGGCCCCGCCGCACGTGACCTGCTGGAGGTGGCGGCGGTGGCCGGCCTGGAGGTGGAGGAGGAACTGCTGGCGTCCTTGCGGCCCGCGTCACCAGCAGATGAGCTGGTGTCGGCGGGGCTGCTGGAGCGGGAGGGCGCGCACCTGCGCTTCCGGCATCCCCTGCTGCAGGAGGCGGCCTACCGGGACGTCCCGCCGGAGCGGCGCCGCGCCATCCACCAGGAGCTCGCCGAGGCGCTGGCCCGCAGCGGCGCGCACCCGGTCGAGCGCGTCGCCGGCCACCTGGAGCGCGCCGGGCACCCCCAGGCCGCGCTCTCGGTCCTGGAGGAGAGCGCCGCCGAGGCGGGGAAGGCCGGCAACGTTGGCCGCAGCGCCACGCTGCATCTTGCGGCGCTGCAGCTGGCTGGCAGGCAGGCCTCGCTGGCTCCCCGCCGGGCCGGCCTGCAGGAGCTGGCGATCCGCGAGCTGTTCCTGGCCGGGCGCTGGACAGAGCTTGATCCGCTGGTCCGGGACGCCTGGTCCCGGCGCGATCGTCTGCCCCTGCACCAGCGTGCATGGCTGGCGAACGTGCTGGCCGTGCACCTGTTCTGGACAGGCGAGGTGGGCGAAGCGCGGGCCCTGATCGAGCAGGAGCTGGCGCACCTGGAACACCACGACGCGCTCGATCAGGGGGCCATGCTGCTCGCCCAGGCCGGCTTCGTGGCCGGGTTCCTCGGCGAGCGCCAGCAGGCCCTGCGGCACAGCGAGCGGGCGCTGGAGAGCGCCCGGCGCACCGGCGACGTCCAGGCCGAGTGCCGCGCGCGATACACCCAGATCTACATCCTGTACGGGCTGGATCGTGACCGGCAAGCCGCCATCGCCCGAGCCCGCGACACCGCCGCCTTCGCCCGCGCGCACGGTCTGCCCGCCAGCGAGGCGGCCGCGCTGTTCTCCATGGCGGAGTACACGACGAGGATCGAGGACGCCGAGGCGGCCCAGCAGGCCGCCGAGCGCGCCGGGGCCTGGGACTACGCGAACCTGGCGCAGCTGCTGCGGGGTGTCATCCTGCTCTTTCAGGGACGGGCCGACGAAGCCGAGGCCGTCTTCGTGCGTGTGGGTCCGGAGATCCGGTTCTCACGGCCGGCCTCGCCCGTCCCCTGGGTCGACACCGCTGAGGCGTTGCTGCACCTGCACCGGGGCGATCTGGAGGAGGCCCGGCGGATCCTGCATCGACCCGGCGCCGGTCAGGCCGCCCGCAGCACCGTTCGGGTTGCCGATCGCGCTGCGGCGCTGGGATGGCTGGCGTGGGAGGAAGGCCGGTGGGAGGACGCCGCCGAGCAGCTGGCCGACCCGATGGAGTCCTGGGTCGGCGGCTGGCATCTCATGGTCGGGGGCCCATGTGCCTGCCATTGCACGTCGACGCGCTCCTGCGGCTGGGCCGGCCCGCCGATGCCACGGCCATCGTCGAGGCGGCGGCGTCCATGCAGCGCCAGCCGCCGCGCTTCTCGCCGCGGCGCTGGCGGTGGCCCGGTTCCGACTTGGGCCGACGCCCGAGCGGGCCGCCCAGGCCCAGTCGCTGACGGCCGCGGCGCCCTGGCCGTGGCTTGGCGCGCTGCTTGGGTGCTGGCGCGGCGAGCTGCTCGCGGACCAGCAGGCGGCGCACGCCGCACGTGCGCTGTTCGAGCGGATCGGCGCCGACCTTGGCGTCCACCGGACCGAGCGGGTCCTGCGACGCCTGGGTGCGTCGCCGCCCAGCGACGCTGGCGCGGCCACTCCCCTGTCGCCTCGCGAGCTGGAGGTGGCCGGACTGGTGGCCGAAGGCCTGTCGAACCCCGCGATCGCCCGGCGGCTGTACCTGAGCCGCCCGACCATCGCGCACCACGTGGCCCACATCCTGACCAAGCTGGGCTTTGCCTCACGGGCACAGATCGCCGCGTGGGTGGTCCAGCAGCGCAGCGGCGGGGGTGGCTGACCGCCGACCGGGTCCGGCCGCATGGTCCAGCTGAACCATTCGCCCAGCCGCCCGGCCGAATGATCCACCCAGCCGATGTGGGCGAGCCCCTGCGGATGCCACCGTGGCCTTGCACAACAGCTGGACGCACGACCGCCGCCCGAGCGGCCCAAACGCCGCCGACCCGGCCACTTTGGCACCGGGTCGACCTCACAGAAAGGCATGCCATGATCCTCGTCACCGGAGCGACCGGCACCATCGGACGCCCCCTCATCGACGCCCTCGTCAGCGAGGGCGCCAAGGTCCGCGCCGTCACCCGCAACCCGCAAGCCGCCGGCCTGCCCGCCGGTGTCGAGGTCGTCCAGGGCGACCCGGCACAGCCCGACACGATCGCCCCCTTCCTGGAGGGCGTCACCGCCCTGTTCCTGCACCCCCGCGCCGTCGGGATCCCCGCCGCCGCCGACCTGCTGGCGCTGGCCCGCCAACGGGGGGTGCAGCGGGTGGTGGCGCTGTCGGCGATGAACGTCGACGACCCCCTCAACGAGCAGCCATCCCGGTACAACGGCGACAGGAACAAGGAGGTCGAGGACGCCACCGTCGCCAGCGGCCTCGATTGGGTGAGCCTGCGGGCCAGCTCCTTCGCCATGAACACCCTGCTGGCGTGGGGCGCCCAGATCCGCGCCGGTGACATCGTCCGCTACCCCTACGCCAGCTTCGCCGAAGCGCTGATCCACGAACGGGACCTTGCCGAGGTCGGCGCCCGCGCGCTGCTCACCGACGCGCTGGTGGGCCGACGGCCTGCGCTGACCGGCCCGCAGTCCCTCACCCACGAGCAGATGGTCGCCATCATCGGCGAGGTGCTCGGCAGGCCGCTGCGCTACCAGGAACTCCCGCCGGAGGTAGCCGAGCAGGGCATGGTCCAGCAAGGGCTGCCCGAGCCGTTCGTCCAGGCCCTGCTGGCCAGGTACGCCCGGGACGTCGGACAGCCGGCGCCCGTCACCAGCGAGGTGGAGAGGATCCTCGGCCGCCCCGCGCTCACCTACGCCGAGTGGGCCGCCGACCACGCCGCCGCCTTCCGAGCACCCGCCTCTTGACCCAACCCGGTCGAACCCGTGCAGGCCCCGCTCGCTTGGACGGGGCCTGCACCAGCACCTGTCGGACTCGCCGACCGCCCTGTGTGACACCTAACATCACGCCTGCGAAGGGACACCGGAAATGATGATCAACCTCGACCACGGCGTCACCCACCTGGACTACAGCGTCACCTACCCCTACCCCGCATTCGCGGTGTTCGCCGCCATCACCGATTTCCCCGCCTACCCCTGGTGGCAGCCCGACGTGGTGGGGATCAGGGCCGCCGGAGCCCTCCCGGCCGGCCTCGGCACCCAGGTCTTACAGGTCGACAACGTCATGGGCCGCCAAACCCATGTCACCCTCACCGTCACCGAATACGACCAGGACCGCCTGCTCACGCTGCAGACCCCGGCGGGCGCTCGGCCGGAGGTGCGGCAGGCCTACCGGCTCGAACCGACCGCCGACGGCGGCTGCCGCCTCGACTTCCACCTGGAACTCGACGACGTTCCCAAGATGGCCGACCACCTCGTCAAGACGCAGCTCAGCCACCAGGTCAAGCGATTCTTCGAGGAACTCGGCGCGATTGTCGCCGGCCGGCCCGCCGCGACTCCCGCCTGACGAACCCGCCCGCCATGAGGCAGGAGAGCAGGGAGATGGACGACTCATTCGACATGATCGTGATCGGGGCAGGGCCCGCGGGGGAGAAGGCGGCGGTCCAGGCCGCCTTCTACGGCAAGCGCGTGGCCGTGGTGGACAGCGCCGCAAGCCCTGGCGGGTCGGCGGTCCGAAGCGCCGGGGTCCCCACCGTGGCGCTGCGGGAGACGGCCAGCTACCTCACCGGGTTCCGCCGGCGTGACACCTACGGGCAGCTGCTTCCCGCGCTGGCCCTGGAGCGGCTCCTGACCCGGACCGCCGAGGTGATCGCGACCAGGACGGAGTCGGTCCGGGCCAACCTGGACCGGCACGGAATCCAGCTGCTCCGCGGCCAGGCCAGGCTGGGGCCCGGACCCTCGGTGATCGTGCGGTCCAACGGCGGACCCGAGCACACCTTCCAGGCCGGGGTGATCCTGCTGGCCACCGGCTCAAGACCGCTCCGTCCGCCCGAGATCCCCTTCGAGGACCCGGATGTGCACGATTCGGAGAGCATCATCGGCCTGGACCGGATCCCCCGGACGATGGTGGTCATCGGCGGCGGCCCCGTCGGGTGCGAGTACGCCTCGGTGTTCACCGCGCTGGGTGTGGAGGTGACCCTGCTGGACCGGGCCGATCGCGTGCTGCCGTTCATGGACGCGGAGATCTCCGACGTGCTGGCCAGGGCCTTCGCCGGCATGGGGATGCGGCTGGTGCTCGGATCGGGGGCGGGCAGGGTCGAGCGGGTCGGCGGGGAGCTGCGGGTCACGCTGGCCGGCGGGGAACGCCTGCATCCGGAGAAGGTGCTGTTCGTGGCCGGGCGGGCGGGTGTCACCGAAGGCCTCGGGCTTCCCGAGGCCGGGGTCAAGACCGATGCGCGGGGACGGATCGTCGTGGACGATACCTACCAGACGACGGCCGAGGGGATCTATGCGGCCGGGGACGTGATCGGTCCGCCGGCGCTGGCCTCGGTGTCCATGGAGCAGCGGCGCGTGGCGGCCACCCACGCCTTCGGGATCTCCTTCAAGCAGACCCTGGACCCCCTGCCCCCCTACGGCGTCTACTCCATCCCCGAGGCTGCGATGGTGGGAATGACCGAGCAGGAGGCCAAAGGGGCGGGCATCGACTGCGAGGTGGGGCGGGGATGGTTCCAGCACAGTCCCCGGGCCCAGATCGCCGGGGCGACGGAGGGGCTAATCAAGCTGGTCTTCCGGCGAGACGACCATCGCCTGCTCGGGGTCCACATCGTCGGCAAGATCGCCGCGGAGCTGATCCACCACGGCCAGGGCGCCATTAGCGCCGGCGAGGCCATCGACACCTTCATCGACCGGACCTTCAACGTCCCCACCTTCAGCGAGACCTACAAGTACGCAGCCTACGACGGGTTGCAGCGACTCCTGGGGAAGCGGCCATGACTGGACCCGCAGTCTCACACCTGCCAGGAAGGCGTCGTCCCCGACGGCCACAGCACGAGCAACGCATTTCGACAGCGGAGGAGTCATCATGGAGCACAAGGTCGAGGCCGTCATGACCAGCCAGGTCGTCACCGCGCGGCCCTCCACCCCGTTCTGGGAGCTGGTGCGGTTGCTGGAGCAGCATCGCATCAGCGCCCTGCCTGTGGTCGACGACGCTGGCCGGCTGGTGGGCATCGTGTCCGAGGCCGACCTGCTGATAAAGGAGGGCTACCCGCACGGCGCCACCGACGCCAGCCCGGTTGACGCGGCCCGCCACCGCAAGCGCTCGACAAGGCCGCCGGCACCGGCGCGGCCGAGGTGATGGCCGCGCCGGTGAGCACCGTTCCCCTTGGCACGCTGGTCGCCGACGCCGTCCGGCTAATGATGCGCCTGGGCATCAAGCGCCTGCCGGTGGTGGACGCGCAGGGCGGGCTGGCTGGGATCGTGGCCCACAGCGATCTGCTCAAGGTGTTCCTGCAGCCCGGCCCGGCGGTGCAATGGGAGGTCGACCGCAACATCGTCCGCGGGGATTTCGGCATCGCCGCCGGCCAGGTCGATGTCGAGGTCCGCGACGGGGTCGTCAGCCTACGTGGTGAGGTGGAGCGCCGCGGTCAGGTTGCGCGCTGGTCCGGCTCGATCGAAACGGGATTCACAGCCAGCAACGCGGCCGGACAAGCAGCCGCGACGCGGCGCGCGATCAGGACGCGCGGCGCGTCACCGCAGGGTGCATTCCCGGATGGCCTGCGCGAGGCTGGCGGGCTGGTCAAGGGGGAGGAGCGTGTAGCTGTCCGATACCTCGACGAGCCGTCCTTGCGGGAGGAGTTCGGCGAGACGACGCCCGTGCTCCGGAGGCATGACGCGGTCCTTCTGAGCCCAGACGACGAGGGCGGGCCGGTCGAAGGTGGGGAGGCACTCGGCGGCCTCGAGCATGAGGTTGCGCTCTGCCGAGATCGAGCGCAGGACGTGCACCGTGTCGCGGCGGATCTCAGGCTGCTGCAGGACCGGCTTCATCCAGCGAGCGGTGGCGGCATCGCCGCGCTTGGTCAACCAGCCAAAGGCGATCGGCAACCGCC
>WNGB01004124.1_pt1 | contig 22709 bp, 23 predicted proteins | sample 5400681 | NCBI WGS metagenome assembly WNGB01 (sample SAMN13153367, study PRJNA577476) | soil metagenome | isolation source: 115 cm soil or saprolite under grassland replicate 2 | place: USA:California | collected 2016-06-15
CTCACCGCCGAGCCGGTGGCTTCGCCTGCCGGGCGGACCAGCACCGAGGAGATCGACGACGCATCTCCACGATCGAACAGTGGTGAGCCGGCTCGGGTGGCGGCTGTGTCGAGGACGCGTGTGATGTACACGCGCTTTCCGCCGTTGGTGAAGAATCCTTCGACCGCGTGAGGCAGAAAGCGGTGGTCGGCGTACTCGGACGCGCGCAGGAGACCGCCGTACCAGCGAGTGAACTCGCCGACACCGGTGATGAGCACGGGCACGTCCTGGGGTCCCCGCTCGGTGACGCCGACCATGCCGGCAGTGCTGGTGCTGACCCCTTCGATGGGCTTGGAACCGGTGTCCACTTCCTCGACATAGACACCGGGTGCGAGGTACTCAGGCATCGGCTCCTCCCTCGATCGAATCCATCACTCGAGCACCAGGTACAGGTGGTTCTCGTAGGGCGTCGGCGGCGCAGTGAGCGGGCCAGCCGCCGAGGCGGCGATCTCGATGGCGGCGACGCGCGAGAGGGGCGGCAGACGACCGTAGCCCTCTGCATCGGTGACGACGCCGAATGTTGCCGCGCCGACGTACTCGTCGGGTGTGAGGCCGCCGGTGATCCGGACGATGGGCGCACCCCCGAACGGAGCGACCGAGCTCACGAACACCGTCACGTCCCCCGGGAGGCCCTCGTCCACGAGGTCTGCGGTCGGCGGCCCGAGCCCGGCGGGCGTGACCTCCCGTACCGTGCCGTTCTCCCGGTGGCTGCGCCGCACCGGGAAGGCGAGGACCAGCGTCGCCGGAGACTCCGGGTCGCTCGGGCCGACCACGTCCTCGACCTGGATGTATTCGGCACGGTCAGGGTCGGACCGGTCGATGCCGACGACCGATCCAGGCGCAAGCGCCCCGACGCGGCTCACCTCGAGGTCGCGACTCCCCGGCTCCGCGGCGCGCCGCAGGACGCGTTCCGGCTCCGCGACCGGCGTCATCGTGACGGGCTCCAGTGTGGTGCCCGGTTGCGGCCGCGCGGCGTACAGCGCCGGGCGCAGCGCCACGATCTCCGGCCCGGACGGTGCGCCCGCGAGGTCCTGCATCCGGCGCCAGATCGCCGTGACCTCGACCGTCGCGCCAGGAAGAGCGACGACGTGGTTCTGGTTGTCGAGCTGCGTCGTCCGGACGACGATCGCGACCGGCAGCCGCCGCAAGGCGAGCCGACCCAGGTCCACGTCCCCGAATCCACCGGGAAAGCCCGGCTGCTGCGGCACGGCCACGTGGGGCTGAACCAACGGAGCGAACCCATCTACCTCGAACCGGACATCGAACGCGTAGGGCTTCGCGTCGAGGCCAGGGAAGAGTCGTGACGGGACACCCACGACGCCGCCGATGCCGCTGCCCGCAGTCTTCACCCGCGCGCTGCGCATGTCGGTGGTCACCAGAACACCGCCTTGCACGGGTTGCTCTGTGAGCTCGTCGACCAGCTGGGCGATGACGACGGACTGGTAGAGGTCTCCGCGTCGCCGCTCCTCGTCGAAACTGACCGTGTACGCACGGGAACCGACGGTCAAGGTCGTGCGTGACACGGCCTACCCCCCCGCTCCGACGATCACGCCGGTCTCGGCTCGAGGCACGCGGACGGGGGGCCCGAGCTCCGGTTGGACGCCGGCCTCGATGTCGATCACGGTGGCCTCATAGGAGATCGAGGTTCGATAGGACGCCTCCAGCGCGTCCCAGATACGAGTCAGCTCGTCAACGCTCAACCCTTCGAGGCGAACGGTGATGAGGCTCCCCGTACCTTCGAAGTCGTCGCGTAGGTCGGTGCCGAACAACTGCGGATGGTCGTGGAAGCTCTGGAGGACCTTGCCGAGGATCGCCTGCTCGGTCTCCAGGGCGTCGTCCTCCTCCGAGTGCGTGATCGGCGTGAACAGATAGTGGAGCCTCACGGGGAGCGGAACCCGACGGGTGAGCGTGGCGCTGACCCGCTCGGGCGGACGGTTGAGCGTCGATTCGTCGCGCACCACCCGGTACAGCCACACGGACAACCCGGCGCGACCGCTCATCTCGGCCGGCGTGTTCAGGTAGACACGGAACGTCCCCGGAGGGGCGAAGAAGTCGTCCAGCGCGGGGTCGGCTTCGAACTCCGCCTGGAGGAAGTCCGCGATCGTCCGACTCGTCGCCCGGAGCGCGGTGATCATGGAGCCCTCTGGAGCTCTCTGATGACCGGCACGAGATTCTCCGGGCTGACCTCGCCGAGGGGTTCGCGGTGGGGCCTGAGCTCATGAACGGTCCCGTGCCAACGATCGACGGACAGGCCGATCACGCGAAGCTGCGACCGCTCCGAGAGCAGGTCCCGACAGGCTCTCGGGATCTCATGATCTCGCTGTCCAACGATCACCACTTCGGCTCGCGTCGCCGCCACGCGTTCCGCTAGCGATTCGTCCGCGGTCGCTTCGCCGACGATCTCCATGTCCGTCTCCCGCCCGACGATGCGTTCGAGGAGGTCACGAACCATCCTCGGCATCCCTACCAGAAGGATCCGGACGGGCCTCACCTTCGGCTCCGGCCGTGCATAGGTCCGATCTTCGAAGCAGGGGAGACTGGTGCGCAATGGATCACAGGATCTGTGTTGGATCCATTCGTGGGACTGATCCTCGACGTCGCCTGGCGCTCGGGAGATCCAGATCCATGGAACGAATGACTTGATCGGCAGTCGAAGAAACGAGATCAAGAGGCGCGAGAACAGACCTATCTGGCCTCCTGAGGACCTACGCTCGATAAGGGGTCAGGAGTGGATCATGGCGACCTGGTATCGCCGTTTGACGTGGAGCTTCTCCAAGATCTGGTGGACGTGGTTCTTGACCGTTGGAATGGCGATGCTGAGCGCTCTGGCAATCTCGCGATTGGATAGGCCCTGTCGGAGCAGGGAAAGCACCTCCTGCTCCCGCAGGGTCAGGGCCCTCTCGGAGCTGACCGACTGCGACGAGAGAGTGGCCACCCTGCGCAGGAGGCTGGCCGCGATCCGTGGAGGGCACGGCATCTCACCGCGGTCGACGCACCGGACCACGTTTACGAGATCGCTTACGGAGCAGTCCAGATTAGCGTAGCCTGCGATTCCGGCCTCGGCCAAGGGAAGCAGCGATTCCTCGGTCTCCTTCAGACCCAGAACCACTACCTTTGCTCCCCGGCTCTGACGTCTGATCTGTCGCACGGCCAGCGGCCCATCAGAGATACCGAAATCAAGCAGCACACAGTCCGGATCAAGCTCCCGCAGACGCGTAAGAGCATCGGTCCAGTGGGCCGACGAGCCCACAACCTCCATATCCGTCGTTGCCTTCTCCTGCAAGGCCTGCGCGAGACCCTCCCGATAGAAGCGGACCGCGGCGATGATAAAAACGCGCATCACCCGGGTCCTGGTCGAACCCGTCCCGCCCTATCCTGTGTCTGCCCTGGAGCTTCTGTGGCGTGCGCCCCCCGACCGAAGCGACCCTTCGAGACTGGTAGGTGGTCAGGCGCAGTGCGTGAGCCAGCCGATACATGTGCGGACTGCAGCCGATCAGAGATGACATCCAACATCGCGGCCTCCGCGACGCGAAGACACCCGCGGGGCCGTAGGAACAGGCGAACCCCTATGTCCAGCATCCCCGACCCGGCATTCGAGCGTCGTTCGACCAGCCGAAGGTTGACGACCCTGGGAAGGGGGCGCAAGTCCCCCGCCTCTCCTACGTCCCTCGGGCGATGCGGCACGGAGGAGGAGGTTAAGGCGACGGTTCGGGTCGCAGTGACCAACTTGGGGTAGGCGGCGACTCGCCCACGACTCCCCTATGGCTCCCCGGTCGAGAAAAGCAACCGGAGGAGATGCTTGAGGCACCGTGCACATTGGGCTGACGAGTTGAAAGTAGTTGTCGTCCGGATCGGAGAACGCGCCCGGTGAGGGTGAATAGCGGTCGGAGATCGCGAGAGGTGGTGCTCAGGCAATTCTTCATGGACGGCCGGATAGGTCTTCGAGCCACACGAGTTCACAAGTCTCTGTGGGTTCGAGGGCGGCGTCTGGAGACAAAGTCCCTCGTCACAAGCCCGAAGGCAACGACAGGGCCGCGCATGCCTTCAAAACCGGTGTGCCGGCGAGTGCTGGGAGGCGGGTTCGATTCCCGTCCGCCTCCGCTACGCTCTGACCTGCGGAAACGCGCGGGCGAAGGGAACAGTGTAAGAACCCGAACTTGCCTCGCGAAACACCCGCGTCGTCATCAACCCCGACGGGGGCGCAGCTACCCGCTCGCCATGCCCAGCTCGGCCGCGCACGCCTCTAGGTAGTCGGCGAGCTCCTTGGGGCGACTGAGAGCGGGCGTGTGTCCGCTGTCGATCTCGTCGGGCGTGATGGCCAGGCGCTCCCAGACGACGCGGCGAAGGAAGTGGGCGGGGAACAAGCGGTCGTTTCGACAGAGCAGGACCCGTGTGGGGACGTCCGGCCATGCCTTGAGCGGCGACGGCTCCCCCATGCGGGCTTCGGACTGCGTCCTTCCCCGCTTCAGGGCCTCGGACACCAACTCCGGGGGAACGTCCTGATAGAACAGGGCGACCTCGTCGTCGTAGTGCTCCCGCACCTCCTCGGCGTACCTGGTGTCCGTCCAGTAGTCCGCGGGCGCCTCTCCCGGGACGGGGATCATGGGCGCGACCAGGACGAGCAGCCTCACCGGCACCCGCTCGCTGACGAGCGGGGCCGTGAAGCCTCCGAGCGACTGGCCGACCACGACCAGATCGGTTCGCTCGCCGATTGCCTCGATCACCGTGTCCGCGTACTCGGAGAGTCCGGCTGAGTCGTCGTCGCACGGAAGATCCGGCGCCACCACGTCGTGGCCCCGCTCATCCAGTTCGGCCTCCACCAAGTGCCAGTACCAACCGACATCGCCGGCGCCGTGGATCAACGCGAACGTTGCCATCGTCGGCCTCCCTTCATGGACATCAATGCCAGCGGATGCCTCTAGCCACCTGTCGGGGTCACGGGCGGCGCGCCCTCACGATCCAGGCGCGCGAGTCGAACCAGACGCCGCCCTCCCGAGCGTGCGCGACGAGCGTCTCGCGCAAGCGTTCGAGCGCGAGCTCTCTGCCGGTGGGATCGAGGCGATCCAACACCTCCTTGGCGCAGGCGAAACCACCGACCCACCCGCGAGCGCGGCAACGTCCTGACCGTAGTAGAGGGCTGGCGCACGCCGGTGAACGTGACGTCGGTGAAGCCAGCCGCGTCCAGGACCCGCCGGACCGTCGCCGGATCGGCCAGCGAGAAAGGGCCGAGTCCCTCTGAAGCCGGAACCGGCGATCCGACGGTGGCCGCAAGAGCCCTCTCGATCGACACGGACCACTCGTTTCGTTCGTGCCCTTGCCAGACCATCATCAGCAGGCGCCCGGCACGGCGTAACCCCCTTCCGATGTTGGTGAATGCGGCGATGGGGTCGCGGAAGAACATCGTGCCGAACCTGCTGATGGCCAGATCGAATCGCTCAGACGGGAACCGGTGGTCCTGCGCGTCGGCGTGTTCGAACGTGATGTTGCGGAGCCCCTCAGCCTCGGCGAGCAGATCGGCCCGCTCGATCATCTCCTTCGAGATGTCGACGCCGAGCGCCCACCCCTCGCTGGCGAGGCGGGCCGCATCACGCGTGGTCTGCCCCGCTCCACAGCCGATGTCCAGCACCCGGTCCTCGGGACCGATCTCATAGGCGCGCCGCAGCGCGTCGTTGTGCAGGCGAAGCTCGGCATCATAGTCGACGTGTTCCATGTCGCGGTCGCCCATATGCTCCATCTTGCTACCGAGCTCCGGGTGCGATCACGCTCGAGGAGCGGGTTCGAGCGGATCCCTCGTACGCCTGGGCGGGTGAGGCGACGCGGCTCCAGCACCGAGCCCCAACCCACACGGCCTGACCTGCGGCGTTCGGTTCTTGCAGTGTTCCCTTCGCCTCCGCCATGTTCCGACCTGGAGAGCCGGAACCGCTCCGGCATCGGCTCAAGGACGGCGGGATTCGACGACCACCTCGGGGAACCGTTCTGACGGGCCGTCGAGCAGGGGTGATGGCTGAGCGCGCAGGTGCCTGTCGAAGAACGCCACCGAGTAGGCGTTGATGATCTGGTGTGCGCGATCTCCGCCGATCGGGCCCGTGAAGCCCGGCCACGAGACGAGCGACGAGAAGAATGGCGCGTCGGTCATGTCGAGATGGAACATGCCGGGTACCTGGAGGTAATACCCGTCTCTCGGGAGCCGCTCATACACGCTCCGCATCGTGTCCAGGGTCTCCCGGATGTCCGAGTCAGGCCAACCGCCGGCGGTTCGCCGCTCGAGCCGCATGGTGTCGGCATCGCGGGTGATGAACATGGTCGGGAGGTTCAAGCCATCGCGCAGGACGTCGGAGGGCATGAAGGCCTCCTCCAACAGCGCCGCGCGCGGGCGCCCATCGAGATGGCACGCCTCACTCGCGACGACCGCGCCCATCGAATGCCCGACGAGACCGACACGCTCGAGATCGAGCCGCCCGGTCACGCTGCCATGCGGATCGGCGCGATCGAGTGAGCCGAGCTGATCGAGCGTGAAGATCACGTCGTGCGCGAGGTAGGGAATGTGCGCATCCATGAACGCGCTGTGCGGAGGATCCCACCGGTCGTCGTACGCGGCCTCGCGGCCATCCGGGAACACGACCATCGTGACCACGTACGGCTGATCGAGCGCCACGACGACGTAGCCGTGCGAGGCCAACTCCTCAACCTGGAACGTTTGGATCTGCCGATAGCTGCCCTTGATCCCAACCAGCATGATCAGCACCGGGAACTCAGGGATGGCATCCGCGATGGGCGCGAACGCGACCGCATTCGTGGTGACGTCCTTGAGCCAGTCTAAGGTGGACCCCGACACGCCAAGGAAGCGCGCCAGCGCGGGTGCCACGGCGTCCGCCTCCGGCATGTATGGAGCGCGCGGCGACGCAGGCGTCTCCTTCGCCGGATACCAGACCTGCACCAATAACTCACGGCGAGCATCCGCGTCGGCCGCAAAGATCTCCGGACGATCCTCGTCCACCCAGTGATAGGTCACGGTGCCGATCGCATACGGACCGGTCGGAGGCGGGAAGGTAAACACGGGTTGGTTCATCGACATCGAGCGATCGCGTAGCCCGGGCGGTCACCCCATTGTATTCGACCGATGGTCGGCTCGTCGGGGGTCTCAAGTGTGTCGCGCACCGCTCGAGGCCGTTCAAGATGTCCCGTATTGCATCTGGCGCCGTGCCACGACGAGACCGGCGTTCCAACCGGGAGCTCGGCCTCCGGCGGGCGGATGCAATTGGTCGGCCTCGATGCCAGCTCGTGCGAGAAGCCAGGAAATCAGCGAGTTCGAATTCCACATCTCGCCGGTGCGTAGCTCGTCCCTGCCCCACACGGGTGTTGGGACGTGCGGCACCAGATCCACAACCTGCTGAGCGCGAACGACGTCCGTCGCCACCCGAACCGAACCCGACACCGCGTGGGCCAGATCGGGGATGGAGCCTCCCCGCCAACGACGGATCTCGTATCGGAACAGCCGGAATCGGCCGAGCCAGCTCATCCCGACCGGCCCCCCGGCCACGACACCGCGTTCTTCCCCTCGCAGGTTCAGGATCGCCGCGCACTCGATGACGAATCGGTCGTTCGGGAGCCTGATCTGCAGCGCGGAGTGATAGAGATCCAGTCGCGGGCGATGCTCGACAAGCGCCTTCAGCGCCTCATAGAGCTTCCCGCTCAAGCGCAGACGTGCGCACCTGCGCCCAGGGGGATCCAGTAGAGGTCGACAGCAGGTGCGCGGCGCCCTTCTTGCTCATCCATGCTGGTCGTCCACCGTCGAGGCTCGTAGGATGCTCCGCCTCGACCATAACTGCGCTCGCCCTAAGCGATCGCTGGGCTCATGACACATGATCTGCGCGCCTACGGAATCAGGATGCGCGTGGTCAGAACAGGGTGTCGCGGACGCGTGCGCGCTCACCCAAGCCTCGCCGTCAACGCACCAACACCATCAGGGCTAGGCGGCGCGGCGTCATAGCCGACGAAGCCATCCCCGCCCCGTCCCAACACCACCGACTGTCCGCGCGGCCTCTGAGCGTGTCCCGAACAGGATCCTCAGCAAAGACGAACGGGGAAGACAGAGTCAGCCGTTCTCGTGCTTTGGCGAGCGAGCTGATCGACGGAGTCCGAAATGCGCGTTCCGAGTTCGAGAACGTTGGCTCAGGACTCGGTGAGCGTGATGCGGCCCTCTGGTCGCGCTGACGGCCCACCCTTCACCTTGCAGGCCGGGTGGGCTGATCGCCGCCTCCGCCTTCACGGGTGAAGTGCAGAGCATCAGTTGGCGTTATCGAGAACGTCGCGCAGTTTGCGCGCGAACGCCTCGGGTTGGCCTGCGTATCCGAACTCGCCGCCGAGGAAGCCGCCGTGGTGGCTGGGGAACACGGTCGCCTGCTGCCCGAGCAGCTCCGCGGTGGCCACCGCAGTTCGACCGGTAAACGTGCCCAGGGACTCTTCGCCCACGGCGATCACGATACGTGTCGGCGCCGCGGCCAGCGCGTCGAGGTCGGGGCGATAGCTGTTGACCGCCCAGGACCGCTCGGACAGCAGCGGGTCGTCACGCGAGCCGTCGTCCTCGGTCGGCATGCCGAACAGGGTGGGATCGGGCGCGGGCTGGGTGAAGTAATCGTCGGTGAACTCGCCTCGCCACGATGTCATCTCGATGAACACCGCCATGCCGGCGTTCGACCCCTTCGCCTGGTACGCATCCCGAACGCCGGCGCGGGCGCGCTCGGCAGCCTCGGCGTCGGGCAGCACCGGGATGAGGGGCGGCTCGTGTGCTACCAGGGTGGCCACGTCGTTGGGGTAGGCCGCCACGAGCGCGAGTGCGGTCACCGCGCCGCCGCTGCTGCCAAACATTTCGACCGGGCCAACGCCGAGCGTCTCGATAACGGCGTGCACGTCACCGCCCTGGACCGTGGGCGTGTTGTCCACCCGGCCGTCTTTGCGTTTGCTGCGGCCGAGCCCGCGCGGGTCATAGGTGACCACGGTGCGATCGGGGAAGTGCGACGCCAACGTGGCGAACCCGGTGGCGTCCATGGGCTGGCCGATCATGAACAGCGGTGGGCGTCCATCGGCGGTGGGCAGAGGGCCGTGAACGTCGTAAACGATGTCGACCTCGGCCGTTTCAAGCGTGTGCGTCGTCGTCATGGCAGTATGGAGTCCCCCCGGTGTGAGAACTCATCGGACCCCAATGTAGACCTTGTAGAAGGGACGCGGAGTCGGGTCTGCGACACTGACGGGCCGTGGGCGAGCCGGAGCGCTTCCAGGACCCCGTCGTTGTCGCCGCACTGGCCGAGCTCAGGGCCAACGATCCGTCGACGGCCCGTGACGCCGAGGCCGCTCTCGAATGGATCGCCGGCGAGAACGACCCGGAGGCGATCACCCAGGAGGTGATCCAGCACTTCCTGTGGTATTCGCTGCCCCTGAAGTGGCTGACCGAGCTCGACCACAAGCTGGCTGTCGCGGATGCGCTCGGTCGGGTCCTCGACCTCCTCGGCCTGCCCCGGTACGCCCAGAGCTGCCGGTCCGACACGACCCATGCCATCCTCCACGCGTACGAGCACGGCGACGCGGAGGGCCTCAAGGCGTTCCACCGGGCCGACGTCGGATCCGGCATCCGGCCGCCCGACCTGCCCGAGTTCGAGTGGGGCGCGACCATGGGCCTGGAGGAGAGCCGCGCGCTATCCTCCACCGCGGAGCTGCTGGAGCTCGCGGTGGCAGGAGGCGAGCTCGCGCCCGGGACGCGGGGCTGGAAGGGCCGCCAGCAAGAGCTGACCCGAAGGCACCTGAACGAACCTCGCCCCGATCTCGCCGGCCAGAGCTTCGCCCTGGTCATCCTGACCGAGCGGATGGACGCTTGGCTCGGCACGCGCCGCAGCGAGACGCGGCGCGCGATACTCTCCCCGATCGTCAACCGGCTCCCGCACCCGATCGAGCTCCCGACAGACGTCGACGATCCACTGCCGCCGTTCCGTTGGCTCCTCGAGCAGCTCGCCGACGGCATCGCGCTCACGCAGACCGGCAACCTGAACCAACGGTTCGTCCAGGGCGCGGCCAGGCGATTCGGATGGGACTTCTCCCGACCTCCACGGACCGAGGACGATCTGTACGACCTGCACCAGGTGCGCGTGATGGCCCAGCGCCTCGGTCTTGCCCGTCGCTCCGACCGAAAGCTCGTCCTGACTGCGAAGGGACGCGCCGCTCTTGCCGATCGAGAGGCCCGGTGGCGTTCGGTCGCCCGCGGGCTGCTCGACGTGCGACCCTTCGTCGTCTTTGCCGGCGAGCTGTTCCTCGCACTCCTCGTCGATGTCGACGCCGACGCTCTGCCCTACAAGGACCTGACGAGCACGATCGGCAGGGCCGTCGCCGAGGAGGGCTTCCGCGAGACCCGAACCGGGGAGCTTCCCGACCAACACGACATCGGCTGGGCGGTCCACGCCATCCTGAACCCGTGTCGCGCCCTCGGGATCCTCCTCGAGGGCGGCACCTGGCGCGATCTGCGTTACGGCCTCACCGAGGCAGGTAGGGCCATAGCCCTGGAGGCGCTCAGGGCTCGGGCCACCGGTCCCCGACCGAGCCCCTGGAGTTGATCGTGGCCGGGTGCACCCAGATCCACGGGCCCGAGCCGTGGGAGCGAAGCGCGGGCGAGACGTGCTCGCACTGGGACCTGTGGTTCTGCCTGGTGTGCCTGACGGAATGCGAAGGCGAACGGGACGGTGCTCGCGAAGGCTCGGCGCAAGGTGCTCGAGCAGGGACTGGCCGGACGCGATCTCACCCCGGCCATGGTGGACACCCCTCGGATGCGACTCCGGACCCGCGGGCTTCGGGGCCGCTGGGACCGGTTCCCCGTCTCCCCCGCGGCCGACTGCCGACGTCTTCGCGGCCGTGATCGAGAAGGCGCGTCGCCAGCGCCGCGGCAGTCGAACAACTCGAAGCTGTCACAGCCCGTATTGGCGGGGCGGGCGTCTCTGGATCCTGGACCATCCGTCGCGGTGTGGGCCGGCGTCTTGGTGAGGCTGGTGGTCCCAAGCCTCGACAGCATGCAACTTGCATGCTAGGCTGCGGGTGTGAAGACGACAAACATCCAGGTTCGAGGCGTCCCGGTCGAGGTTCGCGACCGTGTAAGGCGGCGGGCAAGCAAGCTGGGCCGAAGCATGAGCGACTACGTCCTCTCGCTCATCGAGCGCGATCTCGCCCTCCCCACTCCGGCCGAGTTCGCGCGCCGGCTCGCTCGATTGGATTCCGTTGTGCTCGATCGACCCGCGGCCCGCGACATCGAAGAGATCCGTCGAGAGCGCGACAAGGAACTCGACCCTCCATTTCGAGGGAAGGCTCGGAGCAGCGGTTGATCTTCGTCATCGATGCCTCGGCGGCCGCCGAGGTGCTATTCGGCACGCCGCTCGGCGAGCGAGCCCTGGAAACGATCGGTGACGAGATCGTGGTCGCCCCGGAGCTCATCGATGCCGAGGTGCTGTCCTTCATCCGCCGGAAGGTCCTCCAGGGCGTCGTCTCCCCACGACGGGCGGGTGAGGCGATCGGCATGATGGTCGCGTGGCCCTTTACGAGACTGTCACACCGTCCGCTGCTTACGGCCGCGTTCGCTCTACGCGAGAACCTCTCCGCCTACGATGCGCTCTACGCCGCTGCCGCCGTCGCAGTCAGCGGAGAGATCGTGACCGCGGACGGCCCCCTTGCACGAGCTCCGATCGATCTGGTGATTCACAACGTCCGGGAGTAGTGTCGGGTCCGCGAGTCTCCCTCGTGCGAGGCGGTGGGCTTCCGCGTGGTCGCTCGTTCGCCGTCCTGTTGATCCCGATCTCCGCGGCATGCGACCGCGTGTCCATCGTTCTCGACCTTCCCCGCCTGTGTCAGCGTGTCGTGCACGCGTGAACGGAGACCTGAGGACCCAATGACGTTCTGAACGGCCATGCGGGGGCGAACGGGATCGAAGCGGCCGCGTCTATGACTCGAACGTCCAGCGGACGGCGCTGCCTCGCGGACCGTGCGCCATCCAGCCGACGGCGGTCCTGGCTTCGACCGAGTAGAAGGGCATGCCTGGATCGTCGGGATCCATTTACTTCGCCTCGTAGGCATCGCCAGCCTCCGCCAAGGCCTGCCCTTCCGTCCTCTGGACGGTTCCCTCGACGATGACGACGTTCACCGCACTCTCCGGGTGCACGGCGGCGTACCGGGTCGCCGCGATATTGCGCGCCATCACCGTCTCGGGGCTCATCGTGAAGTGGAATCGAGGCTCGAGCCACAGCCCCCACACCGGTCGTGCATGGGGGCGGCCGTCAACACGAGTTGTGACCACCCAGTAGTACTTCGACGCCTCCAACCAGCCCCGAACCACCTCCCAGGTCAGGGGAGGAGCCGACGCATCGCGTGCGGTCATGACGCCATACTCGGACCGGTTTGGGAAGAGGGGCTTCGAGGGCGTGGGCACGCTCGCTCAGGTCGTGGCCGGCGCGAGGTGTGTGAATCCGGCGAATCGCCCGATGGTCACGACCGTGCCGCCGTCTCCCAGCGCCGCCGCCTTCTGCCGCAGCTGCTCGAGCGCCCGTTCGCTCGGCCGACCGTAGCATTCGATCCCGGTCAGCCGGAGCAGGTGCCCGAGCTTGCGGAACTCCACGCCCCCGATGTCCATGTGGAGCTCCAACGAAGCCGAATCGGGATGGACCGCGACGACGGTCATCTTCCCCGCGTCTTCGTCGATGTAGAAGCCGTACGTGATCAGCTGAGGTTCCCGGGCGTCGATGAACTCCACAAGCCGTCGGACCCCAGCTCGGAGCTCTTCGATCGAACCCTCCCGGATATCGGAATGGTCGATATACACGATGGGCTCTGACGAAGTGGATGTCCCGCGGTCGGCCATGCGACCCCCCTCATGGCGACGAGCACTCCGCCCGCACTCAGCGAGCGCACGAGTATCGCATGCGCAGGTCCGCGAACGCGCGTGTGCTTTGGGTCGGCGTAAGCGTGGGGGGACCGTCGCTACGGCCTCACCCGCCGCGGGGACGGCCACGGCGGCCTGTCACTCGAGTCACCGCCGCGTCTGCGGCTCGTAAGGAAGCCGTCAGTCGGTCGTCACGCCCTCCGACCCCATTCGCGGACGCTCACCCACACCACCTGACCAGCCGCTTTGTGTTTCGAGCGCGTTCCTTCGGCCTCCGCTCTGTCTGACCCGCGCAACGCCCGTGCGCGGAGGGTAGTTGCTGCGTGAGGGCCTCGAGTTCGCGGAGCAGACGCAGGACGACCTCGGTCATCACGACGTTGCCCTTGCGTTCGTACGCGTCCACCGCCTCGCGAGCGACGGATACGGCCTCGTGCGTGCGGCCCACGACCCGCAGGACCTCCGCCAGGTCCATCAGGGTCTTGCCCTGCTTGTCGAGGTCGTCGGTGGAGCGAACGAGACCACCGGCCTCGGTGGCGAGGCGCACGGCCTCCTCGACCTCGCCTCTCCGGGCCAGGATCGTGGCTCGCACGCGACGCCAGTGCACCTTGTGCGTCGATGTCGTTCTCGATGCTCGCCCGCTCCGCCTCTTCCGTGAGGGGAGGGCCTCCTCGTATCGTCCTTGCGCGCAGAGAGCCATGTAGCAAGGCAACCTGCGTTGACCACAAGGATTACGCGAGACCCGCCAGCGCGCGCGCCTCGTCTCGGTCACGGCAGTCGCGTAGGGCCACGATCAGACCATCGCGCACCGTGAGCACGGCGAAGAAGCGGTCGGCCCGGTTCCCTCGCCTCTGTTCGTCGAGCCCCGGCGTTCGGACGCACACCATCACGCGATCGGCGCTTCCCGCGACCTCTTCGAGCTCGGCCCGGAACCCGTGCCCGGCCCAGTGGTCGAGCGTGTGCTCCAACTCGGCGCGACCGTGACAGACCTGAGGCTTCGGTGCCTCCATGCTCGGGTCGAGGTAGGTCCATTCGAGATCGGGGTCGATGAATCCGAGCATCGCCTCCAAATCTCCCCGTGCGTAGGCCTCGTACGCGGTTCGAACCGTGGCAATGTTGTCGTGCTGCATCGTTCCTCCTTGGACGGTGGGCGCCTGCCGCGGGATCGGGGGCCGAAGCCCCTGATCGACGAGGCGGTGCCCGGGGCGCAGAAGGAGTGCGGTCAGCTCGGTGCCGGCGACGTGAACCAGCGCGGCCGAGAGCCGGCCGGAAGAACGCCCCCGGAGCGGGCGAACGGAGGTTTCAGACTCAGCCGAACGGTCGCAGACGACCTCGACCATCCGCTTAACGCCGATGCACTCGTCGAGGGGCTGGACTCATCCTTCCGCATCGCCGAAAGCTGCCTGGAGCGATGGACCGTGGACATGCTCGCCGAAGAGATTCATCGCAAGTTCGACGACGAGGTTTGGGTGCACACCCGCGGCTCGGTCCTACAGCGGGTCTTCAGCCACGACGTCTACCACTGCGGCGAGCTGTCGCAGACGCTCGGCATGGCTGGGCTACCGCAGATCGACCTCTGGGACTGAGGACGCTACCTACATGGATGTAATTCCTCCAATACAGTGAAGCAGAAGGAGGGGATCCATCAGTCGTCTCGAGGTGGGCTGTAGTTCACCATCCACATGACCCCGAACTTGTCCTTCAAGGCCCGTAGTAGTCCCCCCACACCTGGTCGCCGATGGGCATCTCGATCTCAGCCCCTTCTGAGAGGGCCTTGAATATGCTGTCGGCCTCTTCCTTGCTCATCGGGTGGACGGACACGTAGACGTTGTTCCCCTGCACCAGCTCATGTCCGAGTGACTGAAGGGTGTCGCTTGCCATCGGGATGTCGTCCTCCCCGATCGGCAGGGCGATGTGCATGATCTTGCCCTGGTCCTCCTCGGGAATGCTCACGCCCTCTATGGGGAGATCCTTGAATCTGACGACCGAGGAGAACTCACCGCCGAAGATGGACCGGTAGAAGTCGAGCGCCTCCCCGGTATTCCCCGCGAAATTGAGATACGCGTGGAGCCTTGTCATCCTTCACCTCCTACTCATGCCTCTGCACCTTCGTACGCTCTGCGCAGATCTGCAAGATCGAACTTCTTCATCTTGAGAAACGCTTCGGTGACTCGCGCCATCTGCTCCTTGGTGCCGGTGCGCAGCATCTCGTCCATGGCTGAGGGGACCACCTGCCACGAGAGGCCGTACCGGTCCTTGAGCCAGCCGCACTGCTCGGCCTCGGGAACCGCGGAGAGGCTGTCCCAGTAATGGTCGATCTCCTCCTGGGTCTCGCAGCCCACGAGGAAGGAGATGGCCTCGTTGAAGCTGAAGTCGTGCTCACGGGCACTGTCCATCGCGGCGAACTCCTGGCCCTCCAGCAGGAAGCTCGCGTGCTTGACCGTCCCTTCTTCGTCCGGGTCTTCACCTTCGCCGTAGCGAAGGATCGGGCCGACCTTCGAGTTAGGGAACACCGATGTGTAGAAGGTGATCGCCTCCTCCGCCTGGCCGGTCACCTCGCCGACGAACATCAGGGTTGGCGTGATTCGTTGTCCTCCCGGCTCTTCGCCCGCGAGCATGAGCTGCCACGAGAGGCCGTACCTGTCCGCCGTCCAGCCGTAGCGTTCGCTGAACGGGTAGGACTCCAGGGGCATGAGCACCGTGCCGCCTGGGGAGAGCCGTGCCCAGAGCGTGTCGACCTCCTCCTTCGTGGTGCAGGAGATCACGAACGACACCGCCGGGGTGAACTTGAATAGAGGACCTGCGCTGATCGCCATGAACGGCTGGCCCATGAGTTCGAACGAGATGATGTCTGTGTCTCCCGACGGGGTGTCGTGGATCGTGGTCACATTGGTAACCCGGGAATCCGGGAACGTGGAGGAGTAGAACTCAGCCGCTTCCACGGCTTCGGTATCGAACCAAAGGTGTGGCGTGATCTTCTGCATCGCAGCCTCCTTCCACGGAGCATGAGGTCGTCAAGCTATTTCTATACGACGGCCGCGCCAGGCGAAAATTCTCGACAGAGGTCGCGCTCCGGCAGGATCAGCGGAGGAATGGCACGAGAGAGACGGAGGTGTCGAGCTTCCGGCCCGTCACGGCGGCTGGGCCAGCCCTTCGATCACCACCATGTCAGACGTCGCGTTGCGATGGCGTAGGTGCTTAACCGCGCCGTACTCGGGTGAGTCCAGCCAGTCCTTGGCGCGCGCCACGCTGTCGAACTCAAGGATGACGAGCCGGCTCGGCGTCCAGTCGCCCTCCAGGACCTGGGTGTGCCCGGCGCGCGCCAGGTAGCGGCCGCCATACGCGGCAACCGTGGGCGGAGCGAGGCGGACGTACTCGCGGTAGGCGTCGGGATCGTGGATCTTGACGTGACGACCACGTACGCAGACAAGGGCGCTCGGCCCCGGCCAGGGCTCCCTCCACGCCGTCGACCATCGTCAAGACTGGGGAGTTGGGGTTGGATTGCAAGAGGCTGCGGTGCGCGCCGGAGCCAGCCCGAGGCCACGGCCGAGTCGCCTCGCACGTTCAGGGCGGTCACGGCCAGCATCGCCGCGGCCCGAGCGGCCCCCTCGTCGTGCCCTCCCTCGCGATACAGACGGAACGCTCGTTCCCGGGCGTCGATGGCCGTCGCCGCGTCTTCGAGCCAGAAGGCGGCCTCCGCCAGGCCCTCGAGTGCCTGGGGCGTTTCACCGGACCGCAGGGCCTCCTCGAAGCTCGCCTTTGCCCGTGCCCGCGACCCTTGTCGAAGCGCCTCCCATGCCGCAGCCAGGTGATCGTCGCCGGCCATGGAACAGATGTTACGGCGGGCTCTCGCCGCAGCGAAGAACCATTTTCCCGCAGACCTACGATCGAATGCCGAACGATCAACCAGAGCGCGTTCCCAATCGGTAGCATCCTCGAGTTCGGCACCGGAACCCGAATGGGAGGGAGAACGAATGGACCGCAACGAGATGCTTCGCCTCTTCGAAGCCCACCGTGAAGCGGAAGCGGCGCGCGACATCGATGCCATCCTCGAGACCTTCGTTGCGGACCCGTTCCTGGAGACGATGCCGCTCGGGCTCCGAAGCAAGGGCAGGGACTCAGTCCGAGCCGCTTACGAGTCCCAGTTCTTCACGGCATTCCCGGATCTGGCTCCAGAGGACCAGGGCATGGCCGTCGGCGACGACGTCATCGCCGTATGGGGGATCCTGCACGGAACCCAGCCGTGGGGATTGGCTCGGAATCCCTCCAGGCGGAGGCACCTTCGCCGTGCCCTTCGCAAACGTCGTACCCTTCAGCCAGGGGCTGATGGCTGGCGAGAGGATCTACTTCGACCTGGCCACGTTGTGCGAGCAGGCGCGGCTTCCGCTTGAGGAGGTCCGAGCGGCCGCTTCGGCACGTCGCGGTGGGACCTCAACTCCATTTGTCCCCGGCCCGGCGGAGGACTGAGAGCGGCGGCCCCAGGGACGGAGTCTTGTCCCGGTCTGAGGCGAGAGCTCGGCCTTGGCTGAACTCCTTCTCACCAGGCTAGGCACCGGCGACGTCCGCGGCCGTCGCGCCGGCCCTCACCTCGATCGCTCGTTCGAGCCACGGGCGGGCTCGGAGGCGCTCGAAGATGTCGACGGCCTCGGACAGGGACTGCGAGGCTTCCTCTCCCCGGTCTTGCCCAACCAACCACTCGGCGTGCTCGAGGAGCGTGACCCCGAGCCAGAACGGCATCGGGATCGCCCGGAATTCGTTTGCGGCGTTCTGCAACCGCCGTTCGACCCCTCCGTGCTGGCCCTTCGCGATATCGACCTTCGCCCGAAGGCGCTCGCGCTGGCCGCGCATGGACGGCGTGAGCTCCCCGGGGTAGAGCCCTTCCAGCTCGGCCAGGATCTCCTCCGCACGCTGAACGTCGCCAAGTGAACAGGCCGCCTCGACCGCTTCGGGGAGTGCATCCCAAGCGAGTGCCGCCGGCCCGAAGACATCCTTCATTGAGATGGTTCGGCCGGCCGCCTCGAGCACTTCCTGAGGCCGACCCTCGGCCGCGGCGAGCACTGCCCGGTAGACGCTGTAGACCCAGCGGGCCTGGATCTCCTCGCTCTCCTCAAATGCGCTGTATCGCTCCAGCGCGGTGCGGGCCTGATCGAGCTCTCCGCGTCGAGCGTGAACGGCGACAGCCGACAGGAGGTCCGACACGTAGTGAAGGTCCTTCGCCTCCACTGTCTGTTCATGTTCTTCGACCAGGGAAAGGGCTTCATCCCATCTGCCCAGAACCATGAACAGGGTGGCCTTCGAAAGGGGGAATCCCACGACGCCCAGGCGAGATCCGACCCTGCGTGACCACTCCGTTGCCTCCTCCAGCAGAGGGAGCACCTCCTCGTACCGTTCGAGGCCTGTGCTGATGGAGATCACGTTGTTGTACGCACGGAGCGTGGCGGCGTGCAGATCGTGTTCGAGGGCGATCCGCAGCGCCTCTCGCGTGAGGAGGAGTGCTTCTTCGTTCCGGCCCCGATAGGCGAGGATGACCCCTTTCGTATTGATGGCCTGCGAGAAGACCTCGGGGAGCTGCAGCTTCTCGGCCAGGGTCAGGGCATGCTCGTTCCGCTCGAAGGCCTCATCGGCCTTGCCGGTGAAGAACAGCATCCGAGCCCACTGCGCGGTCAGGTTCGCCAGCGTTTCGTCCGGCTCGCCGGGGGACAGCACGTCGAACGCCTGCTGCATCCTGGCGCCCGCCTCCTCGAGACGCCCGTCACCGAAGGCGACATCGGCGAAGGCGGCCGCCACGCGAGCCGAGTCCCTCGATCGCCCCTCCTGGTCGAAAAGGGCGATGGCCTGCTCGTAGTGGTTCGACGCGGCGCCGATGCGCACGGAACGATTCGCCGCCTGCCCGGCCTGCTCATGGAGCAGCCCGAGCGATCCGGGGTCGTCCGTCAGCTCGATGGCCTGCTCGAAGTAGCCCTGGGCAAGGTGGGGTGCCGCCAGCGACAGTGAGCGCTGTCCGGCCCGGGAGAGCGCGTCGAATGCCTTCGCCTTGATGTCAGCAGCGTCCGTCGCATCCGGGGCCGCGCGGTAGGCGTCCACGTAATGCGAGGCCAGAATCTCCACGACCTCGACCTCCTCGCCGCGCCACTGGGACTCCAGGTTCTCGGCCGCTGCCAGGTGCCGGGCCTTTCGTTCCTTCCGCGAGAGGGTCTCGTAGGCCACCCGCCTCACGAGGTCCTGGAGAAACCCATACTGACCGCGCTCTGGCGAGCGAGGGTCAGCTTGGACGAACAGGACCTCTTTGTGGACCAGCGCCCTGAGTAGCGGTTCGAGCACGGCTGCGGGCATCCCGTTCAAGGCACCGAGCGCCTCCCTGGTGAATGTCTTCCCGAGCACGGCCGCGTCTTGAAGGACGGCGCGCTCCCTCACTTCGAGTCCGTCGAGGCGCGCGGCGATCAGCGCGTGGAGGGTCTCGGGAACCTCAAGCCTCTCTACCGGACCGGTCAGCCGGTAGACCGCGCCTTCCTGGGCCAGGAGGCCCCGGTCGAGCAGCATCCGCACGGTCTCCACCGCGTACAGCGGCACCCCCTCGGCCCGGTCGAGGATCTGCCGTTCGACCTGCTCAGGGAGGCCGGGGATCAGCCCCTGCAGCACCCGGCGCATGTCCTCTTCGGACAGCGGCTCCAGGTGCAGGGCGGTGGTGCCCCGGCGAGGCACGGTCCACTGGGGATGGCGTTCGGACACCTCGGGGCGGGCCAAGGCCATGACGAAGATTGGGTGGCTGCGCGACCAGTTCTGCAGGTAGTCGACGAAGTCGAGCAGCGAGCCGTCCGCCCACTGCACGTCCTCGAACACCATGATCACCGGGTTGCGGTCGGCCAGACGCTCGAAGAACAAGCGCCACGCGCTGAACAGGTCCTCGGGTTCGGCGGCAGTTCGCTCGGCCAAGCCCAAGAGGTGGGCGAGCCGCGGGTCGACCCACGCCCGCTCGTCGGGGTCGGGGATGTAGTCGGCGGTCGTGGCCTTCAGCTTGTCGAGGGCTTGTGCGGGGTCCTCGGCCTCCACGATCCCGCACCGGCCGCGCACCATCTCGGCCAGCGCCCAGTAGGTCACGCCCTCGCCGTAGGCCAGGCACCGACCGCGGTGCCAGAGGTATGTCTCGACCAGCCCGTCGAAGTACTTGTAGAACTCCCAGGCGAGGCGCGACTTGCCGATCCCGCCGATCCCGATGACCTGCAGGAGGTGGGCCTTCCGCTCCTCGGCCGAGGTGTGGAAGAGGTCCTTGACCAGGCGGAGCTCCTGATCCCGGCCGACGAACGGCGCCTCGAGGCCCTCGCTTCTCAGTGCTCCGCCGCGCCCCCCGATGACCCGGACGGCCCGGGAAACGGAGACGGGTTCGGCCTTGCCCTTGAGCTCGTGTTCGCCTGCCTGTTCGTAGACCACGGCGGCCTCGGTCGCCCTTCGCGTGACTTCGCCGACCAGGACGGTTCCCGGTTCGGCCAGGGCCTGGATGCGGGAGGCAGTGTTGACCAGGTCGCCGGCCACCATGCCCTGGCCCTCTGCCCCGAGGGTGACCGCGGCCTCGCCGGTGAGGACCCCGGCCCGGGCATTCAGCCCTGTGGTCTCGAGCTCCTCGCCCAGGGAGCGAACGGCCTGGACCAGGTCGAGGGCGGCCCTAACCGCCCGTTCAGCGTCGTCCTCCTGGGCGACGGGCGTTCCCCACACGGCCATGACTGCGTCGCCGATGAACTTCTCGACGATGCCACCGTACCGCAGGACGATCTGCCTGGCGGTGTCGAAGTAGCGGGAGAGCAGGTCTCGAACTTCGTCGGGGTCGCGCGTCTCGGAGAGGGAGGTGAACCCGACCAGGTCAGCGAACAGGACGGAAACGAGGCGCCGTTCGGACAAGGGGGCGGAACGAGACACCGACGGCGCAGTCCGGCTCGGCGACCCGCTCGCCGTGGCCGATCCGGGCACCAGCGGCGACCCGCATTCGCCGCAAAACTTGTCGCCGGCGGGGTTCGACGTTCCGCACACGCCGCACACGACGGCCAGAGGCGACCCGCATTCCCGGCAGAACTTCCTCCCCGGGGGGTTCTCCGTCCCGCAGTTTGAACAGGTCATGGCCCTCTGCCCGTCTCGAAGTGACACAAGAAGACTAGCCAGTCGACTGCTCTCCGGGAATCCTCGGCGGCGCGTATGACGCGGAGCCTTCTCAGAATGGGCGGCGGGGCAAGGGCCCTCTCAGAAGGGGAGGCCGAGGGTCGAAGAGCTACTGGTCGCGGGGGTGGCCGAAGTACATCAGTTCCCAGATCGCGTCGTCTTTGTGCGTCTCGACCCACTCGCCACCGCGATACCGTGAAATCTCGATGTCACCGACGAATCGCAGGTAGGCGCCGTCGAAGTGCGCCAGCTTGGCGCCGATGCGTTTGACTCCCTTGATGGTGTCGATCATCCGGGTTGCCGACAGGTCCTGGGTACGTGTGAACGACACCAGGTATCGGTCCTCTCCGTCCCGATAGGTATGGCGCGTCGTCGCCGCGACGGGCTTGCCCATCCTCTATTCGGTGTAGACCCCGTCCCGTTCGAAGGTGACCTTGGCCGGGTCATCGGCGATGAGGACGTTGTCACGGGCGAGCATGAAGATTGCAAATCGCCTCGAACCCATTCTCTTTCGCGGAGGTGATGTAGGACTTCGGGAGAACCAGGACGGGCAGGCCGTCGAGACACTATGGGCCGTGAGCCCGCTGTTGTAATTGGCCGCCCCTGCGACTGATCCGGTTGTGCCACGAGCACGCATCCGTAGTTGTCGTTCGCCCCCGCCTGGCCTCCACCCACCGAGGAGAGGAAAGGGGGAGGCAGTGCGGTTCATCGGACTCGACGTCCACAAGGACTTCTGCGAGGTGGCTGTCGTGGAGGGGGCCGCGTGCCGGTCCGGTCCCCGGGTCCGCTCGACGCCCGAAGACCTGGAGGTGTTCGGGCAGAGCCTGAGTCTGGATGATCAGGTGGTCTTGGAGGCCACGGGCGGAGCTCTGGCCATCGCCCGGATCCTGGAGCCCTACGCCCGGCCGGGTGGTGATGGCCAACCCCATGGCGGTGCGAGCGATCGCATCGGCCAAGGCGAAGACCGATCGGCTCGATGCCCGGACCCTGGCCAAACTGCTCGCGGCGGGGTTCCTCCCCGGAGTGTGGCTGGGCGACGAGCGGACCCGGCTCCTCCGGCGTCTGGTGTCCCGGCACGCCCAGCTCATCAGGCAGCGCACCCGGGCCAAGAACCAGATCCACGCCGTGCTCCAGCGCACGTTGAAGGGACGCCCTCCCGCGAGCGACCTGTTCGGTAAGCGAGGCCGGGCCTGGCTCGGTGACCAGGACCTCCCTGCCGACGAGCGCGAGACCGTGCAGGCCAGCCTCCGCCACGTCGAGTTCCTAGATGGTGAGCTCCGCCTGGTGGACCGAACCATCGCCGAGCAGGTCCTGTCCTGGCCAGAGGTCCGCCGGATCATGACCATCCCGGGGATGGGGGTCACGGCGGCGACGGGCGTCATGGCGGCCATCGGAGACATCTCCAGGTTCCCCACGCCCCGCCACCTGGTGGGCTACCTCGGGCTGGATGCCCGGGTCCGTCAGTCGGGATCGTCCCCGGCCCGCCACGGGGGCATCTCCAAGCAGGGCTCCTCCGAGGCCAGGCATCTCCTGGTCGAGGCGGCGTGGGCGGCCGTCCGCACTCCCGGACCACTCCGGGCGTTCGGCGAGCGGATCCGCGCGCGCCGAGGGGCCAACA
>WNGB01006637.1_pt1 | contig 22708 bp, 20 predicted proteins | sample 5400681 | NCBI WGS metagenome assembly WNGB01 (sample SAMN13153367, study PRJNA577476) | soil metagenome | isolation source: 115 cm soil or saprolite under grassland replicate 2 | place: USA:California | collected 2016-06-15
TGCTGATCCTGTCCGGCGGCGAGCCGCTGCTGCATCCCGACATTTTCGAGATCTCGCGCCGCGCGAAGGCGATGGGCTTCTACGTCGGGCTCTCGTCCAACGGCACGCTGATCGACGACGCGCTGCTGCCCAGCGTCGCAGCGATCGGCTACGACTACGTCGGCATCAGCCTGGACGGCATGCAACAAACGCATGACCGGTTCCGGCGCAAGCCAGGCGCTTTCGACGCGTCGTTGCACGCGCTGAGGCTGTTGCGCGACGCGGGCGTCAAGGTGGGCCTGCGCTTTACGCTGACGCAGGACAATGCGCACGATCTTCCCGCCGTCCTGACGCTCCTCGATGACGAGAACGTCGACAAGTTCTACCTGTCGCATCTCAACTACAGCGGGCGCGGCGACATCAACCGCAAGACCGATGCCGTGTTTCAAACCACTCGGCGCGCGATGGATCTGCTGTTCGACGCCTGCTGGTGTCACCTCCGCGCCGGCGCGCCGAAGGAATTCGTGAGCGGCAATAACGACGCGGACGGCGTTTATCTGCTGCACTGGGTACGCGAGCGGTTTCCGGAGCGCGAAGCGCACCTGCGCGCCAAGCTCGCGCAATGGGGAGGCAACTCTTCGGGTGTCAACATCGCCAACATCGACAACCTAGGCAACGTCCATCCCGACACGTTCTGGGGGGACTACGCGCTGGGCAACGTCAGGGACAGGCCGTTCTCCGCGATCTGGACCGACACGTCGGACCCGATCCTCGCGGGGCTCAAACGAAGCCCGCGCGTCGTCAAGGGCCGGTGCGGACGCTGTGCCTACTTCGACATCTGCGGCGGCAACACGCGCGTCCGGGCCCGAGCGCTCACCGGCGATCCCTGGGCCGAGGATCCTGGATGCTACCTCGACGACTACGAGCTCGGCATCGAGCCGGGCGGCGAGCGCCTCAAGCTGAAGCCTTACGTGCGCATTCGTCGCGCCGATGCGCGGGTGTGACCGATGAGCGCGCCGGTCCCGATCCGCTGCGCGGGCGCGCTTGCCACGCTGACCCTCGCGCTTCTCTCAGCCGACGGTCAAGCGCAGACCACGGCGCAGAATTACGCGACGCATTGCGCGGCCTGCCACGGACCCGATCGCCTCGGCGGCACCGGACCCGCGCTGCTGCCCGAGAATCTCGAGCGACTACGCAAGGCGGCAGCGATCGAGACCATCGGCAAGGGAAGGCTCGCCACGCAGATGCCCGCGTTCGCGGCCGGGCTCTCGGCTGCGGATATCCAGGCGCTGGTTGACTTTGTCTACACGTCCCCCGTCGTGAAGCCGGTCTGGGGCGAAGCCGAGATCCGTGCGTCGCGCATCGAATACGTCAGGGCAGAGAGTCTGCCGCCCAAGCCGGTTTTCGCCGCCGATCCGCTTAACCTGTTCGTCGTCGTCGAGACCGGCGACCATCATGCAACGATACTCGACGGCGACCGCTTCGAGCCGATCAAGCGGTTTGCCACGCGCTATGCACTACACGGCGGCCCGAAGTTCTCGCCGGAGGGCCGCTACGTTTACTTTGCTTCCCGTGACGGCTGGATTTCCAAGTACGACATCTGGAACCTGACGCTCGTCGCCGAGGTGCGCGCCGGCATCAACACGCGCAACCTCGCGCTCTCGTCCGACGGGCGCTACGTGCTCGTGGGCAACTATCTACCGCACACCGTCGTCGCACTCGACGCACGCGACCTGTCGCTGCTCAAACTGATTCCCGCCGCGGACCGCGACGGTAAGAACTCGCGCGTCTCGGCGGTGTACGACGCTGCTCCGCGGGAGAGCTTCATCGTCGCGCTCAAGGACGTCCCCGAGGTGTGGGAGATACCCTACGGGCCGAAGACCGGTCCGGTTCACGAAGGACTCGTGCACGATTACCGGATGGCGGAGGCTCTGACCGCCAAGGGTCCGTTCCCGGTGCGCCGGATTGCGCTCGACGACATTCTCGACGACTTCTTCTTCGATCCCTCCTACGACCACCTGATCGGCGCCGCGCGCGACGGCCACACGGGGCAGGTCGTGAACCTGAACGTCCGGCGCAAGATCGCCGAGGTCGAGCTGCCTGGATTGCCACATCTCGGCTCGGGCATCACCTGGGAATGGCATGGCCGGCCGGTGCTGGCCACGCCGAACCTCAAGGAGGGGCTGGTCACCGTTATCGACATGAAGACCTGGAAGACCGTGGCGCAGGTGAAGACCGCCGGGCCGGGCTTTTTCATGCGCAGCCACGAGAACACGCCGTATGCCTGGGTCGATGCTTTCAACAGTCCCAACAAGGACGAGCTCCAGGTGATCGACAAGCAGACGCTCGCCGTGGTCGCGACGCTCAAGCCGGCGCCGGGCAAGACCGCCGCGCACGTCGAATTCACGCGCGACGGCAAGTACGCGCTCGCCAGCCTTTGGGAGATGGACGGCGCCCTGGTGGTTTACGACGCCGCGACATGGCAGGAGGTGAAGCGCATCCCGATGGTCAAGCCTTCGGGCAAGTACAATGTCTATAACAAGACGACCCGCTCGGCGGGGACCAGCCACTGACACGGCCTCATGCCGAGCCGGAATATCCTCGCAACTTCGCGACGTCGAGAATCTTCACTTCGCGCCCGTCGACGCTGATCAACCCGTCGTCGGCGAGGTCGTGCAGGATGCGCGAGAAATGCTCAGGGGTGAGATTCAGTCGCGAGGCGACGACCGCCTTCGATGTCGGCAGCGTCACCGCGTACGCTGAATTGGCGGCCGCCTGATCCTCGCCCTGCCGCAGCAGGTACCCGATCACCCGCTGCGTGCCCGATTGCAGCGAATACGACTCGACGTCGGCGATCAGCCCGTGCAGCCGGCGCGAAAGCCCTGCCAGCATCTTGCGTGCGAATTTGGGATTGCGCTCCAGCTCGGCGAACACGGCATCCCTGGACACGTGGAGGAGCAGCGAATCAGCCAGCGTCTGCGCCATGACGATGTACGGCTTTTCCATGAACATCAGCGCTTCGCCGAAGGAATACCCCGGCCCCACGATCTCGACGACCTTCTCGCTACCCTGCGGGGAGACGAACGCGAGCTTGACCTGGCCGTAGATGACGAGATGGAAGCCCAAGCAGGGATCGCCTTTGTTGAACAGCATCTCGCCGCGAGGGACGTGCAACTCGGTTGTCCCCGCAGCGATCCGGTCGAGCTCGACCGATGCGGCTTCCCTGAATAGCGGCAGGCTGGCGAGGAACGCCTGGGTCTTGATTTTGGGATGAGACACGAGGCAGGACGGACGGCGGGGTCGCGAGCGGCGCTAGGGTAGCACGGTTGCAAAAACCCCAGGTCCCCGACGCCTCATTGCCGCAATCGCCGCGGCAGCGCCTTGCCGCCGACGAACGCCAGAAGGATTACCTCAAGGATGGCTAGAATTACATCGGCGACGCGTACTTGGTCGACGACGGCGGCTATTTCGTCTACCAGCCGCGCACCGACGACACGATAATAGGCGCTCGCTACAACAGCGCGGGTCCGGAAGTCGAAGGCGCGCTCCTGCTGCATCCTGCGGTCGCCGAATGTGGCGTGATCGGTACGCAAACTCAAGCGAAGAGAAATGCCATGCAAATTCTGCAACCACCGACGTGGATGAAGCCGCGCGGGTACTCGAACGGCGTCGCGGCGACAGGCCGGATCGTATTCGTAGCCGGGCAGGTGGGCTGGAACGCGAGCGGCGAGTTCGAAACGAACGATTTCGTGGCGCAGGCACGCCAGGCACTGGCCAACATCGTTGCCGTGCTGGCGGAAGCGGGCGGGCGGCCCGAGGATATCGCGCGGCTGACCTGGTACGTCGTCGACAAGGGTGAATACCTCGCCAGCTCTCGGCCGCTTGGCCGCGCCTACCGCGAGGTGCTGGCCGGTCATTACCCCGCAATGACGGCGATTCAGGTCGCGGCGCTCGTCGAAGCCGGGGCCAAAGTCGAGATCGAAGCGACTGCGGTAATTCCCGAGCGGACTTGATGGCTGGAGGGGTCGCCGTCGGCCGCCGATAGTATCGCCTGCCGCTTAGAGCCATACCCAGAAGCCTGCGGGCGACTTGGTTATCGCCACCGAGACGATGTATGCAAACATCGCGAGCGCGGCAACAAACGCCGCAACCCGCACGTGTTGCGTTCGTCCGCGCTTGAGCGCGATGCTGCCAAGCACGATGTAGCCGATGAGCCCCACGACCTTAGCCGTCAGCCAGCCGTGGGTGCCGGGATAATTGCCGATCATGACGGCGAGCGCGATGGCGGAGACCAAGAGTACGGTGTCGACGACGTGCGGCACGATGCGCACCCACCGGTGCCCGAGCCGATGCGGTGCGCCGAGCATCCATGTCCCGCGGAGCGTGAACAGCGCCAGGCTCGTCGCCGCGCTTGCGACGTGCACCGCCTTCAGCGTCGCGTAGGAAAGCGCCACGTCGTTCCGGTCAATAGGTTTCCACGTGGTAGCGGCCCTGTCTCCGCAGCACCGGTCGCAGATCGTTCCAATCCATGTCGTGCGCGCGGCATGCGTCGCGAAACGCTTCGTCAACGCCCTGCTCCATGCCCTTCAAGCCGCAGATGTAGACGCAGCAGTTTGCATCGCCAAGCAGCCGCGCAACGTCCGCGCTCCGCTCGCGAATCCGGTCCTGTACGTAGCTCTTCGGCTGGCCGGGAACGCGCGAAAACGCGAAGTTGATGTCGATGAAATCCTTCGGCAGCTTCAAGAGCGGCCCGAAATACGGAAGCTCTCCCGCGACCCGGGCGCCGAAGAACAGCATCAGCTCGCCGCCTTCCTTGAGGCCGATCCGCCGCCGCCGCCGCTCGGTCATCGCGCGCATCGGTGCCGAGCCCGAGCCGGTGCACACCATCAGCAGGCTCGACCCGGGATGGTTTGGCATCAGGAATGTCGAGCCGTAGGGGCCGACAATGCGCACCTGATCGCCCTTGTTGAGATCGCACAGATAATTGGAGGCGACCCCGGTGACCGGTTTGCCCTCGTGATCTTCGGTGACGCGCTTCACGGTCAGCGACAAGTTGTTGTAGCGCGGCCGTTCGCCGTCGCGGGGGCTCGCGACCGAGTACAGGCGCACGTGGTGCGGCTTGCCCGAAGCATCCACGCCTGGCGGCAGAATTCCGATCGTCTGCCCCTCGAGCACGGGAAACGCCGCGCCGCCGAACTCGAGCACGATATGCCGGATGTCGCTGCTGGCCTCCTCCGCGGTGAGGCGGAAGTTTCCGCTGACCGTCGCGATCGCCGGCTTCTCCGGCGCATAGAGGTTGACGTAGGGGTGCGCGGCCGACCACGGCGGAAAGGCTTCGCCGCCTTGGCCGGCGGTGGCCACGGACCGGATCCGCGCTACTTCGGTAGGCATCTCCGCGCTGGCGCCAGCATCGACCTCGGTCTGCGCCGGCAGGCTGTCCCAGCCGAGCTGCTCGACGAGCGTGTACGGCTTCGCCTTGTCCACCTGGCGCCAGCTGTCGATGGCTCCCGTGGGGCAGGGCGAGATGCAATCGTTGCAGAAGTTGCACTTCGCGGCGTCCACGACGTAATTGCGCGAGTCATGCGAGATCGCGTGCGACGGGCACGTTTCCTCGCAGGTGTTGCAGCGGATGCAGATCTCCGGGTCGATGAGATGCTGGCGCAGCACCTCGAAAGTAGGGTCAGACACGACTTTCATCCTTGATCATGTTGGAAAACGCGCCGGTTATCATCGGAAAGTCGTCTCTGACCCTACTTCGACTTTCGCTTTAGTTGAAGCGAACGTATTGAAACTCGACGGGTTGGTTGTTGATGCCGCGCGCGGGTGGGGCGATCCAGTTGGCGAAGCGGCCGGGCTCGGTCACCCGCCCCATCAGCGAGGCGACGAATGCACGATCCGCTTCGGAGGGCAACCAGTGCAGATGCTGGTGCGTCCAGTCGCCTTCGCTCACGACGTTGCCGTCGGGATCGATGCGTGCCGCCGACAGCGGGCCGATCTTGCGGTTGAACGCCTTGTGCGGCGCCTTCAGCCGGAACGTGATGCTGTTCTTTTCGATGATCTTGTTCCAGCGCTCGATACCGGCGAGGGCGTCCTTGACGTAGTCGTCGCGCAGCTTCTCGTTGAGCGCGTTCAGCGCCGGCGCTTGCGTCGTGACGAGCCGCCCTTCCCGGACCTCGAGCACCGGATAGGTCGCCCCGGCGAGCAGGTGATCGTCGCCTATCTTCGTTTCGTCGAAGCGGCCTTTGAGCCCGGTCGAGTAGAACGTCGCGGCGTTCGACGAGACGTCGGCGCCGAAGAGATCCATCGTCACGCTGAAGTGGAAGTTGAGGTAGCGCTGGATCGTCGGCAGATCGATCAAGCCCAGCGCGCGGATCTTCGCCGGATCGTCGATCTTGTGTTGCACCATCGCTTCGCACGTGCGCTGGATGATGCGGCCCACGCCCGACTCGCCGACGAACATATGGTGCGCTTCCTCGGTCAGCATGAAGCGGCAGGTGCGCGCCAGCGGGTCGAAGCCCGATTCGGCGAGCGAGCAGAGCTGGTACTTGCCGTCGCGGTCGGTAAAGTACGTGAACATGAAGAACGCGAGCCAGTCGGGCGTCTTCTCGTTGAACGCGCCGAGGATGCGCGGATGGTCGGCATCGCCCGAGCGCCGTTCGAGCAAGCCCTCCGCTTCCTCGCGGCCGTCGCGGCCGAAATACGCTTGCAGCAGGTACACCATCGCCCACAGGTGGCGTCCTTCCTCGACATTGACCTGGAATAGGTTGCGCAGGTCATAGAGCGACGGGCAGGTGAGACCCAGATGCCGCTGTTGCTCGACCGAGGCGGGCTCGGTGTCGCCCTGTGTGACGATCAGCCGCCGCAAGTTCGACCGGTATTCGCCCGGCACTTCCTGCCATGCCGCCTCGCCCTTGTGCGCTCCGAAGTTCACTTTGCGCCCGGCTTCGGCCGGCGCGAGGAAGATGCCCCAGCGGTAATCCGGCATCTTCACGTAGTCGAAATGCGCCCAGCCCTTGGGCTCGACGCTGATCGCGGTGCGCAGGTAGACGTCGGCGCTGCTCGTCCCCTCCGGCCCCATGTCAGCCCACCAGTGCTGGAATTCGGGCTGCCAATGTTCGAGGGCGCGTTGCAGCGTCCTGTTGCTCGCGAGCTCCACGTTGTTGGGGATTTTCTCGCTGTAGTCGATGCTCATGAATGCTCCAGGGTTTCGTGTGGGGGCGCCGCTCGACGGCAGGGCTCGCGTCAGACGCGGTTCCAGTCGAATCTCGCCTTGTTGCCGGTGCCGAATACCTTCAGCGCGCCGGACTCGCCCACGGCATTCGGGCGGCTGAAAATCCAGTTCTGCCACGCGGAAAGGCGGCCGAAGATGCGCGTTTCCATCGTCTCGACGATGCCGAAGCGCAGGTTCGCTTCCATGCCGGTCAACGCGTCGGGCGACAGGCTGGCGCGCTCCTCGAGCGCGATCCGGATCTCCTCGGCCCAGTCGAGCTCGTCGGGGGCGGCGGTGACGAGGCCGAGCTCGAGCGCCTCGCCGGCAAAGATCGCGCGGCCCGCGGCTTGTTTCGCGCGCGCGATCGGCGCCGCGTCGTCGTAGAACCGCGCCGCAAGGCGCGAAAGCCCGTTCACCATCGCGTATGCGCCGAAGTTCATTGCCGACAGCGCGATTGGCGGCGCGCCGGCGCGATCGTCCGGCAGCGCGAGCATGTAACCGCGGTCGGCGGCGAGCGCGAGCTCCAGAAGCGTTCCGGCAAAGCACGAGCCTGTCTCCATGAGCGCGTAGAGCGTGCGCGACGTGACGTCGAGCCGCGCCAGCGTTCGCCGCAGCATGCCGGTCGTCTCGCGCACGAACCAGTCGGACGCGTGCCGCTCGAGTGTTGCGTCTGCGGCGAGCACGAGCGCAGGGTCACCCGCCGTCTTCAGCAGCCAGGTACCGATTTCGGGCTCGTTAGTGCGCAGGAGCAGGATCGCATCGTCGAGCTCGCGCGCCATGGCGAGCGGCCACCACGAGGCGCCGAGAGCGCGGATCGCATCGGGGTCATCCGGCTGCAGTGCCGCGGGAGCCGAGACCGTGATCGTTGCGGTGCGCGCCTTGCGGTCGATGCCCACGTCGACGTGCTCGTAGCGATAGCCTGTGGCATCGACTTGGCGCTCGAGCGGCGTGAGCGCAACGCCTTTCGCGTCCTGCGGCCGGTCACTCTGCGCCGCGAGCTCCAGCGCGCGGCGCTGCAGCTTTTCCGTGAACTGCTGCGGCTTGGCGGACTCGTCTATCAGCCGCCACTCCTTGGCGCGCGGCGCACGAACGCCTTCGACCAGCGTGCAAAAGACGTCGGCGTGATCGCGGCGCACCTTGCGCTTGTCCGTGATGCGCGTCAGCCCCCCGGTGCCGGGCAGCACGCCCAGCAGCGGCACTTCGGGCAGGCTTACCGCGGCGGAGCGGTCGTCGATCAGGAAGATTTCGTCGCACGCGAGCGCGAGCTCGTAGCCACCGCCGGCCGTCGTGCCGTTGCACGCGGCGATAAATTTCAGCCCCGAGTGGCGGCTCGCATCCTCGATGCCGTTGCGCGTCTCGTTGGTGAACTTGCAGAAGTTGACCTTCCACGCGTGGCTGGATAGCCCGAGCATGAAGATATTTGCGCCCGAGCAGAAGACGCGTTCCTTGCCGCTGGTGACGATGACGCAGCGCACGTCGGGATGCTCGAAGCGGATCCGCTGCAAGGCATCGGCGAGCTCGATGTCGACGCCCAGATCGTAGGAATTGAGCTTGAGCTTGTAGCCCGGATTGATCCCGCGATCCTCGTCGACGTCGAGCGTCAGGGTCGCGATGGATTCATTGCATGACAGCTTCCAGTGCGCATACCGGTCCGGATGCGTGTCATACGTGAAAAACGGCTTTCCCCGGGCCCCGGATTCGAGCTCCGGCGATACGGACGCCTCCAGCATGTGACTCTCCTGATTTCCGTCGCGAGCGTCAGGCCGACACGGCTTGGCGCAACTTGGCGAGACTCTGCTCGGGGGGATCGCCGACGGTGTCGAGTATCACGTCGGCTTTCCGGTAAAGCGGTTCGCGCGTCTGGAGGATCCGGTTGAGGTCTTCCATCGCCTCGGCGCTGCCCTGCATCGGGCGAAAGTCGCCTTGGGCGACGACTCGCGCCATGTGCTCTGCCGGCAACGCCTTGATCCATACGGTGAAGCAGTTGACCAGCAGCAGATTGTATGTTTCCGGCTCGGACACGATGCCGCCCCCGACCGCCATGACGATCTCCCTGTTGCCCTGGATGATGCGCTCGAGGCAGCGGCGCTCGATGCGCCGGTAGCCCGTCTGGCCGTAAAGGGAGAACACTTCGCTCAAGCTGATTCCGGCGTCGCGCTCGATCTCGCGATCGAGTTCCACAAAGGGTAGTCGCAGCTCGTTCGCAAGCGCAGTGCCCAGCGTCGTCTTGCCCGCGCCGCGCAGTCCTATCAGCGCGACGCGTCTCCTGCGCGCGGCCGCTTCCGGTCCGAAGTCGCGCATGAGGCGGAACACGACGTCTTCGCGTTGGCGTTCCGGCAGGTCATCGAGGAAACGGCGGATGAGACGCTGCTCGACCGAGCTCTCCTGCAGGTCGATCAGCTCGGTCAGCGGCATTCCCAGAGCACGCGCGACATTGCACAGAATGAGCACAGACGCGTTGGCTTCGCCCGCCTCTAGGTGGGCGAGATAGCGTTCGGAAACGTTTGAATGCTGTGACAGAATCTTGCGCGCCATGCCACGGCGCTCGCGTGCTTCGCGAACTCGTCTGCCGATGGTGGCGAGAAGGCTCGAGTCGGCAGCGACAGCCCCAGGTCGAGCACCGGACGTTGGCGTTTCGGTCAAGCTTCCCATCATTGGGGATGAATTTTGATTCGAAGTGACGCAATATAATGCATATGATTGATGCTGGTCAAGTCTGAAGCGTTTAGCTGCTTGCTGAGCGCCATAGCATGGCGTAGCGTTTTTGCTCCGGGGACCATCAATCTGGCGTGATATGCTCTATTATGCTTGACACGCCGAATATCATGATCTAGATTGCCACCCCGTAGCCGAGCCCTGAAGGGGCGTGCAGCATGACAGCGAACGAATTTGCAGCTTTGGTTGCGCCGATCACCGCGTGGATCGGCAACCGCGCGCTCGAGGCCACCCTGGAGGCAGATCTGAATCGGACGTTTTCGCCGGACGGCGATCTGTTTCAATCGGTGGCCGACGCCTGTCGCGCGGGCGTTGCGGCGGGATGGATGTGCAATCGCGAAGCTGGCGGCATAAAGTATGGCCGGGTTGTCAAGCCGGGTGAGGCGAGCCACGGATTCAGCGTCGACGTCGTCGAGATGGAGAATCTCGCCGGCCCCCATCACCGCCATCCCGAGGGCGAGATCGATATGATCATGCCGGTCAGTCCATTGGCAAAATTCGATGGGCGCGGCGCGGGTTGGCTCGTCTACGGTCCCGGGAGCGCGCATTGCCCGACCGTGAGCGACGGCAAAGCGCTCGTGCTCTACCTTTTGCCCAATGGCAAGATCGAATTCACCGGGGCCTAAAGCAACGGTTCCGGGACACCAACAAGAAACGCAGGAAGGAGCTGTTGATGTCGGGACTCAGTACGGCGGATCACCGGGTGAGCCCGCCGCGAATCGACATCCCGCGCGACTATAACGCGGCGCACGACCTGATCGAGCGCAACCTCCACGCGGGTCGCGCGGGCAAGATCGCCTACATCGACGACCGCGGAAGCTACACCTATGGGGAACTTGCGGAGCGGGTGAATCGCTGCAGCAATGCCCTGGTGGGCCTCGGGCTCGAGCCGGAACAGCGCGTGCTCCTGTGCGTTCTCGATACGATCGATTTTCCCACGGCGTTCCTTGGCAGCATCAAGGCGGGCATCGTCCCGGTCGCGGTCAACACGCTGCTCACGACGGTCGACTACGAGTACATGCTGCGCGACAGCCGCGCGCATGCGCTGATCGTATCGGCGCCTCTGCTGCCCGCATTCGCCGCGCTGCTGGGCCGCCTGCCGCAGCTCAAGCACGTGATCGTTTGCGGCGCGGAAGACAAGAATGCGGCCGCCGGGCACCATTCATTCTCGAGCCTGCTCGCGGAAGCCGCCGTCGGCTTTGCACCGGCCGCGACGACATCCGACGACATGTGCTTCTGGCTTTATTCCTCCGGGTCGACCGGCGCCCCGAAAGGGACGGTGCACGCGCATTCGAGCTTGATCAATACGGCCGAGCTCTACGCCTGGCCGATACTGGGGATCCGCGAGGACGACGTCGTTTTTTCGGCGGCGAAGCTCTTTTTCGCTTACGGCCTGGGCAACGGCCTCACGTTTCCGCTCTCCGTCGGTGCCACCACGGTGCTGATGGCCGAGCGTCCGACGCCAGCCGCCGTCTTCGCGCGACTCACCAAGCACCAGCCGACGATCTTCTACGGCGTGCCGACGCTTTTCGCCGCATTGTTGGCGAGCCCGGAGCTGCCTAAGCGCGGCCAGCTCCACCTGCGCGTCTGCACGTCCGCCGGCGAAGCGCTGCCTGCGGACCTTGGAAAACGATGGACGGACCATTTCGGCGTCGAGATCCTCGACGGCCTCGGCTCGACTGAAATGTTGCATATATTCCTGTCGAATCGCCCGGGAAACGTACGTTACGGGACCAGCGGCACGCCCGTACCTGGGTACGAGCTGAGGATCGTTGGTGACGACGGGCTTCCCGTCGCGCCGGGACAGGTGGGCGAACTGCAAGTCTGCGGACCGACGAGTGCGATGGCATACTGGAACAACCGCCAGAAGAGCCGCGACACGTTTCAAGGTCCGTGGACCCGGAGCGGCGACAAGTATTCGATCGATGGGGAGGGCTTTTTCGTCTACGCGGGTCGCACCGACGACATGCTCAAGGTCAGCGGCATCTATGTCTCGCCGGTCGAGGTCGAAGCGGCGCTTATCACCCATCCCGCCGTCCTGGAGGCGGCGGTGATCGGCAAGGCGGATGAGGAAAAGCTGATCAAGCCGGTCGCGTATGTCGTGCTGAAGACGGGCCAAGCCGCGTCGGCAGGGCTGGCCGAGGAGCTGCGGCAACACGTCAAGTCGCGTCTTGCGCCCTACAAGTATCCGCGCTGGATCGAGTTCATCGATGAACTGCCCAAGACGGCCACGGGCAAGATTCAGCGCTTCAAGCTCCGCCAGCGTGCGGCGTGAGATCCAGAGGCAGCGCGTTGCTCGCGCTTCCGACACAGCAGCAGAAAATCACAGGAGGAATCTGCCATGAAACAGACCCAGCAGTGTTCGAGTTGCGGCAGCACACGGCGCCGCGTTTTGGGCGTCCTTGCAGCGGCGCTTGCCGCGGCGGCGGGGATCATGCTTCCCGGAGCGTCCGCGCAGGCGCAGCCGCAAGGCAAGCTCAAGGTCGGGCTGATGCTCCCGTATACGGGCACTTACGCCGCGCTGGGCAACTCGATCACCAACGCGTTCAAGCTCGCGATCGCCGAGAACGGCGGTAAGGTTGCCGGCCGAGAAATCGAGTACTTTACCGTCGACGATGAGTCCGACCCGGCGAAGGCGCCCGAGAACGCCAACAAGCTGGTCAAGCGCGACCAGGTCGACGTGCTCGTCGGCACCGTGCACTCGGGCGTCGCGCTGGCGATGGCCAAGATCGCGCGCGACAACAATACGCTGCTGATCATTCCCAACGCCGGGGCCGACGACATCACCGGCCCGCTGTGCGCCGCCAACATCTTCCGCACGTCGTTCTCGAATTCTCAGCTGGGCATCGCGATGGGCAAGGTGATGGCCGAGCAGAAGAAGAAGACGGCGGTCACGCTGACCTGGGACTATGCGGCCGGCAAGGAATCGACCGGCGGCTTCAAGGAGGCGTTCGAGCAGGGCGGCGGCAAGGTCGTGAAGGAACTGTTCCTGCCATTTCCGCAAGTCGAGTTCCAGTCCTACCTGACCGAGATGGCCGCGCTCAAGCCCGACGTAGTCTACGTATTCTTTGCCGGCGGCGGCGCGGTCAAGTTCGTCAAGGACTACGCGGCGGCCGGCCTGAACAAGACGATTCCGCTCGTCGGCCCCGGCTTCCTCACCGACGGTACGCTCGAGGCACAGGGTGACTCGGCGCAAGGACTGCTGACGACGCTGCACTACGGCGACGGCCTCAACAATCCGAAGAACAACGCGTTTCGTGCCGCCTACATGAAGGCGTACAAGAGCGAGCCCGATGTCTATGCGGTAGGAGGCTACGATGCCGCGCAGCTTCTCATCGTCGGGATGAACGCGGTCAAGGGTGACATGTCGAAGCGCGCCGAGCTCGTGAAGGCCATGGAAGCGGCGAAGCTCGACAGCCCGCGGGGGCCCATGGCGCTCACCAAGTCGCACAACCCGATCCACGACATCTACCTGCGCAAGGTCGAAGGCAAGGAGAACAAGGTGGTCGGCGTCGCGGTCAAGAACCTGACCGATCCGCCGCGCGGCTGCAAGCTCTGAGAACGTTGTAAGATTCCGCGCGCGGGCAGGCAGCGTGCCTCCCCGCGCGTGTTTTTTTGGGGACCCGCGGCGCCCGATGGACATCTACTCGTTCGCAATCCAGCTCCTGAACGGCGTCCAGTACGGACTGCTGCTGTTTCTTGTCGCGTCGGGCCTGACGCTGATCTTCGGGATCATGGGCATCATCAACCTCGCCCATGGCAGTTTCTACATGATCGGCGCGTACATCGCATTCTCGCTGTCCGCGTTGACCGGCAGCCTGCTGATCGCGATCGTGTTGGGCATCGTGCTGTCGGTGGTACTCGGCGTGTTCCTCGAGTGGGCGCTCTTCTCGCATCTGTACAAGCGTGACCATCTGGAGCAGGTACTGCTGACCTACGGCCTGATCCTCGTGTTCGAGGAATTGCGCAGCCTCATCGTCGGCAACGACGTGCACGGCGTCGCCGTTCCGGACATCTTCAACTGGTCGATCCCGCTGACGGCGACGCTTTCCTATCCGGTCTACCGGCTGTTCATGTCGGCGGTCTGCATCGTTCTCGCCGTCCTGCTCTACCTGCTGATCGCGAAGACACGGGTCGGCATGATGATCCGCGCCGGCGCGTCGAACCGCGAGATGGTGCAATCGCTCGGTCTCAACATCAATCTAGTCTACCGGCTCGTATTCGCGCTCGGCGTCGCGCTCGCAGCGTTTGCCGGCATGCTCGCGGCACCGGTGTCGTCGGTCTATCCCGGCATGGGCACCGGCGTGCTGATCATCTGCTTCGTCGTCGTCGTCATCGGCGGCATTGGCTCGATCTGGGGCGCGCTGGTCGCGGCGCTTTTGATTGGGTTGGCCGACACATTCGGCAAGGTGCTGATTCCGGAGGCGGCAGGGGTCACTGTGTACCTGGTGATGGCGGCGATCCTGCTGTGGCGACCGGAAGGCTTGTTCCGCCGTGTATAGCGGGCCTCCGCCAATGCCTGGCGTGCGCGATCGGCTGACGGGGGGCTGGCGCTTGAAACGCAAGAAAATCGCGCTGCTGGCGGCACTCGTGTTGCTCGCATTATTCCCGTTCGCCGGCGCGACGTTCTACACCGAGCTTGTCACTAAAGTGATGATCCTCGCGATCTTTGCGCTGTCGCTCGACCTGCTGGTCGGTTACACCGGGCTCGTGTCGTTCGGCCACGCGGCGTACTACGGCATCGGTGCGTACGTGCTTGGGCTGATGGCGCCCAAATACGAGGCTGCGAACCTCTGGCTGACGCTGCCAGCGGCGATCGTCCTGGCGGGGCTCGCGGCGCTCGCCGTCGGGACGCTGGTCGTGCGTGTGAAGGGCATCTACTTCATCATGGTGACCCTCGCCTTCGCACAGATGTTCTACTTCGTGTTCCACGACACCAAGTTCGGCCGCGGCTCCGACGGCATCAGCATGAATTTCAAGCCCGTCGCCACGATTGGCGATTTCGCGCCTTTCGATCTTGCCAACGCGACGCATGTCTATTATTTCGTCTTCGCGGCGATGCTCGGCGTATTCGTTTTCCTGCGCCTGCTGTTGCGCTCGGCGTTCGGCCGCGCGCTGCAGGGGATCCGCAGCAACGAACAGCGGATGCGCTCGCTCGGCTTCCCGGTGTATCGCTACAAGCTCGCGAGCTTCGCGATCGCCGGCGCGCTGGCCGGACTCGCAGGCTACCTCTCGACGATGCAGTTCGGGTTCGTCAATCCCGAGCTTTTGTCGTGGCACCAGTCGGGCAACGTCCTGTTGATGCTGATCCTGGGCGGGCTGGGAAGCCTGTACGGCGCGGTCGTGGGCGCGTTCGCGTTCGTGGCGCTGCAAGAGCTTTTCTCGTCGGTTACCACGCACTGGCAGCTGCTGCTCGGCGGGACGATCATCCTGCTGGTGATCTTCCTTCCGGGGGGGCTGGCGAGCGTGATGAACCGCTTCGAGCGCACGCTCATCGGGGAAGCCGGCGATGAGTGACGCGATCCTCGCCACCCAGGGATTATCTCGACGTTTCGGCGGTCTGATGGCCGCGGGCAACGTCACGATCGAGCTCCACCGCGGCCGCTTGCATGCGTTGGTCGGCCCCAACGGCGCCGGTAAGACGACGCTGATCAATCTGCTGTCAGGCGAGCTGCGTGCGTCGGCCGGCACGATCCGCTACAGGGGTGAGGACATCACTCGCCTGAGCCCTGACCGTCGCTCACGCATCGGCATCGGCCGCAGCTACCAGAAGACCAACATCTTCCCGGGCTTTACCGTGTTCGAGAACTGCCGCATCGCCGCGCAGTCGCGTACTCCGCGTGTGTTGCACATCATGGCCGACGCGCTCGATTATGCGCCTGTCTGCAACGCGGCGCGACGCGCACTCGAGGCCGCAGAGCTCAACGGGCGCGGCAGCCTTGTCGCCGCGGCGCTTTCGCACGGCGAGCAGCGCCAACTCGAGATTGCGATGGTGCTCGCCACCGCCCCGGACGTGCTGCTGCTGGACGAGCCGCTCGCCGGCATGGGCGCGGAGGAGGCCGCGCGAATGATCGAGCTATTGAAGAAACTCGCACCGGGCCATGCGATCCTGCTGGTCGAGCACGACATGGATGCCGTGTTCGCACTCGCCGATACGATCACCGTGATGGTGAACGGCCAGGTGCTGGAAAGCGGTCCGCCGGAGCGGATCCGCGCGAGCGTGGCGGTCCGGCAGGCGTATCTCGGCGACGGAGCGGTCGCGGCAGCCTCATGAACGCGATTGCGCAGAGGGCGATGTCATGAGCGCCGCAGGGCCGCCCCAAGGCGCGAATTGCGCCCCCTTTGGGGGCAGCGCAGCGGCGATAGCCGCAAGCGTGGGGGTCCCATGAGCGAGGCGCTGCTCGAGGCGCGCGAGCTGCACGCGTATTACGGCGCGAGCCATATCCTGCACGGCATCGACTTTCGCATCGACCGCGGCGAGACCGTCGGGCTGATGGGCAGGAACGGCATGGGCAAGAGCACGCTGATCCGGAGCATGCTCGGGCTCGTCAAGCCGCGACATGGCGAGGTCTGGGTATGCGGCACGCCCATGACCGGCGCCGAGCCCTACCTTATCGCGCGACAGGGGATCGCTTATGTACCCGAGGGTCGCGGAATCTTCCCGAACCTCACCGTGCGCGAGAACCTGGTGATGGCTGCGCGTGCCGGGCCCGATGGGCGCCGCGACTGGACCTACGAGCGCGTCCTCGCGACGTTTCCCCGGCTCGCGGAGCGGCTCGAAAACGGCGGCTGGAGGCTCTCCGGAGGCGAGCAGCAGATGCTGACTATCGGTCGCGCGCTCATGACCAATCCCGACCTGCTCATACTCGACGAGGCGACTGAAGGGCTCGCGCCGCAGATCGCTCGCGAGATCTGGCGCATCATCGGCGAGATCCGCGAGAACGGCATCGCCACATTGATCGTCGACAAGAACTACGCTGCGGTGACGGCGATCGCCAACCGCAGCGTGATTCTGGTGAAGGGCCGCGTCGTGTTCGAAGGCGACGGCCCGAGTATTACGCGGCGAACGCCGGTATCCCGGTCTGGGCCCGACCGAGGATCAAGGCATGGACATCATGCGTGCCTTCGTAGGTATTCACGGCTTCGAGGTTCATCACGTGCCGGATCACGTGGTACTCGTCGGCGATGCCGTTGCCTCCATGCATATCGCGCGCGCTGCGGGCGATATCCAGCGCCTTGCCGCAGGAGTTGCGTTTGACGAGCGAAATCATCTCCGCCGTCGCGCGGCCGTCATCGATCAGCCGCCCTACGCGCAGGACCGCATGGAGCGCCAACGTGATTTCGGTCTGCATGTTGGCAAGCTTCCACTGGATCAGCTGGTTGGCGGCCAGCGGCCGCCCGAACTGCTTGCGGTCGAGCGTGTACTGGCGCGCCGCGTGCCAGCAGGCCTCGGCGGCACCCAGCGCGCCCCAGGCGATGCCGTAACGCGCCTTGTTGAGGCAGCCGAAAGGCCCCTTGAGACCGGTCGCATCCGGGAGCAGATTCTCGTCGGGCACGAACACGTCGTCCATCACGATCTCGCCGGTGATCGACGCACGCAGGCTGAACTTGCCTTCGATCTTCGGCGTCGACAAGCCCTTCATTCCCCGTTCGAGGACAAAGCCGCGGATGGCGTCGTCGTCATCCTTGGCCCAGACGACAAGAATGTCGGCGATCGGCGAGTTCGTGATCCACATTTTCGCGCCGCGCAGCAAATAACCGCCGGCGACCTTGCGCGCCCGGGTCTGCATGCTCCCGGGGTCCGAGCCGTGGTCGGGTTCGGTAAGGCCGAAGCAGCCCACGCGCTCGCCGGTCGCGAGCTGCGGCAGGTAGCGCAGTCGCTGTGCCTCGGTACCGTAGGCGTAGATAGGGTACATGACCAGGCTCGACTGCACGCTCATTGCGGAGCGGTAGCCGGAGTCGACGCGCTCGACCTCGCGCGCGATGAGCCCGTAGCAGACGTGGCTTACTCCGGCGCAACCGTAGCCTTCGAGCGTCGCTCCGAGGAAACCGAGCTCGCCCATCTCGGACAGGATTTCGCGATCGAAGCGTTCATGGCGGTTGGCCTCGATCACGCGGGGCAGGAGCTTGTCCTGGGAGTAGGCACGGGCGGAGTCGCGAACCATGCGTTCCTCGCCGCTAAGCTGCTCGTCGAGGAGCAACGGGTCGTCCCAGCGAAAACGGGGGGTGTCGGAGGATCGGTCCATTGAGTCTTCGTCGTAAGGGCGTGTGCTGGCGCTAGCGCATGGTCAAGCCGCCGTCCGCGGCCAGCACTTGTCCGGTTACATAGCTCGCGCCATCCGACGCCAGGAACACGAATACCGGAGCAATTTCCTCGGGTTCCGCCCAGCGGCCCGCCGGAATGCGCTCCAGATACTTCGCCTTGAAGCGCTCGTCGGTGCGAATCGTCTCGGTCATTGGCGTCGCGGCGCCGGGCGCAATCGCATTGACGGTGATGCCGAACTTCGCCAGTTCCTTTGCGGCGGACATCGTGAGCCCGACGATGCCCGCTTTGGCGGCACTGTAGTTGACTTGGCCGATGGTGCCGAGCACGCCGGCGGTCGAGGTCACGTTGATGATGCGCCCGCAGCGCCGCTCCATCATGCCCGGTGTCACTGCCTGCAGGCAGTTGAAGCTCCCTTTGAGATGCACCGCTATGACTTCGTCCCATTGCGTCTCGGTCATCTTGTGCAGCATCGCCGGACGGACGATGCCGGCGTTGTTGACCAGGATATCGACTCGGGCGAAACGCTCGCGGGTCGCCGCGATCATCGCGTCAACCTGATCACGACGAGATACATCGCAACCAACGCCGATCGCTTCGGCGCCGCCGCTGCGGAGGGTGCTCGCCAGCGCGCGAGCCCGATCTTCGGCAAGGTCCGCAACACATACGCGCGCGCCCTCGCGTGCAAAAGCCCGGGCCACGGCGGCACCGATGCCCTGAGCCGCTCCTGTGACGATCGCCGTTTTGCCCACGAGCTGCATCCGCGCGTCCCATACCCTTTGGCCATGCACGACGGCATGGTCCGGCTACTGTGCGAGAGCGCGCGCGAACCGGCCTTGATCCACGTCAACGAAGACGATCCGGTGCCATGCCTCCGGCGGATGTCGGCGTGGGATGCCTCCGTTCGATTTGCATCAGGCACTCGGCTTTCGCTTCGCTCCTCTTCGGGATTCCCTGTCCGGGGCGCGATTGTTGGGCGTCCGCGTCCGAGACTCGGCTTGATTGCGCTGTTGTCGCTCGATCAACCGCAGCATCGTGGCGAGCGTAATCGAGCTGAATGTCGCCTTGGCGATTTCGTCGATCTCGGACAGCACTGCGCCGAGCGCCCTGCCCACCGGGGTCCGTTCGCCGGGCTCGGCCCCGTTGGCGGTTGTCGGCGACAGGTCTTCGAAGGTGCGGATGACGTCCATCAGTGTCAGTCGGCGGGCGTTCCCGGCGAAGCGGTACCCGCCGCCCACGCCGCGGACGGAGGCTACGACGCCCGCACGGGCGAGGTCCGAGAGGACCTTTGCCAGATGATGCGATGAAACGCCGTACTTATCGGCGATCTCAGCTGCAGAGATATGACGGTGCGGATCAGTCGCGAATTCGAGGACGCTGTAGAGCGCGAGCGAAGTATTCTTCTGCAGTTTCATCGCGTCGCGCCAGCGCGGATTGACCGCTCGGCGTCAGGTCCCAAGATCCATCTCCAGCGGAATGAACGGCCCGGCCATCATGCCCTGGCTGCGAAAGAACGACAGGATCAGCGTGTTGTCGCGCCCGAGCATCGTGCGTACCTTGCGCACGCCCGCGCGCCGGAAGCTTACGCAGATCGCGTCGAGCAAGCGCGTGCCGATGCCGGCCTGCCGCGAGTCCGGTTTGACGTCGATCGCGAAGACCCAGCCGCAGGGCGGAGATCCGAATTCCCAGTCGCGTACTTCGCCGATGACGAACCCGACGACGCGCTCCCCGGTATCGGCCACGAGGAATTGCCGCTCCACCTGCCCGGAGTCGCCGTAACGCCGGTAGATGGATCGCCAGTAGTCGCGCTTTTCCAGCCCCGTCACCGTGGCATCGATGGCGATGATCTGCGCGAGATCGCCGCGCTGCACCGGCCGGACGACGATGGAATCCGGAGGCGCGGGGCTGCGGGCGCGGCCACCGGCCGTCCGGCGGCCCGCGCTCCGTCGCATTGGTTTTGCGGTCGTGGGCTGCTTCAAAGGATGACGCAGATCAATTCAATAGGCGTATTTCGGTACCAGAATACACCATCCAATCGATAGGAGGAGGTTGCTATGGCAGTCACCTGCAAGGCCCGTGTGCCAATGCTGGTCGCGGCGATCGCGTTCGGCGGTGCAATCTGCGCCGTCGGGGCCGCGTTCGGTCAGGAACCGATTCGGATCGGGGCTTTTCTTTCCGTGACCGGGCCCGCGTCGTTTCTCGGTGATCCGGAGCAGAAGACGCTCGAAATGTACGTTGATCGCATCAATGCCAGCGGCGGCGTGACGGGTCGCAAGCTGCAGCTCGTGGTTTACGACGACGGCGGCGACGCCGACAAGGCACGCACGTTCACCAAGCGTCTGCTGGAGCAGGACAAGGTGGACATCATCGTCGGCGGTTCAACCACGGGCACGACCATGGCCGCGGTTCCTTTGGTCGAGCAGGCGCAGGTGCCGTTCGTGTCGCTGGCCGGGGCGGTGGTCATCGTCGAGCCGCCCAAGAAGTGGGTGTTCAAGACGCCGCATACCGACCGCATGGCCTGCGAGAAGATCTTTGCCGACATGCGCGAGCGCAAGCTCACCAAGCTCGCCCTGATCTCCGGCGCGGGCGGATTCGATAAGTCGATGCGCGCTGAATGCCTGAAAGTTGCAGGCAACTACGGCGTCGATATCGTCGCCGATGAGAGCTATGGCGCGGCGGACACCGACATGACCGCGCAGCTCACCAAGATCAAGGGGACGCCCGGCGTTCAGGCGGTGCTCAATTGCGGGTTCGGACAGGGGCCGGCGATCGTCACCAAGAACTACAAGCAGCTCGGCCTCACGATGCCGCTCTATCAGTCGCACGGCGTCGCCTCGAAGGAATTCATCAAGCTTGCAGGCGACGCGGCGGAGGGCGTGCGTCTTCCCGCCGCAGCGCTCCTGGTTGCCGACATCCTTCCCGACAGCGACACACAAAAGCCGGTCGTCGTCGCCTACAAGCGGGATTACGAGACCAAGTACAAGTCCGACGTCTCGACCTTCGGCGGCCACGCCTACGACGGGCTGATGATCGCAGTCGACGCGATCAAGCGGGCCGGCGGCACCGACAAGGCGAAGCTGCGCGACGCCATCGAGAGCACGCACGGCTACGTCGGTACGGGCGGGGTGGTCAACATGTCGAGCGCCGACCACATGGGGCTTGATCTCACCGCGTTCCGGATGCTCCAGGTGCGCAACGGCGGCTGGACGCTGGTCAAATAGCGCGCCGCAGCGCTGACAGAGAGCTGTGCATGGGCAGCCAGTGGAGCCAGTTCCTCGCCGGCGGGCTGACCGCCGGCTCCGTCTATGCGTTGGTGGCGTTGGGCTATTCCATCATCTTCAACGCGAGCCGCGTCATCAATTTCGCCCAGGGCGAGTTCGTCATGATCGGCGGCATGAGTGCGGTGTCGCTGGTCGCGACCGGCGTGCCGATGCCGATAGCGATTGCGGGCGCCGTCGTGATCGCGTCTGGCGTCGGGCTGCTGCTGGAAAAGTTGGCGGTCGAACGCGCGCCGCGCGCGGACGTCGTGACGTTGATCATCATCACCATCGGTGCGTCGATCTTCCTGCGCGGCCTCGCGCAGCTTATCTGGGACAAGGGAATTCATCCGCTGCCGCCGTTTTCGGGCGACCGGCCGATTGCGGTGCTCGGTGCGACCATCGTGCCGCAAAGCCTGTGGGTTCTCGGCGCAATGGTTGTCATCGTCGCCGCCCTGTCGTGGTTCTTCGGCCGGACGCTGCTCGGCAAGGCGATGCTCGCCACGTCGCACAATCGTCTTGCTGCGCAACTCGTCGGTATCGACGTCGCCAAGGTGCTGTTCGCGAGCTTCGGCCTGGCAGCCGCGCTCGGCGCGGTCGCCGGCGTGCTCATCGCGCCGATCACCTTCACCTCGTACGACGTCGGCATCATGCTGGGATTGAAGGGCTTCGCGGCGGCGATTCTGGGCGGCCTCGGCAGCTTCGCCGGCGCAATCGTCGGCGGACTCGTTCTCGGCCTGCTCGAAAGCCTGTCCGCGGGCTACGTCTCGTCCGCCTACAAGGACGTCGTCGCGTTCCTCATCATGCTGGTGGTCCTGTTTTTCCGTCCCCGTGGAATCCTTGGCGCACTGCAAAGCGTTCGCGTCTAACCGTCAGGACGCAGCGAACCCCTGGTGGGCCAGCCCCCGCACCGGCGGAATGGCGTTGCTCGCGCTCATCATCGCGCTCGCACCGCTGGCGATCGCCAACAATTATTTCTACGATGTCGCGATCCTCGTCGGCCTCAATGCGATCGTTTGCATCGGCCTGAACCTGCTGATCGGCTATGCCGGGCAGATCAGTCTCGGCCACGCCGGCTTCTTCGGGCTGGGCGCCTACGGTTCGGCGCTGCTTGCCTCGCGATACGGCTGGCCGCCGCTCGCGGCGCTCGCTGCGGCGACGGCGGGTGTCGCGCTGCTCGCGTTCGTCGTCGGCCGTCCGATTCTTAAGCTTCACGGACATTACCTTGCGATGGCGACGCTCGGGCTCGGCATCATCGTCTCGATCGTCATTTCCACGGAAGAC
>WNGB01008381.1_pt1 | contig 22702 bp, 22 predicted proteins | sample 5400681 | NCBI WGS metagenome assembly WNGB01 (sample SAMN13153367, study PRJNA577476) | soil metagenome | isolation source: 115 cm soil or saprolite under grassland replicate 2 | place: USA:California | collected 2016-06-15
CCGGCTTGGGACACGGCCGCGACCCCGAGTCCGATCGCCACCAGCCGGGTTCCTCGCCAGGCGCCTCGTCGCTTGGCCGTCTGCAGGACCACGCCGGCAGCCGTCACGGTGGCCACCAGCAAGGAGCCCTCTCCTGCCGCGGCATGGGAAGGCCCGTGCGGGAGCAGGGGAAGTACCACTGCCAAGATGGCGGAGGCCACCAGGCCCAGCACGAGCAGCCCCAGCGAATCGAGCTCACTCGATCCTGGAGGTGAAGGGCGGATCGCCGGATTCGAGGGCGTGCCGGCACGGTCGATTGCAGTGGAAGAGCGCATCGCTCTCAATATCGGCCGTCGCAGGGGAGACCGTTAGGCACCACGGCGGAAGGCCGTTCGATGGATGGCTAGGCAGGTTGGCGGAGAGTGGGCCCGGCGATGGGTGGAGACGCGGAGGGCTTGCCCTGCTGAGGGCCTGTTACTCGATAAGGTGTCGGCGCAGGGCCTCGGCCACCGCGGCTGTCCGGTCCGACGCGCCGAGCTTCTCGAAGATGTGCTCGAGGTGCGTCTTGACCGTATCGGGAGAGATGAACAGCTGGTCGGCGATGTCCTTGTTGGTGTGCCCGAATGCGAGCAGCTGCAGGACCTCGACCTCGCGCGCCGTCAGCGTCTCGGCCTTGCGGTCCCGGTCCTTGGCCTGGGACAGCTCATCCGCCAGTGCCACCACCAGCTGGGGGTCGATGACCATGTTCCCGCCGGCCACCAGCCGAACCGTTTGAATGAGGTGCTCGGCGTCCCGGGCCTTGAGCACATAGCCTCTGGCCCCAGAGCGAACCGCTTCAACCACGAACTGGCGGTCGTCGTAGGCCGTCAGCATGATCACGCCGACGCCGGGGTGGAGTTGCTTGATCTTGCGGGCGGCCTCGAGGCCATCCATCTCGGGCATGCGGATGTCCAGCAGCACGATGTCGGGCTTGCCCCCGCCGTTTTCCATGAGGCCGAGGACCTCGCGCCCGTTGGACGCCTCGCCCACGACCTCGATGTCTCCGGCCATCTCGAGGTAGCGGCGTAGTCCCTGCCGGACCAGGGAGTGGTCATCGGCGATGACTACCTTGATCGCCATATCACTTCCATCGGCCAGTTGAGGTCCACCCTGAAGCCCGATTCATCCTAAGTTGGGGGTCCGTTCCAGGGAAGTCGGGGGACCGAAATCGGCACCCTCGGTCCGAGGATACCCTGTCACATGGCCTAGTTCCAGCTTGCGGCGGCATGTGGAGAGACAAAAGGGGCTCGGGTGAAAACCCCGAGGCCCTTTTGTCGAACTGAGGAACCAGACCGTTGGCTCAGGAACCCGACGGGTGGGCACTCCGGATTGCTGGCCCCACCGGTTCCGGTCTCGAGTAGAAGGTCACCTTCGGACGGTGGAGAACTCGAGCTGATGAAGAACGTCGCTTCGGTGATGATGAACGCCTTGCCCGCAGGGACGATGAAACCGGGAGTGGTGCAGTCGGTCCCAGAGAAAGTGAAGATTTTGCCCATCAGCATTTCAGGGGACGGACACTCAGGGAGGTTGGCTGTCCGATAGGGGGGAGACCGCGATGGAGGCTAGGGTTTCCCACCGCGATGGTGGCCTACTCCGCGCAATGAACGAGGTGCGTTGGATCAGATGACGTAGTACCAGTTCACGAAGAGCAGCGTCATGAGGCCGAGCAGGGCCGCGGAGACAGACACAGCCACCTCGTGCACGGCCCGCCGTCCTTCCGTCCACTTGGCGAAGGCCCAGTAGATCGGGAAGACCGGAAGCGCGTACCTCGCATACGCGATGAGGGGCCGGGCGCCGAACATCGAGCCGAGGGGGACGATCAAGGCCGCCACAGCGTAGAGGCCATAGGTGGGACGAAATCGGATCACCGCGTAGACCCCGCCAGCCAAGACCGGAACCGTGATGAGCCAATCCAACGTGTGATACCCGCCCGGATAGAAGCCGATGTAGCGGAACGCATCCTGGGTGCCGTGCCCCAGCGTCACCAGCGGGTTGGCCAGCTCGCGCTGCCAGTTCGCCTGTTGGTGCAGCGGGGCCAGCCAGTCTCCGGAGAACACCTGCCAATAGAGGAGGTACGCTCCGAGCCCAATGATCGGAACCAGTGACCACAGCACTTCCTTCACCGGGGCGCGGTCGCGGTCTCTTTCTCCCCACTGGTGCATCGCCTCGACCAGGAGCGCCGGAACGACGAGCACACCGAGGTTACGGGTCAGAGCGGCCAGGGCTCCAGCGGCTCCGGCCAGCGCCCATCGCTCTCGCCGGGCTGACCAGAACGACAGGAGAACCATGAGCAGAAAGAGTGACTCGCTGTACGGCGCCAGGAAGAAGAAGGCAGTCGGAAACACGACCGCATACAACACGGCCCGGCGAGCGAGATCGTCCGACAGCTCGTCTCGGGTGAGTGCGTACAGCACCATGAGCGCGCCCAGGAAGGCCCCGTTCGAGATGATCAGCGAGGCGGCCAACGGATGCCGGCCCAACACGAACGACAGCACGGCGATCAGGGCCGGGTACAGGGGGAAGAACGCCGCGCTCGCGTCCGTCTTTGCGTATCCGTGCGTGGCGATCCTGAGGAACCACAGAGCGTCGAGCCGTTCCCACGCCGTGAACAGGTTGTGCCATCCGGGGGTCACCGCGTGGGCGGGCCACCCTGGCACGCTCACCGGTGTGGGAACGGTGGGGAGCTGGCTTCGAACTCCCTCGCTCACATGTGAGAAGTCGGGAAGCAGGGCCACCCCAATCAAGGCGATGGCGGCGAGCCCCAGGCGTGTCCCCACGAACACCTTCACGCAGTAGAGCAGCCCATCTCGCCGGTTGGCTCCCCGTTCGGCTGTGGAGGTTCGATCGAGGCCGGTTGGTTCCGAGGTGGCTTCGTCTGTGGCCGAGGTGTCAGAAGCCTGACGTTTCGTCCTCACCGTCTCAACCCCGCGAACGACGCCCGGAGGGCGCCGGCCGGCAACGGCAGCCGTTCATCCTCGGACCGTAGCACCCAGGTCACCAGACAAAGCACGAGGATGGCATCCCTCGCTACCAGGGCGACCTGGAACGCCCCGATGGGCAGGCCACCCAGGTCCGACAGGCGCCCAAACCAGGAGAAACGAGTGATGAACACGGCGACGTCGGCTGCCTCGAACGCGGCGAACAGAGGGATGCTCGGGAGGCTGAGGGCGAACCACGGCAGCAGCCACAGCCCGTATTGCGGTGAGTAGACCTTGTTCGTCAGGAGGAACGCCGCGATCAGCGGGAAGCCGAACGTCCATCGGGGGAAGTCGGGATGTCTCCGTGCCCGAGCCCAATAGAGGACCGCGGCCAGAGCGACGAACAGGACCGCCGACAGGGTGTTGATCAATCCGACGGACCAATCGCATCCTGTTGCTCCACCGTGGAGGCGGCTGCATGCCACGAACCACAGGCTGTCCCAGTCGACGGCGCGGTCCGTGTTGAAACGGAAGAAGGTGGACCAGGAATGCCGGGCCAGAAGGGCGAAGGGCAGGTTCACCGCGCCATAGACCAGCGCGGTCCACACCGCAAGGCTGAGTGCCTTGTCTTTCCTCTTCTCCCGAAGCCGTCCAAGCGCGAACGGCACGAGAAGCAGCACAGGATAGAGCTTCGCCGCGGCGCCCAGCCCGATCAGCGTGCCGCTCAGGTCGTCACGATGGCGCAGATAGGCGAGCGTGGCTCCCGTGGCCAGCGCGACGGCAAGGAGGTCCCAGTTCACGAAGGCGTAGATCAGGAGTGTGGGAGCCAGGGCGAAGAACATGGCCCGCATCCGGCCGGCTGCGAAGAGCACGGCGGCGGTGACCAGCGCGATGATGCCCAACAGGAAGGCGTTCGCGTGGAAGAAGCCGGCGAAGTCATCCGCCACCCACGCCGAGGCGCGCATGAAGTACATGGTGAGCACGGGGTACTCGTCGCACTGGGTGGTGGCCGAAGACGGGCACGTTTCCAGGTAGGGGAGGCGGCCCCCTGTGAGGCGCTCGGTGGCGAGCAGGGGCACGATGTCCGAGTAGCAGAAGCGCCGGTACTGGCGCCCGTCCGACCAGTCACCGGAGGCGCAGGGCTCCTTGAGATACGCTCCGGCTCCCAGCGTGATCAGGGTGGCCGCGAGCACCAGGGTGATCGACGCGCCGGCAGTGGCGCGCTTGGCCACCGGATCATTCACGCGTCGATCATCCGGCCGGGGCCGCGAGCCGGAGGGTGAACCGGCAGTCGAAATCGCTCTCCAGGGAGAACGAGTCGTTCGGCACGCCCTCGTCCACGTCCACCTCCAGCGCACCGGCGGTGTACAGGTCGGCCAGCCAGCGATGGGCGAACACCGGCACGCCGGCGATGCGACCGACCTCTTCCACATCCGAGCCCGGGTAGTACCTGTCGTACAGGAAGGGGGCGGTCGAGTCGCAGCAGCCTGTCCCCAGGACCATCACGAGCCCCTCCCGGTCAGTCCCGGCGATCTTCCGTACCACCGCGTCTGCTTGGGCTGTGGCGGTCACCTTCATGGGTTCGCGCGCGGAGACATCCCGAGTTCGCCTCGTCGAAACCTACAGGCCGATCACCTGATACCAGAACTTCTGCTGTTTAGTCGGTGTCTGGTCGACGTGGACATGCTTGATCTGCAGGTACTCGTCCAGGCCCCACCGTCCCAGTTCCCGGCCCAAGCCCGACTGCTTGTAGCCGCCATGCGGGGCGGCCGCCGACAACAGGTGATGGTCGTTGATCCACACCGTGCCCGCCTTGATCCGCTTGGCCACGGAGAGGGCGCGGGGTATGTCCCTGGACCACACAGAGCCGGCGAGGCCGTAGATCGTCTCGTTGGCCAGCCGGATGGCTTCCTCCACTGACTCGTACTTGATGAGCGACAGGACTGGTCCGAAGATCTCTTCCTGGGCGATCTTCATCGAGTTCTCCACGCCACCGAAGATAGTTGGCTGGAAGTAATATCCGCCCCCGGGCACCCCGGTCGGCACGTCGCCTCCGGTCAGGAGCTTGGCACCCTCGTCCAACCCTATCTGGACGTAGCGTTTCACCGTGTCGACCTGGCGATGATCCACGAGCGGGCCGATGTCGGTCTCGAAGTCGAGTGCGGAGCCCACCCTCAGGCCCTCGGACAGCTCGACGAGCCTGGCCGCAACTTCGTCGTACATGCCCGCCGGGACGAAGCAGCGGGTCCCCGCCTCGCACATCTGCCCTCCGTGGAGGTACACAGCCCACAGGGCTCCGGGGATGGCGATCTCCAGGTCGGCGTCGTCGAGCAGGATCGTCGGCCCCTTGCCGCCCAGCTCCAGGCCGACGGGAGTCAGGTTGGCCGAGGCGAGCTGCATGATCCGGCGGCCCACGGCCGTCGAACCGGTGAACGCGATGCGGTCGACCCGCGGGTCCGTCACCAACGCCTCGCCGGCCACCGTGCCGGTGCCGGGCACGACGTTCAGGACACCGTTGGGCAGGCCCGCCTCTTGAGCCACCGAGGCCAGCTCCAGCGCGGTGATCGGCGTGAACGGGGAGGGTTTCAGGACCAGGGTGTTGCCGGTGGCCAGGGCCGGGGCGACCTTCCACACGGCCATGATGAAGGGGAAGTTCCACGGGATCACCCCTGCGCAGACACCGAAGGGCTCACGCTGCACGAACTGCCAGGCGGGGGCGGGAAAGTCGGTGTGCGGGACAGGCTCGGTGTACTCGAGTCGTCCGGCCTCCTCGGCCAGGTACTGCCAGTGGTAGATCCCCAGGGGGATGGTGAACAGGTTCGCCAGGCGAAGGGTATGGCCGGCGTCTTCGGCCTCCAGTTGAGACAGGTCGGCTTGCCGCCCCTGGAGCAGCTCGGCCATTCGCAGGAGTACTGGCGACCGCTCCTGCGGGCTCATGGACGGCCAGGGCCCTTCGTCGAACGCCTTGCGGGCGGCCGAGACCGCGCGGTCCACGTCCTCCCGGCCTGCCCTGGCCACGGTGCCGATCACCGAGCCATCCGAGGGACTGCGCGTCTCGAAGGTCTGCCCCGAGGCTGCGTCGACGAACTCGCCGTCGACGAACAGCTTGTAGTTGCGCATCGTCAACTCCGCTCCGAATGGAGAGGCTGGTTGCAGGCGAGGATACGCCCCCGCCGAGGTCAGTGATAGGAATGAGCGTCGTCCGGGAAGACGCCCGCGGCCACCTCGTCGCGGAAGGTCTGGACCGCGCGCGTGATCTCGCCTCGGAGGTCGGCGTACGGCTTGACGAACTTCGGATACGTCCCGTAGCCGAGCCCGAGGAGGTCGGTGATCACCAGAACCTGCCCATCGCAGTGAGAACCCGCCCCGATCCCGATCGTCGGGACGCTCAGGGAATCGGTGATCTGGGCGGCAAGGGGCGCGGGAATTCCCTCCAGGACCAGGGAGAAGATGCCGGACTTCTCCAGGGCGTGGGCCTGGTCGAGGAGCCTCCGGGCATCCTCCTCGCTTCTCCCCTGGACCCGGTACCCGCCCATTGCGTGCACCGACTGAGGAGTCAGGCCAATGTGGCCCATGACCGGAATCCCTCGCTCGACGAGAGCACCGGTCAGTTCCAACATGGCTCCCTCGAGCTTGACCGCGTGGGCCCCGCCCTCCTTGAGGAACCGGCCGGCATTACGGATACCCTCCTCCAGGGACGTCTGGTAGGAGAGGAACGGCATGTCGCCCACGATCAGGGCGTTCTTGGCCCCGCGGGCCACCGCGCGGGTGTGGTGGAGCATCTCCTCCATGGTGACGGGCAACGTGTTCTCGTAGCCAAGGATGTTGTTGGCCAGCGAGTCACCCACCAGCAGGGCTGGCACCCCTGCTTCATCGAGAATCCGGGCGGTGGGGTAGTCGTAGGCGGTGAGCATGACGAATCGCTCGCCGCGTTCCTTGAAGGTCCGGAGATCCCGGACGGTGACGCTCATCGGCTCGCGCCTCCTTTCTAGAGTGCACGGCACCTACTTCATCAGTGTACGTCCAATGACGGCGCCGGAAAGCGATGTCAGACCCCCCGTGTAGCATCAAGCCGAGACAGGATCGGAAGGGGGCTGTGCGCGGCTGATAAGATGAATGTTCCACTCCTGCTCCCCCGTGGGGCCGCCCAGTCCAGAGGAGGTGGAATTGCGGAAGTACGAAGTCATGCTGATCTTGCCTCCCGAGGCCGACGACAAGGTCGTGCAGGGTCTGACCGACCGCATCTCCCAGGTCCTCGAACAGCGAGGGGGGAAGATCGGGTCGGTCAACAAGTGGGGGAGGCGGCGCTTGACCTTCGAGATCAAGCGTCAGTCCGAGGGCTTCTACGTCGTCGTAGAGTTCGAGGCTGAGCCGGACGCCGTCAAGGAGCTGGACCGCGTGCTCGCCCTCGCCGACGACGTGGTCCGGTTCAAGGTGGTGGTTCGCGCGGCGTGACCGTGAGGCGGCCCGCGACCGCGGGACCGCCAGGGACCTTCCCCTCTCCCCGGCTGGGCCATCGGTCCGGGAGATGGTTTCAGGGCAAGGTGGTGGTGTGAGATGGCGCAGGACAACCAGGTCGTGATCGTGGGCAACCTGACCCGGGATCCCGAGCTCAGGTACACCCCGAACGGGGCCGCGCTGGTCAAGCTCGGCGTGGCGGTGAGCCGGAGGGTCAAGGACGACGCCACGGGTCAATGGCGAGACGCGGAGACGTCGTTCTTCAACGTGACCGCGTGGCGCTCGCTGGCAGAGAACGTGGCCGAGTCGCTCACCCAGGGCACCCGCGTGGTGGTGGTCGGAAGGCTCCGGACCAACTCGTGGGAGACCCCCGAGGGGGAGAAGCGGTCTGCCGTAGAGATCGAGGCCGAGGAGATCGGGCCGAGCCTGAAGTGGGCGACGGCCAAGCCGGAGAAGCAGGGACGAGGACCGGGTCAGTCCGACTGGGCGAGCAACGTCGCAGTGGGGGTTGGCGGGCCTCAGGAGGAGACGCCACTGGATGGCTAAGGAACGACGCAAGCCACGCAAGGAGAAAGAGGAAAAGGGCTGGCAGAAGAAGCAGAGGAAGAAGTTCTGCATCTTCTGCAAGGAGAAGGCGACCTATGTCGATTTCAAGGACGTCGCGCTTCTGCGCAAGTTCATCTCGGATCGGGGCAAGATCCGGGCCCGCCGGGTGACGGGAAACTGCGCGCAACACCAGCGCGACGTGGCGACGGCGGTCAAGAACGCCCGGGAGATGGCTCTGCTGCCCTACACGGCCCGATGAAGATCATCCTGCACAAGGAGGTCCAGAAGCTCGGGGCCCCCGGCGACGTCGTGGATGTGGCGGACGGGTACGCGAGGAACTTCCTGATCCCTCGAGGGCTGGCAGCTCCGGCCTCGAAGGGAGCGGTTCGCCACGCCGACCGCCTGCGTCAGGCCCACGAGAAGCGAACTCGGGCGGCGGTCGAGGCTGCGGAGGCTGTGGCCGCCCGGTTGACCGCCCGGCCGGTCCGGGTACAGGCCAAGGCCGGGGAGGACGGACGTCTCTTCGGGAGCATCACCGTCCATCACCTGGCGGAGGAGATCGGGAAGCTGGCCGGCGTGCCGATCGACCGGCGGGACGTTGCGGCCGAGCCGATCCGGAGCACCGGAACCCACGAGGTCACCGTGCAACTGCACCCCGAGGTGAACGCAAGGGTCACCGTGGAGGTCGTCGCCCAGTAGGGTCCGAGACCTGAGCTACCCGTTGTTCCTGGCCCAGGGGTGTCACTGGCGCCTCTTACGATGACTGCATGTGGCACCTCGAAAACTTCTCGACAAGTTCTCGTCCGTTCTCCCAGGTCGCCGCGCTTTCCACAGGTCGTCCCACGTCTGTGCCTCTGGATACGCACCGAGCGCCGGACATAGGGTGCGCTGTCTCTGGGAGGAGGGGTGATGGCGAGGACGGCTGAGGAGGTTAGGCGTGCGCGGCCGGAGCGCTTACCTCCTCACAACCTCGAGGCGGAAGAGTCAGTCCTCGGATCCATGATGCTCTCCGGCGAGGCCATCGCCTCGGTGGTCGAGGCGATGAAGCCCGACGACTTCTACCGCCCGGCCCACCAGCGCATCTACCAGGCCATCCTGGGGATCTATGGTCGCGGCGAGCCGGTCGATGCCATCACTACCGTAGAAGAGCTCAAGCGGTCGCATGCCCTCGACGAGGTCGGGGGCCCGCTGTACCTGTACAACTTGGTCGAGACCGTCCCCACACCGGCCAGCGCCGCCTACTACGCCAGGATCGTCGCCGACAACGCGCTGCTGCGGAGATTGATCGAGGCCGCGTCGCAGATCATGTCCCGCGCCTACGCGGTGCCGGACGATCCCCGCAGGGCAGCCGACGAAGCCGAAGGGCTCATCTACGCGGTAGCCCGGCAGGACGAGAAGGACCAGGTCGTCACTCTCCGCGAGCTGGTCGACGACAGCATGGCCGCGCTGGAGCATATCCAACAGCGCGAGAGCGCCTTCGCCGGGGTGCCGACCGGATTCGTGGACGTGGACACGCTCCTTTCGGGACTTCAGAGGGGGAACCTCATCGTCATCGCCGCGCGGCCTGGGGTCGGCAAGTCGTCGTTCGTGACGAATATCGCTCGCAACGTGGCCGTGGATGCGGGCGCACCGGTGGCCATGTTCTCCTTGGAGATGTCCCGATTCGAGATCGGGATGCGCCTTCTGTGCGGTGAGGCCAGGGTTCCGTGGGACAAGGTTCGATCGGGGCGCATGGCCACGGAGGAATGGACCCGGATCGTCGAGGCTGCCGAGGACCTCCATGAATCGCCGCTGTACATCGTGGACTCAGGCAACGTCACCATCGTCGACATACGGGCCAAGGCTCGCCGGATGAAGTCGAAGCACGGCCTCGGGCTGATCATCGTGGACTACCTCCAGCTGATGTCCGGGCACCATCGGACGGAGAACCGCCAGCAGGAAGTCGCCGAGATCAGCCGCTCGTTGAAGCTGCTGGCCAAGGAGCTCGAGGTGCCGGTGATCGCGGTGTCTCAGCTCAACCGGAATCCGGAGAGCCGAGGGGACAAACGGCCCCAACTCTCCGACCTTCGCGAGAGCGGAGCCATCGAGCAGGATTCGGACATCGTCATGTTCATCCACCGAGAGGACTCCGACGATCCCACGGTGAAGGGCAAGGCCGACCTTATCGTGGCCAAGCACCGCAACGGGCCCACGGCGAACATCCCGCTCACCTTCCTGCCGCACCTCACGCTCTTCCGGAACTTCGCCCGCACCTAGATTCAGCCGGCAGCGCTCCGCCATGGACTCGCTAGGCTGAGTTCACCGTGGCACGCGCTGCGCGATCCGGCGTTCCTCGACGCCCCCGCCCGGGACGGGCGCCATCCCCCGCAACAATCCGAGAGATCTATCGACGCCTATCCCGCCGGTTCGGGCCGCTCGATCCTCCTCGACGCCTGGACCCGATGGAGGAGCTGATCATCACCGTCCTGTCCCAGAACACCAGCGACGTCAACCGAGATCGAGCCTACACGGCGATGCGGGCTCGGTTCCCCACGTGGGAAGCCCTCGCCGACGCCGATCCCATCGAGCTGGCCTCCTCGATCCGTCCAGGCGGGCTGGCGAACATCAAGGCCCCCAGGCTTCTCAGCATCCTCCACGAGATCCAGGATCGGGAGGGCGGCACGCTGGACCTCTCCTGGATGCGCCGAGCCGCGTCCTCGCGAGTGAGCGAGTATCTGACCTCATTGCCCGGGGTCGGATCCAAGACGGCAGCGTGCGTGCTCGCCTTCTCGTTGGGCCGCCCCGCCCTGCCCGTCGACACGCACGTCCACCGCGTTGCTCGCCGTCTGGGCTTCTTCGACGAACGGACCGATGCGGCCAAGGCTTACCGGGTCATGGAGGACCTCGTTCCGGCCCGCCTCCGGGTCCGGATGCATGTCGGACTGATCAGGCTTGGACGCACCATCTGCCGGGCCGGGCGTCCCGCCTGCGGGCTGTGCCCCTTGCAAGATCTCTGTCCCACCGCTCCCTCTGTCCTTGGCTCGTCGCGGCGGTCCCGCCTGTCAAAGCGATGATTCCGCTGGGCGAGCTCGCCGCCGAATTGGTGTTGGCGGTGGGCGGTGCGCTGTTCGCTGCCAACCTGTGGGTGTTGCTTCGTCCGGTCGTCCAGCGACCCAAGAGAGGGAAACGGGTCCCTCGGCCGCCGTCGATGACCCGCGTCTATGTCAACCTGGCGATCGGGGCGGCCGCTTCGGCCTGGGCCATCGCCACCTTGGTGACGCGTCACTGAGCCACAGACGGTTGGTTGGAGCGGATGAGGGGAATCGAACCCCCGTTTCGAGCTTGGGAAGCTCGCGTTCTGCCATTGAACCACATCCGCGCGACGGCCCATTTTACAAGCGGGCCCGTCGTGCATGCAGGAGGCCCCGCCAACCCCTGTAGTACGCTCGCCGCCATGATCTTGTCCGACCGTTCCATCATCGAGGCGATCAAGGGCGGACGGATCGAGATCGATCCGTTCGACGAAGCGTGCGTCCAGCCGTCCTCAATCGACCTTCACGTCGATCGGAAGTTTCGGACATTCCACAACGCGAGGTACCCATTCATCGACGTGAAGAAGGAGATGCCCGAGCTCACCGAACTGGTGGAGGTGGAGGGCGCCAACCCGTTCATCCTGCACCCCGGCGAGTTCGTCCTCGGGTCCACGCTCGAGCGAGTGCGACTTCCCGATGACCTGGTGGCTCGCCTCGAGGGCAAGTCCTCGCTCGGCCGCCTGGGGCTGCTGATCCACTCCACGGCCGGCTATGTCGATCCAGGGTGGGACGGCTACCTGACCCTGGAGCTCTCCAACGTGGCCAACCTGCCGATCACTATCTACGCTGGGATGAAGATCGGCCAGATTTCCTTCTTCCGCCTGACCACGGCGGCCGAGCACCCCTATGGCTCCCGAGACCGGGGAAGCAAATACCAGGGCCAGCGGGGGCCCACGGCCAGCCGATTCTTCGAGGAGTTCGGCGGGGAGGATGGGAACACTCGCTGACCACCGGCGCCGGTGAGTAGACGTGAGCAGTCCCTTCGGCCGCCTGGTGCTGATCGCGGATCCGTCCGAGGAGGGCGGCCGCATCGGCGAGGACCTTCCGAGGATCGAACACAAGCTCCAGTCGATGGGTCTGTCCCACGTACTGGTGCGGGCCGGGTCGGAGGGCGAGCGCGAGCTGGCCGCCCGGGATGCCCTGCTCACCGGTGACCGGTTTGTCGTGGCCGTGGGGGGAGACCGGACGGTTCATGACGTGGCCAATGGCATGCTCGAAGATGGCCGGCCCGTCTACCCCGAGGCCGTCCTGGGCGTGATCGCCGCCGGGGCCGCGAGCGACTTCATCAAGACCTTCGGCTTGCCGTCCGACGTCGAGCGGGCATGCGACCACCTGCAAGGCGATCGCTTGTTCCCAATAGACGCGGGCACCGTCGTGGCAACATCAGGCCCTGCGAACGTGAAGCGCTCGTTCGTGAACATCGCCGAGGTAGGGCTGGGAGCATCCATCGTTCGGCGGACGGCCAGACTCCCCGAAGGGCTGGGCCGGGCCAGGCGATTCCTAGGATTCTGGCTCGGGCTTGCCGTCTTTCGACCGGCTCATGTCCGGCTCGGAGGGGATCGGAGGACCTGGGAGGGTAAGGCGCACGATGTCCTCGTGGCCAATTGCCAGTACCAGGGCGGAGGGATGCGGATCTCGCCGCGTTCGTGGCCTGACGACGGGTATCTCGACATCCTGGTGATGAAAGGTCCAAGGTCCGACGCCTTCACCATGCTGCCGAAGACCTATCTCGGCGAGCACCTCCCCCATCCGAACATCGTGGAATACAGAGCGCGCACCCTGCGGGTGGAGGCGTCACGGGCCCTCTGGATCCACGCGGATGGCGAAATGGTGGGGACCACGCCCGCTACCTTCGAGGTCGTCCCGAAAGCGATCCGCCTGAAGATCTAACCCTCGTCCCTGGTTCGGGCCTCCAGGATCCTCCCGAGCGCCGCGACCGCCTCGGCCCGCACGGAGACGGACAGTTCCCCTGTCGACACCTGGATCAGGGCCTGCGTGGCCCTCGGGGTTTGGAGACGGCCGAGTGCTCGGACCGCCGCCAGACGCACCTCGGAGGAGACGTCCCGAAGCGCCTCGATCAGGGCTTCCTGGACGCCCGGTTCGGGTCGAACCCTGAGGATGGCGCGGGCGCGCACCCCGGGATCCGGAGACGCGAGGGCGGCCCGGAGCTCGGAGAGCCCGAGCGACGCGGCGTCGTCGTGATCCATGGGCCGGAGGGTAGGTTCGGGGCGTGTCCGACGCCATTGGTCGAAGGTTCCGAGTTGGAAGTGCTACTTCTGGCCTAGTCCGGAGCTACTCGAGGGGGGGCTCGGCCAGGTTGTCCGAGACGTCTTCGACCACCCGCAAGTCTCCGCTAGCTTGGGGAACGCTGCCCAGGATGCGAAGAGCCGAATCCGCCGCTGCGGCCACCTCACTCACGGGGTCGCTGAGGAACATTCGTCGCAACGGCTTGACCGCGCGCAGCTCGCCCATTCCCCCGAGCAAGGTCGCCGCGCGAGACCGGATCCGCGCGTCGGGGTCCGAGAGCGCCGCGAGGAGGGCATCCGCCGCCACCGACCCTCCCATGGCTCCCAGCACCCGTACCGCGCGGAGCCGCGCCTCCGGGTCGACGGAGGAGAGACTTGCCGCGAAGGTCGATGCCCCGGTGATCCGCTCGAGGAGGGCTCCGGCCGCAGCCGCTGCTTCCACGTCATCTCCCGCCGCAACTTCAGCCAGGGGCTCCACGGCTGCCTGACCCATCTTGGCCAGGACATCTCCCGCCGGGCGACGCAGGTCGGGCAAGCCGAGGGAGCCGGCCAGCTGGCGGGCCACGGGGGGCGAATGCCACCGCATCAAGGCCTCGGCGGCCATTTCCCGCACCCTCAGCTCGGGATCCTTCAGCGTGCCGATGAGAACCGGGGGCACGCCATCGTCGTCGATCATGCCAAGTGCCCGAACGGCCTCCACGCGAACGTCCACCTGCGGGTCGGCCAGCGATCTCGTCAGTGCCCCGACTGCGGCGGGCGTGCGCAGGGTGGTCATGGCGGCGGCTGCGGTTCGCCTCACGACGGGATCGGGATCCGAGAGGGCGGCCACGACGGCCGCCGTGCTCTCCGCAGTCCCTGCCCTTGCTGCAAGCTGGGTGGCCAGGACGCGATCGGCCGGGTCGAGCGCGTGGACATTCTGAAGAGCAAGCGGGGACAGCCGGTCCGGGTCGCTGCGCTCGATCGAGCGGACCAGCTCTTCCCGCTTGATGGGCGGGCTTTCGCGGAGAGCCGCCCACAACAGGGGCAGATCGTGGTCGGGAAGCGCCGCCAGATGCCTCAACGAGGCCTGCCACACGCGCTCGTCGGGGTCCTGCAGGGCCGGCAGCAGCAGTTCCATCATCTCGGACGCCAGCCCCCTGGGTAGTGCTTCGACGGCGGTTGCCCGAACGTCAGGATCCGGATCTGCGAGGGCTCGCGACAACGCGGCCAGCCGTTTGTCCGGGTCAGATCTGGCCAGGGCGTAAACGGCGGTCGCTCGCACGGCCGCCGAGGAGTCGTTCTTCAGGAGGTCCTCCGCTATCTCCACCGAGGCTGGCTCCCCGGACTCGGCGAGAACTTCCATGACGGCCATCCGGACGGGACCGGCGGTGTCTGCCAGCAGTGGTCGCAGGGACGGCAGGACTGCACGTCCGCCGATCTGCCATGAGAGCCGAACGGCTTCCTGCCGGTGGACCGGATCGACCGTCCCCAAGTAGGGAGCTCGTGCCTCCGTGGGCATTCCACTGGCCCGCTTCAGCAGCGACTCGGCAGCCTGCTGGAGCCGCAGGTACTCCACGACCGAGGCCGCCCTAGCAGCGACATCCCCGGACCCGCCGTCAAGAGCCTCGACGGCCCAATCGGTCACCATCCGGCGGGGTAATCGCTCCAGGGCCAGCGATGCCTGGGACCGAACGGCGGCCTCGGGGTCTGCCAGCGCGCGGGCAAGAGATGAGATGAGGTCAGGCTCTACCAGCTGTTCCGCCGCGAGTGCCCAGGGCGCCGAACTCGATGACGAAGCGTCGGCCGGGGCATCCGACGGGCCGACTCCTCGGTACTGGCCGATCAGGTGGATCGCTGCCGCCGCAACCCGGCGGACCTCTTGGGAGGAATCTTCGAACAGACCGGACACCGATCGAAGGGCCGCCGGGCTCGCATCGGCGAGGAGCAACCGCGCCGCCCCCAGCGTCTCCGGCTCTGACCCGCCCAGTTGGCCGCGGAGGCGCTCCGTGCCGATGGCACGAGCGATCGCCTCCAGCCCCGGGCGCTCGGCGCGCAGAGGGGGCGGGTCCATTGCGGCTATACCTGTGAGGAGGACGCGCAGCTCCCCCCCGGACAGGTGGCCCTCCTCCTCCAGGATCCGCCTGAGTGCATCCAGCGCTGCCGCCTGCGTCATGGGCGATCTCCGCTGGGTCACCAGGGGGATCAGCAGTGGGAACGAGGCGGACCCGCGGCGAGCCGCCAGCCGCACGGCGACCGCCCTGATCCTGTCGTGGGGATCTCCGAGCGCCCGATGGATGACTCCAAGCGGCAGCCGAGCCCTCGACCTCGCCAAGGTTTCGGCCGCCATCCATCGCGTCTCCGCGTCGGGGTCGGCGAGGAGCACCCGGGCTACCGACTCCACATCGGTCTGCTCGATACCCGAGGCCATCATGCGAGCCAGGGTCTCCTGGCGTTCACCGAGGGAGGTGCTGAGCAACGGGGCCGGGCGGCTGATGTCACGGCGAGGGGGCTCGATCGCACCGGGCGAGGGCGTTCCCCGGTTCACTGCCGCGCGACCCGAATCGCTGGCCTGTTGGTCGCCGCCGGCGAATGCATCCATTGCCGCATCGAGGAGTGACGCGCCGGACGGAGCGCCGGAGAGTTCCCCGGACGCCACAGCATCCCGCTGCTCTTCGCTCCTCATGGCCGGACTTCCGTTGTTTGGCGGCGACGCCGCATCCCCTGGAATTAACCAAGCATAGCCCGGCCCGTGCAACGGTCGAAAGGCCTGACGGCGTTACGACGAAGGATGGGGGGTCCGGGGGGGTAGCAGCAACGAGCGAAGCGAGGCAGCTGCGGACCCCCTGGCTCGTCGAAGATCCGCCGTCGGGCGGAGCTTCGAGGAGGAGAAAGAAGGGGGTCCGGGGGGGTAGCAGCAAGGTCCTGTTGGTGACGCCCAGCTTGCGAAACACTGCTGCCAAGTGAGCTTTCACCGTCTTCTCCGACAGATAGAGCTGCCGGGAGATCTCCCGATTGCTCGCTCCGCTGGCCAGGAACTCGAGCACGTCCGCTTCCCGCCTGGTCAACCCGGCGTCCGGGTAGGGATTCTCGTGGACGCCCGCCTCCTCGGCCCGGTTCGGACCCTCAAAGAGGTTCCGAACGGCCCTGGGGGACAGGACGTTGCCCGAGCCGGACAGGGCAACCGTGATGGCCTGGGCCAGGTCGTCCGGAGTGGTGTCCTTCAGCAGATACCCGGCCGCGCCTTCGGCCAGCGCCGACCTGACGTAGTCCCCGCTGTCGTAGCTGGACAGCATAATGACCGGCAGGTCCGGCCATTCGGTCCGGATCTCCCGAAGGAGCTCGAGCCCGTCTCGCCCCGGCATCCGGATGTCGACCAGAGCCACGTCATGGGGCGTCTTCTTGAGCAGCTCGATCGCCTCGTCGGAGCTCCCCGCCTCCGTCACCTCCGCCCCCTTCACTGTGTTGACAAGGAGCTGGGCCAGCCCTCGGCGAACGAGCGTGTGATCGTCGACCAACAGTACTTTCACGAAGCCACCTCGTGGATTGGGAGCTGGGCGATCACTCGGGTTCCCTTTCCGGGACGCGATTCGACCCGGAGCTTGCCGCCCACCTCGCCGACCCGCCGGCGCAGCATGTCGAGGCCGATGTGATTGGCCTCCCGCGCCGCCAGCTCGTCCTGGGGGGTGAATCCGCGACCGCCGTCGCCCACGATGACCGTGAGGTCGTCGTTGCCGGCAGACAGCGTCACCGTCACGTTCCGGCCTGCCGCGTGCTTGGCCGCGTTCGCCAACGCCTCTCTGATGACCACGTAGGCAACCGACAACACCCGGGCCGGTACCGCGCTGAGGTCACCCTCCACCGCCACCCGAGCTGGAAGCCGCCAACGCTTGACCACGTCGTCCACGTATCTGGTGAGTGGCTCGGAGGTAGTCCGCTCCTCCTCCGACTGCGATGAAAGGTCGAAAAGCATGCCCCGCAGCTCGCCGAGCGCCTTGCGGATCTCCATCTTCGAGTTCTGCAAGGCCTCCAAGGCCTCGGCTGGGTCCCGCTCGATCCGCTTGGCCAGAGCCTCCAGCTCCAGGATGGCGCCGGCGACCGCCTGGGTCAGGCCGTCGTGCAGCGCGTACGCCATGCGTGTCCGTTCCCGGTCGAGGAGGCTCGTGACCGCCTGGCGCCTCCACTGGACCGCGGCTCGGGCGGTCGAAACTGTCCTGGCCGCGATGGCCATCGATGCCGGGGACAGGGCCGGACCTTCCGCCCACCCGGCGAGAAGGATCTCGGCGTCACCGTCCTGGCGGCCGAAGGCACCCGCCAGCGCGCGTGAAGACATGCCAAGGCCGAGAGCCAGCTTGCCCAGAGCGGCCTCCCCGACCCGGTTCTCCGAGCTCGAGTGGGTGAGTTCCATGTCTTTCGCCAACCGCTGCGGATAGGGGCCCGGATTCGGCGTCGTGACTTCCAGATCACCTCCCCGGTCTGAGATCAGGAACAACTCATCGGCGCGAAGTGCCACTTTCGCCGTGTCCAGAACGTCTCCGGTGGTCGAGCCAACGCGGCTCAGAATGTCCTGGCACGAGACGAACAGGCGGTCCAGGGCGGCCACTTCCTGATGGCTTCCCAGCGAGCCGCCCGCCGGCCAGGCGGGGCCGGCCATGGCCGAGACGAGCGCGAGGTATGGACGAGCGCGCTCGATCCACCCCCCCGCTCTGCTCGGAGCCTCGCTGTCGAACATGAGTCTTCCCCCATCAGGTAGGGGGAGCATGGCCACGCTGGAACAGCCGAGGCCGGCGAGCCGCAATCCCACGCCAGGGATGGCCCGGACATCGTCGTATTCCACTGCCTCCGATGCGCCCTCGAACATAGAGGGGTCCAGCACGCCGTGCCAGGCGCGCTCCGGTCCCTGCCTCTCCAGAAGCTTCCAGCCCTCGGGCCCCCCCGCATACAGGCTCACCGTGTCGAAGCCTAGGTCGTCCCTGACCTCGACCAGCAGCGCGCTCACCAAGTCACGGGCCGCGGTCGAGAAGGGCGCGGGGCCGAGGCCGCTCTTCTCTGGGGCAACGATCTCCTCGGCGAATCCGCCACGCCCGGGACGCGCGGCGCTCCCACCGTCAGTGGCCTCGAGAGACATATTGGGAAGGGCCTCCCGTTCGCTCTGGTCGCCGGATGAAACCGGCCTCAATCTGAAGCCTGCCGACCCCGAAATCCTGCCCGGGAAAGGTCGCTCCGAAGGCCGTCTCGGGGACGCTCTTCTCTTGTCCTGCATTGCAGGGGAAGTCAAATTCTAGGCTCCGGCTCTTCGGATGCAAGTGTGGTGAACCCGGGGTTCATAACCCGAATATCGGTCGAAGGGTGCACGTGCTTGAACGCGGGCGGTGGCCGGGGCCTAGGCCGTTGTCCTCAGGGGTGAATCGGCCGCGCCGTCCCTCCCGCCTCGAGTGAATTGGGTTCCATGCTGCGAGCCAGCACCTGGGCCACATCGAAGACCTGGATGCGCTCGTCCTTCACTTTGGCCCCGTCGTCCAGCATTATCAGGCAGAAGGGACAGGCCACCCCCACGGTGCCAGCGCCGGTGGAAATGGCCTCTTCCGTGCGTTCCACGTTGATCCGTTTGCCCAGATGTTCTTCCAGCCACATGCGAGAGCCTCCGGCTCCGCAACAGAAGGACCGCTCCCGGTGCCGGGGCATCTCAGTGGTTCGAACGCCCGGGATCCTCTGCAGCACGCGGCGCGGTTCCTCGTAGACGCCGTTGTGCCGGCCCAGATAGCAGGGGTCGTGATACGTAATGGCCTGGTCGACCGACGTGGTCGGCCGAAGCCTGCCGTCGGCGATCAATCTGGCGAACAGTTCGGTGTGATGCACGACGTCGTACTCGCCCCCGAAGTCGGGGTACTCGTTCTTCAGCGTGTTGAAGCAATGAGGACAGTTGACGAGGATCTTCCGAGCCCCGGCGCCATTCAGGGTCTCAATGTTCCGCCTGGCCAGCTCCTGGTACAGGTACTCGTTGCCGATCCGTCTGGCCGGATCGCCGTTGCACAGTTCTCGAGGTCCCAGGATCGCGAAGGGAATGGTCGCTTCCTGCAGGACTCGGACCACTGCCTGGCTGATCTTCCTTGCTCGGTCGTCGAAGGAGCCCGCGCACCCTACCCAGTAGAGATACTCGGGCGCACGCCCGTCCTCGAGCACCTTGACTCCCAGGTCCTTGGCCCAGTCGGCTCGCTGAGACTGGGACTGGCCCCAAGGGTTGAATGAGTTCTCCAGGTTGCGCAGCAGCGTGCCGGCCTCGGCGGGGAACCTCGACTCGCCCATGACGAGGTTCCTGCGCATGTCGACGATGTGATCGACGTGCTCGATGTTCACGGGGCACTCTTGCATGCAGGCCCCGCACGTCACGCAGTCCCACACGACCTCGTCCTCGATCACGTCGGGATTCAGGGTCACCTTCTCGTAGTCCTGACCTTTGTCTCGGCCCGCCACGACTCGGGGACCCTGCTCGAAGAGGTGATCCCGGAGATTCATCACGATGAGCTTGGGGGACAGGGGCTTTCCCGTGTTCCAGGCTGGACAGGCACTCTGACACCGTCCGCACTCGGTGCACGAGTAGGTATCGAGGATCTCCTTCCAGGTGAGGTCCTCCACGGTGGCGGCCCCCAGCCGCACCTCATCCCCCTGCATGCTCTCCAGATCGATGTGCAGGGGCTCCAGATGCCCTCGCGCTTTCGTGTTGGTGAAGAAGACGTTGATCTCGGACACGAAGATGTGCAGGTGCTTCGAGTAGGGGATGTAGGCCAGAAAGCCCAGGATGAGCAGGATGTGAGCCCACAACAAGAGATGCTCGAAGTTGTTGACCGCCCCCCGGCTCATCGGCTCGAAGACTTGAGCCACCAAGTTGCTGACTGGGGTCCACGCCTTCGGCGACTCGTTGATGCCGAGGGCGATCTTCGTGCCGTTCAGGGCGAGGAGGGTCAGCATGATCCCCAGGATCATCAGCAGGATGAAATCGGCCTCTTCGAGGTGGCTGCCCTTGAACCGATCGGGGCGCTGGACCTTTCGGATGAACACGGCCATCCCCACCCCGAGAATGACCAGGGTCGCGAAGACGTCCTGGACGAGGCCCAGCCCGCCGGAATGGCCGATCAGAGGAATGGCGAAGCGACGCTGAACCACCTCGCCGAATGCCTCGAGGATGGTGGTGAGAAGGACCAGGAAGCCCCAGAAGATGAAGGCATGCATCAAACCCGGGCCGAGGCGCTGGAGGAGTTTGCGTTGCCCCAGCACCACCATCACCTCCTGCTCCAACCGTTTGGGGACTTCTCTGGAGCGACGTACGGGGCGACCCAGGCGGACGAAGCCATAGAGCTGGTATGCGCGAAGGGAGAAGGCACCGCCGGCGACCGTCAAGGCAAGCAGGAGAAACGCCGGTCCGATCAGGCTGAGGGCGAGAACCGGGGTCACCAGGGGGCCAGGCACCGCCGACGGAGTCTATTGGCGCGGCGTGACCGGCCGCAACTGGATCAAGCCGGAACGACTGTTTACAGGGACCGCGGGGTCCAGGGGTTTGACCTGCGAATATGGCTGTCAGCCGGCGTGGAGGTGGCCGGGGCCCTGCTCGTCGCCGCCATCGCCGAAGCCCTCACCGAAGGGCTGTTCCGAGCCCCTCCCGAACGGGTCGTCGAATACCCCTTCTGAATGCTCCTCCTCGTCCGGATCGAGCTCCCAGGAGGCCGAGTCGGATTGCTCGGATTCCAGGCCGCTCGGTGTGAGCAGGAGCGGCGGGTTGCATGCGGTCGCGAGCTCAGCCAGGTCTCCGTCGATCGATGAGATGGTGTCGGCCATCGGGGCCAGTGCCTGCCGGATGCGCTCGGGGACCTCCTCGATCTCCGAGCGGACACTCTCCACTTTCGACTGGACGTTTCGGATGACGGGCTCAACCTCCTCCCGCCAGGAAGCGAATCGGGAAACCTCGGCCTGAACCTCCCGCCACACCCGGTTGGACCGGGCGATCTGCCGCTGGGTGGTAGCACGGGCCCGCTCCACGATGCGACCGGCAGACTCCTCCGCGGCTGCCAGGATGCCGGCCAGTTCCTCCGTGAGGAACCTGTTCGTGATGTCGGCGGTCTCCTGAGAGACGGCGGGCGGCTGGGGCGCGGGAGGCGCGGGCTGCTCCGGGACCTGCACCTGCGGAGGCGGTTCAGGCTGGTGGAATTGCGGCTCGACCGCCGCCTGCGGCACGGCCGCCTGTGGGACCGCCTCGTGGTAGCGGGGCTCTTCGGGGTAGGTCGGCGCCTCGGGATGACTTGGTTCTTGGGGGGAGCTGGGCTCGTGCCGGTAGCTCGGCTCATCGGGAGAACTCGGCTTCTCTGCGCTGTGGGCCACCTCGGCGGGCTCCTGGTCGAAGCGCTCTGAGGTGAACGGGAACCTGGCGAACGGTGAAGGCGATTCCGTTTCCTTTTCCTCGGGCGAGCCGAATTCGCCGTACTCCTGCCGCTCTTCGGCGTCGTAGTCATCGAAGCCGTATCCGTCCGCCGCCATGGCCACTTCGTCTTGTTCGGGGCCTTCCTCCGCCGAGGGGACTGATCGCATCCATGCCGGCGTGGACGTTTCGTCAGGCACCTCTCTGTCCAGGCGAACCTCGGCCCCGTAGGGGAGATCGTCTTCCTCGACGAACGCGGCAGGCTGCTCCGCAACTCCAGTTTCGGCCTCGATGGCCGGGGCGCTCTCCTCGGCGGCCGGCCATTCCTGGTCGACCCCGGTCCACTGTTCCTCCGCTTCGGGCTGCGCCACTTCGCCGTACGACGTGGAAGGCGTCTCGACCGCGGGAGGAGGAGGCTGCTCGTCCCACACCTCGGCCTCCACCTGTGCCTGCTGCGTGGGTCGTTCCCGCTCCACCACGGGTGCCTCGCTGCGGCTGGCCAGCGCGTCGAGCTGCTGCCGGAGCCGCTCGAGCTGCTCGTCCATTCGTGAGTTGCGATCCCGCATGGATCCCAGCTCCGACTCGAGCTGTGCGACCTTCGACTCGGCAGCCCGAACCCGCCCCTCGGCTTGGCGGAGCATGATGTCGCGATCCGCGATGATCTGGTTGACCGCCGACTTGCGGTACCCGAACAGCCCCTTGCCGAGCTCCGGCGGGTCGCTGCTCATGGAGCCTCCCTTCCTCTAATTCGTCTTTCGGCGAAGAATCTGAATTATCGACACGGCCTACATGACGATACAATCATTTGCCTCTCCCTTTTTCGGCTGAGCCCAAGTCGGCCTTTAGCCCTAGCTTGACCGCAGTCACCAGTAGTGTCCATCTCGAAGGTTGACAATAGCGCGCTTAGACTTTATCCTCCCATTACGCTAAAGCTACAGGACAGGGAGGGCCTGATGCCACGAGCAGTTGGAATCGATCTGGGCACCACCAACTCGGTCGTCTCCGTACTCGAGGGCGGCGAGCCGGTGGTGATCCCGAACGCCGAGGGGTCCAGGATCA
>WNGB01008499.1_pt1 | contig 22700 bp, 24 predicted proteins | sample 5400681 | NCBI WGS metagenome assembly WNGB01 (sample SAMN13153367, study PRJNA577476) | soil metagenome | isolation source: 115 cm soil or saprolite under grassland replicate 2 | place: USA:California | collected 2016-06-15
CTTTTCGTTTGCGGAGACCGCGCGTGAGGCGTACCAGCGGATGATCGACCTTGTCGCCCGGGCAGAGGACTATCTTGCCAGCAGGCAGGCGTGGCACGTGCCCATGCCGGCCCCGACGGCAACGGCAGCGCCAGAGCGAGCGGACGTGGCACGGCTGCGCAAGGAGGTGTCGGACGTCGCGGGCGTGCCGTTGATCGTGGCGTCGCACCGTGATGACAGGTCGACGGCATTCGCGCAGCGAGATGATCTGCCGCAAGTCAGCCAGCAGGGGCCGGCGACGCCCGACCACGTCCTCCGCACCAAGCGGGTGCCGCAGCTCGGTACTGACGTAGCGGCGTATGCACAGCAGTACCGACGGTATTTCGAGGAACATGCCAACCCCAAGTTGCAGATGCTCGATCCCGCCCCGCGGGTCATCCTCGATCCGCAGCTCGGTCTCCTCACGATGGGCCGGATGGCCCAGGATGCGGCAATTGCGGCCGACGTCTACGAGCACACCATCGACACCATCCTGCGCGCCACCGCGCTAGGCGGTTACCAAGCGCTGCCAGCCAAAGACATCTTTGACGTCGAGTACTGGGACCTGGAGCAGGCCAAATTGCGGCGCGGCGGCAGCCCACCGGTTTTCGCCGGCGAGATCGTGCTGGTCACCGGTGCTGCCTCAGGGATCGGCAAGGCCGCCGTCGAGTCGTTCCTCGAGCGCGGCGCCGCTGTCGTCGGACTGGACATTAATCCGGCCATCGCGGAGCTGTATTGCCGGGCCGACTTCGTGGGCGTGCGCTGTGATGTGACCGACCCAAGTCAGATCGAGGAGGCACTCAACGTGACCGTGGAGCGCTACGGCGGCCTGGACATGCTGGTGCTCAACGCGGGCGTGTTCGGCGCCTCGCGGCGTATCGAGGCGCTCGACCTGGCCGAGTGGCGCAAGGTCATGAACATCAATCTCGACGCGAACCTGACGCTGCTCAGCGCAGCGCATCCTCTGCTCAAGTGCGCGCCACGCGGCGGGCGGCTGGTCGTGATCGGCTCGAAGAACGTCCCGGCGCCCGGGCCGGGCGCCGGCGCGTATTCGGCGTCCAAGGCCGCGTTGAATCAGCTCGCGCGCGTGGCCGCGCTCGAATGGGGCGGCGACGGCATTCGCATCAACGTGGTCCATCCCAACGCCGTCTTCGACACCGGTATCTGGACGGACGAGGTGCTGGCGCAGCGCGCACAGAACTACGGCTTGACCGTCGACCAGTACAAGAAGAACAACGTCCTGGGCGTCGAGGTCACCAGCAAGGACGTGGCCGAGCTCGTCGCCGAGATGTGTGGCCCGCTGTTCGCAAAGACTACGGGCGCTCAGGTGCCGATCGATGGCGGTAACGACCGCGTCATCTAAGGCCCCAAACATACAAGTACGGCGGGCGGACGAGGCGCTGCACGCTTTCTTCCTCGTCCGTCGTCGCCGACCTGTGGTGCCATTTCACTGGCCAGCCGTCGATACCTGGTTTCCAACATGTTGAGAAGCCGTTGACGGAACTCGTCACCGGCAACGCCGCCCAGACCGGTGCCGCGTTCCGCGGCTGGTTTGTCGGCCACTTCATGCCCGACGGCTTGGCCGGCACGGACGCGGTCGAGGTCAAGTGGGGCGTCCACGCCCTGGACGAGACGCGTCCGAAGTGGGCGACGAGCACCGACGCGACGACGCTCAGTCTGCTGGTGCGCGGCCGGATTCGCATCTACTTCGAGGAACGCGACACGCTCTTGAGCGAGCCCCGTGATTACGCGCTGTGGTCGCCGGGCGTGGCCCATCGCTGGCGCATCGAGGCGGACGACACGGTGGTGCTGACCATTCGCTGGCCATCCAGGGCAGGTGACGCGCGTGAGCACTGATGCCTGGCTGGAGCTCTCGGTCTCCGTTGAGCCCGAAGCGGTCGAATCGGTCTCGCTAGCGTTTGCCGAATTTGGCCAGGGCGTGGCACTCGAGCAGGCGGTCGAGTCATCGCGCGACGGCGACCTGGTCTACCTGCCGCCCGATGCACCCGTCCTGATCAAAACCTATCTGCCCGTGGCCGATCCGGACGTCGAGCAGCGGCGTGCGCAGTTGGAGAAGGCGGTCTGGGCGTTCGGCAAGCTGCGCCAGGTCGGTCAGCTGCAGGTTCGGACGATTCACGAGGCCGATTGGGCGATGGCCTGGAAGGACTACTTCTTCGTCCATCGGGTTGGCCAGCACGTGGTGATCGTGCCCAGCTGGCGCCAGTCCGAGTACCAGGCGCAGCCGGACGACGTCGTGCTGTTGCTCGACCCTGGCATGGCCTTTGGCACTGGGCTGCACCCGACGACCCGCCTGTGCCTGTGCGCCGAGGAAGAGCTGATCGAGCCCGGTCAGCGCGTTCTCGACGTGGGCGCTGGCTCCGGCATCTTGTCGATCGCCGCCGCACGGCTCGGCGCCGCGCATGTTGAGGCGGTCGAGATCGACGCCGTCGCGGCAAGCGTGTGCCAACAGAACGTGGAGCGCAACGGTGTGGCGGATCGAGTAACCGTGCGCCAGGGCTCGCTCGAGGCAGCACCTGAGCGAGAGTTCGACCTGATCCTGGCCAACATCACCATTCGTACGCTGCTCGAGCTGCATCTGCTGCTGGCGGCACACCTGCGGCCGGGTGGCCGGGCCGTGCTGTCGGGAGTGCTGGACGAACGTGCCGACGAGTTGCTCGGGGTGCTGCGCGCGCACGGCTGGCAGCACGAGCGCACGGACCACGAGGAGGATTGGGTGGCCGTGCTGCTGAGCCGCCCGTGAGCGCGCATCGCTTTCTGGCCTCGTCGATCTCCAGTGATACAGTGACGTTTTCGGCCGAACAGTCACACCAGATGCGACACGTGTTGCGCTTGCGGCCCGGCGACCGCGTACGCGTCTTCGACGGCGCCACACCGCGCGACCTGCTAGTCCAGTTGACAGGTGAGGGCGGGGTGGTGATCGGCGAGTGCCCACAACGCGCAGAGCCGCGCACGCGCCTCATCGTCTACCCCGCATTGCTGCGCAGGGAGAAGTTCGAGCCTGTGCTGCAAAAGCTGACCGAGCTTGGCGCAACCGCCATCGTGCCACTGCTCACGGTCCACAGCCTGATCCGTGAGCCACCGGACGGGCATCGTATGGACCGCTGGCGAGCCATCGTGCGTGAGGCGACTGAGCAGTGTGGCCGCGGCTGCCTGCCGGTGCTGCGCCAGGCGGTCAATTTCGACAGCGCCGTCAGGCAGGCCGATGGGACCGTGGTCATGGTTTACGAGGGTGAGCACGACGTTGACGTGCGCCAGGCGCTCGCCGATCGGCCACAGACGCTGTCGCTGCTGGTCGGGCCCGAAGGCGGCTTCAGCCAGGACGAAGTCGACGCGGCACGGCACGCCGGCGCACGGGTGGTGACGCTTGGGCCGCGCATCCTGCGCGCCGAAACGGCGGCGCTGGTGGCAGCGGCGCTGGTGCTGTACGAGCTGGGCGATCTATCGTCTCATCAACCATGACCGCGCGCGATCCCGAGTGCATCTTCTGTCGGATCGTGGCGCACGAGATCCCGTCCACCCTGGTCTATGAGGATGGACGGGTGACCGGCTTCCGCGATCTCAATCCGCAGGCGCCGGTGCATGTGCTGCTCATCCCGAATCAGCACATTGCCAATACCGAAGCGCTGGAGCCAGAGCACGACGCGGTTGTCGGCGCAGTCATGCGCGCGGCGCGCACCGTTGCGCGCCAGGAGGGTGTCGCCGACTCAGGCTACCGCCTGGTCGTGAATACCGGCCGCGATGCCAACAACACCGTTGCCCATGTGCACGTGCACTTGCTCGGCGGGCGCGGGCTGGGTTGGCCGCCCGGCTGACACTGTCGTGAACAGCAGCCCCAGGACCAGCGCCTCCAAGGCGTCCGGGTCCAAGAGCTCGAGCGCGGCCAGTTTGGCATCGACCCTGAAGCTCACGCCGTTCGCCTGAGCGTCGTCGCGCAGCGTCGTGTCGTACAGCACTACGTCCGAGGTCACCCCATGCTGCCCCATCACGCTGCCTGGTCCTGGTAGCTCCGCACCGGCAGGCGTTGCTGCGCGTTTGGGCCCAACTCGAGATCGAATCCGAGCTCGGCGACGATTGGTCGTACGTCGTCGATGTGCAGCGAGCCGTGGCGCTCGACGCGCAGCGCTGGGCGCCGGCGGGTGCCACTGAGTCGGTGAAACGCGAGGATCGTCGTCGAGTTCGGCATGTAGCGCGGATAGGCGCGCCGCGCGCGGCGCTCGTCTCGGTGCGCCAGCATCAGCACGCCGGCGGCCGCGCCGAAATCTTCCTGCAGGCCGCGCAGTGTGAAATGAGCTGGCTCTTCGGCGTTGCCCGTGGCGTGGCGCGAACGGTCCGCTGAGGTGATGTACAGGTAGTGCTCGCCGACTTGCTCGAGGCAGCGCGCCAGAAATGAGTTCGCCGGGCACCGGTAACCGCCGCTGATGACCTGGGTCGTGCGCAGTTCGCCGTCCAGCGCGGTCAAGTGCGCCGGCATCGTGGTGGCGGCGGGGCCGCGGAAGCCGAACGGGCCACGCTCGAGCAGTGCATCCATGAGCTCGACGACTCCGCCCTGTGTAAGCGGCGACGGCAGCCGCGACCAATCGAAGAGGTCGGCGAGGTGCTCGCGGGTGGTGGTGACGCTGCCGACCTGGTCGAGTGGGCGCCCTTTCAACTGATTGACATAACGGACGACGAGTTGGTCTGGGTGGGTCGAGACCGCGTAGAAGTTGCCGAAGCCGTGGAAGGCGACCGCACCCAGCGCGACCGCTCGCGCTGCCAGGAGCTCGTCGTCGACATCACCCAGTGTCAGCGCGTCATGCGTCCAGTCGCGCGAGGTAATCGCCCGCAGTGTGGCCTCGTCCTCGTCCGACAACCAGGTTAAGTTGAGCATGGCCCCACGCTACGCGCGGCACCAAGGCGGATCTCGTTGACGCGGGCGCGGACCGCGTTCTTCTCGTCGTCGCCGCCGAGCGTCCAGCGCTTGTCGAGCTCGGTGAACTCCTGCCACTCGGGCGGTACGGCGCTCTCGTGGAAAATGGCGCTCACCGGACACTCCGGCTCGCACGCGCCACACTCGATGCACTCATCCGGGTGGATGTACAGCTTGCGATCCAGCTCGTCCGTCTCGAAGTAGATGCACGAGACGGGACACACGTCGACGCACGATTTGTCCTTCACGTCGATGCACGGCTGTGTAATGACGTAGGTCACGTCTTTCAGTATGCGGAAAAGTTATCTTGTACACGTCATATGGACCTGTTCGAGTACCAGGGCAAGCAGTACTTCGCCCGTTTTGGGATCCCGGTCTCGCCAGGTGGCGTCGCCGATAGCGTGGATGAGGCCGTCGTCCAGTCGGACAAGGCCGGCTATCCGGTGGTCGTCAAGGCCCAGGTCCAGGTCGGCGGCCGTGGCAAGGCCGGTGGCATCAAGCTCGCCCAGACCGCCGACGAGGTGCGCACCCACGCGCGCAACATCCTGGGCATGGACATCAAAGGCCACGTGGTGCACAGGCTGTGGGTTGAGCACGCCTCGGACATCGCGCGCGAGTACTACGCGTCGTTCACGCTCGATCGTGGCGCGCGCAAGCACCTGGGCATGGTGTCCGCCCGAGGTGGCGTCGACATCGAGCAGGTCGCCGCCGAGGAGCCGGCTGCTATCGCACGGGCGCGCATCGACCCCGTCGACGGTTTGTCAGAAGCCGCGGCGCGCAAGTTGGTGGTCGATGCCGGCCTGGACGCGGAAGCACGTGACGGCGCGGTCGACATCTTGCGGAAGCTGTACACGTGCTTCGTCGAAGGTGACGCCGACCTGGTCGAGATCAATCCGTTGATCCTGACACCCGACGGCAAGGTCCACGCGCTCGACGCGAAAGTGAGTCTCGACAACAACGCCGAATTTCGGCATCCCGAATGGGCGGAGTACAAGGCCACCGAGGAGCTCGACGAGCGCGAGCGCCTGGCGCGCAGCAAAGGCCTGCAGTACATCGGTCTGGATGGCTTCGTGGGCATCATCGCCAACGGCGCCGGGTTGGCAATGAGCACGCTCGACGTTGTCAATCAGGTGGGCGGCAAGGCGGCCAACTTCCTCGACATCGGCGGCGGTGCGAACGCCGAGGTGATGGCCAATGCGCTCGAAGTGATCAACACCGATCCCAACGTGCGGTCCATTTTCATCAACATCTTTGGCGGCATCACCCGCGGTGACGAGGTCGCCAAGGGCATCGTCGAAGCGCTCGGGCGGGTCACCATCAAGGCACCAATCGTTATTCGCATCGACGGCACCAACGCCGACGAGGGCCGCCGCATCCTGAAAGAACACGAGTCAGATCGACTGATCTCGCAGCCGACGATGCTCGAGGCGGCGCGCAAGGTGGTCGAGGTGGCGAAGTTGGCGGGTACGCGAGCATGAGCATCTTCGTCGACGCCAACACTCGGGTCGTGTACCAGGGCCTGACCGGCTCAGCCGGGCGCTTCTACGGCTTACGTAATCGTGCCTACGGCACCAAAGTCGTCGCGGGTACCAATCCCAAGCGCGCCGGCACCGACGTCGAGGGCATTCCTGTCTTTGCCACAGTCGCAGAGGCGTGCCTGCCCAGGACGAAGGGCGTTTCTACAACAAGTTGAAGCGCGACTTTCCACAGGTGCGGCTGCTCGGCCCGAATTGCCCGGGCATCATCACCGCCGGTGAGTGCAATATCGGCATCACCGCCAACGAGATCGCAACACCGGGCGGTCCGGTGGGCATCGTGAGTCGCTCGGGCACGCTCACTTACCAGGCGCTGTACGAGCTGACCCAGAAGGGCATCGGCCAGACCACGTGCGTGGGCATCGGCGGCGATCCAGTGCCCGGCACGACGTTCATCGATTGCCTTGAGGCCTTCGAAGCAGATCCGGAAACTAAGGCAGTGATCATGATCGGCGAGATCGGCGGCTCCGAAGAAGAGAAAGCCGCCGAGTTCATTGGCTCGAAGATGAGCAAGCCCGTCGTCGCCTACATCGCTGGCGTCACGGCGCCGCCAGGTAAGAAGATGGGCCACGCCGGGGCGATCATCTCGGGCTCGCAGGGCACGGCGCAGGCCAAGATGGAGGCGCTGCGCAAAGCAGGCGCCCAGGTCGCGCAGAACCCAACCGAGGCCGGTGAGCTGATGGCCAACGTGGTCAAGTTACTGCCGCGTTGACGCCTGTCGAGCGCTTGGTGCGCGAGCGCATCGCCCGCGAAGGGCCACTCTCATTTCGCGACGTGATGCAGGTGGCGCTGTACCACCCCGAATACGGCTACTACTCGAACCTGCCTGGCTTCGGTGCTGACGGCGACTTCATCACGAGTCCCGAGCTCGACCCGGTCTTCGGCGAGCTCATCGCACGCCAGGCCACGGACCTCTGGCGCCATCTTGGCTGTCCCCTTCCCTTGCGGATCCTGGAGTACGGCGCGGGCAGCGGGGCGTTGGCGTCAGCCCTCATGAAACTGCCCGACGTGGCGTACGCCATCGAAGAAATCAGCCCCTCGCTGCGCGCCGTGCAGCACACCAAGCTTGGCGACCTGCCGCCGCTCGACGGGCCACCGCATCTGGTGATCGCCAACGAAGTCCTCGACGCGCTGCCCGTGCACCGCGTCACTGTCCGCGACGGCGTCCTCCGCGAGCTCCGCGTGGGTGCCGACCTCGAGTGGGTCGAAACCGATGCACCGCCTGCCATACAGCAGTACTTCGAGCGCATCGGCCTGCTGCCGCTGGAAGGGGCGATCACCGAAGTCAACCTGGACCTGGCGCCATGGGTGCAGCAGCTATCGGCGAGGCTCCAACGTGGGATGGCCTTGATCCTCGATTACGGCTACACGGCCGAAGCGTTCTACGCGCGGCCACACGGCACGCTGCTCACGTACTATCGACACACGCTCGGCAGTGATCCGCTGGTCAGGCTCGGCCAGCAAGACATCTCGGTCAACGTCGACTTCACCACGCTGGCGACGCTGGCCGACCGAGCTGGCTTCCACGTGATCGGCATTACCAGTCAGCGCGCATTTCTTCGGAAACTTGGCATTGGCACGCGCGGGCAAAAACTGGTCGATCCCAACGGCCTTGGCCGCATCGGCGTGCTGTTCCTCGGCCGCGGCCTGGCCGACTACACCCCCGCCGGCTTATGAATATCGATCTCTCAGGCCGCGCCGCGCTGGTCACCGGTGCCGCCAGCGGCATCGGCCGCGCGATTGCCGAAGACCTGGCCGCCCATGGTGCGTGCGTCCTGTTGGCAGACCTCAATGTGCAGCAAGGTCAGGCCGTCGCCGCGGCGCTGCCGCGCGCGGTCTTCCAGGAAGCCAACGTGCTTTCGCGCGACGACTGCCACGCCCTGGTCGAGCGGGCCGAACGCGAGTGGGGCGGCGTCGACATTCTGGTCAACAACGCCGGCGTGCAGCACGTGGCGCCCGTCGAAGAGTTCCCCGAGGACCGCTGGGAAGAGCTCATTCGCATCTTGCTCATCGCGCCCTTTGTGCTGACGCGCGCCGCGTTGCCGCACATGTACGCGCGAGGGTGGGGACGAATCATCAATATCTCGTCCATCCATGGCCTGGTCGCCTCCCCGTTCAAGTCGGCCTATGTCGCCGCCAAACACGGCCTGATCGGCCTCACGCGCACCGTGGCCCTGGAGGCAGGCGACAAGGGCGTGACGGTGAATGCCATCTGCCCCGGCTACGTGCGCACGCCGCTGGTCGAGCGTCAGATCGACGATCTGGCGCGAGCAAACAACCTGTCGCGCGATGATGTGGTCGAACAGATCATGCTCGCGCCGTCAGCACGCAAGCAGTTGCTCGAGCCCTCGGATATCGCCGCGTTGGCCACGTTCTTGTGCTCAGATGCCGCGGCCGGTATCACCGGTTCGGCGCAGTCCATCGACAACGGCTGGACTGCCCGCTAGCGTGCTATGCTCCGGCGCACATACGGCGACGATCGAGAAGAGTAGGCGCGGTCTGCCGAACAGCGAGGATGGGCCATCTGGCTGCGAGCCCGTCCACGGTAAGCACGCTGAACGTCACTCGTGAGCTGCTTCGCTGAACGCCAGTAAGCGAGGCCGGGTTCCGCCCGATAACGCGGCCCAAGTGCCTCTCTCGCAAGAGGGAGGAATGCAAGGTGGTACCACGGTCGGCCCCGTTCGTCCTTGCGACGGCGGGGTCATTTTGTTTTCTGAGAGCGACCGACCGTGACCAGTACCGAAACATACGCTCCATATAACCCGGCCGAGATCGAGGGCCACTGGTACGAGTTCTGGGAAAAGCACGGGCTCTTTCGGCCCGAGTCGCATCCCAACTTTGGACAGCGCAAGCCGTTCGTCATCACCATGCCGCCGCCGAACGTCACCGGCGGTCTGCACAACGGACACACGCTGTTCGTCTCGCTCGAAGACATCATGATCCGCTGGCATCGCATGCTCGGCGATCCGAGCCTGTGGGTGCCGGGCCGGGATCACGCTGGCATCGCGGGCCAGATGGTCGTGGAGCAAGACCTGCGCAAGCGCGGCCTGAGTCGCCATGACCTCGGGCGCGACAAGTTCCTGGACCAGATGTGGGAGTGGATGGAGAGCTACGGCCACCAGATCCAACTCCAGCTCAGGAAGCTCGGCGCGTCCGCTGACTGGTCGCGCGACATGTTCACGATGGAGCCGCATCACGTGCGCAGCGTGCGGACGGCCTTCGTGCGCCTGTACCAGAAGGGTCTGATCTATCGCGGACATCGCATCGCCAACTGGTGCAAGGACTGCCACACGGTGCTATCCGATCTGGAGGTGGAATACAAGGAGGTGCAGGGCACACTCACCTACGTGCGCTATCCAGTGACCGACGCCGAAGGCGAGTCGATCGTGGTCGCGACGACCCGCCCTGAGACGATCCTGGGCGACGTGGGCGTGGCCGTCCATCCCAAAGACAAACGCTACCAGCACCTCGTGGGCAAGCACGTGCTGATCCCCCACGTGCATCGCGTCGGGGTGATCGTGGCCGACGACGCCGTCGATCCTGAGTTCGGGACGGGCGCCGTCAAGCTCACCCCGGCCCACGATCCGACCGATTTCGAGATCGCCCAGCGTCACCAGCTGCCGGCGATCAATGTGATGAACCTCGATGGGACCATGAACGAGGAGGCCGGTGGCTACGCCGGCCAGACGACGCAGCAGGCGCGCAAAGGTTTGCTCGCCGAACTCGAAGCCAACGGTCAGATCGTCAAACAAGACCCCTATACCCACAGCGTCGGCCACTGCTTCCGCTCGGGCACCGTGCTCGAGCCGCTGCTACTCGATCAGTGGTACCTGGACATCAAACCGCTGGCCGATCCAGCGCTCGAGGCGGTGCGCGATGGGCGCATCCGCATCATTCCCGAGCGCTACGCGCGGGTGTACTTCAACTGGATGGAGAACATCCGCGACTGGTGCATCTCACGCCAGTTGTGGTGGGGCCATCGGATCCCGATTTACTACTGCGACGCGCCAGCTTGCTCGGAGAAGTGGGCGAGCGTGGAGGAGCCCGAACGCTGCCCCAAGTGCGGCTCGACGACGTTCCACCAGGACCCGGATGTGCTCGACACCTGGTTCTCGTCAGGCCTGTGGCCGTTCAGCACGCTCGGCTGGCCCGACGATACCGCCGATCTGCGCACCTTCTATCCGACGTCGGTGATGGAGACTGGCCACGACATCCTGTTCTTCTGGGTGGCACGGATGATCATGTTCGGCCTCGAGTTCACCGGCCAGCCGCCGTTCCACACCGTGTATCTACACGGGCTGATCCGCGCCCATGGCGGAGTCAAAATGAGCAAGACCAAGGGCAACGTGCAGGACCCGCTGGACCTGATCGCGGAGTACGGGGCCGACGCGCTGCGCCTGGGCGTGACGATCGGCATTACGCCGGGCAACGATTTCACGCTCACCCCAACGATCCTCGACGCACGCCGCGACTTCGTGAACAAGCTGTGGAACGTGGGCCGCTTCGTGCTGGCCAACACGTCGGGGACGGATCGCCGTCGAGCAATTGAGCCCGCGCTGGCGCGGCCCGATGCGCCACTGGCCGAGCGCTGGATCGCCAGCCGATTGTCGCAGGTCATCGGCGATGTGACCCGACTGCTTGGCGACTTCAACTTCGGCGAAGCCGGCCGGATGATCCACGACTTCATCTGGGATGAGCTCGCCGATTGGTACATCGAGGCACACAAGATCAGCGCTGAGGCCGACGGTGCCCTGCTCGCGTCTGTCTTCGACAAGGTGCTGCGCCTGCTTCACCCGTTTGCGCCGTTCGTGACCGAGGAGCTTTGGCAGCGCTTGACGACCGGGTCTGCCGACCGCCCCGCATCGATCATGCTCGCCGAGTGGCCGGCGGCCCAGCGGATCGACGATGCCGCCCTCGCCGCATGGGACGACGTTGTCGCGCTGACCCGCGCGGTGCGGACGCTACGCGGCGAGTACGGCATTGAGCCGCGGCGTACGGTGCCCGCCACGATCGTTGCCTCCACTGCTGAGCGCGCCGCCTTCTGGCGCAGTCACGCGGCGCTGATCGGTGGCTTGCCGGGTACGCGCCTTGGACCAATCGACGTCAGCACCAGCGCTGATCATGCGCAGGCGATTGCCGCGGTCGCCGGCGGCGTCGAGCTCTTGATCCCCGCCGAAGGCCTGTTCGACATCAGGGCCGAGGGTGACCGCGCTGAACGCGAGCACGCCGAGGCGGCCAAGCAAGTGCAACGTCTGGAAGGCCTACTCGCGAGCGAGTTCAGCCGCAAGGCAGCGCCGGAGACCGTCCAACGTGAGCGTGAGCGCCTCGACGAACAACGTGAACGGTTGGCCGCGCTGGAACGGCGCCGGGCAACGCTGGCTCGTCTGCGCTGAGCCATGGCTCTTCGGGGCACCGAATGGGTGCGGCTGCTGTCAGCGCGTCCACAACCACCGCGCACAGGGATCGCGTATGTGGCGGTGCGCGTGGTGATCTACGTGGCGGCGCTGGTGCTGATCGTGCTCATCTACAGCTCCAAGGCGCGCGGCCTGTTAATGGCACCACCAGTTGGACTGTTGTGCGCGGCCGCTTCCTGGTACTTGCTGGGCGACACCACGATCGAGCCGCGTCGCCGCCTCGTGCTCGCGGGGTGTGTGGGACTCATACTGGCGCAGCTGACGTGGGCACTCGGCTACTGGAGCACGGTCCCGCTGGTTGGCGGCGCCGCCCTGTGGCTTGGCTTCTACGTCACGTCAGGCGTGATCGAGTCGGGCGCCGTCGAAACGCTCGACCGGCGTGTTGCGCTCGAATACGCGGCCGTGGCCGCGATTGGCGTCGCGGTCGTGTTGGCCGTGTCCCGGCCGTGGAGTACGTAATCGTCCCGTAAAGGCGTCACGCGGGCGTGGCGCAGATCATGCACACCCACCGGGCCTGGATTCTCGTCTATACGAGGTGACTCTGTGACTCCAGCCCGCTTTCAAACGTCCGTCTTCGTGCTACTCACGACCCTGCTGACGGGCGCGCTGGTCGTAATGCCAGCGACGGCGTTCGGTCAGGCCACCACCGGCACATTGACGCCTACGCCAACGGCGCAGCTAACGATGTCCCCGGCCAAGGCCGCCCCGGGGACGACTGTCACAGCGAACGGCACGGGCTTCCAGCCTGGCGAAGTCGTCGAGGTGACGTTCAATGCCCAGTCCGTGGGCACGCCGACCGCGGGGACCGAGGGTGGCTTCGCGCTCAGCTTTGCTGTGCCGAACGTCTCGCCTGGTGATTACGGCGTCGCCGCCAAGGGCCAGAGCAGCAACCGCAGCGCTTCGACCGCCTTTACGGTCGCGCAGGGCGCCGCGACATTGACCTTCGCGCCGAACCAGGCCGTGCCGGGTTCCTCAGTCACGATGACGGGGACTGGCTTCCAGCCTGGTGAGACCGTCGACCTGACCTTCAACGGCCCATCGATTGGTACGGCGACCGCTGACACCACTGGCAACGTCACGATGGCGTTCACGATTCCGGCGACGTTGGCCCCGGGCACATATGGCGCCACCGCCATCGGCGACACCACGAATCGTGAGGCCAACGCGACCTTCACTGTGCTCGCCGGCCCAACGCCTGTTGCGACGGCCGGCCCGACCCCCGGCGCGGCGCCTGCTCCGACTGCGACCCCAGTGCCGGCACCGGCGCAGCAGCCTGTTGCCCCGACGCTCGCGCATGACGATCGCTACTTCAGCCAGACTGGCTATCGTGTCGACAACGACGAAGCCTGGGCGTTCTTCCAGCGCTACGGCGGCCTGAGCACGTTCGGCTACCCTGTCTCGCGCACCATCACCTTCCTCGGCTGCCCGGTGCAGTTCTTCCAGCGCCAGATCATCCAGGTGTGTCCTGGTCAGGGCGCGGCGCTGATGAACATGCTCGATCCCGAGATCTTCCCGTACACGCGGGTCAACGGCAGCGTCTTCCCAGGTCCCGACGATGCGATGAAGGCCAGCACTCCGCCGGTGAGCGATCCGGACTACTCGGACAAGATGAACGCGTTCATCACCGCGAACGTGCCGGATACGGCGATGGGTCAGCCGGTCAACTTCAACGCCACGTTCAACACTCTCGGTGGGTTGACCATCTGGGGCGCGCCAATCTCGCAGCCAACGCCTGATCCGAGCAACGCCAACTTCATCTACCAGCGCTTCCAGCGCGGGATCATGCACTTCATCGCCGGCCAGGGCACCGAAAGCGTCCTGCTCGCCGACTACCTGAAGGCGATCCTGATGAACCAGAACGTTCCGCCGGATCTCGCCGAACAGGCGCGCGAGAGCCGCTATCTGAGTCAGTACTGCCCGGGCAATCCTCAGTGGCTGTGCCGCCCGGCGGTCCTCGGCGGTACCGATCTCACGTTCGCTTTCGTCCAGGGCTAGTTCACAGCCCCTATCTGCCCCCCAGCGGTACGGCCCCTGGGGGGCATTTTCGTGCTCGGTAGTGACAGCTGCGAAATACCCTCTCTGGGAAGGGAACACCGGCGCGCGGCGCGTGCAGTGACGGCGGCGTATCGCTCTCAGACGCGTGCCAGAGCGCTACTCGATGCCCAGGTAAGCCTTCTGCACCTTCTCGTTCTGCTGGAGCGCCTTCGCGTCATCGTCGAGCACGATCCGCCCTGTTTCAAGCACATAGCCGCGATTGGCGACGTTCAACGCCATCAGCGCGTTCTGCTCCACCAGCAAGACCGCCACGCCCTGCTTGTTGATCTCGACGATCGTGTTGAAGATCGTCTCAACCAGTATCGGCGCCAGACCCATGCTCGGCTCATCCAGCAGCAGCACCTTCGGCCGCGCCATGAGTGCCCGCCCGATGGCCAGCATCTGCTGCTCGCCACCCGAGAGCGTGCCACCCTTCTGCTTCAGGCGTTCACGCAGCCGCGGAAACAGGACAAGCACCCGTTCCAGGTCCTCGGCGATAGCAGCGACGTCGCGTCGCGCGAACGCCCCCATCTGCAAGTTTTCGAGCACGGTCATGCGCCCAAAGATGCGGCGGCCCTCGGGCGCCTGACAGATGCCCCGTTCGACGATCTTGTGCGGCGCCAGCCGATCGACCCGCTCGCCGTTCAGCAGCACCTCGCCCTCGCGATTGCGGGTCACACCCGAAATTGTCCGCAGCGTCGTCGTCTTGCCCGCGCCGTTGGCGCCAATCAAGGTGACGATCTCGCCCGGGCGCACGATCAGCGAGATGCCCTTGATGGCATGAATGTGCCCGTAAAACGTGTGAACCCCGCGCAGCTCCAATGCCGCGGCCGCTCCGTTCGCGCTCACGCCGAAGCTTCCTCAGCAGCAGCCGGAGCACTCTCGGTCGCAGCACGCCCAAGGTAGGCCTCGATCACCCGCGCATCGCGCTGGACCTCGCGCGGCGAGCCCTCGGCAATCTTCTGTCCATAGTCCAGCACGGTCACTCGGTCCGAGATGCCCATCACGACTTTCATGTCGTGCTCTATCAACAAGATCGTCAGTCCCATCTCGGTCCGCAGCCGGCTGATGAGCCGCGTTAACGCCGATGTCTCCTGCGGATTCATCCCTGCCGTCGGCTCGTCCAACAGCAGGAGCCGCGGCTGTGTCGCCAGGGCCCGGGCCACTTCCAGGCGTCGCTGGTCACCGTATGGCAGGTTCCTGGCCCACTCTTCCTGCTTGCCACTCAGCCCGACGAACTTCAGCAGTTCCAGTCCGCGCTCCCGTGCCTCGCGCTCCTCGCGGATGGCACGGGGTGTACGCAAGACAGCGTCGAACGCGTTGGCCTTGAGCCGCGAGTGCATCCCGACCAGCACGTTGTCCAGCGCACTCATCGTCGCGAACAAGCGAATGTTCTGAAAGGTCCGCGCAATGCCGAGGCGCGTAATCGTGTGTGGTTTCAACCCCACGAGGGGCACGCCCTGGAAGCGGATCTGCCCAGTGGTCGGCACGTACAGGCCCGCGAGCATGTTGAAAAACGTCGTTTTGCCCGCCCCATTGGGCCCAATCAAGCTCGAAATGGATCGTTCTTCGAGCGCAAAGTCCACGTCGTTCACGGCGACGAGGCCGCCGAAGCGTTTGGTCACCCCGACCGCGGACAGAATCGTCTCAGGCACGCACGCCGCCAACGGAGCGGTCGACCAGGGCGTCCTCGCCCAGCTGGTCGATCTCCTCAGGCACATCCGCGTGCAGCTCTGCCGCGCGCTGACGGTTCGGGAAGATGCCTTCGGGTCGGGTCAGCATCAGCATGACTAACGCCACGCCGAAGATCAGATACTTGTACTGCGACAGATCCACCTGCAGCAGCAGGTCGGTCACGATCGGCAGCTGCAGCGTCTGGGCGATGCTGTGAATCCAGTTCGTGGCGTCCTGGGTCAGGATGCGGTCGTAGAAGCCGAGGACCACAGCCCCGAAGATGACCCCCCACAGGTTGCCGATGCCGCCCAGGATGATCATCGACAGCACCACAATCGAGATCGTGAAATCGAACTGGAATGGATCGATGACTTGCAGCATGCTTGCCCACAGCGAGCCGGCGAAGCCCGAGAACGAGGCACCCATCGCGAACGCGAGCAGCTTGGTCTGCACCAGGTCGATCCCCATCGCCGAAGCTGCGAGCTCGTCCTCGCGCATCGCCATCCACGCTCGGCCGATGCGCGAATTCGCCAGGCGGTAGATCGCGAACACTGACAAGCACCCGACGACGAAGATCACGTAGTACCACTCGAGCTGGTTCGAATTGGTGATCTCGCGCACCGTGAGCTGACCGTCGATGAGCTCGGGGATCGCCGGTCGGCCGATCGGGTTCATGCCCTTCGAGCCGTAGGTCCACTTGTCGAGATTGAGGAATACGCGCGGCACGATCTCGCCGAAGGCGAGCGTCACGATGGCCAGGTAGTCACCACGCAGGCGCAGCGTCGGCGCGCCGAGGATGACGCCGAAGAGTGCTGCCATCAGGAACGACAGACCCATCGCCACGTAAAACGGCGCCTGCATGTACGGCGCGAGCGGGCTGATCGGCGAGGTCAGAAACGCTGCCGTGTAACCACCGATGGCAAAGAAGGCGGCATACCCCAGGTCGAGTAATCCGGCGAAGCCGACCACGATGTTCAGCCCGAGTGCCAGCAGCGTGTAGATCAGGATCGCCGGGAATGCGCCCATCTTCGCGAAACCGAATGACCGATCGAGGATCGGATAGATGGCCAACACGATCAGGAACGTGACCAGGAAGGCGTTGCGGAACACTTGCGTGGGGGTCAAGCCGTTGCGCCGCAGCCCGCCGCTTCTCTTGGAAGCATTGCCACGCGGCGGAGCGGGGTTCGTCGCGCTTGTCGGCTGGGTCGTCACGCGCGCTCGGTCGTCTCCTCGCCCAGTAGCCCGGTCGGCTTGAAGATCAAGATCACGACCAGGAGCGCAAAGACGACGGCTTCGGTCCAGCGTGGGTCCCACACATTGTCCGAAGCGGCGGCAATGACGCCGATGAGCATGCCCCCCAAAAACGCGCCCTGGATGTTGCCGATGCCGCCCATCACCGCGGCGGTGAACGCGTACAGGCCGTTGCGGAAGCCCTGCAAGAAGTACGCCGAGTTGTTGTACATGCCATAGATGCCGCCAGCGGCGCCCGCGAGTAAGCCGCCGATCAGGAAGGTCAGGGCAATGGTCAGGTTGATGTCGATGCCCATCATCGATGCCGCGTCGCGGTCCTGAGCGGTCGCACGCATCGCTTTGCCGAGTCGCGTGCGCTGCACGAACATCTGCAGGCCAATCATCAGCGGGATCGCCAGGGCGATGACGATGATGTCCTTGACCGTAAACAGCAGGGTCGACTTGATGCCGAAGATGTCCTGCAGGATGTCGATGCGCGGGATGACATCAGGAAAGTTGAGTTGCCGCGCGCTTTTCCAGATCAGGCCAATGTTGATCAAGATGAACGACATGCCGATGGCCGAGATCAACGGCGCCAACCTGGGCGCATTTCTCAAGCGCCGATAGGCGATGCGTTCGATGAGCACGTTGATCGCTGCGCACACCACGGCGGCGATGACGATCATGCCGATGATGCCCAGGGCCAGCGTGAGCGGCGGCAGTTGCAGCGGGTTGCGCACGCCGACGACGCCGGTCAGCCAGGTGACGAAGGTCAGCGCGGTCATCGTGCCGAGCATGAACACGTCGCCGTGGGCGAAGTTGATCAGCTCGATAATGCCGTACACCAGCGTGTAGCCGAGCGCGATCAGGGCCACGATCGCGCCATTGGTGATGCCGATCAGCAGCACCTGCAAGACACGCTCGTGCAACTCCATAGCGGTGTGTTGGCCCCGTAGCGTAGCAGAGGCTTCTGCCAGCAGTCAGCAGTCAGCAGTCAGCAGTCAGCAGTCAGCCCGTCAGGCGTCAGATAGCCGTCAGCCGCCCAGGCGCTTGCCATGGACGGCTGACGGTAGAGAACTGAAAGCTGACGGCTGAAAGCTGGCCGCTATTACTGTGGCGCTTGCAATGTGACGGTCGTCTCGTCGTCCCACTTGCCACTCTTGACCTGCCGCCCACTCATGCCCGTGAGCGTCGTGTCACCAGTGTCGGTGAACGACCACTTGCCAAGTACGCCATCGTAGTCCTTGGTCGCAAAGACAGCATCGCGAATCCGCGCGCGATCCTTCACACCCGCCTTCTCGATGGCCGCCAAAGCAACCTGCATGGCTTCGTAGCCGTACGCAGCGTACGGATCGGGCTCGCCCGAGAACTGCTGCTTGTAGCGGCGGTACCAGTCCTGGCCCTTCTGCGAGGTCAGCTTGGATGCGGGCACGCCCGGGAAGGTCCCGTACGTATTGTCCGCCGCTGCGCCAGCGGCATCGACGAACGCGGCCTCGTTGATACCGTCAGGGCCCATCAGCTTGACGTCGTTGCCTAGCGTCGAGCGCAGGTCCTGCCACAGCTTGCCCGCGTTGTGATCGGTAATCCCGCCGAAGTACACCAGGTCGGCTCCCGCGCCGCGAATCTTCTGCGCCACGGCACGATAGTCGGACGCGGCCGGGTCGATGCCTTCGGGCCCGCCGACCACGTTCATGTTCAGCTTCTTGGCTGTCGCGTTGAAGACTTCGGCAATGCCCTGGCCGTACAGGTCAGAGTCATGCAGCACGTAGATCTTGGTCGCGCCCAACTGCTGGGCCCATACGGCACCTACTGCGCCCTGAATGTCGTCGGTCGCCGCGACGCGCGTGTAATTGCGCTTGCAGCCACTCGGGTAGTACACGTCGGGCTCGTTCGGCGCGTTGTATGGCGTCGGCTTGCTCAGGCCCGGATAGGTGTTTGCGGGCGAGATCATGACCAGGTTCTGCGGGCACAGGATCGGGATCGAGACTTTCGCCGCGCCCGAGTTGAACGTCCCCAGGTAGACCATGACGTCCGCGTCAGGGCCGGCCTTGTTGGCGTTCGAGGCTTCCTGCGCGGGATCCCACGAGCCACGCGCCGCGGTAGCGTCGTCCATGTCGACGTAATCGATCGTGGCGCCACCGACGCGGCCGTTGCGTTCCGCCAGCGCCATGCGGAAGGCGTTGACGATGGTGTCGGTCTGGCCCTTCGGCGAACCGGTCCGCGGCAGGCTCGAGACGATGCGGATAGTCCCGGTCAGGTTGCCGCCGGCGGCTGGGCTCGGGGATGGCGAGACGGCTGGCGACGGTGACGCGGCCGGACTAGCGGCCGGACTAGCCGCGGGTGACGCGGCCGGACTAGCGGCCGCCGCGGCGGGCGATGCTGCCGGTGACGCGGGCGGCTTGGTCGCGGCCGCGGGCGCCGTCGTCGGAGCCGCGGGCGCCGCTGGCGGAGCCGCGGGGCCTCCACACGCCACCACGAACAGGCTCGTGGCCAACGACAGCGACGACAAGCGCGCGAGCAGTGCTCCACGCATAGATGAAATCCCTCCTTGGGCAGGCTGGGTATGGCCTTGGCAGGCTTGCATCAGAGCAAGCGCCTTCGTAAGAGACGATACCCGTTCGACAAAGGTTCCTGGCGGGAGGGACACATCCACACTCCCGAGGACGCAATCAGGCCGAAAAAACGGCATGAATGTAGGTCAAACAGGGCAAGCCTCGCAGAGGCCTTCAAACCCAAGCTACCAACGTGCACGCACGTTGTCAAACCCGACTCGTGGGCGCACCCGCCGCCGCCGGCCCAACGTGCTTCCCCATGTGCCGCGTCGAGTCCCGCGCACCGCCGGCCCGGTGTTCGGCGCGGTGCACCCGACCTGGGTCCTCCGCCGTCAGGCGGAACCCTTTAGGGAAGCGACGTCCAGGGCGCGCAGCGCCCAATGACCCGTGTCACCTGACGTCTGGCATCGAGTTTGCACTACGTTGCAGCCGCCCATCATGGGCGCTAGACTGAGCGGTCCACGCCGCCTTGGCGTATGCTGTGGCCGCTTTGGCGGCATTTCTTCTCTCCCGAGCCGAGGTCTATGGCTGCCTTCCCGACTGAGGACCGGTTGCGCCAGAAGCGCACCAAATCGGAGCAGGCGATCAGCCTGGCGATGAAAAATCGCTGGGAAGAAGCTGCCCAGCTCAATCGTGAAATCCTGGATATGTTCCCCAACGAGGTGGATGCCTTCAACCGCCTCGGCAAAGCCCTGACCGAACTGGGCAAGTACGGCGAAGCCCGTGACGCGTATGCCCGCGCGGTCAAACTGGACCCGCTCAACGGTATCGCCACCAAGAATCTGCAGCGCCTGGGCAAGCTCGCCACGGAAGGCGCCGCTGCGCCACCGCCGTCGCCCGTCGACCCGCGCCTGTTCATCGAGGAAAGCGGCAAGACCACCGTCACCCAGCTGACCGACGTGCGTCGCTCTGACGCGACGGCCAAACTGAGCGCCGGCGATCAGCTCAAGATCGATCGCCGCGGCAATCAGGTCGTCGTGACCGATCCGTCGGGCCAGGAGATCGGACGTATCGAGCCGAAACTCGAACAGGAGCTGATTCGGCTGCTGGATCTCGGCAATCAATACTCGGCGTTCGTCACGGCGGCCAACGACCAGGCGGTGCACGTGATCGTCCGCGAGACGCATCGCGCAGCCGCCATGGGCAATCGGCCGTCATTCCGACCGTCGGCGGCTCCTGAAGGTGGCGTGCGCGCCTATACGCGCGAGGGCGTGCTGCGCTACGAGCTCGAAGAAGAAGAGGAAGAAGAGCAAGAGGAGCTCGAAGAGGAAGAGGAAGAGACGGAGGCGGTGCCGGCCGACCTGGATGTCGGCGTCGAGGAGACCCCGCTGGAGGCTCTGGCCGCCGAGGAGGACACCGAGGAGCCCACGTAGCGCGCCATGCTTGGCGCGTTGGTCCTTGGCGTCGCGCTGCTATTCGGACTGCAGGCTCAGGACGACTGGTCCGAGATCGTCCACGGCGATCCGTCGACTGGCATGGTTGCGCTCACGTTTGACGCGGGCGCCGAAGCCGGGACTGCTGCCCCGCAGGTCATCGAGGTCTTGCGCGAACGGGGCGTCCACGCCACGTTCTTTCTGTCGGGCAACTGGGTTCTGAAATACCCCGGCCTGGCGACTGAGATCCTGAACGACGGCCACGAGATCGCCAATCACTCGCTGACGCACCCCGAGCTAACCAGGCTGTCCGACAATCAGATCGTGTTTGACGCGGCCCTACTTCCGGCCGCCGTTCGGCGCGCGCAACCGCCACGTGCTCGACGTCGCCGCCGCCACAGGGTTCCGCTCGGTTTTCTGGAGCCTTGACTCTGGGGATTGGCTGCCCAGAGCCACGCCCGGCGCCGTCGCCGAGAAAGTGCTGCGCTTCGCGCAGCCAGGCGACATTGTCGTCGAGCACGTTGCGAGCGACGCTTCTGCCCTGGCGTTGCCTACCATTCTTGATGTGTTCGAAGAACGCGGCTGGCGCGTCGGTACCGTCAGCGAAGTGCTGGGACTGCCGCGCTACGACGCCACCCAACCCATGCTCGTGCCCGCCGAGCCGACGCCCGTGCCTACCCCGCCGACGCTCACGCCCGTGCCGACGCCATGACTGAATCTGACGCCTTCGAGTCCCTGCGCGACGCCGAACGCCTGGTCGTGCAAGCTGAGACAGATCCCAGTGTCGCCGCCGAGGCCGCCAAGGCTGCCCTGCGCGCCCTGTTGCGCGAATGGTCCGTTGAACCCACTGGCGAAACCGTGGTGGCGCTCCTGGAACAAGCCGCCGAAACCGACAACACCCTGCTCCACTTCCGCCCCGAAGCCGCCGTCCTGGACCGTTTCGAGTCAACTCCCGACGCCGCCGCCAGAGCCACAATCTTCGTCGACGCCGCGCGCGCTCGCCTGGCCAACATCTAAGGGCTTTGCGTTATCATGCGGTTCACCCGCGGGGGTAGCTCAGTCGGCAGAGCGCAACTTTCCCAAAGACTGGCAGGGGTCCGTGCCAGTCCGCTCATGTCGGCATTTTGAGTTCAAACTCAGCACAGGTGTTCGGTAGATTTCCGCCCGCGCACACCGCTTTCCGAGCCGGATTGTCCCACCGATTGTCCTAAATCGAGTCGCCCTGCGAGGTGGCGCGCGCGGGCTGTCTTGCCGAAGACAGCACCGGCTCCGGGACTGCTCAGAGGGTGGCCTTCGATCGCGGCGCCAGCCGAGAGCCAGGCGAAACGCCTTGTGAGGATTTGAGGTAGGTGCCGGCGTGGCGCAGGCCGTGTCACACCGGGTCCAACCACCCTCAGCTGAGTGCTCCACTTCGCGTAGACTGTGCTCTCGCCCAGAAAGGGGGGAGCTGCGTGCGCCTGCTCTGCACTTCCCGCGCCGGCTTCGGGCACTTCCACCCACTCGTGGCCGTGGCCCAGGCGGCCCGCGCCGCCGGCCACGAGGTCGCCTTCGCCATGCCGGCGTCCTTCGCGGCTACGGTCGAGGGCCTAGGGTTCCGATGGTTCGCGGCCGGTCTGGACGATTCGTCGCCAGCGTACGCGCGCTTCATCGAGGAGCGCAATCGCCTCCCGGGGCGGGAGCGGGCCATCTTCATGCGCCGGGGCACCGCCGCCCTGCTTGGGCCGGCGATGGCCGACGACGTGTTCCGGGTCTGCGAAACGTGGCGGCCCGACCTGTTCCTACGGGACGCGGCGGACTACGGCGGCTGCGTCGCCGCGGAGGTGCTGGGAGTCCCCCACGCCGCCCATAGGGCTGCGAACCAGCCTAAGGCGGCGACGCGGGCGATCATCGCCGAGCCGCTGGCGGCCCTGCGCGCTGCGCACGGGCTTGCGCCGGACCCCGCG
>WNGB01004031.1_pt1 | contig 22699 bp, 19 predicted proteins | sample 5400681 | NCBI WGS metagenome assembly WNGB01 (sample SAMN13153367, study PRJNA577476) | soil metagenome | isolation source: 115 cm soil or saprolite under grassland replicate 2 | place: USA:California | collected 2016-06-15
CGACAGCTGCACCAGGTAGTACAAGACCAGCACCTCGCGGTGGCGCAGCGGCAGGCGGCGCATGGCCATGGCCACCGCGGTGGCGTCGGGTGACAGCTCGGGCACGTCGGCGACCGGCCCGACGCGGACCAAGGCCGCCAGCGCCCGCCGGCTGCGGCGCAGGTTGCTGCGCGCCCGGTTGAGCGCCACCCGCCGCACCCACGCCTCCGGGTCGTCGTAGACGCGGATCCGCTGCCAGCGCACCGCGGCCCGCGCGAAGGCCTCCTGCACCACGTCCTCGGCCTCGCCCACGTCGCCGACAACGGCGAACAGCTGGCGCACCAGGCGAGGATAGGCCGCGGCAAAGCACCGCTCGAAGTCGTCGCCAGTCGCCACCAGCCCCTCCTGCCCACCAGCTTCGACCATCCACCCGGGACACGCCACCCGACGCCAAGCGGTTCCACCCCAGATGGTCACGGTTTGGCGACATCACCACGCGCAGGCCACACCGCCCCGACCGCCAGCCGCCATCCCGCGCCCACCTGCCCCGTCGAAGAGGCCGGTACCTTCTGACCCGCCCGATCGTGCCTCGGTGCTTCGTCCCCTCAAGGCTGAGTCCACGTAGCGAGGTGACGGTCTGGGTTAGGCCCAGGGCTCCGGCGTTCTCTCGATATGCCCGATGATGCGGTAGTGACCGATAGTGTGGAGCAGGCACGAACGTCCGGGATCATGCGGTTCTCACATCGATCGGCACCACATCGCCCCGGGGGGCTCGATCATCTTCGGTCCGTTCGCTCCTCCAGGTACTCGCCGACCGCGTCGAAGAGGGCCTCCCAGCGGGTCCGCTGGCTCTCGATCCACTCCGACGCCTCGGCGAGGGCATCCGGTCGCAGCGCCAGCCGGTGGCTCCGTCCGTCGATCACCCGCGTCACCACGCCCGCCTCCTCGAGCATCTTCAGGTGGCGGGTGATGGTCGGCTTCGACACGCCGAGGTCGCGGCTGGCCCCGCCGACCGTCGTGGCGCCGCCGCTGAGCCGCTCGACGATCTCGCGGCGAATCGGGTGCGCAAGGGCGGCGAACGGATCGTTAGCCATTTCGCTAACTATACTGGTTTCACGGCAACGGAACGACACAGGAGGGATGCGATGCCCGAGCACAAGGTCGGAACGCGCGAGGAGTGGGAAGTCGCACGCGACGAGCTGCTCACGAAGGAGAAGGAGCTCACGCGCCGGAACGACGAGCTGGCGCAGGAGCGGCGCGAGCTGCCCTGGGTGCCGGTTGAGAAGGACTACAGCTTCGAGAGTGAGGACGGGACCAAGTCGCTCGCCGACCTCTTCGATGGGCGCTCGCAGCTGCTCATCTACCACTTCATGTTCGGTCCCTCGTACGAGGCCGGCTGCCCGGTCTGCTCCTCGATCGCGGACACCCTCGACCCCAACGCGAGCCACTTGAGGGCACGCGACGTGACGCTGATCTGCTCCTCGCGCGCGCCGCTCGACAAGCTGCTCGCCTACAGGCAGCGGATGGGCTGGAGCTTCGACTGGGTCTCGACGGCCGGCAGCGACTTTCACCGCGACCTCGGCTTCGTACACACCGAGGAGGAGCTGAAGCCGTTCCTCGAGGGCGAGATCCCCCCGACCGTCAACCAGATGGCGGAGGCGTGCTCCACGGACGTCGTGGGCTACGTCTCCGAGGGCCCCGGGCTGAGCGCCTACGCGCTATCGGACGGCACCGTCTACCAGACGTACGTGACCACCGCGCGCGGCCTCGAGCCTGCGATGGGCTACTACGGCCTGCTGGACCGGACGCCGATGGGCCGCCACGAGGAGGGCGAGCAGACCTCCTGGCTTCGCCGCCACGACGAGTACGGGAAGACCTGAGCCGCCGCCTGGGCTCTACGCACCGAGAGGAGGAGCGATGACTACGCACACGGTTGGAACCCGCGGGGAGTGGCTTGCGGCGCAAGGAGCTGCTGGAGGCGGAGAAGGAGCACGTGCGCCGCGGCGACGAGCTCGCGCGCCGGCGGCAGGAGCTGCCCTGGGTGCCGGTCGAGCAGCTACGAGCGGGTGAATCGGCGGTCCGGGACGAACCACATCAGTGCCACGGCCACGTAGAGCACGTACGAGATCCATGGGCTCACGAAGGCGAGCGCAACCCCTGCGGCGTACAACACGAGCGACGCGTACCCCTTGACGTCGGACCCGATGGCCTCCGCCAGCGCCGACCCACGGCCGTTGGCGTGGATGAGCGTTCGTACGAGGAGCGCGTACGCGAACCCCGCGGCGAGCGCCACGGCGCCATATGCGGCAGCAGGAAGCGCGTGGCGGTACTCGTCTCGGAGCCATTCCGTCAGTACCGGGATGAGCGACAGCCAGAACAGCAGGAACAGGTTCGCCCACATCGCCGCGCCGCTGATCCGGTCGGCGACCCGGAGCAGGTGATGGTGGTTGTTCCAGTAGATCCCGAGCATCACGAAGCTCAGCACGTACGCGAACAGGCCCGGCAGTTGGTCGCGAACGGCGTCCAACGTCGCGCCGCGCGGGGCTCGCAACTCGAACGCCATGATCGTGATGATCACCGCCATGACGCCGTCGCTGAACGCCTCGACCCGGGCGGTCCCCATCTCGAGCGATCGCCCCGAACGCTCCTGGTCCTTCATCGTGAGAAGAATCATAGGGTCCCGCGACCACGCGCTCGTCATCGAACGCGGCATCGACGTGATCGGTGTGATCATGGTCACTGCGTGGAGGTTGACCGCCAGCCTATGGATATGTTGGTTGCCGCTGTGGCGGGATGGCGGTCCGGCGGACGATGCGGTCGTGGTCGTTGCCGACCACCCGGCATGTTGGGGAAGCCTCCCACCGCAAGCTGGCGGGCACTACGATGCGTGCCTGGGATGAAGGGAGCGCCGATGGCCGACAGCAAGCAGGCATGGGACCAGGTGGGGCAGGACCTCAGCGACCTTGGACGCCGCGTTCGGGACCACTACAAGCAGCAGCCGGGCCGCGAACAGCCCGCGCCGGCGGACCGTCGCAAGGTGGACGCGGCGCTGCGCGAGCTCGCGGATTCGCTCGACCAGGCGTTCACCGCCCTGGGCGACGCGGTCCGGGACCCGGAGTTCGGGGCACAGACCAAGAAGGCGGCGGACTCGCTGAGCGACGCCCTGTCGGCCACGTTCGCCGAGGTGAGCGAGCGGTTCCGGTCGAAGCCAGGCGGGGGTCAGCGCCCACCGACCAGCAGCTGACGCGACCGCGAGGTGGCCGGGCCACGATCGCCGCAAGGCGCCGCAAGGCCGCGCCGCATCGACCACTGCAGTGGCTGGCCGTCGGCACGGGCCACCAGCCCTTGGAGCTGATCGGGCCGAAGCCGAACGCCACAGTCTTGCCGACTTGATCGGCAGGCACCAGTGGGGGACGTCCGCAACGCAGAACCTGCACGCCGTAGGGGCGCAGCCGGGCGGCGAGCAGGCGCGGGTCGTTGACATCGCCCGGCATGTCGATCCGGACCCTGCCGTCCGGCAGCGGGGTGACCGCCAGCGCGTCGGCCGCGCCGCCGTCGCCGCGGACCAGCGAGGGCGCGACGATCAGGCCCGTGGCCACGGCCGCCGCGGCCGCCAACGCGACGAGCCGCCGGCGCCAGGACCGCCAGCCCGGGGTTGGGGCCAGCTGGCCGACGACGGCGCCGGGCGTGCCCTTCGCCTGCCGTGGCCCGTACAGCGTGCCGACGAGCTCGCCGCGCAGCTCGCGGATGAAGCGGTCGATCCCGGTGGTTGGCTCTCCAATCATTTGGTTGCCTCCAGGGCGCTCGATCCGGGCGAGGTTGGAGGAGACAGGGCGGGGCCGGCCCGGGGGCGGTCCTCGTCGAGCGGGCCGAGCAGGCCGCGGAGGCGGCGGCGGGCGCGGGCGAGCCGGGCCCTGGCGGTGCCGGCGCGGATGCCCAGGACCGCCGCGGCCTCGGCCACCGCCATCTGCTCGAGTGCGACCAGCTCCAGGACGGCGCGTTCTCGTTCCGAAAGAGCGCGCATTGCCTCGTAGAGCCGCCGCGCGGTCGCCTCGGCGTCGATCCTCGCCTCCAGGTCGGCGTAGGCGTCTGCGTCGACCAGGGCGCGGCCGGACAGTTTCGCGATGACGCCAGCTTCCCGCGATGCTCGGCGCCGATGCTCGGCGACCACGTTGCGAGCCACGCCGTACAGCCAGCCGACCGCCGAGCCGCGGTCGGGCCGGTAGCGCCCGGCCGTCTCGAACAGCTCGACGAAGACCGCGCCGACCACGTCGGCGACCGCCTCCGGGTCGCGAAGCCGGCGTGCGGCGAACCTGATGACCGTCTCTACGTGGCGATCGTAGAACTCGACGAAGGCGGTCTGGTCGATCCACAACCGCCGGAGCAGTACCTCGTTCGGGCTCCGAAGAAGCGCAGGTCAGGGCGCTGAGGAAGTCGTCGCTTGCACAGGTTTGGTTCGGGGTCAGCTGTGAAGCTGCCATCTCCATCCCCGAGCCATCTCTGCGCAGCGAGCGAGTAGCCGTCCGTGTCCCGCCGATCGTCTGGCGTTGTGGATGATGGGTCGCACGGCTGCCCGCGGACGGCTAAGGTTTGTGAAGCGCCGTTTTGCAGGCTCGATGATGGAGGAGTGACAGTGTCGGTGCAGCGCAGGCCCGATCCTGATGGCTCGCCGCGTGGCGCCTCTTTAGAGGCGACACGTGAGGAGTTGCTGCGCCGAGGCCGTCCCTTCCCAGCGCATGAGGACATGGTGATCGAGGAGTTGTCCGACGAGGAGGCCGAGGCCTTCTGGGCCGAGATCACGCAAGCGTGACCTCGGCTGAGCACGCTGGGCCCGTAGTCGCAGACACCGGTGTCTTCGGAGCGGATCTCCTCCCTACCAAGCGGGTCCTTGCATCGTCGTACCAGCCATTCCTGGCTGGCAGACCGGTCTTCATCTCGTTTATCACCGTGGCTGAGCTGCGATACGGAGCCCGTCGTGCAGGCTGGGGCGACCCGCGGCTTCGGCGGCTCGATCTCAGGATCGGCACTGCTGAGGTTGTCTGGCCAGGGCCGCAGTTGACCGGCGTCTACGTCGATCTCCGCGACGCATGCGCCAGGAAGGGTCATGGGTTGGCGCAACCGGTGCACGAAGCGGACCGTTGGATCGCCGCTACGGCGGTCTGGCTGCGGGTTCCGCTCGTCTCACACGACAACATCTTCCGCGAGGCGCCCGGGCTCACGCTCCTGACCGCCCTGCCGTAGCCGCATCCCCCACGCTCCTCTAGTCAGTCTCACAGTCATTCCACCTACCGTAACGACACGGACAGCGTCGCTCTCAACGAGCGCGGCGCCGGACCTGACCAGCCCAGATAGCACCCGCCGGTACCTGGCTGAGCCTTGCCCCTCGCCTCGTATCGAAGGTCGTCGGTTCGAATCTGACCTCGGGCTCCACTCCTGATCCGATGGAAATGCCAGCTGATGACCACAGACTCCTACCCTGAACCCCAGGACACCGCCTGGGAGGTGGGCGAGTTCAGGAAGCTTGTCAGGCTCGGGAGGGCTGGAGTCTGCTAGAGCCCTGGAAGGAAGAAAGGAGCTGCAGCTCGGCCGCCATCCCCGCAAGCTGTTGCGCGGCCCGCTGGATCTCGTCCACCCCGCTGCTGGTCTGCGCCGATGCCTGGGCGAGGCCGGTGATGTTGTCCGCAATCCCGGCCGAGCCGGTGGCCGCCTCGGTGACGCTGCGGCTGATCTCGGCCGTGGTCACGGTCTGCTCCTCGACCGCCGCGGCGATGGTCGCCTGGGTGCCGTCGATCGCCGCGATGATCGTGCCGATCTCGCCGATCGCGGCCACAGCCGCCTTCGTGTCGGCCTGGATCGCGTCGATGCGCGCGGCGATGTCGGCGGTGGCGTTGGCGGTCTGCCGAGCCAGGACCTTGACCTCACCCGCCACGACCGCGAAGCCCTTGCCAGCCTCGCCCGCCCTCGCCGCTTCGATGGTCGCGTTCAGGGCCAGTAGGTTGGTCTGCTCGGCGATCGAGGTGATCACCTTGACGACCTCGCCGATCTTCGCCGAGGAGGCGCCGAGCCTGGCAACCGTGGCGTTGGTCTCGTCCGCCACGCGCACCGCGGACGCGGCGACACCGGCGGCGTCGACGGCGTTGCGGGCGATCTCACCGATCGCCGCGCCCATCTCCTCGGCGCCCGCGGCGACCGAGGCGACACTGGCCGAGACCTCCCCTGCCGTGGCCGACACCAGCCCAGCCTCGTCGGAGGCGGTCTGAGCGGTGGCGGCCATCTGCCGGCTGACCGCCAGCAGCTCCTCGGACGCCGCCGCCAGCATCACGGAGGTCTGCTCGATCTCGCCGGTGGTGTGGTTGATCGCGCGGCGGATGACCAGGCCGACCGCCGGGAGCAGCAGGCAGGCGCAGACCAGCGCGGCCAGGGTGACCTGGTGGGCGCGGCGGGCGTCGCGGTTGGCCTCGAGCTGGACGGTGGCGGCGAACCCGTTGATCGCCTCGGTGACCCCGTCGAACGGCTCGTCGAAGGCATCCTGGGCGGCGTCGACCGCTGGGACCTTCCTGGCCGCGGTGGCTCGATCGGTCGCCAGCGCGTCGACCACCGCCGAGGAGGCGGCCAGGTAGGCCTGGAGCGGCCCCGCGGCCTTGTCGAACGCCGCGCCGACCTGGTCGCCGGCGCCGGCGCCCACCAGCAGCGCGCGGTTCTCGCTGAGCCCGTGCGCGAGCGTCTCGCGCCGCTTGGCGAGGTCGTCGATCAGGGCCTTGCGCTTGTCGCCGCTCCGCGTGGTGACCATGGCGAGCACGTCGTACTCGACCGCGTAGTTGGCGCCGTCGCTCTCGGCCTGGTTGTGCAGCGCCTTCTGCACCACCGCCATCCGGTCGACGCGACCGCCGAGCCGGTTGGCCGCGACCGTCCCGGTGACTCCGACGAGCACGGCGACCAGGACGGCGGTCGCCGTCAGGGCCAGGATCTTGGCGCTGATCGAACCGACGAGCTTCACGGGCGGGGCCTCCTGTCGCGGCAGTCTCGTCGAGGTGTCCCATACTCCTTCGGCCGCCAGCATCCCGAGGATGAACAGCCTGGCTCAGCGATCGCCCTGGTCGACGCCGCGCTCGATGAACCCGTGCCGATCCACGAAGCCGGGTGCACCACCTCGGATGCCGGAGAGCCAACCGGTAAGAATCAGTCACAGCGTTGCTTGGGCTATCGGCCGCGGCAGACGGCTGGCGACGGCCGCCACTTCCTTGCGGTCGGCTGACCGAGGTCTTGATCACCCAGACGATCCGACGTGACCCTTCTCGATCCGTCCGGATCGAGGCGGCACCCAACGTGAGCAGGGAGAATCCGACCCAGGGCTCCATAGAAGCGCGGGTCAGGCCCCTGGTCAGGGCGTCACCGGTTGAGCATCCTCCACCCTCGGTCAGGTGATCGGTGGCGCCGGTGATCAAGAGGCGCGGCCACGGCACGGGGTCGGTCAAGGGATTCCAATTTGTGGGCGATAAACGGACGAACGCTACTTGGCCAGCGGGTCGCGGGCTCACCTGATCGAGGGAACGACCGTGCCGGACGAAATGCGCCACGACGGGACCGACCCGCCGGGGCAAGCGTGGGCTGCCGCCCCGGAGCTCGACCCGGCGACCTACCGGTCGCTGCTCAAGGCGCTGCCGGATATGGCGCTGCTGCTGTTCGACCGTGACCTGCGGCTGCGGCTGGCCATCAGCGACGCGCTGAGCACCCCTGCCTGGCGGCCAAAGGAGCTGGTCGGCCGGATGGTCGCCGAGGTGCTCGCCACTGGGCGGGGGCCGCAGGCGCTGGACCACTGCCGGGCGGCACTGGCGGGCAATGGCGGCCCCGTCGAGCTGGCCGTCGACGGGCTACTGTTGCGTGGCGAGGTCGTCCCGGTCCTGGATGCCGCTGGCACGGTGACCGGCGGGCTCGTGCTCGCGGTGGACGCCAGCGTCCAACCGCGGGAGCAGGAGGCGCTGCGGGAATCCGAGCAGCAGCTCCGCGCCTCGATGGAGGCCATGCCGGACCCGGTGGCGGTCTACCAGGCCGTACGCGACGACCAGGACGTCATCGTCAACTTTCAGGCGGTGTACGCCAATGATCCCGCCTGCCAGCTCAGCGGCCTGACCCGGGAGGCGTTCCTCGGGACTGCCCTTGCCGAACTGGACCAGGCGCGCAGCGGGCTGGTGGAGGGATGCCGGCGGGTGGTGGAGACCGGCGAGCCGTTCTGGGTCGAGGCGCTCGACTACAACGACCCCACCGCCGTCGAGACGCCGACGGGCGCCCACGACGTCCGGGCGGCCAAGCTGGGCGACGGGGTGCTGGTGGTGTGGCGCGACATCACCGCCCGCAAGCGGGCCGAGGAGGCGCTCTCCCGAGCCAACGCCGAGATGCAGCAGCGCACGGCCGACCTGGAACGGGTCAACGCCGACCTCGACCAGTTCGCCTATGCCGCCGCCCACGACCTCAAGGAGCCCCTACGCGCGATCTCCGCGACCGCCAGCCTGCTGGCGCGCCAGTACAGCGGCCGCCTGGACACCAACGCCGACGACTTCCTCACCGACCTGGTCCAGGGCGTGGGCCGCATGCAGACGCTCATCGAGGAGCTGTTGGCCTTCGCCCAGGTCGACGGCGGCCAGCAGCGGTTCGAGCCGGTCGAAACTGCCAAGGCAGCCGAAGAGGCGACCGCCAACCTGCGCGTCCTGCTCCGCGAGGCCGACGCGACCGTCACCCAGGCAGCGCTGCCGGTCGTGACCGGCGACCGGGTGCAGCTCACCCAGCTGTTCCAGAACCTGGTCGCCAACGCCGTGAAGTTCCACTCCCACCGGCCACCGGTGGTCCACCTGTCGGCGGAGCGGCGCGAGGGCGCCTGGTGCTTCGCGGTCGCCGACAACGGCATCGGGGTCGACCCGGCCTACGCCGAGCGGATCTTCGAGATGTTCCAGCGGCTCCATGGGCGCGGTGAGTACTCGGGGACCGGGATCGGCCTGGCGACCTGCAAGCGGGTCGTGGAGCGCCACGGCGGGCGCATCTGGGTCGACCCCACCAAGGGCGGGGGCAGCACCTTCCGGTTCACCATCGCCGACCAGGTCAAAGCGGGCCAGCGATGACAAGCGGCCCGCCCGGACACGGTATTCGGGGCTGCGCTCCCTGACGCCTTGGTTACCGGCGTGTGAACCGAACAAGGCGAGCGCATGATGGTCATAGCCGACCCGGGCCTTTCCGAGCCACCGTTGGAGGTGCCAGGCGTGACCTTGAGCGACCACTTCGAGGAGGTTGCCGCTGTCTACGAGTCGCTGCGCACGACCGACGAGGCGCCGGTGCGGAGGATTCGTCAGCTGCTGCCCGACCGCCCGGTCGGCGGCGTCGACGTCGGCTGCGGGACCGGTCGGTACTCGCGGCTGCTGCGCGCTCTGCTGCCCGAGGGGTCGCTGCTGGTCGCCAGCGACCTCTCTGCGGCCATGCTGGCCGAGCTGCAGGCCAGCAACCACGGGCGCCTCGTGCTGGCGCCGTTGCGATCGACTGCCGAGGAACTGCCGATCAGGACCGGCAGCCTGGACCTGGTCACCTCGTTCAACTCGGTGCACCACTTCGACCTGGGCCGCTTCCTGGTCGCCGTCGCCCGCGTGCTGCGGCCGGACGGCCAGCTGTTCGTCTACACCCGCACCCCGGAGCAGAATGCGCGGACGGTCTGGGGCCGTTACTTCCCCGGCTTCGCCGAGCAGGAGCAGCGGCTGCACAGCGAGCGGGCGTTCGGGGACGCCGTCCGCCAGGTCGGGGATCTGGTGCTCGCCGGCACACGCACGTTCAGCTACCGGCGCGTGAGCACTCCTGAGCGGCTCCGAGCCCAGGCTGAGGGGCGTCACTACTCGACGTTCTGCCTCTACCCGCCGGAGGAGTTGGCCGCCGCCACCGATGCGTTCGTCGCCAGCCTTCCCGGCCCCGAGGTCTCCTGGACCGACGAGTACCTCCTGGTGGTCGTGCGCCGCAGCCACCACGCCGGTCACGAAGGCTGAGGCGGTATCCGCCCAAGCGTCGGTTGAAGCAGGTTGGATCGCAGGCCAGCAGCACGAAGCGGCGCGTCTCGGATCGGCCGAGGATCGCGAGTAGAATCAAGCCCGCTAAGCGGATAAAGTCGTCACCCACGGCCCCGAACCGCAGCAGCCCACTCCGGGGCGCTACATGTTCGGGGAGGGGGCATGGCCCCAGACTCTACGTCTCCGCCGTCCGCGGTGCCCTCGAGGACCACCAACCAGTCCGCTCGGCTCGCTGCCAGCCAGAACACCTACCGGCTGGTCCGGGGGCTGCCTGGGGTCGTGGCAGGCCAGGCGTGGAAGATCCCGCCGCCGGTGGGCTCGTTCACGGGCCGGGATGAGCGGCTGGCCGCATTGCGACACCAGCTGACCGACCGGGGTGCCGCGACGCTGGTGCCGACGGCGGCGCTGACCGGCATGGGTGGGGTCGGCAAGACCCAGCTGGCTCTGGCCTATGCGCAGCGCTACCGGGGCGACTACGAGCTTGGCTGGTGGGTGCCCTCGGAGACCGAGCTTGCCATGCTGACCGCGTTGGCGGAACTCGGAGTTGCGTTGGGGCTGTCGGCAGCGTTGCCCCCGGCCGAGCTGGCCGCCCAGGCGCGGGATCTTCTCGGGAAGCGGTCGGGGTGGCTGGTGGTCTTGGACAACGCCGCCGACCCGGACGCGGTTGCACGATTCCTCCCGCAGGCCGGTGGGGGGCATGTGCTGGTCACCTCACGCGCTTCGGCCTGGCAGGGTGTCGCCGACCTGGTTCCCGTTGACCTGCTGCCACTCGAAGAGGCAATCGGGCTGCTCGGGCGCCGCTCCGGCGACCAGGATGAGCAGGCGGCAGGGCGGTTGGCGGAGGCGCTCGGCCGGCTGCCGCTGGCGTTGGACCAGGCCGCCGCCTCTGCGGCCCGGCAGCGCATGGAGCTGGCCCGTTACCTGGAACTGTTCGACCAGCGACGCGCTGAGCTGCTGGCCCGTGGGAAACCGCTCGCCTACGACGGCACCGTGGATGCCGCCGTCACCCTGGTGTTGGACCAGCTGCGAGCAACCAACCCGGCGGCGCTGTGGCTGGTGGAGCTGTGTGGGCTGCTGGCCCCCGACAGGATCCCCATGGCTCTGCTGCTCAGTGACGCCAAGCTGCTACCGGAACAGCTCGCTGCCGCGGTCGTGGATTCGCTGCACCGTGAGGAGCTGGTCGAAGAGCTCTACCAGCAAGGGCTGCTTACCGGTGACGTGGCTGACACCGCTCGGATGCACCCGCTCGTCCAGGACATCACCGTGGCCCACCTGGCCGACGCCGACCGTCAGCGACGCACCACCGAGGCGATCGGGCTGCTCGCCCAGTTGTTCCCCTATCAGGGCAGCGAGCCGGACTGGTGGCCGCGGTGCGCACAGCTGCTCGCCCACGCCCAAGCCGTGCTCGACCGCGCCAGGACCCCGGAGCTCATCAACTCAGCACTGGCCAGCCTGCTGGAAAGAACGGGCGTCTACCTTCGTGAGCGTGGGCTGAGCGTGCGACTCGCGAGACAGCTGCACGAGCAGGCCCTGGCGATGTACCAGCGGCTCTACGAGGGTGACCACCCTGACGTGGCCGATAGCCTGGGCAACCTTGCCTTCGACCTGACCGAGCTGGGGGAGTACGAGCGGGCGCGGGACCTGAACGGGCAGGCCCTGGCGATGAACCAGCGGCTGTCCGACGGCGACGATCGTCACGTGGCCGCCAGTCTGAACGACCTCGCCTACGGCGTCCGCATCCTCGGGGAGTATGTGCGGGCGACGGAGCTGGACGAGCAGGCTCTGGCGATGTACCAGCGGCTCTACGAGGGTGACCACCCGTATGTGGCCGCCAGCCTCACCAACCTGGCCATCGACGTGCGCCAGCTGGGGGAGCACGAGCGGGCGAGAGGGCTGAACGAGCAGGCGCTGGCGATGCGCCAGCGGCTCTATCAGGGTGACCATCTCGACGTGGCCGCCAGCCTGACCAACCTCGCCATCGACGTGCGCGGGCTGGGGGGGTACGAGCGGGCGCTGGAGCTGAACGAGCAGGCCCTGGCGATGTACCAGCGGCTCTACGAGGGTGACCACCCCCATGTGGCCGCCAGCCTCAGCAACCTGGCCATCGACCTGACTGAGCTCGGGAAGCACGACCGGGCGCTGGAGCTGAACGAGCAGGCCCTGGCGATGCGCCAGCGGCTGCACGAGGGTGACCATCCCGACGTCGCCGCCAGCCTCAGCAACCTGGCGATCGACCTGCGCAGGCTGGGGGAGTACGAGCGGGCGCTGGAGCTGAACGTGCAGGCCCTGGTGATGCGCCAGCGGCTGCACCGGGGCGACCATCCCGACGTGGCCACCAGCCTGAACAACCTGGCGATCGACATGACCGAGCTGGGGAAGTACGAGCGGGCGCTGCAGCTGGACGAGCAGGCGCTGGCGATGCGCCAGCGGCTGTACCAGGGCGACCACCCGGCCGTAGCCCAGAGCCTGGCCAACCTTGCCATCGACCTGCAGGAGCTGGGGCAGGACGGGCGGGCGCTCGAGCTGGACGAGCAGGCCCGGGCGATGCGTCAGCGACTCGGTGAGCCGTAGCCACCTCGTCACCTACCCTGGTCCTTGGGGTAGTGACGACCATCTGGGAGAGCCCGGCGCGCACGTCGCGGGCGTCGCTGTAGATCGCGTGCGGGTCGATCACGCTCATCGCGCCGTGGTGGACCACCACGTAGCCCAGCGCCAGCAGCAACGGCCGCCAGTCCTGGTACAGCGCGATCAGCGCGAGGACCACGAAGAAGTGGAAGTGCATCTCGGTGCGGCCGCCGGTCAGGTGGACCAGCACCGCCGAGCAGGTGAGCAGCCCGAACGCGCTGAAGGTGGAGCGCAGCGTGCGGTCGAACCTGCCGCTGGAGGCCAGCCAGGCGAACAGCGCGATCAAGCCGAGCTCGAGCGGCAGGTGCAGCACCGGGTGGTGGGTGAACAGCCCGAGCAGGGGTACCTGCGCCCACAACACCCATACCAGGAAGCGGTGCCGCTGCTGCCATGCCTCGGGCGAGAGGCCGGCTCCCTTCGGCAGCCAGGTGGCCAGGGCAACAGGCATCGCGGGTCTCCTGCGAGGTGCAGCGGACGGCTCCGTCGCAACCTCATCGGCACGCGCGTGGCCTCGCTCAAGGCGGTCGAACCGTGGCTGCCGCGGGTCCGAGCCTCCTACATGGAGGGCATGAGCCCGAGCTGCATCATCAGGCCGGCGACGTCCGGGTGCGAGCTGAACCGCACGATTCTGCCGTCCTCGACGCGCGCGAAATAGCTGCCCCTGCCGAGCACGCTCCTGCCGGTCGGCGGGATCTCCATGCCGCCCATCATCATCGGGCCGGAGTTGGTGCCGGTGAACTCGATCTCGCCGGCGACGTCGCCGCCGCCGACCACCCGGTTCGTCTGCTTGACGCGCATGTCGGGAAATGCGGTGAACCATGCCTGCATGTACTGGCGGGCCTCGTCCCTGCTCCGCATCGGCTCCGGCAGGGTGAGGTCCGTCCAGACGAAGTCAGCGGCCAGCAGCCCCACGAACGCCGCGACGTCGTGGCGATCCCATGCGGCCATCCCCCGGTCGTCGATCTGCTCGATCTCACTCGGCATCTCTTGGCCCCCCTGTGGTCGACACGGTCGGCGGTAACCTGACGACGCCTCCGCGGGGCGTCAAGGTGAGGAATTCGCAGGGCGGCACGAACCCTCTGAAAGGCGAATGGGGCGTCCCGGCATTCCTGGAGCCGGACGACCCATGCCGGCGACCAGGGGCAGAGGGCCGGCTCGATGCCGCACGCGCTGGGCCGGACGCGCAGCCCCATGGCCGCACGATCAGGCGGCTTGCGCCAGATGGGTTTAACCTGGTCCGATCGGGAGCACAACCCCCTCGCCGGGTGAGCCGGTGAGGCGAGCGCCGGCCGGCCGGGCCCAGGCTCGACCCCCCCGGGGCGGTTCCGTAGGTTCCTCCCGGCTTCCGGACCCGTCCTCGACCCTCGGTCCGGCCGGTCGGCCCTCGCCTCACCAGTACCTGCGTCCCAGCTCAGCGCAGCTCGTGGCGCTGCACCTTGCCGAGAGCGTTGCGGGGCAGGGCGTCGAGGTAGCGGACCAGGCGCGGGCGCTTGTACGGGGCGAGCCGCTCGGCGGCGAAGGCGAGTAGCTCGTCGGGCGCTGGCGGCGGGCCGGCGGGCACCACCCAGGCGGTCACCACCTCGCCCCACTCCTCGGACGGCGTGCCGGTCACCGCGGCCTCGGCCACGGCCGGGTGAGCCTGCAGGACCTCCTCGACCTCCCGGGGATGGACGTTGTAGCCGCCGCTGATCACCAGCTCCTTGCTGCGCCCTTCGATGCGCAGGTAGCCGCGCTCGTCGAGGCGGCCGAGGTCGCCGCTGCGGAACCAGCCGTCGGGGTCGAACACGGCGGCGCTGGCGTCCGGGTCGCGCCAGTAGCCCGAGAAGACGTTCGGGCCGCGCAGCAGCACCTCCCCCCCGGCCGAAAGGCGCAGCTCCACGCCTGGCAGCGGCAGCCCGACCGTGCCCGGCCGGCGCTCACCCTCGTAGGGGTTGGAGACGTTCATCAGCGTCTCGGTCATGCCGTAGCGCTCCAGCACGCGCTGGCCCGACCGCTCCGCAAGGCGCTCGAACAGGGCCGAAGGGAGCGGCGCCGACCCGGAGACGCACAAGCGCAGGCGCTCGAGCTCGGCCACTCGTGGCGAGGCGGCGAGCCGCGCGTACATGGTCGGCACGCCGAAGAACAGGGTGGCGTCGTGTTCGGCGACCGCGTCGAGCACGGCGTCGGCGTCGAAGCGTGGGAGCAGCACGGCCGACGCTCCGGCGAGCAGGGTGCCGTGCAGCCCGACGGCGAGCCCGTGCACGTGGAACAGGGGAAGGGACAGCACCAGGCGGTCCTGGTCGCTCCAGCGCCATGCCAGGCGCACCGCCTCGGCTCCGGCGAGCAGGTTGCCGTGGCTGAGCACCGCTCCCTTGGGCGCGCCGGTGGTGCCCGAGGTATAGCAGATCACGGCCGGGTCGCCCGGCCCGGCCCGGTCGAGCTCCGGGACCGGGCCGCCGGGCAGGTCCACCTTCGGGGTGACCACCAGCACCTCCCCGCCGGCCGCGCGCCGCACCATGTCCGCCCGCGACGGGTCGTCGACCACGGCCGCCCGCGGCTCGGCGTCGCCGACCAGGTGGGCCAGCTCGCGCTCGCTGTAGGCCGGGTTGGCCGGCACCATCACCAGGCCGAGCCGCAGCGCCGCCAGGTGCACCACCACCAGCTCCGTCGAGGCGGCGGCCGAGCACGCCAGGCGGTCGCCCGGCCGCAGGCCGGCCCGCCGCAGCCTGGCGGCGACCACCCGGCTGGCCTCGTCGAGCTCGCCCCGGTTGAGCCAGCCACGCCCCGCCTGCCACAGCAGCGGCCGCTCCGGCGCTGCGGCGGCCCGCCGGCCCCATGCCGCCGCCAGGCTCTGCTCCGCGAGCAGGTCGACCTCGGCAGGGTCCATCCCGGCGGGCAGGTGGACGGCCCACCCTGGCCGCCCACCCGCCACTAGCTCGGCCTCGTGGTGCTCGTGGTGGTGCTGCTCGACGTGGTGGTGGTCCTGCCCGGCGGCGCGCCGGGCCCACCGCCCGGGCCCACCCCGCCGGACGGGCATCCCCGCGCGCTGTCGAGCGAGACCAGGCAGTCGCCGCCGCGGCGCAGGTTGGCCGCGACGCCGCCGTGCAGGAGCATGAAGCCGACCGAGAGCAGCAGGGCCACGACGGCGGCCATCAGCGCGTAGGTGACGGCCGCCGCTCCGCGCTCGGCGCTTGGTGTCTCGGCCGGGCGGCGCGTCCTGCTCATTGCCACATCTCCAGTCCGGACCGGTGATCCAGCGGGCTGTCCGGGGCCCGGATCTTAGTGGCATGCCAAGTGCATGACCACCACCCGTCGGACGGAGACGACCGCGGCGGCCGCGCGCCGGCGGACGGTCAAGCGGAGGCGGGCGTCGGCCAGCGGTCGGCGGCCGCCTCCGCGGCGGCCGCCAGGGGCAGGCGCAGGGTGAAGGTCGAGCCCTGGTGCAGCACGCTCGACGCCTCGATCTCCCCGCTCATCGCCCTGGCCAGCTCCCTGGCGATGTACAGCCCGAGCCCGGTGCCGCTGGTGGTCATGGTCATGGGGTCGTCGACGCGGTGGAACTTGTCGAAGATGCGTTCCAGCTCCTCACGGGGGATGCCGCGGCCGTGGTCGATCACCGACGCCCGCGCCCAGCCGCCGTCCTGGTCGACCCGGAACACCACCTGCTGGTCCGCCAGCGAGTACTTGTGCGCGTTGGACAGCAGGTTGGCCAGCACCTGGCCGAGGCGCATGGGGTCGGCGTCGACCTCGATCGGCTCGTCGGGCAGCTCGAGGGTGAGCCGGCCCGGCTCGCGCAGCCAGTCGGCCGCCGCTGTGCGGGCGGCGCGCACCAGGTCGAGGCGCTCCAGGGTCAGCTCGGGCACGGCGGAGTCCGGTCGTCCGGAGGAGATCCGCGACGCGAGCAGGAGGTCCTCGATCAGCCGGGCCATGTGCTCCGCCCGCTCGGCCATCACCCCCAGGATCTCCTGGCGCTTCTCGGGGGACAGCTTGTCGCCCTTGATGCGCAGCAGCTCCACGTAGCCCTTGATGGGGGTGATCGGGGTGCGCAGCTCGTGCGAGACCGTGGCGACGAAGTCGGCCTTGAGGCGCTCGGTCTGCCTGATCGCGGTGACGTCGTGCACGATCACCACGTCGGTGGTCCAGGAGCCCTGGTCGAACAGCAGCGAGTGGTTGCAGCGCAGCCAGCGCTCCAGGCCCTCGGTGGTGTGGACGCGGACCTCGGCGGAGGCCCTCGGGTTGTCCGGCCCGGTCTCGGCCAGCAGGGTCTCGAGCGTGACCTGGTGGCCGTTCGGGTCGGGGCCGGCGAGCCACTCGTTGTAGGCGAGGCCGACCGCCTCCTCGGCCGCCACTCCCGTGATCCGCTCCATCGCCTGGTTCCACAGGCGCACACGCCCCTTGCCGTCGAGCAGCAGGATGCCGTCGGAGGAGAGGCCGAGGATCTGCTCGAGCTTGGACTTCTCCTCCTTGACCTGGGCGAGCCTGGTGGCGTTGGAGATCGACACGGCCAGCCCCGACGCGAGCGGGGAGAGGAGCTGCGGGTCGCGGCTGGTGAACCGGGTCGGGGTGCGGGTCAGCCGGTGACGCCGCTGCTCGCGGTTGCCGAGCAGGATCACGCCGTGGTGCCTGCCCTGGGCGACCAGCGGCGCGGCGAGCACCTCGCTCCAGCCGGCCGGGGCGCCTTCGCGGCTGCCGAGGACCGGGTGCATCGAGTCGCCGAGCAGCCGCAGGGCCTCGAGGTCGGCGTCGCTCGCCGACCCGTAGCGGAAGCCCTCGGCGTCGTGGATCGCGCCGAACGGGCGGCTCACCCCCGAGGCGAACAGCAGGCGGGCCTCGGCGGCGCCGAACAGCCGCGCCACCCTCGGCAGCACCACCGGCAGCACGTCGTCGAGGACCAGCGAGGAGGAGAGGGACTGCCCGATCTCGTAGAGGTTCTGGAAGCGGTCGCGCTCCTCGGTCTCGCGGGCGGCCGACTGGTAGGCGAGGTAGAGGGTGGCCACCGGCAGCAGGACCGCCGGCAGCACCACCGGGGCGCGCAGCCACAGCGCCACCCCGATGATGCCGACCGAGGCGTTGCCGAGGAAGGTCAGGGTGGAGGTCTTGGACGACTCGCCGACCACCTGGTGCGCCGGCCGCTCCTCGACGGTGGCGATGAGCTGGCTGATGAGCAGGAGGTTGAGCAGCGCGAAGGTGGCCACCGCGAAGGCCATCGCGACCACGCTGCGCGCTGCGAGCGGCTCGCCCGGGTCGGCCACGACGTGGTAGAGCGCCACCGCCGGGCCCAGCGCCGTGCCGTACATGCCCGCGTTGAACAGCACCTTGACCGGCGCCCTGCGCAGCATCGCCTGGGCGAGCAGCAACCCGGCGAGGGAGACCAGCATGGCGGGTCCCGCCGGGAGCAGGGCGGTGTTGGCCACCAGCATGCTCTCGTACAGCGACAGCGACTCCAGCGCGCCGCGGTGGCGCAGGCGCAGGCCGCCCAGCTCGGATGCGGTGGTGAGGGCGAGCAGCGTGGCCACCTTGCCGGGCTCGCCGCCGCCGAGGCGGCCCGGCTCGATCGCTACCACCGCGGCGGTGGCGGCCGAGCCGGCCACCAGCACCATGACGATGAAGCGTCTGAGCCTCGCCGGCAGCACCGCCGGCGTGGTTTCCGCCGTCACACGCCGTGCACCCGGGTGCGGCGCGGCCTGGGTGCGGACTGCTCCATGACGGCTTCCCGGTCGGGCTCCGTAGTGGTCACGACGGAGCAGGTCCGTACGTGCCAGGCGACCCGGCGGACACGGGCACGGCGGCGTGCCCACGTCCGCCCGGCCCTCGGGGCCTGGCGCGCCGGCGCGGCCGCGGGCACGGGTCGACCCTGCGGCCGCTCCTTGCCTGCTCCGCGGTGGTGGAGTGGCGGCGGCGCGCGAACCACGGTCACGTACTGCACCGGATGAGCACCCCTCCTGCCCCGCCTCGCCGAGCATCGCTGTGGGCTGGCGACTGGCCTGCGGAGATCGCGTTTCAGACCCACTGGTTCCTGATTCGGAGGGCGCAGGTCTAGTCTTAATAGCCCTTACAGGCTGGCCCGATCGGGTTAGACCGCGGGCGGGCCGAGCGGTGGTGCTACGATCGGCCGCGCCTCGGCCCCGGCGGCCGCCCGGGGGCGATCCCGGTTGACCTCGTGTGAAGGAGCGCACGCAGCCTCATGCCCGTCCCACTCCGCCGCTCGTCCCGTCTCACCCTGGCCGCCCTGCTCGTCGCCACCCTCGGCGTGGCCCTGGTGGCCCTCTCCAGCCCACCGGCCGCAGCGCAGGCCAAGGGCGCAACGGTCTCCGGCACCGCCCAGTTCAAGTGGGAGCCGGCCAACGTGACCATCAAGCCGGGCGAGTCGGTGACCTTCAAGGTGGCGAGCGGGCCGCCGCACCCGGTCGCCTCCGGCGACGGCTCCAACCTGGCTGGCGACAACAAGTTCGACGCCTCCGGCTGCGGCGTCGACAAGATGGGCGTGGTCGGCGGGAGCTGCACGGTCAAGTTCCCCAAGGCGGGCACCTTCCCGTTCTTCTGCCAGACCCACGTGTCCCTCGGCATGAAGGGCACCATCCAGGTCGGCGCCGTTGGCCCTCAGCCCACCACCACCGCCGCAAGCGCGCAGGGCGGCGGCCAGCAGGTGATCCCCCCACCGGCGGCGGGCGGCCCGCCGCCGCCAGGCAAGCCGGTGGTCTTCTGGGCCGGCTACGGCCTGCTCGCGCTCGGCGCCGTGCTGTTCCTGGCGGCCCTGGCCGGCTACATCCGCTACGCCCCGAGCTTCCGGCGCGAGAACCGCAACCGCTGATCCTGGCGTAGCCTGAGAGCTCGGCTCGTCTCGTCGCTGGAGCTCACCCGTGGTCTCGACCACCTCGTCGACCGGCATCCCCGAGATCATCGACTGGAACCTCGCCGCGCGCGTCGGCCGGCGCGTGGCCGGCGGTGACGAGCTGCTCGTCCGACCCGCCTGGCGGCGCGAGTTCGACGACATCTCGACCGTCGCCGACCAGGCTGTGGCGGAGTTCACCGGCCTCGGCGGCGAGCTGCCGCCGCCGACGGCGATGCCGCTCGACCGCGGCCAGTGGATCGAGGCGAACCTCGCCACCCTGCGCCGGGTGCTGCAGCCGGTCGCCGAGAAGGTCGCCAGGCGCCGTGCCTGGCAGGACCCCGGCCCGGTGGCGACGGCGTTGCGCGGCGGCACCAGGGCACTCACCGGCGCCCAGGCCGGCACCCTGCTCGGCTACATCAGCCAGCGCGTGCTCGGCCAGTACGACCTGCCTGTGCCAGGCCCGGAGGCGGTCGAGGGCACCGTCTGGTACGTGGTGCCCAACATCGTCCAGGCGGAGCGGCGGCACGGCTTCCGCCCGGCCCACTTCCGCCTCTGGATCGCCCTGCACGAGACCACCCACCGGCGCCAGTTCCGCGGCGTGCCCTGGCTCTCCGGCCACATCCACGGGCTGCTCGACGAGTACCTCGGCTCGGTCGAGGTCGACGACGAGGCGCTGCGGCGCCTGGCCCGCCGCGCCCAGAGCGTGGCCCGCCGCGCCATCGCGGGCGACCGCATCGAGCTGCTCGACTTCCTGCTCACCCCGGAGCAGCGCGGCATCGTCGACCGCATGCAGTCCACCATGAGCGTGCTCGAGGGCCACGGCGAGTGGGTCATGGAGCAGCTCGGCGCCCGGCTGGTGCCCGGCCACGAGGTGATGCACCGGACGCTGCGCGAACGGCGCGACGCCGGCACCCCCGCCGACCGCTTCTTCCAGCAGGCGCTCGGCTTCCGGCAGAAGCTCGACCAGTACTCGGCGGGGGAGCGCTTCCTGCGCCACCTCCACCGGCGCGGCGGCATGGCCGCCGTGAACCACGTGTTCAGCGCCCCCGAGGCCCTGCCCACCAGGAACGAGCTGCGCGACCCGGACCGCTACCTGGCCCGGGTGGCGTAGGAGGTCCCCTGGTGGCGCGGGCGCCGGCCGCGCTCCGGCTGGTTGCCGACCGGGCCGCGCGGGCGCTGGCCGCGGCCGGCGCGCCCGGCCCTGGCGACGGCGTCGCCGTCGCCGTCTCGGGCGGGGCCGACTCCGTGGCCCTGCTGCACGCCCTGCACACCCTGGCCGGCCCACGCGAGTGGCGGCTCGGCGTGCTCACCGTCGACCACGGGCTGCGGCCCGCCTCGGCGGCTGACGCCGCCTTCGTCGCCGAGGAGGCTGGGCGGCTGGGGCTGCCGCTGTGCCTGCTCCGCCTGGCGCCCGAGGAGCTGGAGCGGCACCGCCGGGCGGGGCCGGAGGGCGCCGCCAGGGCGGCCCGCTACGCCGCCATGCTCGCCGCCGCCGACGAGCACGGCTGGGGCTGGCTGGCGACCGGCCACACCGAGGACGACCAGGCCGAGACGGTGCTGCTGCAGTTGCTGCGGGGCGCCGGGCCGGACGGGCTGGCCGGCATGGCGGTCCGCTCGGGCCGACTGCTGCGCCCGCTGCTGGGGGTGCGGCGGGCGCAGACCAGGGCCTGCTGCGCCGCCCTCGGGGTCCGCTGGCGCGAGGACCCTACCAACCAGGACCAGCGCTTCCTGCGCAACGCCGTCCGCGCCCGGGTCCTGCCCCTGCTCGAGGAGCTGCGGCCGGGGGCCACCGCCACCCTGGCCCGCGCCGCCGAGCTCGTCCGCGACGACCGCGCCTGGACCGCGGGGCTGGCCGCCGCCACCCTCGACGACCTCGCCGGCCCGCCGGCCGAGGGGTCGCGGGGCGTCGTGCTGGCCTGCGAGGCGCTCGTGGCCCTGCCGCTGGGGCTGGCGCGCCGGGTCGTCCGGGCGGCCGCGGCGCGCGCCGGGCAGCCGCCGCCTGACGCGGCCGCGACCGATGCCGTGCTCGACCTCGCCGGTGGCCGGCACCCAGGTCCGGTGGCCTGGGCCGGCCGCGAGCGCGCCTGCCGGGACGGCGGCGCCCTGCGGTTCCCGCCGGCGTAGGCGCCACTGCCTCGGGATCGAGGCACCGGGTCCCGGTACGGTGGCGCCGTTCCGCTCTGGGCGGAACGGCTTGGCGAGGCTGGGGTGGACGCGGCTGGAGGTCGCGCCGGTGTCACGCGTCGGCGCGCGGCGCCTCTCCCCAGGAGAACCCGGCGAGCAGGAGCGCGGCGGCGGCCGGCAGGTAGAACAACCCGACCGAGGCGGCGCCGAAGAGGCAGAAGGCGAGCACCGCCATGGCCAGGCCCCAGAAGATGGCGCGCCAGCCGGCGCGGACCGCGACCAGGCTGGCGGCGGAGAGCAGCACCGGCACCGCGAGCAGGCCGAGCACCCCGGCGCCGTCCTGCTCCACCAGGGTGACGCAGACCACACGCCGCTCGACCACGCTGCCGACACCGGACCGCACCTCGATGCCTCGGTAGGCGCAGGGCCACAAGGCCAGGCCCAGCCCGGCGGCCAGTGCGATCACCGCGCCCGCCGTCGCGCTGACTCTGGTCGTGCGTGTGGGCATCTGCATCCTCCCTTGGATCGCGGACGTCCTGGTGGGGAGGATCCTGCCCTGCCGAGCCCGGCGCGAACCGGCCACCGCGGGCGCCACCTGGTTCGCCGCCGCGGCGGGAGCGCCGCTGCTTGCCGCCGCTTGTATGATCGGCGCCGCCAGGGGCAGACGCGACGCTGGAGGGGCCGGACGGCGTGTTCGAGGAAGACATCGAGTCGGTGCTGCTCGGCGAGCAGCAGATCCAGGACAAGGTGCAGGACCTCGCGGCGCAGATCTCCAAGGACTACCAGGGTCGCGAGGTGCTGCTCGTCGGCGTGCTCAAGGGCGCCTTCATTCTGATGGCCGACCTGGCACGGGCGCTGACCGTGCCGCACGAGTTCGACTTCATGGCGGTCTCGTCGTACGGCTCGGCCACGCAGACCTCGGGCGTCGTCCGCATCCTCAAGGACCTCGACCGCGAGATCCAGGGCCGCGACGTGCTGCTGGTCGAGGACATCATCGACTCCGGCCTGACGCTCAACTACCTGCTCAAGAACCTGCGCAGCCGGCGCCCGGCGACCCTCGAGGTGTGCGCCCTGCTGTACAAGCCGGAGCAGCTCAAGGCCGACATCGAGGTCAAGTACG
>WNGB01004898.1_pt1 | contig 22698 bp, 22 predicted proteins | sample 5400681 | NCBI WGS metagenome assembly WNGB01 (sample SAMN13153367, study PRJNA577476) | soil metagenome | isolation source: 115 cm soil or saprolite under grassland replicate 2 | place: USA:California | collected 2016-06-15
GTAACTATTCAGGGGGGCGTGCGGCGGTGTCGGTGTGCCCGCTGGGTGCCGAGGTGGTGCGGCCAGCCTCAAGCGCGGAAGTCGGTCACGATGACCTTACTGAACCTGGCGCCGTCGATCTGTAGGCCGTAGCAGCCCACCCCGACCCGGAGCAGGAAGGTGGGCCACCATGAGCCGCCGTTGTCGGCCTGCCCGGCGGCGGCGGGATCGAGGACTTGGACAGCGGTCAGGTGGTGGTCTTGGTCTTGGAAGCGGACAGGGTCGTGTGGCCTGCCGAGCCGATGGCCGCGCACGATTGCCACGCTGCCCAGGGGCGTGGGGGCGATCCAGTACATCGAGGAGGTTCGGTCGGGCCCGCCATCGGGTTTGGTGAGCAGCACGGGGTAGACCGGCCCGTCGCCGAGGGCCACGGCATGCTGGTCGCTGCCCCAGATGTGTCGGCCGCGCGTTGGCGGGGTTGCCGGGCAGGAGCCGTCGGGTGGCGGGCTGGGCAGGCGGAGGGGCCGCGCCAGCGCCCTGGGGAAGGTTGGTGGGGGCGTGGTGGGGCTGGTTACCAGCGGGGCCGGGATGGTCGCCGATGGGGGTGGCGCACCCGACGGCGCGGCTGGTGGTGACGGCGTGGCGGCCAGGTCCAGCAGCCGCCCGGCCAGGGCCAGCGCGGCCAGCGCGGCCAGCGCGGCCAGCGCGGCCAGGACCGCAAGCCCGGTCCTTGATCTGTGCCAATGCATCCGGCCGCCTCCTTCACCCGCCACCGTCTGCCGAGGCATCACCAGCATGACCGCAAACGGCGGCGGTGTGTCGGGGCGGCTTGGTTGACGGCGTGGCGGCGTGTGGGGTAGCTGTGTGGCAGGCCCATGGGCAAGCGGGCGTGACCGCTCGTCATCCAGGAGGCCTGAATCTCTTCCTCCAATCTGGATCTGGAGGCCACCGTCGCGGTCCAGGCGATGGTGATCGACCAGCTGCGCCAGGCCAACGCCAGACTTGTTGCGGCCAGTGCCGCACTGGCGGCCCGGGTCGCTGAGCTGGAGCGTCGCCTGGGCAAGGACTCCTCCAACTCGTCGCGGCCACCGTCACAGGACGGGCTTGGCAAGCCGCCCGCGCCGCCGCGGCGGCGGCGTGGTGGTGGGCGAGCGCCTGGCAAGCAGCCCGGCGCGCCGGGTGCGCACCTGGCCCAGGTGGGCGACCCGGATGAGGTCGTGGTGCATCGGCCCGAGCGGTGCGATGGCTGTGGCGGGGACCTGACCTTGGCGCCGGTCACCGGGGTGGAGGCCCGGCAGGTCTTTGACCTGCCCCAGGTGCGGCTGTGGGTGTGTGAGCATCGGGCCGAGCGGCGCCAGTGCGCCTGCGGGCAGCTCACCGCTGGGGTGTTTCCCGCCGCGGCCCGTGCGGCGGCGTGCTATGGCCCAGGGGTCCGCGGGCTGGCGGGCTACCTGATGGTGGCCCATCACCTGCCGGTGGAGCGGGCCGCCCGCGTGCTTGGCGACGCGTTGGGTGCCAGCGTGTCGGCGGGGACGCTGGCGGGACTGCCGGCGGAGGGCGCGGCCGGGCTGAGCGGGTTCGTTGAGCGGGTGCGTGAGCAGCTGGCGGGGGCCGAGGTCGCCCACTTCGATGAGACCGGCGCCAGGGTGGCGGGCCGGCTGCACTGGGTCCACTCGGCGTCCACACCGCTGCTGAGCCTGTTTACCGTGCATGCCAAGCGTGGCGTGGCGGCGATGGACGCCGCCGGGGTCCTGCCAGGATTCCACGGGGTGGCGGTGCATGACGGCTGGTCGCCGTACTGGCGCTACCCCAAGGCCACCCACGCGCTGTGCGCCGCGCACCTGCTCCGCGAGCTCGAGGCAGCCGCCGAGCTTGAGGGGCAGGGCTGGGCCGCCGAGCTGGCCGAGTGGTTCACGATCGCCTGCGCCACGGCCGCCAGCGCTCGCGACCGCGCCGCCGACCGGCTGGCGCCAGCGGTCTTGGCGGGCCTGGTCGACCGCTACGACCACATCCTCGCAAGCGGCCGCGCTGCCAACCCCCCGCCGCCACGCCCACCCGGCCGGCGGCGACGGCCCCGACGATCACCGGCCGCTTGCCTGCTGGACCGGCTGGACGCCCACCGTGGCGAGGTCTTGCGGTTCCTGGCCGACCTGCGGGTCCCACCGACCAACAATCTGGCCGAGCGCGACATCCGCATGGTCAAGCTGCAGCAGAAGATCTCCGGGTGCTGGCGGACCCTGGACGGCGCCCAGGCGTTCCTGACCGTGCGCTCCTACGTCTCGACCGCGCGCAAGCACGGCATCAACCCCCTGGCCGCCCTGCGCCGGCTGTTCGAGGCCGACCCATGGATGCCAGCGTCAGCACCGGGCCCGCCGCCAGCGCCGCCGGGCCCTGCGTAGACTCGGCCGATCATGTCCCGCCGCGCCCGCCGCCCGCAGCAGCCCTCACCTGCCCGCACCCCGGTCGACCTGGTCCAAGCCGTGGTCGAGGCGGTCGCGCGTGGGGAGCTGGACGACGAGCTGGCCGTGCTCGGCGCGGTCATCAACGAACGGGTGCGGCTGCTGGCCACCGCCCGGTCGATGACCACCCTGGCCAGCCTCAGGGTCGGCGACCGGGTGCGGATCAACCACAACGCCAAACCCAACTACCTGCACGGCCGGGCCGGGACGGTGAGCGGCTGGGCCGGGCAGAACGTCGTCGTCCAGCTCGACCAGCCGGTCGGCCGCTTCACCACCGGCGAGCTGCGCTGCCCACCGCTCGTCCTCGAGCCACTGGCACCTGAATAGTTACCTGGTGTCCTGTCAATCAGGACATACCCAGCTCAGGGCAGGGATTCACGTCTGGTCTGTCCGCTCCGCCCGAGTCAGAGTGAAACACCATGCTCTAATGCTCTGCCCTAATTCTGACTGCCGCGAGCACACACCTATTTCACCCCTGCCTATATGCATTCGGAGAATCGGCGCGAGTGCGACGAACTTAAGTTTGCCCAGTTCAGAGAGGGTCCGAAGGGGATAGCATTATACCAATGAGATGAAATGGTATATATCACCCTCTCTTGACGAACCTCCGAAACCGGAAATCCAATGAATGGCGCCCGAGACGTTCAGGCCATTGTTCCCTACTTCAGCACGAAGTTGGCAACGGCGAAGATGACGCCGGCCACGACACCAATTGCCGCCATGACGGCGAACACGATTGTTGCTACGTCCCACTTCGTCAGTATCCGTGAATCAAGCTGCTCGATTGACTTCTGAAGCTGCTCAACCTTCGTAGCAAGGATAGCGTCATTCACTGAGGCTACCTTGTCTATGGTGGACTGCTCAGGAAAGCGTAGTTCTATCCGCTCAATTCTTTCCTGAACTGCCCTGACCGCACCCTCTACCTCATGCCGCACCTCTTCCTTGGTGGGTGGCTTATCGGCACCTGTCACAGGTGGAGTACCAAGGCCAGTCACCCAGCGCTGAAGGTCAAGGTCTATCGCTGCTAAAGGGCTTGGTCTCTGTTGCTCACCGAGTTCTTTTGCGTACAGAGCCAATGCTTGGGAATAGAGCCTCCGGTGTTCCTGCTCGTACTTCTTGGCCCGCCTCCTCCGTCTTTCTGCCACGAAGCCACTCAGCAATGCGGAGGTAAGAGTGACGAGCAGTGCTAGAAGTGCTACGACAACTTCTGACGACACGTCAGGCACATGAACGAGCTAGCGGCGGATGCACGGGTCTGCCCATACAGAGCCGGCCTGCTCTCCCTCCCCTCACCAATGAGCGTCGGTGTAGTCGGTGTAGCTGGGCCGGAGCCTACCCGGTACAGAGATGAGCAGTGGACATGGGGAGGGCCTAGCGGTGAGGTGGCTGCCAAGTACGGGGGCTAGAGACTTGCGCGCCCGGCGGTGCGCCTCGCCGGGGCACGCTGACCGGGTGTGGGGCGCCTCTCGTGTGCTTGGCTGTCGCCGCGCAACGCCCCTACCCGTTCTGCCAGGAGACGGCGGGGGGACCCGTCCGCCTTCTCCGGCCTACTGAGACGGGAGCTGGGGCCTTCCAGTTCACCCATGCTGCCCGCTCTTCCCTGGGAATCGACGGAGCGGGTTGCGTCCGCCATCCCCAGCCTACCTACGGAGGCTCATCCCAGCCCTCGCACTCCGCATAGGAGTACTCGGACCAGGACCACCATTCCTCCGTGCTGTCGGCTCCGTCCAACCCATCACCTCCCTTCGTTCCTCTGGGGGGAAGGACCCAGAGGACAAGCTGAAGGCGACGGACGGAATGACAGCAGTGTGATTATCGACTAGGGGTCGGCCGGAATGCAAAGCGTATTCCCCGCCTGAACTGCGCAAAGGGGAAGGCCCCGAGCGGGACCCAGGGCCTTCCTCGCGCCGCCAAACCAAACCATGCCGTAGCGCGCCCAGCCAAGCCTAGCCTTGGCCAGCCGAGGTAAGTCTACGCGCTACCGCCCGCTTGCAGAAGTAGTCCGAGCGCTTGCAAGAGTCAATTGCTCGCGCGAGAGGGCACCCCTCATACTCGGCTGCCGCCGCTGGCCCCGCTACCTGACGGGCCGGGGCTGGCGGACGGCAAGCCCGTCAGGAGCCCGTCAGGAGAGGCAGGACAGCATGAAGCTCGACACCGAGTACGACCGTGGCCGCCAGGCCGCCCACGACGCTCACGACGCCAACGGCGAGGAAGGTCTCACCGCCGACCGTCGGGACGCCATCGACGAGGGCACGGCCAGCCCGGCATGGCTTGCCGGATTCGACCAGGGCGTCAAGGACATCGAGCAGGCCGCCGCAGAGGCCGCCGCAACCACGCTCAAGGGTCTCGCCGCCCTGCCGTGGGAAGAGGGGCAGGAGTACGACATTGCCGACCTGGTGACCAGGCTCAAGCCCGAGCAGCACCAGGGAGCCAATGCCGAAGTCTACGACGCCGTCTGCCGCATCCTGGCGAGCTACACGGGCGACGGCCCGGACGTCCATCTCATCTGATGCGCCGGCTCGTCTCTCGCCGCCGCGCCCACACCCGATAATACGGCGTCAGATGGTAATCGTTTGCGTTGCGGACTTCCTTTGGTCGTCACTATCCTCACGCCAGGAAGTCTCAAGGTCGAGCTGCGACCTCATATCCATACCAATAGACATCAGGAAGCGAACTTTCCTGCCTGCTAGGAGGTGATTGATTGGACCGCCCTGATGGACCTGTGGGTCCCTTCCGGGCACGAAACCGTCTGTATCCTCCGGGAGGAAGCGGTACTCCACGTCGTGTGCATCAGCTACGCCTCGGTTCTCAAGGACGAGGAAGTAGTGCGTCGTTTCGGTCAGCCTTCCACGGCTGTCCGTCTTTGACCGCCGTTCCCGCTCCACATCGGCAACGACCTGTGCGCCCTTGCCTGGCCGAGCCTGGTCCGGTACTGGTACGCCGAACGTATCCCGCACGAGGCGATTCAGGTGCCTGCTAACCAATCGCTCCAAGGCGGCCAGGGAGTCGTATCCGAAGACAATTCCGTCCTGTTCACACTCCCGCCTGAAGGAGCGCAGCGCTTGAAGCTGGTCGATATCGACGGTCTCAAGCACCGCAGGTAAATCTGAGAAGTAGAGCAGGACCGGCTTGCCGTCCTTCATGAACCTGCGGACTTCCTCAACAGTGCCAGAAGGCTCTACTCCTGTTGGCGTCCCGAGCCGCGTCCAGAATGTGCCAATCAGTATGTCACACTTCTGAAATTGACGGTTCAGAATGGCCTGTGGCCGCTCTCCCATCTCCGGCACCGCATCCGTCTCCCACAAGACCGGCAAGAGAACTGCTTCAGCGTCCCGAGCGTGCTCCGCGCTCCAATCAAGGATGACCTGACGAATCAGCTTGCGCTCATCGGCCGTGTCCGATGGAGACGCGATGAGCACTTGAAGGACACTTGCAGAGAAGGGCATTGTCCAGCCTCCACAGCACGCGGGAGAGTGCCCGCCAGCCGTGGGGGGCGGCTGACGAACTACAGCCGTGTGATTCTGCCAGCAAATCCCTTGTGCCGCAACGGGTACAGAACCACCCAGTCCAGCCGAGCCTACACGAATCCGCTCGACCGTTCACCCGCGCGCCGCTCGGTGTGCCAGCGCATCACCTCGCTTCTGGCCGCCGGTTGGTTGGGTGCGCTCGACGGTCGCGGGGCTACGTCACCGCTCGGCCGAGCGCCGCTCTCCCCACCACCACGGACGGGCGAGCAGTACGCCCGCGTCCGCCGGGTGATGACAGGCGTGAGAACACGTCAGGGCAATGGTTTCGGTCTCGTCCGTCCACCACCAGCGCGGGCAGGTCTCGCACTCGCCGGCCTGGCACCGTGGGCTGATGCTCTTCATCGCTGCTCCCTACGCGCCGTAACTCCAGACCGGGAGCCTACAGGCCACGAGAGGACAGGTCGATACCTTGAGAGGCCAGGACATACCGTAATCGGCCCTTGACCTGCGCTTTTGCGCCGCGAGCGAGTAGATTCCGTGCATGTCGAGCGACCCCGGCGAGCTGCTGACCACGGAGCAGGCCGCGAAGCTGTTGCAGCTTGCTCCGAGGACTCTTCGCCGATGGCGGTCAGAGTCGAAGGGACCCCCGTACGTTCGCCTTGGAGCGCGCCGAGTCCGCTACCGACGCGCCGCGTTGGAGGCATGGCTACGCCAGCACGAGACGGAGGCCGAGGAGTAGGCACCAGCCGGCCGCCAGGTTGTCCGCGCCCTCGACCCGCTCAGAATCGCTTAGAACGAGAATCGGACAAAGCAGAAGCGCCCGCCCGAAGGGCGAGCGCTCCCGCGAGCTGGGCCGGCTACGAGGCGAACGGGTCGGGAAGTAGGTCCGCCACGGCCGAGCTACGGTCAAGCGCTTCGCGTGGCCGCAGGTACGCCAACGTCTGCGAGGCATTCGCGTGGCCAAGGTGCGCTTGCATCTGCTCGATGGTCGCGCCCGCGTCGATGCCCTCGCCGCAGACCGTGTGTCGAATCGAGTGCCAGGAGAAGTGCTTGCCGCCCCACGCCTCGACCCGAGCGCGAAGAACGTTGTCCATGCCGGCCCGCGAGAGGAACGGCGCGTCGCTGGCGACCACGCCCGACGGGTGAATCTTGGTGAACAGCGCGCCGGAGGCCATGCCGTCGGGACCCACGGCCGCCGACCGGATACGCAGCCACGCGGCCAGCACGGGCACCAGCCACTCCGAGAAGCGCAGCGTCCGCGCCCGGTTGAGCTTGGCGTGCGCGATGTGGACGGTGCGCGCCCGCAGGTCCAAGTCCCGAACGTCAATCATCTGCAACTCCTCGCGCCGCGCGCCCGTCGAGTAGGCCAGCCCGAACAGCGCCCGGTCACGCACCCCGCGCGCCGACGTGTCCGCCTCGATGGTCGCCATGAACGAGCGCCACTCCTCGCGCTCGATGTGGCGACCGGCAGGGACCGCCTTGCCGCGCAGCATCGGCGCGGCATCCAGGCAGGCCTCGTAGGTCTTGTGCGGCATGTCGCAGGCCAGGTAGGCGCGACGGAGAACGCCCTTGAGCGTCGAGAGGTAGCTGTTTGCAGTCGTCCACAGGTAGCGCTGTATCAGCACCTCGCGGAGCGCCGCAACGTCCTGCGGGCGAACCGCCGTCCAGTCCAGCGAGAGCGCATCGGCACCGGGCGACAGGATGCCCGCCATGATGTCGAGCCGCGACCGCGCGCACGGCACCGACGCCTCCCCGAGTCGGGCGAGGTACATCCGCGCAGGGTTGATGACCGGCACCACATCCGCCCGGCCAGTCAGTTGCTCAACTCCGCGCACTGGATAGTCTGCGTCGCCCTGAGCGACCGCCCTGAGTGTTCTCACCTGCGGTAACCTCCTGGTCAGGCACCCTCATCGTGCCGCCGGCCATGTCCGGCACCGGGCACCTGACCAGGGAGAATCGCCTGTACCAACGCGACTACCTGATGCGCCAGATCGAGCTGGCCGCGCAGGCGCTCGCCCGCATCCTGGTGGCCGCCAAGGGCGGCAAGCGGGACCAGGCGCTGGCCCTGTTCGACGAGGCCTACAAGCCGCTCGTCGGGGTCAGCGGGCGGGTCGTCGCCACCCTCGACGAGGAGCAGCTGCTCACCTTGCTGACCTCGGGATCGGCGCCCGACCCGCGGCGCGTGACCGTCGCCGTCGAGCTGCTGGTCACCGAGGCCGACCTGCGCGCCGAGGCCGGCGAGGAGAAGCAGGCCGCCGCCAACTACCGGCGCGCCCTGGGGCTGACCGCCTACCTCGCCGGCCACCTGGGCCGCCTGCCAGAGGGCGACCTGGCGCGCAAGCTGGCCGACCGGGCAGGCACGCTGGGCCTCACCCCGTCCCAGCGCCTGCACCTCGCGCGCCTGCACGAGGCGCTCGGGCAGTACGGCGACGCCGAGGACGTGCTCTTCGAGGTGCTGGACGACGACCCGGACGACACCGCTATCGACCACGGCATCGCCTTCTACCAGCGCCTCCTTGCCAAGGAGGACGATGAGCTGAATGCCGGCAACCTGCCCCGCGACGAGGTGCGCGGCGCCCTTGCCGAGCTGCTGCGCCGGCAGGTCCAGCAGCTCGACTAGGACGGCGATCGCACCGGGGCCTGGCAGCCGCACCCGACGCCCCGTGCCGCAGCACCAACCGTGCTGGTGTCCTCAGGAGGCCGGCTGCAGGGCGGTGGGGTGGCGTGGCTGGTACAGGCCGAGCTCGCCGCCGCCTGGGAGCTTGATCGAGGTGACCAGGCCCCAGCCCTGGTCGCTGACCGGGCCGGCGAACTCCACGCCCTTGCGCTTCAGCTCCTCGACGGTGGCGCCGATGTCGTCGCACATCAGGTAGAGCTCGAGCTGCGTGTCCCCCTCAGTCGGGTGCGCGGCCAGCTCGGCCGGCGGCAGGGCGAAGATCGACCAGCCGCCGCCCGCGTCGACCGAGGAGAACCCGAGGACGTCGTCGAAGAACGCGCGCACCGCCGCCGCGTCCTTGCTGTACACGATCGTGTGAACACCGTTGATCATGACCGCACCTCCGTGCGTGGTCCGAGGATGCTGCGCTCCTCGGTGGAATCGGCTACGGGCTTGGTGATGGTTGCGTCGCTCGCCGTGACGAGCCTGTCTGGCGGACCGGTCAGCACGGCCCCCACGCTCGCCGCGACCACGAGGAGCACGCCCAGCAGTTGCACCGCCTCGGGCACCTGGTGCAGGACGAGCAGCCCGACCGCAGTGCCGATGGCCGGTTCGAGGCTCATCCACACCCCGAACACCGCCGGGGCGAGGACCCGCAACGCGGTCATCTCCGCCGCGTACGGCAGCGCCGGCCCCAGCACGGCCAGGCCGGCGCAGGCGAGCGCGCCGCCCAAGGTCAGGTGCGGCAGTGCCTGCGGTGCCCCGAGTGGCGCGGCGACGAGCGCGGCGACCGTCAGGGAGACCGCCAACCCGGTCAGTCCCGGACAACGGTCGCCGACGTGCGTGGTGAGCACGATGTACCCCGCCCAGGCGATGGCGGCTCCCGCGGCGAGGACCAGCCCGACCCGGTCGCCCGGCGACTGCGACCAGGGCCGGGTGAGGAACGTCACGCCGGCCAGCGCCATCGCCGCCCACACCAGGCCCAGCCGGCGGCTGCCGCGCGCCGCCGCCACGCCGAGCGGGCCGAGGAACTCGACCGCCACGGCGGTGCCGAGCGGCAGCCGGCTGACCGCACCGAAGAACGCCAGGGTCATCGCGGCGGTCGTCACCCCGAGCGCCGCGGCGGCGGCGAGGTCGCGCAGGGCCAGCCTGCCAATTCGCGGGCGCGCGACCGGGAGCATCATCACGGCGGCGCAGCACAGGCGCAGCCAGGTCGTCCCCGCCACCCCCAACGAGCCGAACAGCTTGGTCGAGAGGGCCGCGCCGAGCTGCACCGACGTCATCGAGGTCAGCACCAGCGCCAGGGACCGGCCGCGCCCACCGGCCGCCAGCCGGCGGCAGCGAGGCAACGGGAAAGCTTGAACGTTCGTCATGCCACCCATGGAGCCACAGCATATCGTCCACGTCCATCGCGGGATTCTGGACGCATCGTTCAGAGATCGTGGACAATGCTGCGGTGGACCTGCAGTGGATGCGCGTGCTCGTCGAGCTCGACGAGCGTGGCACCCTGGGCGCCGTCGCTGAGGCCAGCGGGTACAGCAAGTCGGCGGTGTCGCAGCAACTGGCGGCGCTGCAGCGGGCCATGGGGGTGCCGCTGGCCGAGCGGGTCGGACGCCGGCTGCGCCTGACTCCCGCCGGGACGGCGCTGCTGCCCTCGGCGCGCCAGATCCTCGCCAGCATCGAGGCCGCGCGCGGCACGCTGGACCGTGAGGCGGAGCCGGTCGGCGAGGTCCGCGTCGCCGGCTTCGCCAGCATGCTCACCGGTCCGGTGCTGCGGGCCGTCCGCGAGCTGTCGCAGCGCCACCCTCGACTGGCCGTCGGCCTGCAGGAGCGAGAGCCCCACGAGGTCGACGCGATGCTCGCCGACGACGACATCGACGTCGGCTTCGTCTACGACTACAGCCTGGTGCCCCGCTACCACCCCGACCAGGACGCGGTCAGGCTGCTCGCCGAGCGGCCGATGGCGCTGCTCGTGCCCTCGCCTCGCTGCGGTGGACCGGAGCAGCGGCTGGCATCGATCCTCGGCAGCGGGCAGGCCACCTGGATCACCAACTCTCGCGGCACCGACGACGACGAACTGCTCCACCGGGTCACCGCCGCCCACGGCGCCATCGCGCGCGTGGCCCACCGCATCGACAGCCTCGGACTGATCACCGAGCTGGTGGCGGCGGGACTCGGCGTGGGGCTGATGGTCTCGGACGGGCCGACCCACCCCGGCGTCCGCTACGTCGACCTCGGCGGTGCCGCGGGCTCACGGCGGATCTACGCACGCACCCGGCCTGGCCGCGGCGACTGGCGCAACAACGCCGCCGTCATCGCCGCGGTGGCCGCCGTCCTCCGTCAGGGCGACCGGCGCTGAGGCCCGGCCGCGAGGTCGTCGCGGACCGCGAAGTACGCCGGCTTCGGCTGCAGGCTCTCGTCGTAGAGGCAGGCGGCGCCCTGGCCGGTGAAGAAGCCGGGGACCCACGAGTGGGCTTCGGTGAAGCCCCAGACGGTGAACGAGACGCAGCGGCGCACGGCGAGGCAGCCCTGCACCAGGCGGCTGTAGTAGTCGGCCTGGGTCTGCAGCTTCTCGTCGGTGACCGGCAGCGGCATGCGCACGTCGGCCTCGGTGAGGGCCACCTCGACGCCGAGGTCGGCGAAGCGCTGCAGGTTCTCCCTGATGCTGTCGGGGAAGCCGTACTGGATGCCGAGGTGCGCCTGGACGCCGACGCCGTCGATCGGCACGCCCTCGGACCGCAGGCGCTTGACCAGGTTGTAGAGCCCGTCGCTCTTGGCGTTGATCCCCTCGACGTTGTAGTCGTTGATGAACAGCCTGGCCTTGGGGTCGGCGTGGCGCGCCCAGCGGAAGGCGTCGGCGATGGTGCTTTCAGCCCTCGTACGGGCCGGCCGCGTAGGGCCAGGCGTGCGGCCCCGGGTGGCTGGGGCCGCCCGGGCGCAGCAGGCCGGCGGCGCGGAAGCGCCAGGCGTGGTCGGTCGGGCCGACGCCCTTGCCGAGCGGGAAGCCGCCGGCCAGCGCGCCGCTGAGGTACTGCTTGGCCGCGCGCGCCGCCGTGGGCACGTCAAGGCCGCTGGCCAGGTTGGCGGCCAGGGCGGAGGCGAGCGTGCAGCCGGTGCCGTGGGTGTGCGGCGTCGCCAGGCGCGGCGCCTCGAGCCAGCGCGCCTCGCGGCCGTCCCAGAGCAGGTCGACGGCCTCGTCGCCGCGCAGGTGCCCGCCCTTGACCAGCACCCAGGCGGGGCCGAGGGCTCCCAGCGCGCGAGCGGCCTCCTCCATCCCCGCCCGGTCGGCCACCTCCACCCCGGTCAGCAGCCGCACCTCGCCGAGGTTGGGCGTGACCACCGTGGCCAGCGGCAGCAGCGTGCCCTTGAGCGCCTCGACCGCGTCGGGGCGCAGCAGCGGGTCGCCGTGCTTCGAGACCGCCACCGGGTCGACCACCAGGTTGGCGATGGCGAAGCGCTCGCAGGCGTCGGCCACCGCCTCCACGATCGGGGCGGAGGCGAGCATCCCGGTCTTGGCCGCGTCGACGCCGATGTCGGTCACCACCGACTCGATCTGCTCGAACACCGCGCGCGGTTCCAGCTCGTAGAAGCCCTGCACCCCGACCGAGTTCTGCACCGTCACGGCGGTCACGGCCGACATGCCGTGCACCCCGTGCGCCAGGAAGGTCTTCAGGTCGGCCTGGATGCCGGCTCCGCCGCCAGAGTCGGACCCGGCGATCGTGAGCACCCGGACTGGCACCACGCCGTCGCCTCCTCGCACCGCTGTTCCTTCGCGGCAAGGGTAGCGCCCGTCGCCTCGTGTAGGGTCCGGAGCGACCCCGGATGGAAGTAGGAGGTGGCCCGCCGCCGCGCCGGCTGGACTGAGGAACGACAAGGGAACCACGTAGGAGGTGGCCCGCCGCCGCCGCGCCGGCTTCCCTCGTCGCTCCTTCGTCGCTCCTCAGTCCAGCCGGCGCGGCGGCGGCGGGCCACCGACGTTTCAATGAGGGAGCGCGGGTGAAGCGGCGCGACCAGATCAGGATGTCGGCCGAGGAGCGGGGCGAGCTCCTGGCCGAGGGCCAGACGCTGACCTGCGCGACCATGGGACCGGGCGGGCGGCCGCACCTGGTGCCGCTGTGGTACGTGCCCGCGGGCGAGACGTTGCTGACCTGGACCTACGCGGCCAGTCAGAAGGCCAGGAACCTGCGGCGCGACCCCCGCGCCACCGTGCTGGTCGAGGCCGGCTCGCAGTACCAGGAGCTGCGCGGTGTCAGCATGGAGTGCGACGTGGAGCTGGTGGACGAGCCCCACCAGGTCGCCGCGATCGGGCTGGCCCTGACCGCCCGCTATGCCGGTGGCGAGCCGGGCGAGGAGGCGCGCGCACAGGTCCTCAGGCAGGCGGCCAAGCGCGTCGGCCTACGCCTCACCCCAACCCGCGTGGCGAGCTGGGACCACCGCAAGCTCGGCGGCACCTACTAGCGGGACGTTCCGGTACGGCAGTGTCTGGCGAATGCCGCTGGAAGTTGCCGCTGTTCGTCCGGTCGCCTTCCTCGACGGCCCCTACGCGGCTGTGCCAGCCTCGCTGCTGCGAGAGCTGTCGACCTTCGAGAGGTGGAGCCCTCCGACCGAACACCGACTCTGGCCGAACGTCACCTGAAGGGGACCCATTCGTGTCGCACCATTTCGACAGTGCCGCCGACCGCGCCGACGGGCGCCTCAACCCCTGCGACCTGTACGCGTTCTCCGCCACGGCCGGCAGCTCCGCGCTGATCGTGACCGTCAACCCCGACGCCGGACGCTCCTCCCCCACGACCTTTCGGCCCGACGCCCTGTACGAGTTCGTCGTCGCCAGCGACGGCGGGACCAGCGAGGACCTCGCCCTCCGCGTCACCTTCACCGAGCCCGACGCCCACGGGCGGCAACAGGTGCGGGTCCTGCGCGCCGACGGCCCCGACGCCCGCCACGGCACCGGAGGGACCCTGCTGGGCGAGGGCGCCACCGGCGCGGTGTTCCCCCTGGCCGGCGGCGGGCTGGCCTGGGCCGGGCTGGCCGCCGACCCCTTCAGCGGCGACGGCATCGCCATCGGCAGGTTTCTCCAGGGCCTGACCGAAGGGCGCTACGCCCCCGAGGCGTTCACCGACGCCCCCAGCAACACCTTCGCCGGCCGCGACGTGACCGCCATCGCGCTGCAGCTCACCGACGCCGCCCTCGGCGGCACCCGGATCGCCCTGTGGGCACGGATCAGCCTCCACGGCGACGGCCCGCAGCGGCAGGTCAGCCGCATTGGCCAGGCGATGCTGCGGCCGCTGTTCTACAACCCGCCGGAGACGGAAGCGGACTTGGATGCCCTCAACGCCGCGGCGCCGGCCACCGACCGGGACGCCCACGGCGCGCGGGTCCGCCGCATCGCCGCGACCGCCGCCCGCCTGGCCGGGCTACCCGATCCTGACGCTCACGCCGAGCGGGTGGCGGCGGCGTTCCTTCCTGACGTGCTCGCGTACCGGCCCGGCCAGCCCGCCGCCTTCCACCCCGGCGACGGCAACGGGCGGACGCTTGGCGACAACGCCTTCGACGTCGCCGTCGCCGTCCTCGCCGGCTCGACCCTCGGCAACGCCTCCGCCCCACGCCACGCGACCCCGGCGTTCCCCTACCTGTCCGCGCCTCAACCCGCCTACCTGCCACCCCTCCTCGACTACTTCCAGCCCCCACAAGCAGCAGACCGATGAGACCCACCGAGACCACCGAACACCAGCGTGGAGCTGTTGGCCCGCACCGCAGGGTCTCGGCATCGTGCGGGTTTGTCTGGCTGGTCAGATGTGAGCATCACCCCGTAAAGGACACTATGGAGGGACGCTATGGAAAGACCTGCGCGCGGCCTCGGATCCAAGTCTCCCGGCGGGCCGGCGGACACGCCGTCGGATACGTCGCGGTCGGGGCTGCGCCGTCTCGTCGAGCTGAGCCACCGGATCCACCACGGCATGGTCACCTATCCGGGACTGCCTGGACCCGAGATCAGCGACTACCTCCCTAGGGAGGCCTCCCCCGCCCGCTACGGGCCAGGCACGGAGTTCCACATCGGGCGCATCTCGATGGTGGCCAACACCGGCACCTACCTCGACAGCCCCTTCCACCGCTTCGCCGGCGCGACCGATGTGGCCGGCCTGCCCCTTCAGAGCGTCGCCGACCTGAACGGCGTCGTGGTGCGGATAGGTGCTGGGCGGCGCGCGATCGACCGCGACGCGTTGGCCTCCTACGACGTTCGAGGCCGAGCCGTGCTGGTCCACACCGGCTGGGACCGCTACTGGGGCACCGAGCGCTACGGCACCGGCAACCCCTTCCTCACCGCTGCCGCCGCCGAGTGGCTGGTCGAGCAGCAGGCCGGACTGGTCGGCATCGACTCGGTCAACATCGACGACACCAGCGGCCCGTCGCGCCCGGTGCACACGGCGCTGCTAGCGGCTGGCATCCCGATCGTGGAGCACCTGTGTGGGCTCGACCAGCTCCCGCAGAGCGGCTTTCGCTTCCATGCGGCCCCGCCCCAGGTTGTCGGCATCGGCACCTTTCCGGTCCGCGCCTACGCCGTCTTGGCCGATGGGTAGGTCCGCGACCGTAGCCGATCGTGCCGTAGGTGCCGGCATACTCCGTTGGGTCTTGGGGGAGTGCCGCTCCTGTGTACCTCTCGAGCGCTGCACATCACGGTAGGGTCGCGGCGGGCGGCTGGGCGGGCGGCAAGGCCTTGTCGTCTGGCATCCCGAGGGCTCGGAACAGCCTGTGTGCCTCGCGGCGGCTGCGGCGAGCGGCCGAGTGGTCGCCGGTGGCGGCCTGGACCTTGGCGAGGGTGGCCAGGGTCCTTGCCAGCCGGGGCATCAGCCCGAGCTCTCGTTGGATGACCGCGGCCGCATCCAGGCATGCTCGGGCCTGCCGCGGCCGCCCTTGTGCGTGGTGCAGCTCGCCGAGGCTGCGCAACACGGTCGCCTCGGTGCGTCGCGCGCCGAGCCGGCGGAAGATGTTCAGCGCCTGCTCCAACGCGGACACCGCTTTCCCGCTGGCGCCTTGGCGCAGCCGCAGGTCACCCAAGTCCTGGAGCACGTAGCCCTCGCCGAGCGTGTCGCCGGACTCACGGCAGAGCTTCAGGCTCTGGAGCAGCAAGGCGGTGGCTTGGCCGGGTTGGTGGAGGCTGTGGTGCACGAGCCCCAGCTCCTGAAGGGCCATTGCCTCCGTCCGCCGGTCCGCTGCCCGGCGACTGGTGGTCAGCGCCTGCTCGAGGTCGGTGGCAGCCTCGGTCAGCCTGCCCTGCTTGTGGTGGACCCTGCCGAGGGTGTGCAGGACCCATGCGCGGCCGTGGTCATCGCCGAGCTCGTCGTACAGCTCCCCTGCGTGCTGGAGCTCGCTGACCGCCTCGTCGAAGCGTCCGCTGAATTCATGCACGTGGACGACCTTGAGCAAGGCATAGGCCTCGCCCCGGCGGTCGCCGACCTCTCGATGTAGCAGGCGGGCCTGCTCGGCCAAGGCCATGGCCTCCTCGAGGCGGAGCTGATCGACGGCCACCCAGGCCAAGGCGGCGAGCATCCAGGCTTCACCGTGGCGGACCCCGGCCCGGCGGGCCCCAAGCAAAGCAAGGTCGCAGGCACGCCGGTAGTCATCGCGACAGCCGCGGAGCCAGAAGAACCCGGTGACTGCTCCCGCCAACCGCCATGCCAGCTCAGCCAGCCGCTCGGCCGTCCCCGCGGGCACGGCCGCCGCGGCAGCGGTGCTCGCCTGCCCGGTCGCGCTCAGCAGCCCCGCCTGCTCGGCTTCCATCCAGGCCAACGGGTCCCCGAGCAGCTCGTCAACCACGGCCTGCTCTGGCCGCCAGCCCGCGCTTGCGCTGCCATCCTCGACCAGGGAGCCGACCGGGAGCCGCCGGTCGGCCTGTTCGGCCAGGGCCAGCCAGCCGCTCAGCGCCCGCTCCAGCGCCGCCTGTCGCTGCTCGACCGGTTCCTCGTCGTGGACGCGCTCGCGGGCGTAGCCGTGCAACAGGTCGTGCAGCCGATAGCGCGGTCGCCCGGAGACATCCCAGGTGGCCACGTCCACCAACTGCGCGTCGACCAGGTCCTCGAGCTGCGCCTCGGCCTCGGAGAGCGGCCGATCGAGCAGGGCGGCGGCGACCCACGCGGCCACATCGGGCGCATCCAGGAGCCCCAGCCGACGAAACAGCCGCCGCTGCTCCTCGCCCAGCCCCCGGTAGCTGAGCGACAGGCTGGCCCGCACCTCCAGGTCACCGTGGGCCAGCTGGTCGAGCCGGCGCCGCTCGTCGGCGAGCAGGCCCGCCAGCCGGCCGAGCGGCCAGTGGGGGCGGGCCGCCAACCGCGCGCCCGCCACCCGCACCGCCAGCGGCAGCCGGCCACAGGCAGCCACGATCGCGGTCGCCGCCGCGGGTTCGGCCGCGACCCGCTCGGGTCCGGCGATCCGGGCCAGCAGCTCCACGGCCTGGCCGGCGTCCAGCACGTCCAGGTGCACCAGCCGAGCGCCTTCCAACCCGGCCAGGCGGGCCCGGCTGGTGATCAGCGCCGCACAGCCCGGGCTGCCGGGCAGGAGCGGGCGGATCTGGGCCTCGCCGCCGGCGTCGTCCAGGACCACCAGCACGCGCCTGCCGGCCAGGCGGCTGCGGTACAGGGCCGCGCGCTCCTCCACGCCGGAAGGGACCGCGCCGCCGTCGACGCCCAAGGCACGCAGGAACCAGCCGAGGATCCCCGCCGAGTCCAGCGGCGCCACGCCCGCGCCACGAAGGCTCGCGTAGAGCTGCCCATCGGGGAAGTCAGCGGCAAGCTGGTGGGCGACGTGGACCGCCAGCGCGCTCTTGCCCACACCTGCCTTGCCGGATACCGCCGAGACCGCGACCGCGGCCCCCTCGGCCTTACCAGCCACACCGTCTGGCCGGCGCGCGAGCCATCCGCGGAGATGGGCCACCGGCTCGGCGCGACCCACGAAGTCGGCAATGTCCGGCGGAAGCTGCTGCGGGGTGGCGGCCTCGCGCGGGTGCGGCACCGGCTGATCCGCGGGCTGTCCAGCCGAGGACAACGCGCGTGCGGCCGCCTCGAACTGCTCGCGCTCCCGCCCCTTCAGACCAAGCGCGTCGGCCAACAGCCGCACCGACTCACCCCGTGGGCGGCGGACCCTTCTCTCGATGTCCCGGATCGTGCGTGCGCTCAGCCCGGACCACTCGCCGAGCTGCTCCTGCGACAACAAACGGCCTTGCCGGTGGGCGCGCAGCAGCCCGCCAAAGCCCACCTGGCTCGCCGCGGCGCCGTCACCTGGTCGCTCGGCCATGCTCGTCCTCCGCTTCCGACCACTCCCGGCGATCCTGCCACAGCCTTGTGACCCGGACGCCTGCAGCACCTGGCCGGCATCACCACGGAAACGCCTACCGAGCCACAGGAATCGCCGGTCAACCGCCGGGAAGCTTCCTGGTGCCTTGGCGGCCCGCGCCGGGATTATTCTGGGACTATGAGCACCCCCGCAGCCAAGCGTGCAGGTCTCGACCACGGCACCGGCACCGAGGTCTGGTCGTCGGCGTGGTGGCGTGAGCTGGCGGTGTCGTGGCTGGACGAGCGGCTTGCAGCCGCCGGCGTGCAGCGCACCGGCCAGGTCGAGCAACCACACCTGCGGCCATGGGCCACAGCGCTCAAGGCGCCGACCAGCCGCGGTCCGGTCTGGCTCAAGGCGGCCGGGCCCACCACGGCGTTCGAGGTGGGGCTCTACCAGCTCCTCCAGCGCGTCGCCCCCGACCACGTGCTCACGCCCATCGCGGCCGACACGACGCGAGGCTGGATCGTGCTTCCCGACGGCGGCCCGTCCCTGGGAGACCGGCTGACCGGCACCGACCTCGTTGCCGCGCTGGTTGCGGCCCTGCCCCAGTACGGGCAACTGCAACGTGACCTCGCCGGCCACGCCGACAGCCTGCTGGCGCTCGGCGTCACCGACATGCGAGCCAGCATCATGCCGAGACGATTCGACGAGGCGCTCGAGGCCGTGGGTCGCTATGTCGAGCGGCGCGGCAACGTGGCCGACCAGACCACGTACCAGCAGGTGGCTGCCATGCGTGGCAGGTTCGCTTCGTGGTGCGCGCGGCTGGCCGACGCACCCGCGTCGCCAAGTCTGGACCACAACGACCTGCACCCGTGGAACATCCTGGTCGCCGGAGCGGCCGGGTCCGGCCAGGCGAGGTTCTACGACTGGGGCGACAGCGTGGTGGCGCACCCGTTCGTCAGCATGCTGGTGCCGCTGGGCTACATGCAACACCACCTCCAGGTCGGCCTCGATGCCCCGGAGATCCTGCGCCTCAGGGACGCCTACCTCGCGGTGTTCAGCGACCTCGCGCCACCTGCCGAGCTGGTGGAAGCGCTCGAGCTTGCCTGCCGCGTGGGGAAGGTCGCCCGCGCCCTGACCTGGAATCGAGCGGTGGGAGCGTTGGGCTACGACGAGGCCGGCGAGTACGAACGCGCGCCGCTGGAGGAACTGGGCTCCCTGCTGGATGACTCCTACCTGGGTCGCGTTTGAGAACGCGTCACCGCCATCCCGTGTCAGAGCACGGCAGCCTCGCTGCGTGGAGCCCGCCAAGGCATGCGGACGATGCCAGGAGGAACGCAGGGCATCGAGGTGCGACTAGTACTCGGACTTGGCCCTGAGCTGCTCCTGCAGCGACTTGAAGTCGTCCGACTGGGTGAGCGGCATCAGCGACAGCAGCTTGCCGACGTTGCCGCTCGCCTTCATCTTGCCGGTCATGAAGGCGACGTTCGGGTTGAGGTCGCCCTGCTGGATCCTCCTGCTGGTGTCGTAGCTCATCCGCAGGGTGAAGTCGGCGTCGGGGAGCTCGCCGAGCTTGCACTCCTGCAGCTTGCCGCCGACCAGCACCCAGTAGTAGCTGACGTCCCCGTCTGGGCCGCCGCTGACCACGTACTGGATGCGGGCGTTGGCGTTGGGCCGGTCGGCGAAGCCCTGCGAGATGCGCAACGCCTCGTCCAGGAACTCCTGGGACAGGTACTTCATCGGCGCCCTCCTTTGTTGAAACGTCGGTGGCCCGCCGCCGCGGCGGCGGCGGGCCACCTCCTATCAGCCGCGGCCGTGGCGCAGCCGCATCGACCGCTTGACCATGGGGATCAGGCTGCGGGGGCGCTGGAAGCTGGTGAGCACGAACGGCAGCGGGAAGCGCAGGCGGGTGGTGGCCTTGACGCGGGCGAACTCGCGCAGGCCCTCGGCGCCGTGGATGCGGCCGAAGCCGGACTCCCCCACCCCGCCGAACGGCAGGGCCGGCACCGCCGCCACCATCTGCACCGCGTTGATGCTGGTCATACCGGCATTGAGGGCGGACGCCAGCCGCTCGGCGTCGCGCTTGCCGTAGACCGCCGAGGCGAGGCCGTAGCCACTCGCGTTGGCCCGCGCGACCGCCTCGTCGCCGTCGGCGACGCGGATGATCGGCAACACCGGGCCGAAGGTCTCCTCGCGCATCACCAGCGCGTCCTCGGGCACGTCGACCAGCACCACCGGGTCGACGTACGGCGGGTGCACCGACTCCGCCCCGCCGACCAGCGCCCTGGCCCCGCGGGCGAGCGCGTCCTCCAGGTGGCGGCGGATCACCTCGACCTGCCTGGCCATGGTGACCGGGCCGATGGCCGCGTCCGGCTCCGGCCCGGCGTGCACGCCGGAGGCGAGCTCCACCGCCTTGGCCACGAAGCGGTCGTAGACCCCGGCAGTGGCGTAGACGCGCTCGATGCCGATGCAGGTCTGGCCGGCGTTGGCGCAGCCGCCCCAGACGGCGGCGGCCGCGGCGGCGTCCACGTCGGCGTCGTCGTCGACGATCATCACGTCCTTGCCGCCCAGCTCGAGCAGCACCGGGGTGAGGGTGTCGGCGCAGGCGGCCATCACCTTGCGGCCGGTCGGCGGCGAGCCGGTGAAGGCGAGCTTGTCGACGCCGGACTTGCACAGCGCGTTGCCGGTCGCGCCGAAGCCGGTGACCAGCTGCAGCACGGGCTGCTCCGGCACCACCTCGGCGAACGCGTCGACCAGCCAGCGCCCCACCGCCGGGGTCAGCTCGCTCGGCTTGAAGACCACCGCGTTGCCGGCGGCGAGCGCGTAGCCGATCGACCCCATCGGCGTGAACAGCGGGTAGTTCAATCCCCTTCTCCGGAGTTGCCGATCCTGGCCTGCCGTTCGAGATCGAGGTGAACGCAGCGTAACAGGCACATAGGTCGCATGCGTAGCATCTTTGCGAGGCATCGCCTCAAGTCATCGCGACGGAATGGGCGTCAGGCGCCACGTCTACTTCGGCGCGCCATAGTGGCCGTGGCCGCTCCGACGGACTGTCGCGATCTCCTTGTACAAAGCCTGCGGTCTGGGCGGCCTGCGCGACAGTCCCTAAGTAGGCAGTGTCGACATTGCTGCTTGATGGTGCATCTATCGCAACCTGCCTGAATTAGCATCGGCAGAGTCCCACGATGCGGCAGGAGGAGATGGATGACCCATAACGCCGTTCGGTGGAGTCCCTTAGTGGTCCGGTTTGTAAGTTCGTGCGGGGTCAGGGTCGCTGCTGGGACCAGGCGCTCGGGTCGGCGAGGTAAAGCCCGCAGGCGCAGTCCAGTGCCTCCTGCGGCGTGCCGCTGGGCCGTCCGCTTGGTAGCAGCGAGTCCTGGTAGCCGTCCTTGCTGGCCAGGTAGATGGCAAACCCCCACACGGTCGCGGAGCCGACATGCCGCAGCCGGCACAGTTGCAGCACCTCGCCGCTGTCGAGCGCACCGTCGACGTAGGCGAACCGGCCGCGGAAGCGGACCTGCACGTCGGCCAGCGCCGGCCAGCGCTCCTGTGCGCGGGCGGTCAGCCGCTGCTGCAAGGAGGTCTTGGTCGACTCGGGAATCGTGGCGCGCATGGCACCGATCATCTCCCAACCCGGTAGCCTCCCGCCCGGCCGGCGTGGGGCTGGCCAGGCGGCGGGAGGTCGAGGCCAGGATGGCACGCGGCGGCGGGCGCAGCCGGTTCCAGGTCAGCTTGCGGGCAAGCGAGCGCCGGGCGCTCACGCGGGCGGCACGGTCGCAGGCGGTGCCGCACCGGCAGGTGGTGCGCGCCAGGATCGTGCTGGGGGCCGCGGCGGGCCTGCCCACCGCGCTGATCGCCCGGCGGGTCGGGGTGGCGCCCAACACGGTGCGCAAGTGGCGCAGGCGGTTCTGCGCCGAGGGGTATGCGGGCCTGCGTGACCGGCCCCGCCCGGGCCGCCCGCGGGCGTTCGCGGCGGCGGCGGTCGCCGAGGTCAAGGCGATCGCGTGCGAGCTGCCGGCCACCCGCAGCGTGCCGCTTGGCCGCTGGAGCCTCGCCGAGCTGCGCGCCGAGGTCATCGCCAGCGGCCTGCTGGCGGCGGTGTCGACCGCGACGGTGCGGCGCTGGCTTTGCGAGGACGCCATCCGGCCGTGGCAGCACCGCTCCTGGGTCTTTCCCCGCGACCCCGACTTCGCCGCCAAGGCCGCGCGGGTGCTCGACCTGTACGCGGGACGCTTCGAGGGTGTCCGGCTGCGCGAGGGCGAGTACGTCATCTCGGCCGACGAGAAGACCTCCATCCAGGCGCGCTGCCGCTGCCACCCGACCCTGCCGCCCGGCAAGGCCCGGGTCGTGCGGGTCGAGCACGAGTACGAGCGCCAGGGAGCGCTGGCCTACTTAGCCGGGATCCACCGCGTCTGTTTCTTCGGCCGGGATTTCGGGGGTCTGGGGCTTGGCTTGGGCCGGGGTGGGCGCGGGGGAGGCCAGTAGCCGGCGTGATGACCTCGCCTTGGCGCTCGACTGGGCATCGATGGGGCGCGGCGGCGTCTGTGACGCAGGCTGCCGCCGGCCCGGGGGCGGGCTGGGTGCAACGACGATGGTGGCCGCGGACGTCAGGTTGGGAACGGCACGCAGCGCAGCCGGTCCAGCGCGAGGAGGAACTCGTGCGCCCAGGGCCAGCGGGTGGGTAGGTGCAGGTGCCAGCGTCGGGCGGAGCGGGTCAGCCGACCGGGCAGGTCCAGGTAGCGGACCCGTAGGGTCTTGGTGGTGATGAGGGTCTCGCCCAGGCCGATTCGGCTGGTCCAGCGGGCCAGGTTGTGCGCGATGACGTTCAAGGCCAGCCAGGCGGCGTTGGCGGCGAACTTGCCGGATGGCA
>WNGB01010056.1_pt2 | contig 22698 bp, 20 predicted proteins | sample 5400681 | NCBI WGS metagenome assembly WNGB01 (sample SAMN13153367, study PRJNA577476) | soil metagenome | isolation source: 115 cm soil or saprolite under grassland replicate 2 | place: USA:California | collected 2016-06-15
TGCCATGGCGGCGGCCCCGCCGGCGCCGAGCAGCAGCAGCGCGCCCATCCCGGCCACCACCCGGCTGCCGAGCATGTCGGCCAGCCAGCCGGTCACCGGTGAGGGCAGGTACATCGCCGCGATGTGGGCGCTGACCATCAGCCCGACCATGCGCATGCCGGCCCCGTGGTCGTGCAGCTGCACCGGGGTCACCGCCATCACCCCGACCATGGTGAGGTTGGTGAGGGTGAGCACAAGCAGTGCCAGGCGGACGTGGCCGTCGTCGAGCAGGGCCGCCAGCTCGCCCCTGCCACCCGCGGCGGGTTGCTCGGTGGAGGGCGCCGCGGCCCTGGCGACCTGCAGCGGGTCGGGCCGCAGGAACGCCAGCAGCACCAGCGCCGCGCCGACAAAGGCCGGCAGCGCCAGCACGAACAGCCCGGTCGGCTCCGGCAGCCCCAGGGTCCGTGCCAGGATGCCGGCCGGGGCCAGCAGGTTGGGACCGATGATGGCGCCCACGCTGGCGGCGGTCATCACCGTGCTGATCGATCGTCCGCGCTTGCTGGCGAGGTCGGCGGCGGCGTAGCGCGTCAGCATGACCGCGGTATTGCCGCCGCCGAGCAGGGCGCAGCCGGCTAGCAGCAACGGCCAGGCCCGCAGGGCCGCCGCGGCCACTACCAGGCCAGCGCCCCCGGCGCCGGCCAGGTAGGCGGCGGCCAGCCCGACGCGCCGTCCGGCACGGTCCATCAGGCGCGTGGTGGGCACCGCACCGACCCCCGAGCCCAGGACCAGCACCGCCAAGGGCAGGCCCGCCGCGGCGGAGGTTCCGGTGAGGTGCTCGGCGAGCAGCGCCCCGGCGGTCCCCCCGGCGGCCAGGCCGCAGGCGCCGAGGAGCTGCGCGACGACCAGGACCCGCATCGTTCGTCGCTGGAGCACCGGAAGCGGCGGGCAACCGGGCACGGGAGTGGCGCCTCCTTGCGAGATCCAGCCGGACGCATCCAGCCTTGCCGGGCCGCTGGGCGCTGTCCAACACCTGTTCGCCAGCGATTCACGCGGCTAGAGTGTCAATCGGGGTCCGGGTGGGAGGTGCGGCCAGTGACCGACGAGCTCGACCCGCGCCTGCTGCGCCACTTCGTGACGGTCGCCGAGGAGCTGCACTTCACCCGCGCCGCGGCACGGCTGTACGTGGCCCAGCAGGCGCTCAGCCGCGACATCCGCCGACTCGAGCGCCAGCTCGGCGTCCGCCTGTTCACCCGCACCACGCGCCGGGTCGCGCTCACCCCCCAGGGTGAGCGCCTGCTGGTGCGTGCCCGCGAGCTGATCGCCCTGCACGACCAGACCCTCCAGGAGCTGCACGGCCTCGACCATGGTCGCCCGCTGCTGGTCGACCTGCTCGCCGAAGGCCACACCCCCGTGCGGGTCCTGCGGGCCGCACGCCAGCGAGCCCCCCGGGCCGAGCTGGTCGCCCGCTTCCACGGCGGCTTCCGCGCGGCGTTGGAGCTGCTGCTCGCAGGCCGGCTCGACGTCGCCTTCGGCCGCAGCGAAGGGCTTGACCAGCCGTTCCCCGCCAAGCAGCTCGCTCGCCGGCTGGTCCGCCTGGAGCCGCTGGCGCTGCTGCTACCCCAAGAGCATCCGCTGGCCGCCATGGACGCGGTGCCGCTGGGCGCGCTGCGCGGCACCCAGGTCGACGCCAGCGCCGGCAACGAACAAGCGCCGGAGTGGGTCGACCTTGGGGTGCGCCTGCTGGCGGCGTTCGGCGCCGAGCCGTCCCCGCCCCACCTGCACGCCGCCGGGCTCGAGGAGACCATGCGGCACCTGCGCGCCGAGGGATTGCCAATCCTGACCCTGCTGGAACGCTCGCTGGCGCCCGGGGTGGTGGTCCGGCCGCTCACCGACCCGGTGGCGCTGTACCCGTGGACCATGGTCTTCCACCGCGAGCTGCGCCACCCCGGCCTGGACGCCCTGCACGCCAGCATCGACGAGCTCGCCCTGCGCGAACACTGGCAGGAGCTGCCGCCAGGCGCCTGGCTCCCCGCGCCCGACGCGGCCATCTTCGGGCTCGGCGCCAAACCCGCTCGCGAGCCTCCACCCCCGCTGCACCTCCCCCACCGGCCCTGACTGACGCTCCAACCGTGTGAATCGGCGCCGCTCTGGTGTTGGACCGCACCGACCGGCCGTGTGAGGCTGGCAACGCTGTGGTGGTGTCGAGCCTTTCAGGAGCCCAGCAATGATGCCTGCTCCGCCGTCCCGGCCCTCCTCGGTACCCCGGTGGCGTACCCGTTCTGGACCGATCGAGCGGCGACGACCCGCGCGGCGCCACCCATGTGCTGCGCGCTGCGGGACCACGAGCCGCGTCGGTGAAGGAGCCCTCGATGCGCGAGTACTACACCTACTTCGGCCTGTCTCCTCCCTACCAGACGTCGTACAGCCCTGCCAGGTCGGCCCTGCCGGATGCACCCGTGTTGCCGGCCGAGCGATCCCGCAGGCCTGCTGATTGGCTCCGCCGTGGCACCGCGCGGGCCCTGCTCGGCTTGGCCGAGCGGCTGGACCCGCAGGCCGGCTGCCGCGGGCCGGCGGCCCGGCAGGCCCCGGCGTGCTGAGCGGCCTCGGCTGCGGCCGTTCGGTCGTCCCCACCGCCAATGCCGCAGGAGGGACCGATGATCGCACCGCACGTGAAGCGTCTTGCGGTGGCGCGGGATGCCGACGAGCGCACGATGCTCGACGGCTGGCTGGACTACCATCGCGCGACGCTGCTGCTGAAATGCTCTGGGCTGAGTGACCAGCAGCTCAAGTCCCGCTCGGTGGCGCCATCGACACTGTCGCTGCTGGGGCTGGTCCGGCACCTCGCCGACGTGGAGCGCAGCTGGTTTCGCCGACGCGTCGCCGGCGAGCAGGGCTTGGATGCCGGGCCGATCTACTACGGTCCCGACCGTCCCGACGGCGACTTCGATGATGTCGACGACGCCGACGCGGCTGTGATGTTTGCCGCCTATGCCAGGGAGGTCGAGCGCTGCCGTGTCGCCGTGGCCGGGCTGCCGCTTGAGCACACCTTCGACGACGCCGGCACGACGGTGTCGCTGCGCTGGGTCTACCTCCACATGATCGAGGAATACGCGCGCCACAATGGCCATGCCGACCTGCTCCGCGAACGGCTCGACGGCGCAACCGGCGACTAGGCGCTACAGCCTGCGCCTCCGCTCGGCTGTCCGTTCCAGCCGAGCTCCCAGCTGGGGATAGCGGACCACCAGGCCGTCGGCGTCGACCTCCAGGTCGGCGGTGAAGGATCCGGCGGCAAAGCGGACCACCGCCCCGTCCGCAGTGTGGCGAAGATGCTCATAGCGCTGCTCGGAGCGGTGCACCGCAAGATCCGGGAGCGACACCCAGGCCATCACCAAGTCGGCCGCTCCCGGACGCTGGTGCAGCTGGTGGCGCAGGATCGGCATCGTGTTGGTCAGCAGCGAGAAGGCGAGGTCGCAATCGACCGCGCCGGTCAGGCCGGCAAGCACCACGCCGTCCACCGACCAGGTGCCGTCGGGGGAGCGCAGCAGCTCCAGGCGCCGCGCATCGACCTCCCAGGCCGGCTCGACGGTGACCGCAAGCCGGCGGGTCACCTGCTGCTTGCCGGTCTCCAGCGTGTAGGTGACCCAGTAGGGCTCGGGCGCCAGCCCGACCGCGCGGCCCCGCGCCGCCAAGCCGTCGTCGTCCAGGGTGATCCAGGCGGTCTCAAGCCCCCGGGTCTCGTGGACCTCCCAGGTGCACGCGACGGGACCGTTCTCCATGCTCATGCCGCCTCCATCCTGCCGCCTTGTGGCGAGGGCTGTGCCGTCAGATCAGGTGTCAGGGCCGGAGAGGTACGGGTCGCAGGCGCAGTCCAAGGCGTCCTGGGGCGCCGGCAAAGCCGGCAGTGGGCAGCACGGAATCCTCGTAGCCGTCCTTGCTGGCCAGGTAGATCGCAAACCCCCAGCGCGTGGCCGACCAGCCGTAGCGCAGGCGCCACAACCGCAGGACCCGTTGGGTTCAGAAACTCGAACGTCATGCCGCGACCTGGTAGTGCTCGTGAACCAAGCCGCCGAGGCGATCCCGGCGCCCAACCCTAACGGAGCTCCGAGCCCCGCCGGGCGCCACCCCGATGTCGATGCCCCTCGGCGGCCGAAGCGCAAGGCTTCGGTGCGGCCGTTCGTCGTTGTAGTGCTGCACGTACTCGTCGAGGACCCGCGCGAGCTGGCGTCGACTCCAGATCAGCATCCAGTCCAGGCACTCCCGCCGGACGGTTCGCACCCACCGCTCCGCGAATGCATTCGCGTTCGGCGACTGGATCGGCGTCTTGATGGTCTGCATGCCATCGGCGGCGAAGACAGCATCGAAGGCACGGGTGAACTTGCTGTCGCGGTCACGAACGAGGAACCGAGGTGCGCTGGTTCCCGCTGTCCGCTCTCCTTCCCGGCTCATCGAGAACTCTCGTGCTCGCTGAACCACCCAAGGCCCGTTCGGATGGTCGGTGACGCCCACGAGTCGAACCCGCCGGGTATGCAGTTCGATGAAGAACAGGACGTAGAGGGTCTTGAGGCGCACCGTCTCGACGGTGAAGAAGTCGACCGCCAGGATGGCGGAGGCTTGGGCGCGAAGGAACGCTCGCCAGGTGACTGATGCCCGTCGGGGCGCCGGCCGGAGCCCGTTGCGCAGCAGCACCGTTCGGATGGTGGTCGCTGACACCGATATCCTCAGCTTCTTCAGCTCGCCTTGGATGCGCTGGTAGCCCCAACGCGGGTTCTCTCGGGCCAGCCGCAGGATCAGCGCGACCACGTCGCTGGCGACTCGCGGTCGCCCGCCTCGAGGATGGGCCTGCGTCCATTTGCGGGTCACCAGCCGACGGTGCCACAGCAGGATCGTGTCCGGGGTGACAAGGAAGCTCGACCAGCGCCAGCGAGGGAGCGCAGCGCTCAGTGCCGCGAGGAGTGCACGATCGGCGGGTCGGAGCTCGGGCCGCTTTACTTGGCGGCGCAGCACGTCGAGTTGGTGGCGGAGCACGGCGATCTCGACATCCTTGGCGTGCTCGCTTCGCGCGCTTCCGAGCAGCATGCCGAGGAGCCGGCGGGTCATGAGGTAGAAGAAGGACAGGGCCATCGGCGGATTATCCCGTGACGCCGTTCTTGCTGCTCAGCACATCCGGCCGGGTTTCTGAACCCTACGGGCCCGCGTGCTCCGCCCGGATCAGGGTGCGGAGATGAAATGCGGATGGTCTCGAAGATCCGCTTCCGCGGTATCACGCCCGAGGTACGCCGTGAATTCTTCGATGGTGCAGATTCGTAACTATTCAGGTCCGGGCGCCGGGGTTCGCGGCTCCGGACGAGCGTAGAGACACGGATTGGTTCGGCGGAAGCAACCGATCTCCTCCCGGTGCGCCCGGATGGTGTTCCCGTCAAGGCCAACCGGCTTGCGTGTCTGGACCCGCCCAGATGTCGTCGAAGGTGGCCGGGTCCAGGGGCAACAACCAGCAGCCCGCGACCCGCCCGTCGCGGACCTGGTACAGGCCTACGGTCGACCAGCGCCGCTGGACGCCACCGACCACAGCGGTCCCGTCGGTGAGCGCCGCGACGCGGTCACCGTCGCCGACCAGCACATCGCCCGGGTGCATCCGGAAGGTGCGGTCGACCAGGTCCCGGCGCCGGCGGAAGTAGGCAAGCACCGCGTCGATCCCTGGTAGTCACCGGCGATCGCGTTGCGGCCCGGGACATGCCAGCAGACATCGTCGGTGAGCAGCGCCCGGACCGGCGCCTGGTCACCGCCGGCGTAGAAGGCTTCTGGGCCTCGTGCAGCCGGCGCAGCAGTTCGACGGCTTCGGCTCGATTCATGACATGGCCTCTTCAGGTGCCAATGGCTCAAGGACGAGCGGTGGGCAGCGCAGCTCGCCGGTGACAAAGCGGCCGACCGGGCGGTCGAGCTGGACGACGACGTTCTGCCCGGCCCACCCGCTCACCGTCCCGGCCCGGCCGTGCAGGTAGTTGGGCTTGGCGCTGTGGTTGATCCTCACCCGGTCGCCCACGCGCAAGCTGGCCAGGGTCCTCATCGACCGGGCGGTGGCCAGCAGCCGCACCCGCTGGTTGATGACCGCTCCCAGCACCGCCAGCTCGCCATCCAACTCCCCGCGCGCGATCGCCTCGACCACGACCTGGACGAGGTCGACCGGGACGGCCGGAGAGGCCGCCGGCTTTGGCTGCGGGCGGCGGGCGCGGCGGGCCATGACCGGACGAGTCTACCCACGGTCACGGCGGCGCCGGCAGCGGGCCCGGCGCTGGCAGCCAGGGGTGCCCCTGGAACAGCTGCCGCAGCACGGCCAGCGGGTTCATGCCGTGCTTGCGGGCGGTGGACAGGTAGCTGCGCAGGGCCAGGAACGCCTCGGCGCCGGCCGGGGTGCGCCAGCACCCGGAAATCTTCTGCTGCAACTTCACCATCCGCAGGTCGCGCTCGGCCTGGTTGTTGTCGAACGGCACGCGGGTGTCGTCCAGCGACCGCAGCACCTGGTCGCGGTGGGCATCCAGCCGCGCCAGCAGCCGGCCCGCGGGTGAGCGGCGCGGGCGTCCTCGGCGTCGGCCACTGGCCGGTGGGGGCGGGTTGGCCGCCTGCCCATCGGCGAGCAGCCGCTCATACCGGGCGCACAGCCGGGCCCGGGCGGCGTCGTCGACCCGCCGCAAGCCGGCGGCGCGGGCCCGGTCAGCCGCCAGCTTGGCGTCGACCAGCAGCTCGGCCATGCCGGCCGCCCAGCCCTGCCCGGGTTCGTCGGTGACCTCCTCCAGCTCGCGAAGCAGGTGCGCGCCGCACAGCGCGTGGCTGACATCCTCATAGCGCCAGTACGGCGCCCAGCCGTCGTGCACCGCCACCCCGCCAAAGCCAGGCAACACCCCGGCGGCGTCCATCGCCACCTTGCCCCGCTTGGCGTGCACCGTGAGCAGCGTGAGCAGGCTGGTGGAGGCCGAGTGGACCCAGTGCAGCCGCCCGGCCACCCTGGCGCCGGTCTCGTCGAAGCACGCCACCGGGGCGGCGGCGAGCCGGTCGCGGACGGTGGCCAGGAAGCCATCCAGCCCGACTGCACCCTCGGCCAGGACGGCGGCCAGCGTCCCGGTCGCCACGCTCGCGCCCAGCACGTCGGCCATCAGCTGCGCGGCCCGGTCCACCGGCAGGTGCTGGTGCACGCACAAATAGCACACCAGCGCGCGCACCCCGGGCCCGTAGCAGGCCGCCGCGCGGACGTGCTCGGGGAAGCGGCCAGCGGTGGTCGTCCCGCAGGCGCAGCGGCGGCGCTCAGCCCGGTGCTCGGCCACGCACAGGCGCAGTGCCGGCAGGTCGAACACCTGGCGGGCCTCGACCCCGACCACCACCGCGCCGGCCAGGTCCGCGCCGCACCCGCTGCAGCGCTCAGGGGCGTGCTCCACGACCTCGTCGGGCCGCTCGACCTGGGCCAGATGCGCGCCAGGGGCGCCGGGCTGCTTACCAGGCCGGCGGCCCTCGGTCTGCTCGGCGTCGCGCCGCTCCGCCCGCGCGGGCTTACGCAACCCGTCCGAGGACGGCGGCTTGGAGGAGTTGGAGGAGTCCCTGCCGAGCCGGCGCTCCAGCTCCACCACCCGCGTTTGCAGCGTGGCGATCAGGCGGGCCTGCTCGGCGTTGACCGCGCGCAACTCGGCGATCACCGCGGTCTGGACCGCGACGGTCACTTCCAGATCGGGATCGGCGGAAGGGATCGCGGCCTCCAGGACAACAAGCGGTCAAGCCCGCTTGCCCATGGGCCGTACAGCACAGCTACACCGGCAGCCATCCCATGGTCAAACCGAACGCGGCACGGCGAGAGAGAGGCCCTGAACAGTTACGCCCTGACCACGTTCGGCGCGCTGATGGTCGCGACCAACGTGTTCAACAACGCCCTGCGGGTCGACCTTGACGAGTACCTGGAGCCGTACCGGCGCCCGGCAGGGGGTCCGGGGGGCTCAAGGAGCGAAGCGGTAGCCCCCCGGTCAACAGGGGGTCCGGGGGGCTCGAGGAGCGAAATGGGGCCTGCACCACAAGAGCGAGCCGCCCGTGCGTCCACGGTCGCCCTGCCTGCGGGGCAGCCGGCGGTAGCCCCCCGGAGGACGGGGCCCCGATCCACCAGCGGGCGATGAAGCGGTTCGCCGGGAAGGTCGCCTTCGTCACCGGAGCGGCGCACGGCCAGGGCCGCGCGGCCGCGCTCGCGTTCGCCCGCGAGGGTGCCGCCGTGGCCGGCCTCGACGTGGCGCGGCCGCTCGACTACCCGGGCTACGCCATGGGTACGGCCGGCGAGCTCGAGAGCCTGCGGGCGGAGTGTGAGGCGCTGGGCTCGGAGTGCCTGGTGTTCGAGGGGGACGTGCGCGACGGCGCCGCCGTCGCCGCCGCCGTCGACCGGACGGTGGCACGGCTCGGCGCCGTCGACGTGCTGTTCAACAACGCCGGCATCTGCGCCTACGGCCTGGCGCACGAGCTCACCGAGGACGCCTGGGACGCGATGATCGACACCAACCTCAAAGGTGTCTGGATCGTCGCGAGCGAGGTCATCCCGCACATGATCCGGCAGCGCTCGGGGGTGATCGTCAACAACTGCTCGGTGGCCGGCCTGCGCGGCATGGCGCGGCTGAGCCACTACGCCGCCTCGAAGTGGGGGGTCATGGGCCTCACCAAGTCGTGGGCGATCGAGCTTGCCCCCCACGGCGTGCGCGTCGTCGCCGTCTGCCCGACCGGGGTGAACACGCCGATGAACGACGGCCTGGCGGCGCTCGAAGGCGCCTCGCCGCGGGAGATCGCCGAGCGCTCGGCCGGCAACCTCCTGCCGGTCCCCTGGATCGAGCCGCAGGACGTCGCCGACGCGGTCCTGTTCCTCGCCTCGGACGGCGCCAGGCAGGTGACCGGCAGCGCCCTGGTGGTCGACGCCGGGCTGCTGACGCGCTGAGCGGCGGCCGGGAAGGATCTCGACGGCCCGCTGGAATACTCCTGCGCGGCGCCCCGTTCGCCGGGGTGGAAGCTCGAGCCTGTGGGGTCGCCATGACCGATTTCGGCCGTGATCTACGGTTCGGCTACTTCCTGATCCCCAACGCCGCCGAGCCGCTGCTCGACACCGCGCGCGAGGTCGATCGGCTCGGCCTCGACTACGTCGCCGTCCAGGACCACCCCTACCAGCGGCGCTTCGTCGACACCATGACGCTGCTGAGCATGGTCGCCGCGACGACCTCACGGGTCGGGATCCTCCCCGACGTGGCCAACCTGCAGCTACGGCCGCCCGCGATGCTCGCCAAGGCCGCCGCCACCCTCGACCTGCTCAGCGGCGGCAGGTTCGAGCTGGGCCTCGGCGCCGGCGGGTTCCCGGAGGCGGCCGAGGCGTTCGGCGGCCCGCGGCGTGGCCGCGGCGAGGCGTACGCGGCGCTCGCCGAGGCCATCGAGGTGATCCGCAAGGTCTGGAGCGGCGAGCGCAACCTCCGCTTCGAGGGGACCCACTACCGGTTGGCGGGGGCGCACTCCGGACCGGTGCCGGCCCACCCGATCGGCATCTGGTTGGGCGCCTATGGCCCCAAGGCGCTGAAGCTGACCGGCCGGGCGGCCGACTCGACATGACGGCCCGGTTGGACGAGGGCGCTGCCGAGGCGGGCCGCGACCCCGGCGCGATCCGGCGGGTGCTCAACGTCGGCGGCGCCCTCACCGACGGGCCCTCCGACGGCATGTTCCGCGGGCCGGTGGCGCAGTGGGTCGACGAGCTGACCGCGCTGGCGCTCGGGCCCGGTTTCGACACCTTCGCCCTCTGGGCCGAGGGGCCGGGCCAGCTCGAACGGTTCGCCGAGGAGGTCGCCCCCGCCGCCCGGGCGCAGGTGGCCAAGGAACGCGTCTGAGCGGCTCACGTCCTGTCGCGCACCACCAGCTCGTCGTAGCCGGTCCGAGGGTCGTGCTCGCGTTCGAACCGGAGGCGGTCGTCCGACGCGACCACGACCTCGGCGGTGGTGCGGACGGTGCACCCCTCGGCCAGGTGGCCGCCGAAGGTCCCACCGCGGGCGTCGGCGACCGAGAGGTGCAGGTGGCTGCCGCCGGTGGAGAGCGTCCCGACCAGGGAGACGATCTCGAACGGCTCCTCCCTGGTGGCGTGCTCGGCGCCGCCGGCCAGCCGCAGCACGACCCGGGAGAGGCTGCCGACGCAGGTCAGCACCCAGCCCGCCTGGATGCCCTCGCGCTCGGTGAGCGCGCGCAGCTCGCCCTTGAGGTCCTGGTCCGGCAGCAGCCGGACGGCGAAGGTCCGCATCAGCCCCGCGTGGCGGCGGGTCGTGCGAACTGGCTGCGCTCCCGCTCGACGACGGTGCGGGCGTCGCAGCCCTCGAGGTGGTCGTTGACGATCCCCATCGCCTGCATGAAGGCGTACACGGTGGTGGGGCCGACGAACGACCAGCCGCGGCGGCGCAGGTCCTTGCTCATCGCCTTGGACTCGGGGGTGGTGCTCATGCGCATCAGGCTGGCGCGGTCGAGCACGGCGGGGCGGGAGGCGGGGTCGGCCTCGAAGCGCCACGCGTAGGCGCCGAGGCTGCCGAACTCGTCGACCAGGTCGCCGCAGCGGCGCGCGTTGTTGATCGTCGCCTCGATCTTGGCGAGGTTGCGGACGATGCCCGCGTCGGTCATCAGCCGCTCGACGTCGCCGGGTCCGAAGCCGGCGACCACCTCGAAGTCGAAGCCGGCGAACGCCGCGCGGAAGCCCTCCCGCTTGCGCAGTATGGTCAGCCAGCTCAGCCCCGCCTGGAAGCCCTCCAGGCAGAGCTTCTCGAACAGGCGCCGGTCGTCCGTGACCGGGTGGCCCCACTCGCGGTCGTGGTAGTCGAGGTACAGCGGGTCGCTCCCGGCCCACCAGCAGCGCGCGGTGCCGTCGTCCGCGACGGTGATATTGGTCAGCACCTCGTGGTCGTCCATGCGGGCAAAGCTAGCCCATCCCCGCGACACCGGCTCAGCCGCCGAGCGGGATCACCCCGAGGTCCTCGTAGCGGACCGCGCGCGGCGAGGAGCGGTCGGCGACCAGCGCCAGCGACCGGGCCGTCCAGCGCGCCGAGACGGGCACGCCGTCGAGCCCCTTGGGCACGCGGCCGCGGGCGAGCGGCACCTCGGCGAGGAACGGCTGCGGGTGGGTGACCGGCACCAGCTCCTCGGTCGCCTCGAACACCACCGCCGCCAGGTCGTCGAGCCCGGCGACCGGCGCGGCCAGCCACTGCCCGGAGTATCGGCGGACGGCGGCGGGGCCGAGCACGCAGCGGGCCGCCGGCGCCCCCTCCAGCTCGGCCCCGAGCATGTCGAGCAGCGGCGCCACCACCCGGTGGTCGACGTGGCCGAGCGGGCGCAGCTTGACCATCCACTGCTCCGGCACCGACCAGCGCAGGCCGGGCAGCTCCGGACGCTCCAGCCCGGAGAGCACCGCGACCACCTCCGGCGGCGGCCACACGGCCACGAACAGGCGCGTCATCGCCCACCGCGGTCGGACGGCCGTGCCTCGGTTGCCATGAGGCCGATGCTACCCGGCGCCTGGGACCGGCCGCGTCCGCGGCCGGTCCTCCGTCCCAGGTCAGAAGAGCTTGAAGTCGGACGCCGTGGCGAAGGCGCCGGTGGCCCCGTTGCCCGCCGCGTCCGTGATGGCGGTCGCCGGTGCGAAGTTGAGGCCGTATCGGACGGGCCGCCGCCGAGCTGTCATCCTCTACAGGTGCGATGAGGACACTGCTGGCCGCGCCGTTCGACCGGCGCACCTGGACACGGGCGCTGTACCTGCTGGTCGCCGGGCCGGTCGCGCTGGCGGCCTTCCTGGCCATGGCGGTGACCGTGGTGCCGTGGCTGCTGTTCGCCGCGATCGTGTTCGGCGTCCCGGCGCTGCCGCGCGGTGCGACCGGGTCGGGGACCGGGCCGGCGCCGCGGCGGGCGACCGGGTCGCGGGAGCGGCCCGGCAGGTGGGCGCCGGTGTGGCCGCGGGCCTGGGCGGGCCTGCCGGGCGTGTGGTTCGCGCCGGCCCTCGCGGTTGCGCGGGCCGCCGCCGGGCTGGAGCGGTCGCTCGCCGGCGCGGTGCTCGGCGTCGCGGTCCCGAGCCCGTACCCCGCCGACGGCGAGCACGTGACCTCCCTCTCGCGGTTCCTCGCCAGGGCGGCCGACCCGGCCGCCAGGCGCGACGCCGCCTACGTGCTGCTGGCGGTCCCGCTCGGGGTGCTCGCCACGCTGCTCGCGTTGGCGCTGTCGCTGGTCCCCGCCCTGCTGGTGGTGCTCCCGCCGTTCCTCTACCCGGGCGACCGTATCGCCCTCGGGAGCCTTGGCGCCGTCGCGGTCGACACCTGGTGGCGCGTGCTGCTGTGCAGCCTCACCGGCCTGGCGGCCGCCGTCCTCGCGCCGGCGCTGCTGCGCTGGCTCGGGCTGCTCCGCGCCCGCCTCGCCGGCACCCTGCTCGGTCCCGCCAGGAGCGCCGAGCTGGCCGCCAGGCTCGCCGCGCAGGCCGCGGAGGACCGTGCCAGGCGGGCCGCGGCGGCGCGGGTGGCGGTCGCCGACCACCGGCGCATCGAGCGCGACCTCCACGACGGCGCCCAGGCCCGGTTGACCGCCGTGATCATGGGGCTCGGCCGTGCCAGGCGCAGGCTCGCCAGCGACCCCGAGGCCGCCAGGTCGCTGGTGGACGAGGCCTACGTGGAAGCCCAGCGCGCCCTGGACGATCTGCGCGACCTGGCCCGCGGGGTGCAGCCGCCGATCCTGACCGACCGCGGGCTGGACGCGGCGATCGCCGCGCTCACCGCCCACGCGGCCGTCCCGGTCGACGTCGACGTCCAGGTGCCGGAACGGCCGCCAGCGGTGGTCGAGTCCGCCGCCTACCTCATCGTCGTGGAGGCGCTGGGCAACGTCACCAGGCACGCCCGGGCGAGCCGCGCGCGGGTACGCGTCGGCAGGGCAGGCGACCGCCTGGTGGTCGAGGTCGGCGACGACGGCGTCGGCGGCGCCGACCCGGCCGGCGGGACCGGCCTGGCCGGACTGGCCGACCGGGCCGCCGCCCTCGACGGCAGCCTCGAGGTCACCAGCCCGCCGGGCGGCCCGACCCTGGTCCACGCGGAGCTGCCGTGCGGGTCGTGATCGCCGAGGACCACGTTCCGGAGACGGCCGTCGTGAACCTGCTGGGCTCGGGGGCGCCTCGCGTGGCCGCGCCGCCCAGGCTGGTCCGCAGCTTCTGACCCTGGGCAGTCCCTGGGTGCCCCGCCGTGCGTGGAAGGCCGCACGGCGGGGCACCGCCCAGGTCAGGTGATCGACAACGTGCTCACGCGCAGATCCCCGGTGAGCACCAGGTACACGTCGTGGCGGCCGCGGGCGCCGCTCAGTGGGGCAGTCGTGGTCGCGTAGGCGTACTTGTCGCCGGTGCTGGCGACCTCGGCCGTGCCGACCAGCGGGCCGTGCACCGGGTCGTCGAGGCGGACCTGGATGGAGGCGCTGCCCGCCGCGGCCCGCGACACTCGCGCGCTGAACGACCTGGCGCCCCTGCCGAGGTCGGCGTCGGCGAACTCGACCCAGTCGCCGGCGCCGCCGCCGACGGCGGTGCCGCGAACCTTGCTCTCGTCGACCAGCAGCGCGCCCTGGTAGTCGTCGAAGCTCTCCGCGCGGGTCTGCCTGCCGAGGTCGCGCGGTGGGATGCGCTCGCCGTGGACGTCCAGCGTGGCGCGCTGGCGGACGTCCGCCGAGGAGGCGCCGACCAGCACGTCGTAGGCGCTCGACTCGAGCACCCACCTGCCCCTGGTCACGTCCCAGTGGCGCAGGTCGGCGGCGTCGAGCCGAAGGCGGACCGTCTTGGTCCGGCCGCGTCCGAGGTGGACCCGCTGGAAGGCGCGCAGCGCCCGCAGCGGCTGCTTGTCGCGCGAGCTGCGCTGGTGGGTGTAGAGCTGGACGACCTCGTCGCCCGCGCGCGGCCCGGTGTTGCTGACGTCGACGCTGACGGTCACGTGGCCGCCCTGGCCGAGCGAGCCGGAACCCAGCCGCAGGTTGCGGTAGGCGAAGCTGGTGTACGACAGCCCGTGGCCGAACGGGTACAGCGCCCTGCCGGCGAAGTACAGGTAGGTGCGGTCGGACTTGATGATGTCGTAGTCGAGGATGTCGGGCAGGTCGCCGTCGGAGCGGTACCAGGTCTGGGTCAGCCGGCCGGCCGGGTTCGCGTCGCCGAAGAGCACGTCGGCGACGGCGTGCCCGGTCTCCTGGCCGGCGTGGGTGGTCCACAGGATCGCGGGGACGTGGTCCTGCTCCCAGGTGATCGTGTCGGGGTAGCTGTTCTCCAGCACCACGACGGTGTGCGGGTTGGCGGCGCGCACCGCCCTGACGAGCGCCTCCTGGCCCTCGGCGAGGGCCATGGTGGTGCGGTCGTGGGCCTCGCGGCCGTTGATGAACGGCATGCTGCCGACCACCACCACCGCCGCGTCGGCGCCCTTGGCCGCGGCGACGGCGCTGTCCTGGCCGCTCGAGACGACCTCCTTGGAGAACTCGGTGGCGGCGTCGGCGGTGGCGGCGCCCAGGTCCACCGTGCCGTCGGGCTGCAGGGTCAGGTAGGGCGTGCGGTTGGACTCCGCCCAGCTCTCGGCGGTGTCGTAGCCGGCGTACCTGATGACGTAGTTGCCGTCCGGCCGCCGCTCCAGCTTGAACTGCTGCGTGACGAACCAGCCGTTGGGCTGCTCCTGGTCGTTGACGAACTTGTCGAAGTTCCAGTTGACGTACCTGCCGTTGGCGACGCTGCGCAGGGTGAGCACGCCCTGGCCCCAGTCGAAGGCGTCGAACTGGGTGGTGGCGTCGTTGCTGGTGGCGCTCTCGGCCAGCACCGCCCCGCCCGGGCCGCTGCCGGCGGTGACGTACCTGCCGGTGGCCGGGTCCTCGAGCGCGATGCGGTCCACGGCCTCGCTGTCGCTCACCTGGGCGCCGCTGCCGAGCCGCTCCTCGATGCCCTGCAGCGGGGTCACCTTGTACGGCAGCGCGCCGGCGTACCAGTCGGAGTAGAGGGTGTTCTCCAGCGGGCCGACCACCGCCACCTTCCTGGTCCGCTTCGGGTCGAGCGGCAGCGCCCCGGCGGAGTTCTTCAGCATGACCATCGCCTCGTCGGCGGTCTGCCTGGCGAGCCGCTGGTGCGCCGGGCTGTTGATCACCGACGGCGTGATCGTCGCGTAGGGCCCGCCGTCGGGGTCGAGGTCGCCGAGCCGGAAGCGCAGGCTCAGGACGTGCCTGACCGCCGTGTCGACCTGGGCCTCGGTGATGAAGCCCTGGGACAGGGCGGCCTCGACCGCGGCGATCATCGGCTTGGGGTCGTTGTTGTCGGCGGTGTAGCTGTCGAGGCCGGCCTTGAACAGGGCGGCGTCCGCCTCGGGCTGGGTGGCATAGTAGCCTTGCGAGCCGGTGAGGTTGTAGGGCGCGAAGGCGTCGCTGACGTTGAACAGGGTCCTGCCGGTCCAGCTCCGCACGACCTCGTTCAGGTCCGGGCTGACCGTGTCCGGCCGGCCGTTGACCAGGTTGTAGGAGGCCATCACGCCGGTCGCGGCGTCCGCCGCGATGGCGGGCTCGAAGGCCTGCTCGTCGTACTCGTGCAGCACCCGCTGGGGGACGTTGGAGGAGGTCACGTCGCGGCGGACCTCGTTGTCGTAGGCGAGGTAGTGCTTCAGCGTCGGCGCGGCCTTCAGGTAGCGCGGGTCGTCGCCCTCGATGCCGGAGCCGTAGGCGGTGGAGATCGCCCCGGTCAGGGTCGGGTCCTCGGAGTAGCCCTCCTCGTTACGACCCCAGCGCGGGTCGCGCAGCAGGTTGACCACCGGCGCCCACAGGTTGGTGCCCCAGACCCTCGGGTCGATCGCGTGGTAGCCGCGCGCCTCGTCGCCGACCACGGAGCCGACCCGCTCGACCAGCGCAGGGTCCCAGGTGCTCGCCAGCCCGATCGCCTGGGGGAACACCGTCCCGTGGGCGGTCACCACGTCGCCGTTGTGGGCCCAGTCGTTGGTCCAGGCGACGCCGTGCAGCGCCTCGGTGCCCGCCTTGAACAGCTTGATGCCCAGGCGCGGGATCTCCGGCTGGTACTGGTGCAGGAAGGCGACCTTCTCGTCGAGCGTCAGCCGCGACATCAGGTCGTCGATGCGCTGGTCGAGCGGCAGCCGCGGGTCCTGGAACGGGAAGGTCTCGGCCGCCCCGGTGCTCACTCGCTGCAGCGAATGAGCACGGCCCGGCATGGCCAGCAGCGCGGTGAGCAGCAGCAGCACGGTGACGAGGCGGAGCGAGCGGATTCGGTTTGACCTGACCATCACGACCTCCTGTGGTCGAAGCGCTTCGAAGAGCTCCGTCGTTCGTCAGCCTCCCGGGTCGAGGGTGATGACCAGCGCGCCGCCCGCGGCGTCGAGCAGCACGCCGTGCTCGTGCGGCACCACCGCGCCGCCGTCGACCGAGGCGACCCGGCCGGCGCCGGGCAGCAGCACCCGCCACGCCGGCGGGGCGGGGGAGGCGGCCACCCGGACGACGCCGCCCGCCCGCGTGGTGGTGAAGGTGGTGACCGCGTCGCCGCTGGCCGCCGGGACGGTGGTGGTGACGCGGGCGCCGTCGGCCAGCTCGTGGACGTGCAGGGTGACGCCGTCGGCGTAGTCGTAGTCGGGCACGTCGTCGCGCGCGCCGAGGGGGACCACCGAGCCCGGCCGGGCGAGCAGCGGCAGGCTGCCGAAGCCGTGCCGCTCGCGCAGCCAGCGCGGCCCGGTGACCCGCTCCCCGTCCAGCAGCCGCGTCCAGGTCCCCTCGGGCACGTAGTAGGCGACCTCGCCGTCGTCCGCGAGCACGGGCGCGACCAGCAGGTCGCCGCCGAGCATGTACTGCCGGTCGAGCTGGGCGCAGGCCAGGTCGTCGGGGAACTCGAGCGCCATCGCCCGCATCATCGGCACGCCCTCGGTGTGGGCCTGCCGCGCCGCCTCGTACAGGTACGGCATCAGGCGCGCCTTGAGGCCGGCGAAGTGCCGCATGACCTCGACCGACTCCTCGTCGAACAGCCACGGCACCCGGTAGGAGGTGTCGCCATGCAGCCGGCTGTGCGAGGACAGCATCCCGAACGCGAGCCAGCGCTTGTACAGCGACGCCGTCGGCGTGCCGACGAAGCCGCCGATGTCGTGGCTCCAGTAGCCGAAGCCCGACAGCCCCAGCGAGAGCCCGGCGCGCAGGTTGTCCGCCATCGACGCGTAGGTCGACTCGGAGTCGCCGCTCCAGTGCACCGGGAAGCGCTGGCCGCCCACCGTGGCGGCGCGGGCGAAGACCACCGCCTCGCCGTCGCCGCGGCGCTTGCGCAGCAGCTCGAAGACGGTCTGGTTGTAGAGGTAGCTGTAGTAGTTGTGCATCCGCTCCGGGTCGGAGCCGTCGAACCAGGCGACGTCGGTGGGGACGCGCTCGCCGAAGTCGGACTTGAAGCAGTCGACCCCCATGTCGAGCAGGGCGTCCAGCTTGGCGGCGTACCACTGGCGCGCCTCCGGGTTGGTGAAGTCGACCAGCGCCATGCCCGGCTGCCACTCGTCCCACTGCCACACGTCCCCGTTGGGCCGCTTGAGCAGGTAGCCGCGCGCGCGGCCCTCGGCGAACAGCGCCGAGCGCTGCGCGACGTAGGGGTTGATCCACAGGCAGGTGCGCAGCCCGCGGCGCTTGAGCCGGGCGAGCATGCCCGGCGGGTCGGGGAACGCCCTCGAGTCCCACTCGAAGTCGCACCAGTGGAACTCGCGCATCCAGAAGCAGTCGAAGTGGAAGACCGAGAGCGGCAGGCCGCGCTCGGCCATCCCGTCGATGAAGCTGGTGACGGTCGCCTCGTCGTAGGAGGTGGTGAACGAGGTCGACAGCCAGACGCCGAACGACCAGGCGGGCAGGCGCGCCGGCCGGCCGACCAGGGCGGTGTACTTGCGCAGCACCTCCTTGGGGGTGGGGCCGTAGATCAGGTGGTAGGAGAGCGACTGGCCGGCGACGCTGAACTGCACCCGCGAGGCCGCCTCCGAGGCGACCTCGAACGAGACCCGCCCCGGGTAGTCGACGAACACGCCGTAGCCGGCGTTGGTCAGGTAGAAGGGGACGTTCTTGTAGGCCTGCTCGGCGCTGGTGCCGCTGTCCGCGTTCCAGACGTCCACCACCTGGCCGTTGCGCACCAGCGGCCCGAAGCGCTCGCCGAGCCCGTACACCAGGTCGCCGACGCCGAGGTCGAGTTGCTCGCGCACGTAGTGGCCGCCGTCGTCGGCGGTGACGAAGCCCATGCCCCGCCTGCCGCTGGAGGTGAGGGTCCCGCCGCCGGCGACGAACTCGACGCTCCAGTCCGGGCCGCGGTCGACCCGCGCCGACAGCGCCCCGGAGGTCAGCACCGCCGCCTCGTCGCCGAGCTCGACGGTCGCCTCGGCACGCCCGTTCCCGGAGAGCTCGAACCAGGGCCCCCTGGCGACCTCGCCGGCGAAGTGGGTGATCTTCACCCCGACCACGTCCTCCATCGGCGCGGAGAGCTCGACCGTGACCAGCGGGCCCTGCTGCAGGTCGTTGCGGCGCCGCAGGCGCCGCGTGGCCGCGTGGACCACCAGCGAGCCGGGGCCGCTGGAGAGGTCGAACACCTCCACCGGGTAGGCGGCGCTGAACCCCTCCCGGATGCGCCAGTAGCCGTCGCCGAACTTCATTTGACCGCCCCCATGGTGATGCCGCGCGTCAGGGTCCGCTGGAAGATCAGGAAGAAGGCGACCGCGGGGATGATGCCGAGCAGCGCCGAGGCGCTCTGCATGGTCGCGTCCATCAGGCGCTGGCCTTGCAGCACGCCGATCGCCACCGGGACCGTCTGGTGGTCGTTGGAGACCAGCATCACCAGCGGGATGAAGAACTCGTTCCAGGTCCAGATGAAGAAGAAGACCAGCAGCACCGAGATGGTCGGCCAGCTCACCGGCACGACCACGCGCCACAGCACCTGCCACTTGCCGGCGCCGTCGATCCAGGCCGCCTCGAGGATCTCGCGGGGGAAGGTGCCGAGGACCGAGGAGAGCAGGTAGGTGCCGAAGGCGCTCTGGATGGCGGTGAAGATGATGATCACGCCGAGCTGGGTGTCGTACAGGCCGAGCTGCTTCCACAGGTAGTACAGCGGGTAGACCAGGCCCTCCTGCGGCATCAGGTTGGCCACCAGGAACACCACGATGATCCAGAGGCGGCCCTTGACCCTGCCGATGCCGAGCGCGTAGGCGCTCAACACCGACAGCAGCACCGCGAGCAGGGCGACGGAGCCGCTGATCACGGCGCTGTTGAGCAGCTTGCGGCCGAAGTCGACCCGCACCCAGAAGTCGTGGACGGCCTGCAGGTGCACCCCGTTCGGCAGGCCGAGCGGACCGTGCTCGGCGTACTCGGCCGGCGTCCGCAGGGCGTTGAGGGCGACGAGCGCGAACGGGAACAGCATCACCAGCGACAGCAGCACCAGCGCGGCGAGCACCGCGTAGGGGCCGAGCCGGCGCCGCCGGCGCTGAACCGCGGGCGCCGCCGTACGGGTCGCCGGCACCGAGACCATCTCAGCGCTCCCCGCGCTCTTGGCGGCCCTGCGCCCAGAGGAAGGCGGCGGTCAGCGCCACGATGATCGCGGTCAGCACGGTGGCGATCGCCGAGCCGTAGCCGACCGCGGCCCGCTCGAAGAAGTTCTGGAAGGAGAAGTACGACGGCACGATGGTGGCGCCGCCCGGCCCGCCACGGGTGAGGACGTAGATCTGGGGGAAGACCTTGAGCGCGGCGACGGTGCAGGTCAGCAGCACCGCGTAGATCTCCGGCCGGAGCTGCGGCACGGTGATGTGCCACAGCCGCCGCCACCACGAGGCGCCGTCCAGCTCGGCCGCCTCGTACAGCTCCGGGTCGACCCGCTGCTGCCCGGCCATGAAGATGACCACCGGGTAGCCGAGCTGGATCCAGACCATGATCGCCATCACGCTCGCCAGCGCGATCCTGGGGTCGCCCAGCCAGTTCTCGGCCAGCGAGCCGAGCCCGACCGCGCCGAGCGCCTCGTTGAGGAAGCCGTACGACGGGTGCAGGATCCAGCCCCAGACCACGCCGGCGATCGCGATCGGCAGCACCTGCGGCAGGAAGATGCAGGAGCGCAGCAGGCTGGCCCGGCGCGGTCCGAAGCGCTTGGCGACGACGTCGAACAGCGCCCCGGAGACCAGCAGGCCGACCACCGTCGGGACCACCGCCATCGCGAAGATCAGGGCGAGGTTGTGCCTGAAGGAGGCCCAGAAGGTGGCGTCGGCGAGCAGCCGGCGGTAGTTCGCCAGCCCGATCCACCGCGGCCGGCCGACGCCGGTCCAGCGGGTGAAGCTGACCGCGACGTTGGCCACCAGCGGCAGCGCGATCACGCCGGTGAACAGCAGCGCGCTCGGCACCAGGAAGGGCAGGTACGAGGCGCGCCGGGTTGGCGAGCGGCTGCTCATCCGTTCACGTTGGCGAGGTTCTCGTCGTACGGCTTGGCGATCTCGTCCAGCACCTTGTCGGGCGGGGCGCTGCCGTTGATCAGCTTCTGGGTGGCGGAGACCAGCACGTCGTAGTAGCCCGGCGCCGGCCAGTCCGGGTAGAAGGCGAAGCCGTCGTTGGTCGCCAGGGTGTTGAAGTTCTGGATCAGCGTCTTGCTCTTGGCGTCGGTGATCGCCGCCGGGTTGGCCGCGACCGGGATGCCGCCGTTGTTGCCGAGCAGGTCCTGGATGTCCTTGTGCATGGTGATGTCGATGAAGTCGTAGGCGAGGTCCTTGTTCTTCGCCTTGCTGGGGACCACCCAGATGTTGCCGCTCGAGGCGGCGCTCATCTGGTTGCCCGGCCACAGGAAGGTGTCCCAGTCGAACTTCTTGATCTCCTTCTGGAAGCGCCCGTACCACCAGCTCCCCGAGACCATCATCGGGAAGCTGCCCTTCTCGAACGCGACCCCCATGTCCTCGGCCTTGATCCCGGCGGACTTCTTGTCGATGTAGCCCTTGCGCACCCAGTCGGCGAAGGTGCTGGCGGCGAAGCTCCAGGCGGGGTCGTGGAAGTCCACCTTGCCGGTGTACCGCTGGAAGGCGTCGACCCAGGCGCGGTCGGCCTTGCTGAGCGCGAGCTGGTAGAGGATCTGGTGCGCCGGGTACTCGGCGCCGCCGACCGACAGCGGGGTGATGCCGGCCTTGACGAACTCGTCCATCGCGGCGGTGAGCTCGTCCAGGGTGGTCGGCACCTTGACGCCGTGCTGGTCGAACAGCTTCTTGTTGTAGAACACCATCACGAACTCGGCGTAGTTGGGGATGCCGAACCACTTGTCGCCGCCCATCACGCCGCGCTGGTCGTACTTGGCGGTGGTCTGCAGGCCCGGGTTGAGCAGCTTGTCCCAGCCCCGCTTGGTGACCTCGGAGGTCATGTCGGTGAGCAGGCCCTGCTTGGACAGCAGGCCGGCGCTCGCGTTGCCCTTGTTGTACTCCATCACGTCGGGGGCGTCGTTGGAGTTGAGGATCAGCTGCGCGGACTGGCGGATCTGCTCGAAGCCCTTCTCCTCGAACTTCACCTTGACGTTGGGGTGGCCCGCCTCGAACTGCTTGATCGCCTGGGTCCACGCCACCCCCATGGCGCTGTTGGGGGTCTCGTAGTGCCAGAGCTTCAGCTCCCGTGGACCGGACTGCTGCTGCTTCGAGCCACCGCCGCCGCACGCGGCCAGCAGCAGCATGCCTGCGGCCAGCACGGCAACCAGCGACCTGTGCGTTCCTGCCCTGAACATCGGTGGACCTCCAATCGCGGGGCGCGACCTGGGTGGGGACGGGTGGACGGTTGTCGAAGCGATTCGATGATGCGGGTTCCTCGGGGCGTCGATCAGGTCGGGGCTCAGGCGGGTCTGGTCGTGCTCGAGCGGCGAGTGAGGCGAGGCGGGACCAGGGTGGCGGCGGCCACGTCGTCGCCGTCGAGCTTGGCCATGAGCAGCTCGACGGCCTTGCGGCCGACCTCTTCGGCGGGGATGTCGATCGCGGTCAGCGGAGGGATGGTGCGCTCGGCGAGCTCGTCGGGGCAGATCGCGACGACCGAGAGGTCGTCGGGCACCGCCCTGCCGAGCTCCCGGAACGCGGCCAGCAACGGCTCGACGATCGGCTCGTTGTGGACCACCACGGCGGTCAGGTCGGGGTGCTCGCCCAGCAGCTCGGCGGCGACCGCGCGCGCGGCCGCCGGGGTCGGCTCGCAAGGGTGCACGGTGGCGGCCACCCCGGCGCGCTCCGCGGCCGCCGTGAACCCGGCGGAGGTCCGCTGCGCGAACCCGGTGCCGCGCTCGTAGACCGCCGGCGGGGAGCCGACCAGGGCGACGCGGCGGTGCCCCAGCTCGGCGAGGTGCTCGACACAGGTGGCGCCCGCCGCCACGAAGTCGAGATCGATGCAGGTCGTCCCGGCGGCGTCGGCGGGGAAGCCGATCAGCACCGAGGGGCGGCCGAGCGAGCGCAGCACCGGCACCCGAGGGTCGTGCAGCTCGACGTCCATCACGATGATCGCGTCGACCAGGGCGCTGCCAGAGACCCGCTGCAGGCCCTCGCCCTCCTCGCCCTCCTCCCGGGTGAGCAGCAGCACGTCGTGGTCGTGGCCGCGGGCGGCGGTGACGACCGAGGTGACGAACTGCATCAGCACGGGCACGTGGCTGTCGGTGTGCAGCGGCACCACCAGCGCGATCACGCTGGCCCGGTTGCTGGCCAGGGCGCGGGCGCC
>WNGB01004032.1_pt1 | contig 22692 bp, 18 predicted proteins | sample 5400681 | NCBI WGS metagenome assembly WNGB01 (sample SAMN13153367, study PRJNA577476) | soil metagenome | isolation source: 115 cm soil or saprolite under grassland replicate 2 | place: USA:California | collected 2016-06-15
CGCCGTTGACCGCGTTACGGCTCAGCGTCCCCGCGAGCGCCCCCCCGCCCGGGTTGGTCCCGATTGCCACAGTGATCAGGGTTGTGGCGCTGGTGACCGTGTTGCCGAAGGCGTCCTGGACCGCGACCTGGACGGCCGGGCTGATCGCGGCACCGGCCGTCGTTGCGCTCGGTTGCCCGGTGAATACGAGCTGGACGGGTGGGCCGGGCGTGATCGGGAACCCCGCGCTCGTGGCGCCCGCGACCCCGCTCGCCGCGGCCGTGAGGGTGTAGCCCGTCCCGACCTTGTCGAGGCTCAGGTCCGCAAAGGTGGCGACCCCGTTTACCGCGCTCTGCCGCGTCGTCCCCGCGAGCGTCGCAGCCCCCGCGTTCGTCCCGATGGCGATGGTGATCAAGTTCGTGGCGCTCGTGACTACGTTCCCAGACCCGTCCTGCACCGTGACCTGGACGGCAGGGTTCAATGCCGTGCCCGCGGCCGCCATGGCCGGCTGTACCGTGAAGACGAGCCTGGTCGTCGCCGATGTGATGCTGAACGCCGTGCTCGTCGTGCTGGCGAGCCCGTTCGCCGCGGCGGTGAGCGTGTAGCCCGTCCCCCCCCGGTCAATGGTCAGGTCGAAGAAGGACGCGACCCCGTTCACCACATTCCGGCTCAGCGTTCCCCCGAGCGTCCCGCCGCCAGGGTTCGTGCCGATCGCTACGGTGACGAGCGTCGTGGCGCTGGTGACCGTGTTCCCGAGAGCGTCCTGGACCGTGACTTGCACAGCCGGCGTGAGCGGGCTCCCGGCCGTCGCTGCGCTGGGTTGCACGCTGAAGACGAGCTTCGCCGGAGTACCGACGGTGACGTCGAATCCGGCGCTTGTCGCTCCGGCGAGCCCTGGACTTCCGGCCGTGAGGGCGTAACCCGAGCCGGTCTTGTCGATGCTTAGGTCGGAGAACAGGGCCACGCCGCCGACCGCAGCCACCGTCGACTTCCCGGACAGCGTCGCCCCTCCCGTGCCGGTGCCGGCTGCCAGGGTCACAGTCACGCTCCCCGTGAATCCCGCCACCGTGTTCCCTAGGGCGTCCTGGGCCGTGATCCGCACGGCCGGGATCAGGGTCGCGCCGGCGGTCGTCGTCCCCGGCTGCACGGAGAACGCGAGCTTCGCCGCGGCGCCGGGGGTGATGCTAAATGTGGGGCTGCTTGCGCCCCCCAGCCCGCTCGCCGCAGCCGTGAACGTGTACCCCGAGCCCGCCTTGTCGATGCTCACGTCGGCGAACGTGGCCACGCCCTTGGCCGCCGTCGCCGTCAGCGTTCCGCTGAGCGTGGCGCCCCCCGTCCCCGTGCCGCTGGTGATTGCGAGCGTGACGCTCCCTGCAAACGTCGTGTCGGGGTTGCCGAGGCCGTCCTGCACGGCAACCCGGACGGATGGGTCCATGATACTCCCCGCCGCTGTGGTGCCCGGCTGAGCGGTGAAGGCGAGCTTGTTGGGCGCCCCCACCGTGACGTCAAAGGCGGCGCTCGTCGCCCCGGCGAGCCCCGCCGCCGCCGCCGTCAACGTGTAACTCGTGCCCGCTCTATCAATGCTCAGGTCGGACAGCACGACGATACCCGCTCCCGCCACCACAGTGGTGGGCCCGCTGAGCGTGGCGCCCGGTGCGCCCGTGCCATCCGTGAGTGTCACTGTGACGCTTGTCCCCGAGCTCGTGACGGTGTTGCCGCGGGCGTCCTGCACCGCCACGCGCGCCGCGGGCGCGACCGCGCTCCCGGCCTGCACGGTGCTGGGTTGCCCCGTGAACGCCAGCCGGGCCGCGACGCCGGGTGTGATGTTGAAGGTCGTGCTCGTCGCGTTTGCCAGCCCGCTCGCCGTCGCCGTCAAGGTGTAGTCGGTGCCCGCTTTAGCGATGCTGACATCCGAAAACAGGGCCGCTCCTCCGACGGCTGACACCGTTCTGGTGCCCGCCAGCGTGGCGCCGGCCGTGCCTGTGCCGCCAGTGATCGTCAGGGTGATGGTCGTCGCGCTGGTGACCACGTTTCCCACGGCATCCTGGACGGCGACCTCCAGAGCAGGGGAGAGGGGCGAGCCGGCCTCTGCCGTGCGCGGTTGCACGGTGAACGTGACCCGTGCCGGGATGCCGGGGGTGATGCTGAACGCCGCACTGGTCGCTCCCACGAGGCCGCTCGCCGTGACGGTGAGCGTATAGCCGCTCGCTGCCTTGTCGATCCTGAGGTCGGAGAAAGACACGACGCCCGCGGCAGCGGCCACGGTCGTAGCCCCGATCAGCGTGGCGCTCGGATCGCCGGTCCCGGCCGAGATGGCCGCCGTGACACTCCCGGTGAAGCCCGTGGCCGTGTTGCCGAACGCGTCGCGGACCGCTATCCGAACCGTGGGCGAGAGGGCCACACCGGCCATCGTCGTTCCCGGTTGGCCCGTGAACACGAGCTTCACCCCGGGCCCCGGCGTGACGGCAAATGCCGTGCTCGTCGCCCCTGCGAGGCCGCTCGCCGCAGCGGTGAGCGTATAGCCGCTCGCCGCCTTGTCGATGCTTAAGCCGGTGAATGTCGCAATCCCCGCGGCTGCGGGAACGGTCGTCGCCCCCCCTAACGTGGCGCTCGGACTCCCGGTGCCGCCCGTGATCGCCACCGAGACGTTGCCCGTGAACGCGGTGACCGTGTTGCCGAAGGCGTCCTGGACCGCCACCCGCACGGCCGGCGAAATGCCCTGACCGGCGGTCGTCGTAACGGGCTGTACGCTGAAGGCCAGCTTGGTGGGGGCGTTGGCGGTGACGTCGAAGGCCGCGCTCCCGGCCGCGGCCAGCCCGCTCGCCGACGCGGTGAGGGTGTAGCCGCTTCCCACCGAGTCGATGCTCAAATCGGAGAACGTCGCGATCCCGTTCACCGCGCTCTTCACGATGGTGCCGGAGAGCGTGACACCGTTCGCGTTCGCACCCAGCGTAACGGTGATGACGGTGCTGGCAGTCGTGACGGTATTGCCGGACGCGTCCTGCACGGTCACCCGCACACCCGGGCTGATCGCCTGGCCAGCAACGGTCAGGCCGGGCTGCACCGTGAAGGCGAGCTTCGTCGCCGCAGCCGTGACGTCGAAGCCAGCGCCGGTGGATCCGGCCAGACCTGCGGCGGCGGCCGTGAGCGTGTAGCCGCTGCCCACCTTGTCGATGCTCAGGTCTGCAAACGTCGCGGTGCCGGCGACGGCGCTGCGGGTCGCCATTCCTGCCAACTTGGCGCCGGCCGGGTTGGTTCCGAGATCCACTGTGATCAGGTTCGTCGCCGTGGAGACGGTGTTTCCCAGGCTGTCCTGCACCGCCACCTCCACGCCCGGCTTGATCACGCTGCCCACCACGGCAGGGCTGGGCTGGACTCTGAAGGCCAGCTTCACGGCGGCGCCGGCGGTGACATCGAATGCGGCGCTGGTCGCCCCGGCGAGGCCGACCGCCGCAGCGGTCAGGGTGTAACCGACCCCCGCTTTGGCGAGGCTCAGGTCCGCGAAGATGGCAACGCCGTTCACGGCGCTCGTGCTCGTGTTCCCCGCAAGCGCTCCGCCCCCGGGGTTGGCACCGAGGGCGAGGGTGATCTGCGGCGCCGCGGCCGGGACGACATTGCCGAACTGATCCTGAACCGCAACCTGGACGGCCGGAGTGATGGTCTTGCCCGCCACCAGGCCGGTGAGCTGGACCGTGAACGCGAGCCGCGTGGCGAGACCTGGGGTGACATTGAAGGGCGCGCTCGCGGCACCGGCCAGGCCGGTGGCCGCCGCGGTGAGCGTGTATCCCGTTCCCGCCTTGTCGATGCTGAGATCGGAGAACGTGGCGATGCCGTTCACCGCGCTCCGGTTGGCGGTTCCGGCCAGGGTGCCACCGCCGGCGTTCGTCCCGATAGCGATCGTGACGACGGCCGCAGCGGTGCCCGCCGTATTTCCGAAAGCATCCTGCACCGTGACCTGTAAGGTCGGCGTGATCGGACTGCCGGCCGTCGCCGTGCTGGGGAGCACGCTGAACGCGAGCCGACTCGCTGCCCCCGGGGTGATGTCGAACCCGGCGGTCGTCGCCCCCCCAAGACCGGAGGCCGACGCGGTGAGCGTGTAGCCGCTCGCCGCCTTGTCAAGACTCAGGTCCGAGAACGTGGCGATGCCGCCGACAGCGCTCTTGCCCGTCGTGCCGCCGAGCGTCCCGCCCGACGGGTTGGTGCCAACGGCCACGGTCACCAGCATTGCCGCCCCAGCGACGGTGTTCCCCAGGGAATCCCAGATCGCGACCTGGACGGCCGGCGCGATGGCGCCGCCGGCCGCCGCGGCGCTGGGCTGCACGGTGAACGCGAGCTGCGTCGGCGCCTGGCTGACCGTGACGGCCACCGTGTCGGCAACCGAGTCGATCGCGGCGATCACGAATGCGCCGCCGTTGCCGGCTGCCGTCGTCAGGCCCGAGCCCGAGGCGACCGAGACGACGGCAGGATCGCTCGAGTGCCACGCCACGAGCGGCTGAGCGATGAGACTGTCCCGGCGATCCCACGCCGTCACGCCAAACTGCTGCTGAGCGGTGAGCGCCCGGAAGCGGAACGAATCCGCCGGCGTCGTCGTCACTCGCGCGGCCCGCTGGCGCACGTGGACGACCAGCGTGATGCTGCTGGTGTCGACGGTCGCGCGAACGGTGTCGGCGCCGTTGGCCCGTGCGACGATCGTCCCGGTGACCGGGTTCAGCTGCAGCGCCTGGCCGGCAGACACGATCTGGTAGGCGGGGCGGATGGCAGCCGAGTCCGCTGCGCTGAGCGCCCAGCCGTTGGCATCGAGATAACCAGGTCGCAAGAACAGCGTGTCGCCAAGGGAGCGCAGCGAATCGACGCTTCTGGTAAGCGTCATCCCCTTGATGATGACGCGCATGGCGAACGTGGTATCTGGGGGCGTCACGCCGGTCGCGCCGCTGACCAGCACCGCGCGGATCGTCGCGACACCCCGGCGGCGCGCACTGAGTTGCCCGGAGGCATCGATGGCGATGATGCTCGTGTCCAGGCTCTCGAAGCGAACCCGGGGCGCGGCGACCCACGCCCCGTCGCCTTGCACGGTCACGGCCGGCGTCATCGTGCCGCCGACGGCGACGACCGCCGTGTCCCCCGGCAACCCGAATACGATGCGTCGAGTAGTAGAGGACGGCTCGCTAGGTAGCAAACAGGTGCTCAGGGTAAGGACGACCGGGACCAAAAACAGGACCCGGGCGTGATGTCGCCAACCAGCGAGGGTGCGGCCGTGATGATCCATCGCCCCATCAGAGCGCTAAAAGGTGCAAGACACGCGGCACCCGGCACCGGTGGCCTTGCAGGCTCACGAAGGGCGCTGGCGTCGCAGTAGGGATAATCCCGGGGGGGGCGCTGACCGGGTCTCGACTGTTGCGTCAAAGCTACAATCCTGAAGAGCATCTACCCGTGATAACGGTCACGCGCTGACCCGTGGGACCAGTCAGCCGCGTTCGCCTCCGGACCCCGGCCGAGCGCCGGTCTGTGGAGGGCGCGAGTGGGGCCACTTGACCGAACTCCGCATGGCAATTAGAGTTCGCCCCCTATGACCTACGCCATTTTCGCCACGGGCGGCAGCCAGTTCCGCGCCGAGCCCGGCGTCACGATCAAGGTGCCCCTGCTCGCGGCGGAGCCGGGGAGCAAGGTGACGTTCGACCGCATCCTGCTGGCCTCCGACGGAAAGAACATCGAGACCGGGAAGCCGACGGTGAAGGGCGCGAAGGTCACCGCCGAAGTCGTGCGGCACGGCAAGGGGAAGAAGGTGCGGATCTACCGGTTTGCGCGCCGCACCGGGTATCGCCGGCACGGCGGGCATCGCCAGGACTTCACCGAAGTGAAGATCGCCGACGTGAAGGTCGGTTGAGGTAGCCCCCCCATGGCTCACAAGAAGGGCGTCGGCTCCTCGCGCAACGGACGCGACTCGGGGCCCAAAGACCTGGGCGTGAAGGCCTACGGCGGCGAGTTCGTGACGGCCGGCAGCATCATCGTCCGCCAGCGCGGGACGAAGTTCCACCCCGGCCGCAACGTTCGCCGCGCCTCGGACGACAGCCTGTTCACGGTGGTGGACGGGCTGGTCAAGTTCGAGCACAAGAACAAGCAGCGGATGCAGGTGAGCGTGTATCCGAAACAAAAGACGGCGTAAGGCGGCGGAGGACGGCGTAGGCAAAGGCGGTCGGGATCCCAGATCTCGACCGCCTTCGCCGTCTTTCGCCGCCCTCCGCCGTCCTAGTATTTCGGCGGCAGCGTCCGGTACCGCTCGAACAACTCCGTCTGCCGGCTCCGCAGCGGGATCTCCTTGCCGCGGATGAACACGTGCTCGACCCCGGTCGAGAACTCGAACGGGTCGCCCGACCAGACGGCCACGTTGGCGACCTTGCCGGGCTCGAGCGAGCCGTAGCGGTCCGCCACGCCAAAGACTTCTGCGGGCGCCAGGGTCACCGCGCGCAGCGCCTGCTCCCACGTCATCCCGTACGCGACCGCATTCCCCGCCTGCTGGCGCAGGTTGCGGGAGTTGTGCGTGTCGGTCTCGAGCAGGACGACCTTCACCCCGACCTGGGCGAGCAGGCCGGCGTTCTCGTAGCGCACGCCGAGGCCGTCGTACGAGGGGATGTTGTCGAGCGGCTGTACGAGAACCGGTACGCCGGCGGCGGCGATCTTGTCGGCGACCTGCCAGCCCTCCGCTGCCCCCGCGAGAATCAGCCGCAGCTTGTACTCCCGCGCGATGCGCAGCGCCGTCTCGATGTCGCTGCGGCGGTTGGCGTTCACCACGAGCGGCAGCTGGCCTCGCAACACCGGGAGTAGCGCCTCAAGGTCGGCGGGTGCCGCGGCGAGCTGCTGCATCTGCGCGCGGCTGTAGTCCGCGCGCCGTCGCGAGTACTCGAGCGCGTCGTTGAACACGCGCCGCAACCGCGCGGCGGCCCCGGCCCGCGAGCCTCCCCCCTCGTCCTTGCTGCTCTCCGACAGATCCGCCAGGATCGCGGCGGGCGACTTGACGAGCATGGCTTCGATGGTCGCGCCGTCCAGGTCGATCATCACCCCCTGACCCCCGATCAGCTGGCCCTGCGGCCACGCCAGGGTGGAGGTGATGCCCTCAATGCGGGTGACGGGAATCAGCGCCGACGCCGGGTTGATCCCCTCGGCGACGTTGAACGAGGCCGCGACCTCGCTGGTGCGCTGGAACGCGTCGTTTGTGCCTTGGACGGCGCCGATCTCGGTGAGCCCCATCTGGCCGGCCGCATCGATGAGGCCGGGCGTCACCCACTTGCCCGCGGCGTCGATGCGCGTCGCGCCGGCGGGCACGGCGACGTTCGTGCCGACCGCGGCGACCCGGCCGTCCCGGATCAGTACCGTGGCGTTGTCGATTTTGGGGCCGGAGACCGGGTACACGGTACCGCCCGTGATGGCGATAGTCTGCGCGAGCAAGAAGGCGATCATGGTCAGCGTCCCAGCGAGAAGTCGGTGCGGGGCTGGTGCGCCGGGTCGTTCCGGTCGTACACGAGCCAGCCGTCGTTGTAGACTTGGAGGGCACGGGCGTATACGGAGAAGGGATCGGCCGACCACACCACGACATCGGCCATCTTCCCCGGCTCGAGCGTCCCCACGATCGAATCGAGTCCCAGCACCCATGCGGGGTTGGCGGTGATCCAGCGGAGGGTCTGATCGCGTGTGATCGGGAGGCCGGCGCGCCGGCCGTAGTACATCGCCTTCGCCGCCTCCTGGTTCAACCGCTGGATCCCCGACTCGGAGTCGGAATGGATCACGGGGCGGCCGCCGGCCTGCTGGACCAGGGCGGCGTTCTCGTGGATCCCGTCCATCGCCTCTTCCTTGAATCCCCACCAGTCGGCCCAGATCGAGACCGCCGTGCCTTCACGCGCCAGGATGTCGGCGATCTTGTACGCCTCCACCGCGTGGTGGAACGAGCGGATCTTGAACCCGAACTCGTGCGCCAGGTCCAGCATCTGCACCATCTCGTCGGCGCGGTAGCAATGGTTCTGCACGTAGATGTTCCCGCGCAGCACCTCGGCCAGGCTCTCGAGCTTCAAGTCGCGCTGCGGCGCGTCCCCCTGGTGGTCCCTGTTCCACTTGTCCCAGCGGCGGCGATACTGCTCGGCCTGGATGAACGCGGCGCGGTACCCGGCCATGTTGCCCATCCGCGTGGACGGACCGCGGTTCTGATAAACGCGCTTGGGGTTCTCGCCGCAGGCCATCTTCAACCCGTAGTGCGCGCCGGGAAACTTCATCCCCTGGACGGTCCGGGCGGGTACGAGCTTCAACACCGCGCTGCGCCCGCCGATGAGGTTCGCCGACCCCGGCAGCGCTTGCAGCGTGGTGATCCCGCCCGCGATCGCCAGGGGGATGTCCGGGTCCTGCGGCCAGAACGAATGCTCCGCCCACACCTCGGCGGTCACGGGATTCGTCGCCTCGTTGCCGTCGGACTCGGCCTGCGTGCCCGGCGCCGCATAGACGCCGAGGTGGGAGTGCGTGTCGATGATGCCCGGCGTCACCCACTTGCCGGTGCCGTCCACCACGACCGCGTCGGCGGGAGCCTCGACGGTCGCACCCACCGCCACGATACGGCCGTCCCGCAGGAGAATCGACCCGCCGGCGATTTCCTGGCCCGTGGCGGTCATGATCGTCGCGTTGCGAATCAGCACCGGCGGGTTGGGGTGCCGCTGATAGGTCGAGGGGTATTGCGCCCGCTCGGCGCCGGTGTCGGCTGCCGCCGCCGCTTGCGTCGGGGCAGGGGCCGCGGGCCGCGCGCCGGTCGGGCGGGCACCCGCGGTGGCGCACCCGGCCACCACGACGACGAGCGTCAGGGCCGTGGAGCGAAGTCTCATGAGCGTCAGTCTCCTTACTTCACGAGTTCGAACACGAGGGGTGCCCCAACCGGGGCGACCCGCAGTAGCCGCCGCGGCGCGGCCGTGGTCACATGCATCACGACGGGGATCTGCATGCCCGACAGTTCGAGGCGGTACGCCTCGAATGTGCCGGCCGGCACGGTGAGGTTCTCGACCGCCGCGACCTTCACGGTGAGCACCTTGGTGACGCCTTCGCCCGAAGAGAAGACGTTCAGGTTGAAGGTCTTGCCCTCGGCCAGCGGCAGCGCCGGGATCAGGAGGTTCAGCGCGTTGTCGTCCACGGCGCCGGCGGCGACGGTCGTGTCAATCGTGACCGTCTTTGGCGTGCCGGATTGCTGCGGGACGATCGCGTTGCCCTTCACCCGGCCCCCGCCGTAGGTCAGGTGTGTCTCGGCCCGCTGGCTCTGGACCGTCCCGGTCTGGTCGGCGCGCCGGACCGCAAGGTCGGCGGCGCCCAACACCAGCGTCGTCCGCTGGTTGACGAACTGCCCGATCGTCGTCGCTTCCGTGAACACGATCGAGTCGGGGGCGACCTGCACATTGTCCACCTGCGCGCCGAAGACGTTGCCCTGCACGAGAGCCCGGAAGCTGTCGCTCCGGGCGACAATTTGGGTCGGATCGAAGGCGACCGGCCCCCCCACGGGGTTCAAGGCCGCGGGGTTCATCGGCTTGCCGTCGATGTCCACCAGGCGCACGGGCGCGATCGCCTTGAGCTTGTCGTAGATCTCCTTGGCGTCGCCCACGACCACGATGGTGAGCGCTCTTCCTCCGGCGCGCCCGTAGACGCGGCGGGCCGCGGTGCGCGCCCGAGCGGGGGTCACCGCCGCGAGCCGCTCGCGGTAGCGCTGCACGTAGTCGGGGGCGAGGCCGAGCAGGCGCGCGGTGGCGACGACCTGGGCGATCTGGCGGGGCGTCTCGATCGTCAGGGGGAACGACCCGACGAGGAATCCCTTCGTCGCCCGCAGCTCGCTGTCGGGGATCGCCTCGGTGCGGATGCGATCGATCTGGCGCAGCATCTCCGCCAGGGCGCTGTCGGTGACCGCGGTGCGCCCCTCGAACGTCGCCTGCCAATTCCCCAGCCCGCGCCTGCGTTGCAGCGAGGCGTAGGACCCGTACGTCCAGCTCTTCTGCTCGCGCAGGATCAGGAACAGGCGTGAGTCCGCGCCGCCGCCCAGCACCTGCGTGGCGATCCGGGCCGCGAAGTAGCCGGTGTCGGTCGGGAGGAACGTGGTGTTGCCGAGGACGATGTTCGACTGCACGGACCCGGGCCGATGCACGAGCACGATGTCCGTGCCTTGCTTCACGGGCGCGGGCGGGTTGGGCGGTGCGGCGGGCGGGGCGCCGCGCCAGGTGCCGAACGCCCGCGTCGCGAGCAGTCGGGCCTGGGCCAGGGTGATGTCGCCCGCGACCACGAGCAGCGCCCCGGCCGGCCGCAGCCGGCGCCCGGCGAAGCCGGTGACATCGGCGCGGCTGATCGCCTTGAACGACGCCGCGCTGGTGCTCCGGCCGTACGGATGCCGCCCGTAGATCTCCTTGGCGAACATGCGGCCCGCTACGGCCTCCGGCTGCGACAGCTCGACCTCGAGGGCGGACAGCATGCGGGTGCGAGCCAGCTCGAGCTCGTCGGCGGCGAAGGTGGCCCGGCGCGTCACGTCGCCCAGCAGCTCGAACGCCAGCTCCGCGTGGTCGCTGAGCACGTCCGCCGAGACCGTGAGGAAGTCGTCGCTGGCGTTCGCGCTGAGGGTCCCGCCCACGCCCTCGATCGTCGCCGCGATTTGGTCGGCGGTGCGGGCCGGCGTGCCCTTGGTGAGCAGCTCGGCGACCAATGCCGCCAAGCCCTCTTTCCCGGGCGGGTCGTACGCGTTGCCGGCGCGGAAGCTGAGGCCCACCGACAGGGACGGCTGTTCGTGGTTCTCGATCAGCAGCAGCGTCATGCCGTTCGGCAGCGCGACCTCCTGGAACGGCGGGAACTGCGCCGGCCGCAACGGCGTGGGTGCCGGTGGCTGGGTGGGGAAGGGCTCCTGGGCGGTTAGGCGGTTGGTCGGCTGGACGGTTAGCAACACCACCGCGCCGACACCAACCGACCAACCGCCTAACCGACTAACCGTCGCCCTCATTGTGCACCTCCCGGCCCCGCTCGCACGATGACGAGCACGACGTTCGCGGGATCGAAGTAGGTGCTCGCCGCCCGCTTCACGTCCGCGGCGGTGACGGCGAGCAGCCGGTCGAGATCCGTGTTGATCTCATCGATGGAATCGTGAAACCAACGGTAATGATGGAGCTCTTCCGCCTTTCCCAACGTCGTCTCGCGGTTGTCGATGAACCCCGCCCGCAGGATGTTCTTGGCCTTGGTCAGCTCCTCGGCGGTCACGCCGTTCGTGCGGATGCTGTCGAGCTGCACGCCGATCACGCTGTCCATCCGCTCGACCGGTATGCCCTGATTCACGATGCCGAACACCGCGAGCACGCCGGGCCCGTTGCGCGAGCCGCTCGGGCTCAAGAAGCTGCCGGTGCCGACGGCGGCCTTCTCGCGCCGCACCACGGCGACATTGAGCCGGGAGCTCTCTCCCTGGCCCAGGATCAGGTTCAGCAGCTCGATCGCCGGGGTATCGGCGTGGCGGTGCTCCGGCACGCGGTAGAAGCGCATCGCGGCGTCGAGGTTCGCCTGCGCGTCGCGCACCTCGCGGCGCCCGCCCCCGGGCGCGACACGCCAGGTGCACCGCATCTGCTCGGGCGCGGCGTGACTCGGGACGCCGGCGAAATACGCGTTGACGAGCCGCCGCAGCTCGGCGGGCCGGAAATCGCCCACCACCACGAGCGTGGCGTTGTTGGGTGCGTAGTACGTGTCGAAGAACGCCTGCACGTCGGGCAGCCGGGCCGCGTTCAGGTCGTCCATCGAGCCGATGACCGTGTGCGCGTAGGCGAAGCAGCCGGCGCTGTCGAACGGCCAGGCGATGCCGTCGGTGAAGGCCGCGGCGTACGGCCGGTTGTCCACCCCCAGCCGGCGTTCCTCCTTCACCGTCTCCCGCTGATTCTCGAAGTTCGCCTGCGTGATCGCGAGCGACCGCATGCGGTCCGCCTCGAGCCACAGGGCGAGATTCAGCCGGTTCGAGGGCACGGTCTCGAAATAGTTCGTCCGGTCTTCCTGGGTGCTGCCATTGAGCGAGCCGCCGGCCCGCTGCACCAGCTGGAAGTGCTCGGACTTCTTCACGTGCGCCGACCCCTGGAACATCATGTGCTCGAACAGGTGGGCGAAGCCGGAGCGGCCGGGCCGCTCGTTGCGCGAGCCCACGTGATACCAGACGTCCACCGAGACGAGCGGCGTCGAATGGTCCTCCGAGTAGATCACCTGCAGGCCGTTGGGAAGCGTGAACTGCTCGAAGGCGATCCGGCCCGCCTGGGCGGACAGCGGCGCGGCCAGGATCGCGAGGATCGCGAAGAAACGCACGGGAGGGCTACGCATGCGGTCGAGGCTCCGTGGGAAACAGTGTCAGCGCATTGGTCTCGAGGATCGCCCGCCGATGGGCGTCGCTCAGGGGGAGTGACAGAAACTGGTCGATATTCTGCCGCAGATCCTTGACGCCCGGGCTGGGCCAGTCGGTCCCCCACAACACCCGGTCGGCGATCTCGGCGAGGCGGGGAAAGTACTCCAGCAGTTTGGCCGGCGGAATGCCCGACACGTCGAGCCGGACATGTTGGTGACGTCGCAAAATGAAAAAGGCCTCCTCCATGTAGAGCGGGCGGCCGCCGTGCGCCATGACGAGGGGCAGGTCGGGAAAGTCGATCGCGACATCGTCCAGTTCCATCGGGTTCCCGTACTTGGAACGCGCCCCCGGGAAGATCGAGGTCCCGGTATGGATCATCACCGGGAAGCCCCGGTCCTCGCAGCGACGGTAGATCTCGCCCAAGGCCGTGAGGCCCGCGGTGTAGGCGTTGGCAGGGAAGAGCTGGTGGGGCGGGTGGATCTTGAGCAGGCGGATGCCCAGGTCCAGCAGTCGATCCACGTCGCCCGAGGGGTCCTTCGCGAAGCGGGCATGCACGCCGCCGTAGGGGAGGAGGCGCTCCCGATCGGCCAGGGCGTACTTGGCGGCGAATGCGTTCGTTGAATCGTCGAACCCCATCACGTCGGGGCTCGGGTAGTTGACTAGGCCCACCCGCCACACCCCCGAGCGGTCCATCACCTCGAGCAGCGCCTTCGGGTCATCCATCACAGAGATCAACAGCTCCCAATCACCTTCCTTGCCGCGACGCATCGCCTCCTGCACCGCGGGCTTGAGCTGGCGCCAAGGCTGGATATGGACGTGGACGTCCGTGATGCGGGTCGAGGTCATGGACCGGGGAAGCTACCGCTGCCTGACTCCATGCGCGACGTGTATGGCCTACGTGCGGTGAGCTGAGGCAGTCGAACAGCTGCATGTGTTGCACGAGCGGCGGCCCTCAAAGGGCCGCCGTTCTTTGTTTGTGCGTGGGTGGCTCACTCACCCCAGCTGTAAAACCCTCTCCCCGTCTTCTTCCCCAACTCCCCCTTCTTCACCTTCTCCCGCAGGATCTTCGGCGGCTCGAACTGCGACTCCTCGAGCGCGCGATACAGATACTCCGCGATCGCCAGGCGCACGTCGAGGCCCACGAGGTCCGTGAGCTTGAGCGGCCCCATCGGATGGTTGTAGCCCAGCTCCATCGCCTTATCGATGTCCTCGGCCGACGCCACGCCCTCCTCGAGCATCCGCATCGCCTCGAGGCCGAGCACCACGCCGAGGCGGCTCGACGCGAACCCGGGGGAGTCGTTGACCACAATAGGGTCTTTGCCGAGCTGCCGCGCGAACGTCACCGCCCGCTCGACGACGCCACGCGCCGCGCCCGCATGGGTCACGACCTCCACCAGCTTCATCACGTGCACGGGATTGAAAAAGTGCATCCCGACCAGGCGGCTGGGATCCTTGAGGGCGGCGGCGATCTGACCGATCGACAGGGACGAGGTATTGGAGGCGAGGAGCGCGCCACCCGGGGCCGTCCGCTCGACCGTGGCGAACAGCCCTTTCTTGACCTCCAGATCCTCTACAACGGCTTCTATCACCACGTGCGCGCCCGCCACCGCCCGGGCCAGCTCTGGCTCCGCGGCGAGCCGCTCGAGGACCCCAGCGCGGTCGGCTTCGGTGAGCTTGCCGCGCTGCATGCCGCCGATAATGAGCTGGTCGATCTTGGCGCGCGCCTGGCGCAGGACGTCGGGCCGGCTGTCCGTGAGCGCGACGTCGCACCCCGCGAGCGCGGCGACGTAGGCGATGCCATGGCCCATCGTCCCCGCGCCCACGACCGCGACCCGGGTCATGCCGCCCGAGGTGCGTCTACGACCCGGCGCGCGCGGTCGGGGAAGTTGGTGCAGATCCCATCCACGTCCCAGCCGATGAAGCGCGTCATGTCGGCGGGATCGTCCACGGTCCACACGAACACGCGTGCGCCCGCGCCATGGACGGCGCGCACCAACAGCTCGTCGACCACGGTCCGCTCCTGCCAGAGGATCGACGCCCCGGCATCCTCCATGGCCGTGAGCGGTCGGATCAGGTAGGCGCTCGCCAGCACGCCGCACACCAGGCTGGGGCGCCGCTCGCCGAGCCGGCGCACGATGCGGTGATCGAAGCTGTGCACCGCGTAGCCGGTGGGGTTCGGGCCGCGGTCCAGCACCTCGAGCAGGCGCTCGTCCCAGCGCGGGGCGAGCGATTTCACCTCGATGAAGGCCCGGAGCGCCGGCGCGATCGCGCTGAGGGCCTGCGACAGCGTGGGGACCGGCTCGCCGTTGGCCAGGCGCAGCGCCCCGATGGCGCGGGCGCTCGAGTGCGCGATGTGGTGCGTGCCGTCGATGGTTTCGTCGTGGTGGACGATCAGCTCCCCGTCGGCCGTGGCGTGAATGTCGAGCTCCACGGCGTCGGCGCCCTGGGGGGCGGCGGCGCGGAAAGCCGCCAGCGAGTTCTCGAGCTCCGTGCCCGACGCGCCGCGGTGCGCGATGACCAGAGGCGGGACGGGCCTCACTGCTGCAGGCTGTCGGCCTTCTTGGGCTCGATCCAGTCCGGCTCTTTCTCGATGTCGTGCACGACCGCGATGTCCTCGGGGCGGGGCAGCACGGACGCGAGGTAGGCCGGATACTTCGCGGCGTCGAGCGGCTCGCCGTCGACGGCGAAATGCTGGTGGGCGTAGACCCCGATGCGGCGATTGAACTTCAGCTCCGGGACCTTGAGCTGCCGCTCCCGCTCGGGGATGAACATGTTGAGCCGCTCAACGAGCTTCACGATCTCCTGACGGTACAGGCCGCGCGCGTACTCGTTGAGCTTCGCCTTGTCGGGCTCGCTCGGGTTCTCGCGCTCGTCGTACCGGCCTTTCAGCCCCCAGACGTACGCCCAGTGCGCCGACGACGAATTGTCGGTGCCGAACAGATCGAACGCCGTCGGGATCCACTTGCAGAAGAACCGCTGGATCACCTCGGGCGGCATCTTCCCCGCCTTCACGATGCGCAGCAGGCCGTTGTTCCCGGTGCCCAGGTGGAACGACTCCTCCTTGAGCATCGGCCCCATCGAGCGCGACAGCGGGTCGAACCCCGACACCGAGAGCATCTTGAGCTGGAACTTGCCGTCGCGGTCGATGAATTGCGTGTACGTGAAGAAGTCGAGCCAGTTGTCGACGATCTCGTTGAAGGACCCGAGCAGGCGCTCGCCTTCGTCGGCGCGGCGCTCGAGCAGCTTCGCGGCCTCGCGCTTCCCTTCGTCGCCGAAATAGGTGCAGAGGAGGTACGACATCTGCCAGCCGTGCCGCATTTCCTCGGTCATCACGCGCTGCAGGGAGAGGAGGTCGTAGTCGGACGGCGCGTGCTGCAGCAGGTTGCGCTGCTGCTCGACCGACGCGAACTCCGTGTCGCCCTGGTACACGATCAGGTTGAGCAGAGCGTCGCGAATGCGCTGGTCGGGGATGTGCATCACCGTGGGCCACTTGCGCTGGCCCTTGTAATGGCCGAACTCGATGTGCGGCACCTCCGGGTCGCCGAACTTGGCGTCGAAGGAGTAAGCGCGCAGGTCGCCCTGCGGCAGGCCGATCGAATCCTGCCAATAGCGGAAGTAATCGATCCAGTCGTCGAAATTGTGCAGCTTGCGCACCATCAGCGGCTCCTGATCAGGTTGCGGGCTTCCGCGGTCGCAAACAGCGCGGTCTGATGCTCGATCTCGAGGTCCAGCATCTCGGCCAGCGAGCGGGCTTCCGAGCAGTACAGCGCTTCCTTCGCCTTGCGGACGGCCAGCGGCGGCATCCCCGCCCACAGCCCAGCCAGCTTGCGCGTCTCGGCCGCGAGCTCCGCGTGGGGCACCACGCGGTCGAACAGCCCCAACTGGGCGGCCTCCGCGGCCGGCACCATGCGGGCGCTCCACACCAGCTCGAGGGCTTTGGAGACGCCCGTCAAGCGCGGCAGAAAGAAGGTCCCGCCCCAATCGGGCCCGAGGCCGAGCTTGTGGAACACCTGGCCGATCGTGGCCGCGTCGGAGGCGAGGCGGTAGTCGCAGGCGAGCGCCAGGTTCGCACCGCCGCCCGCCGCCGGCCCGTTCACCGCGGCGAGCACCGGCTTCGGGGCGGACCGGATGATCAGGGCGGTCTCCTTGCCGGCGACGACGAGGGCCGCCCCCCCCCCCTCGGTGCCGAGGACCGACAGATCCGCCCCCGCGCAGAACGCCCGCCCGGCGCCGGTCACCACGATCACGCGCACGGCATCGGCCTGCGCCAGCATCCGCAGCGCGGCGATCACATCCTCGCACATCTCCGGATCGAAGGCATTCAGCTTCTCCGGGCGGTTGAGCGTGACCGTGCCGATCCCGTCGGCGATCTCGACCAGCACGCGCTCGTACGCCGCCATCAAACGCGCTCCACGATCATGGCGATCCCCTGGCCGACGCCGATGCACATGGTCACCAACCCAAACCGAAGGCGAAGGCGTGTTAAGGCGTGGACAAGCGTGGTGACGAGCTTGGCACCCGTGCAGCCGAGGGGGTGACCAAGGGCAATTCCGCCGCCGTAGATGTTGACCTTGGCGGGATCGAGCTTCAGCTCGCGAATACACGCAATCGCCTGGGCCGCGAACGCCTCATTCAGCTCGATAAGGTCGATCTGATCGATCGTAAGGCCCGCACGCTTGAGCGCCTTTTGGGTTGCGGGGATGGGGCCCAACCCCATACAGGCGGGGTCGACGCCTGCCACGGCCGTCGTCACGATACGCGCGAGCGGCTTCGTGGCATTCGACGTAACGAGCAAGGCTGCTGCGCCATCGTTGATGCCACTCGAGCTGGCCGCCGTCACCGTCCCGTCCTTCTTGAACGCCGGCTTGAGGGCCCGGACAGCCTCGAGCGTCGTGCCCGCGCGCGGATACTCGTCCTTGGCGAACAGCGACCCGTCGGGCAGGGGGACAGGGACGATCTCGTCGGTGAATACGCAGTCTTTCAACGCCTTCTCCGCGCGGTTTTGGCTTTCGACTGCGAACGCGTCCTGCTCCGCCCGCGTGATCCTATACCGCTGCGCCACGACCTCGGCCGTTTCACCAAGCGAGATCGTCCACTCGGAGTTGAGCCGGGGGTTGGTGAACCGCCAGCCGACGGTCGTATCCGCCGTCTCGGGGGCCTTGCGGCTCCAGGGCTCGCCGGACTTGAGCGTCACGTACGGCGCGCGCGTCATGTTCTCGACCCCGCCGGCGATGAACACGTCCCCTTCGCCCGCCTTGATCGCCTGCGCCGCGCTCGCCACCGCCTGGAGCCCCGAGCCGCAGAGCCGGTTCACCGTCTGGCCCGGCACCTCGACGGGCAGGCCCGCGAGGAGCAGTGCCATGCGGGCGACATTGCGGTTGTCCTCGCCCGCCTGGTTGGTGCAGCCGAGGATCACGTCGTCGATGCTCGCCGGATCGATCGCGGCGCGCTCGACGACCGCCTTGATCGGCACGGCCGCCAGGTCATCCGCCCGGACGCTCGCCAGCGACCCGCCGTGCTTCCCGACAGGGGTTCTCAAGGCGGCACAGATCAGGGCCTCGTTCAGAGGGCCACCCAAATGGTCTTGGTCTCGAGATAGCCATCCAAGGCTTCTCGACCGAGATCCCGCCCGAAGCCGGAAGCCTTGAACCCGCCGAACGGCGCGCCGGAGTCGTAGAAGTTGTAGCTGTTGATCCAGACGGTGCCGGCGCGAATCGCCTTGGCCGCGCGGTGCGCCTTCTGGACGTCCTTGGTCCAGATCCCGGCCGCCAGGCCGTAGATCGTCTGGTTCGCCAGCCGGATGGCGTGCTCGAAGTCATCGAACGTCAGCACGGCGAGCACGGGACCGAAGATCTCCTCGCGGGCAATCGTCATCTCGGGGCGCACGCCGTCGAACACCGTTGCCTCGACGAAGTAGCCTTTGCCGTTCGGCTTCACGGCCTTGCCGCCGGCGACGAGCTGCGCCCCTTCGTCCACGCCTTTCTTGATGTAGGAGAGCACGGTCTCCTGCTGTTTCTTCGAGACGAGCGCGCCGAGTCGCGTGTTCTTGTCGAGCGGATCGCCCGGAGCGAGCTTCTTCGCGCCCTCGGCGAGCTGTTCCACGACCTGCTGGTGGACCGCCTTCTCGACGAGGAGCCGCGAGCCCGCCGCGCACACCTCACCCTTGCCGTAGAAGATGCCCGTCTGGGCGCCTCGCACCGCGGCTTTCAGGTCGGCGTCGGCGAACACGATATTCGGGCTCTTGCCGCCCAGCTCGAGCGTGACGCGTTTGTTGGTATCGGCGGCCATCTTCATGATCTGGCGGCCCACGTCGGTCGAGCCGGTGAACGCGATCTTGTCGACGTCGGGGTGGCGCACCAGGGCTGCGCCCGCGGTCGACCCGCCGCCCGGCACCACGTTGAATGCTCCGGGAGGCAAGCCCGCCTCGAGCGCCAGCTCCGCGAACAGCAGGGCGGTGAGCGGCGTCTCGGACGCGGGCTTGAGGATCACAGTGCACCCGGCGGCCAGGGCCGGGGCGAACTTCCAGCTGGCGATGTTGAGCGGGAAGTTCCAGGGCACGATCGCCCCCACGACGCCGATGGGCTCGCGCAGGGTGTAGGTGAAGAACGGCCCCTCCACCGGCAGCGTGTCGCCCACGATCTTGTCGGTCCACCCGGCGTAATACCGCAGGGTGTTGACCGCCATCGTCAGCTCGATTTTCGACTCGAACAGCGTCTTGCCGTTCTGGGCCGTCTCGAGCTTGGCAAACTCGTCGAGGCGCGCTTCGAGCAAGTCGGCCGCTTTGAAGAGGAGTCTTCCCCTCTTCCTGCCTGACAACTCCCGCCACGCTTGCGACTCAAAACAAGCCTTCGCGGCCCGCACGGCGTTGTCCACGTCGGGCGCGTCGCCGGCGGCGACCTCGCCCAACACCTCTTCCGTAGCCGGGTTCACCACCGGGAAGCGCTTCCCCGACGTGGCCGGCCGCCACTCGTTGTTGATGAAGAGGTCGGTCTTCACCGGGTCACTTTCCGCGGAACTCCGCCACCCGCTTCTCCTGGTTCGCGGCGATGCCTTCCTTGGCGTCCTCGCTCTGGAACAGCTGCTGTTGCAGCTCGCGCTCGATCGCCAGCGCCGACTCGAAGGGCACTTCGGCGCCCGATTGGACGGCGCGCTTGATCAGCCCCACCGCCTTCGACGCCTTGTGCGGCGGGCAGAACTGCTTCGCGTACAGCACGACCTGCTCCCAGAAATCCTTAGCGGGGAAGATCTCGTTCACGAGCCCGATCTCCTTGGCGCGATCGAACGAGAAGAGCTCTCCCTTCACCATCAGCTCGATCGACAGCGGCTTGCCGAGGATGCGCGCCAGTCGCTGCGTGCCGCCGGTGCCGGGGAGCACGCCGAGGTTGACCTCGGGGAGCCCGATCTTACCGGCGTTCTCCTTCGCCAGGCGGATGTCGCATGCCATCGCGATCTCGAGGCCGCCGCCGACCGTGTGCCCGTTGAGTGCGGCGATGGTGAGCTTCGGCGTTTGCTCCAGCCGGTTCAGCGTCTCGTTGGCGTGGAGGCAGAAGAAGTACTTGAAGCGCGGCGTGACCGTGTTCAGCATGCCAATGTTCGCGCCCGCCGAAAAGAACTTCTCGCCGTGGCCGCGTAACACGATCACGTGCACGGCGTCGTCGAACCGCGCCTTCAGAATCGCCTCGTCCAGCTGCCGCATCATCTCGTAGGTGTAGGTGTTGGCGGGCGGGTCGCTGAGCTCGATGATGGCGAGCCCGTCTTCCACCTGGTACTCGATGAGCGTCTTGATCTGAGGTTCAGTGAGTGTGGCCATGGGGAACGTTAGCCTCCGGAGTCTCGACGAACCCGCCGAGGAAGATGCGCGCGATGAGATCCGCCAGCCGGCCGGGATCGATCTCGCCGGCGGGGTCGTACCAGTTATAGATCCAGTTCATCATGCCGAAGAGGACATACGCGGCCGCGCTGCGGTCCACCGCCGCTTCTTCGGGCGCGGCGTCGCGCAGCAGGGCCTCGAGCAGGTCCACATAGCGCCGCTTCAGAGCGCTGACGCTGCGATCCGGCTCGTGCGACAGCACTTTCATCTCGGCCATGTGGTGGGCGAAGAAGGTCACATGGTGGCGGATGAAGGCGTGGAGCCGCTCGACCGGGCCGGTGCTGGCCGCCACGGCGCGCTCGGCTCCCTCCAGGACGCGCGTAAAGCAGCGCTCCTGGATCAGCGCGAGCAGCTCCTCCTTGCCGCGCACGTAGTAGTACATCCCGGCGAGCGACATCCCGCTCGCCCCCGCCAAGTCCCGCATAGTGGTGGTGTGGTAGCCCTTGTCCGCGAACACCCGAGCGGCTTGGGTGAGGAGGTGGTCGAGGCGTTCGTCGTAGGGGCGCATGGGTTCGAACGGGCGTTCGAAATCGGAAGCTAGCCTTGGGCTCTGCAACGGTCAAGACGGCGAACGGCGGCGGACGACGGCGGAGGGGGCTGTCGCGTGCGGCGTCGTTCGCCGCCCTTCGCCGTCTTAATATTCCCCCATCCTCCACGTCCAAGCATCGGCCCCATGGCCCAACCGCAGCCGATCGCCGCAGCTCCTCCTGACGCGGCGCTGATCGCCGCGTGGCGAGGCGGAGACGAGCGGGCGGCGGGCGAGCTGGTCCGGCGTCACGCGCGGGTTCTGGCGCGCTTTCTGGCGGGCGCCGGCGCCCGGGACGCGGACCTGGACGACCTGGTGCAGGAGACGTTCATCCGCGCGTTCCGCGCCGTGGACCGGTTCCGGGGCCAGTGCCAGTTCCGCACCTGGCTGCTGACGATCGGCGGCAACGTGCTGAAGGATCACGGCCGCAGGGCAGGGCGCGAACGGGTCGTGCCGCTGGATGAGCAGCTGCGGGCGCGGGATGGGGACCCGCACGAACGGGCGGAGGCGCGTGAAGCCGAGGCGCGGCTCGTGACGGGCCTGAAACAACTGCCGCGCTTGCAGCGGGAAGTGTTCCTGCTCCGGGCGCAGCAGGGCCTCGAGTACGAGGAGATTGCGGTGGCGCTGGACACGACGGCAGGGGCGGCGCGGGTGCATTACCACCACGCGGTGAGACGGCTGAAGGAAATGATGCAATGAAAGAAAGAGACGACGCTACGTTGCCTGACGCCACGTTGCGCGCGCTCGCCGGGAAGCTGGGTGAGCGGGCGGCTGAGCGGCTGGACGTGGAGGCGACGGCGCAGGCGGTGATCGAGCGGCTACGAAACGAGCCTGAGGCCGCCCGGTGGACCTGGATGCAGCCGGCCTGGCTCCGCATCGCTGCCGCGCTGGTGGTGCTCGTCGGCGGGGCGCTCGCCGTGCGGCAGGCGATTCCACATGCCGGCACCCGGCACCGCCCCGCCCATTTCGTGACCGACGACCTGCGTGACCTGTCCGCGGCTCAGCTGCGGGAGGTCTTGAGCACGCTGGACCAAACGCTCGACCTGGGACACCCGACGGCGCCCGACGCGGATCTCGAGAATCTTGACGCACAGCAACTGCGAGCCGTGCTGCGCTCCTTGGAGGGATAGATGAACCGAGTGTGGTTGTGCGCGATCTTGGTCGTGGCGTTTGGGACGCCTCTTGGGGCGCAGCAGCCCCGCCTCCCGCCCCCCGGAGTCCCTGGCGACACCGCCGAGGCCGGGCGGCTGCGCCGGCAGATCGAGGAGCGGTTCGGTCAGCGGGTGAAAGAGCAGCTGCGCTTGACCGATGACCAGGCGACCAAGCTGCGCGGCACGCAGGAGCGGTTCGGCGACCGGCGCCGCGCGCTGATGCGCCAGCAGATCGAGCGCCGCATGGCGCTAACCGACCAGATGCAGCCCGGCGTCGCGGCGAACTCGGACAGCGTTCGCAAGCTGATGGACGGGCTCCAGGGGGGCCGCGCCGAGATGCTCAAAGTCGAGCAGGACGAGGATCGCGACATGGCGGGGTACCTGACGCCGGTGCAGCGGGCGCGCTATCAGGAGATGCGGCGCCGATTTCTGGACCGCGTGAACGAGATGCGGCAGGAGCGGCGGGAGCGGAGGGGACCAGGGATGGGGCCGGGTGGGCGGCGGCCCGGACCGGGGGCGGGCTCGCAGCGGCGACCGAGGCGAGGGTCGATCTAGCGCAGCCAGCGCAACTCAAGGGACGCCAGGGCGGCCGGGTGAGATGACCCGGCCGCCTTGCTATATTCACCGGCCGCGCCCGGGTGGCGGAACTGGCAGACGCGCCGGACTCAAAATCCGGTGGGGGCAACCCCATGCGAGTTCGATTCTCGCCCTGGGCATTGCGCTACGTGAACCCTCGCACCGCCGCGCTCGCGCTCCTCGCGCCCATGTGCGCCGCGGCACAAGAGCCGCGGCCCGCCACCGG
>WNGB01008335.1_pt1 | contig 22689 bp, 20 predicted proteins | sample 5400681 | NCBI WGS metagenome assembly WNGB01 (sample SAMN13153367, study PRJNA577476) | soil metagenome | isolation source: 115 cm soil or saprolite under grassland replicate 2 | place: USA:California | collected 2016-06-15
CGCACGCGACCGCCAGCACGTAGGCGATCCGCTGCTGTTCCAGCCAGGTGCGCAACGGCCCGTTGTCTCCGTAGACCTCGTCGCCGGCGATCCAGGCGAACGGCACTTTCGCGGTGACGGCCCGCTCAATCATCCGCCGTGCGAGCTGCGGCTTGGTCGCGAACGTCACGTCCGCGGGGATTCCAGCCGCCGCGCAGCGGGCCGGGTCACCGGTCCAGGACTTCGGCAGGTACAGCTCGCGGTCGATCAGCGCATGCCCGCGCCGCGCCACATACCCCAGGTAGACAGCGACCTGGGCGTTCTCGATCCGCCCGGCGGTGCCGGTGTACTGCCGCTGCACACCGGCGTGGCGGTGCCCTTCTTGACGTCTCCTGTCTCATCGGCCACCAGCACCGCGTCGCGGTCGCCGAGGTGCTCGATGACATAGCCGCGCACATCGTCGCGGACACCATCGGCGTCCCACTTCGCCCGCGCCAGCAGATGCTGCATCCATCCGGCGACGGGTCGCCGGCATGCTCGGCGATCACCCAGCAGTTCTTGCGCGGCAGCTCGGCCAGCAGCCCCAGCACGGACGCCCGCGCCCGGCGCCGGGCCTCCACCCGGCGGAAACGGCCGCCGATCCGGATCATCAGCTCATCAAGTATCCCCAGCCAGCGGCCAGGGTCTACGCTGTGGCCAACGGCCACCAGAAGATCATTACCAGTCGTCACAAACCGGGATGATCAGACGGTGGCCGTCCCGTCTCCAGCACCGACACGCCGATGATCACGATCTACGGCTGGAGTACTAGGTGAGCAGGCCGGTCTGCGGGGGAGTGCGCGGCGAGGGCGCCGGTTTGGCGGTGAATCTCGTGGGCGAGGAGCCAGTACGGGTCTACCTGTTCACGGTCGGTGTCATGGCCGGGACATGGCGGCCGTCCGCCGTCGCAGGCCAGCGAGCAGTCCGGGGGACGGCGGTGTTGGATCGCGTCACGGAACGCAGCCGCGATCGTGGCCGCGTGTGCCACCAGCAGGTCGATGGTGCTCCGCGCCGTCTTCCAATAACAGTCGTCAAGCGCAGTGCCGCAGCCCTTGCACCGGTGGTGTGTCTGGCCGCAGGGCTGGGCGCAGCTGTGGCGGTCGAACCGCGATGACTTGGCGCCGCACAGCTCGCAGGCCGTGGTTATGTCCGGTGTGCGGGTCTCGCTGAGACTCAGCGTGATCTCCTCGGTGAGCAGCCGGGCGAACAGTTCCGCGTTGTCATTGCGGAGCTGGGTGATGGCCATGTCGTAGGCGCACGGCCTGTTGAGCCCGCGTGCCCGCATCTGGGCGAATACTTCACGATAGGCGGCGGTGCGCAGGTCAGCCAGCCGCCGGTTGGCTTTCTGCCACGCCTTGCTGCGGATGGCGGGCGGGATGTCGGTGCCCGGCCCCACCCGTTCCAGGGCGTACAGCTCCAGGTACCGGTCGGGGTAGCGGTAGCGGAGCAGGGTGAAGGCCCGGCCGCGGGCCTGGTCGTGGGTCTGGGTACGCGGCCGGGCTTCGGCGTACAGCTCGCGGTAAGTGGCGCGATCTTCCCGTGCCAGCCGCCGCAGCGCCCGCTTGCGGGCGCTGGAGCTACGGTCACCGCTGTCGGTCATGCTTAACCGCTCACCCGCCTGCGGCGACCCGGCGGACCGCGGCCAGCTGACGTCGCTGGTCGGGTGACGCTCACGGCGGTGGTGTACCGGAGCCTGACGCGCCAGCCTTGCGCGGCCACGGGCGAACATGACCGATGCCCCCCGTGACGGCGAACACTGGGATCACAATGGCTGGGTGAGCTTTGCAGTGACAAGGACATCTGCCAGAGAACGGAAAGGGACCGACCATGGTCCAGCACCGCGGCATCCACGTGACCACGCCTAATGTTGCACGGATCTACGACTACTGGCTGGGCGGGAAGGACAACTTCGCCGCCGACCGCGACGCCGCCGAAAAGATCCTCACGCTCATCCCGGAGGCTCGTTTCGCAGCGCGGGCAAACCGGGCGTTTCTGGGCCGCGCCGTACAGTTCCTGGCCAGGGCCGGCATCCGCCAGTTTCTCGATATCGGCACGGGCCTGCCAACTCAGGCCAACGTGCACGAGGTCGCCCATCAGGTCAATCCCGGCGCCCGGGTGGTATACGTCGACAACGACCCGGTCGTTCTTGCGCACGCCCGGGCCCTGTTGAACGACACCGGCGCGACCGTCATCATCGAGGCGGATCTGCGCGACCCGCAGAAGATCTTGGAAGATCCTGGCCTGCGGACGCTGATCGACTTCGGCGAGCCTGTAGCCGTGCTGATGGTGGCCATTCTGCACTTCATCACCGAGGCCGAGGACCCGCTCGCCATCGTGTCCCGGTTTCGTGAGGTCATGGTGCCGGGGAGCTACCTGGCCCTGTCCCACGTCACCGCGGATCCAAGGCCGCACGCCGAAGCGGAGGTCACCGCGGTGTACCGCCAGGCGACCGCGCCCATGGTTCCGCGCAGCCACGCCCAGGTCGGGGCCTTCTTCGATGGGTTCGAGCTGGTGGAACCCGGGGTGGTTTACGCTCCGCAATGGCGGCCCGATGTGGGTAGTACCACGTTGGTGAAAGACGCGGAACGCTCATTCATGCTCGCCGGTGTCGGCCGCAAGGCATGATGCGCCACGAGGCGTGCGCCCGCTCTATTCGGGGCCGATCAACGCAAGGCATACATCGGTGATGTCGACCATGCCGACCAGACCGGCGTCGCCAACGACCGGCAGGTGCCGGAAACGGCCGGTTGTCATGATTTTGGCCGCGTCACGGACGTTTGTCGTGGTGTGGATGACGGTCGGGCGAGTGGTCATCAGGTCATGGATCCGGACACTGTTCACGTCCTTCCCATCCGCGACCGCGTGGGCAATGTCTGCCTCTGTGATGATGCCTATCGGCTGGCCGGTCTGCGCATCCAGGACCGTGAGAGCGGTCGCGCCCGCGTGCTTCATCAGGTAGGCGGCCGCGGCCACGTGGTCGTTCTGTTCTACCGTCGTCAGCGGTGGCCGCATTACGTCCGCGACGGTGGCCGGAGTCGATGATGGCTGCAGGGACTGGTGCGAAAGGGCCTCTGTCATGATCTGCTCCTCGGGAGATTCGATCACGCTGTTCAAAGAAGTGGCGGGCGCCGTGTGGCATTCACCGCCGGGGTTCGCTGCCCGCCGCTAGGGCCCCCCTTCTGTCGTGCGGCCGAGGTCGGCGGCGGCGCTGGCGTGGAGTTGCTGGAGCTGGCTGGGGGTTGGGCACCAGGTCGACTCGAAGCTGGTCATGTCCCAGCCGGCGAGGGGGGCGCCGGCCTCGTAGGCGCTTTGGCAGAACGCGAGCAGGGTCGTTCTGGGGTCGCGCGCAGTGCGCACTGCCTCGTAGGGCAGGATTGCCAGCGAGCCCGTGCCCGACTCGGTCCACGTGCCTGCGGACAGCGGCTGGTCTCGCAGTCCCTGGGGCTTTGGGGCGGTATAGGAGTAGTAGGCGGCGTCGCCGAGAGTATCGTCCCCGGGCCAGAATCCGAACGAGATGACCTCGTGCGTGTAGGCCTCCTGGGTGACGGGATCGGCGTCTATCGGGGCGCTGGGCCGCCCGGAGAACCGGGTCACCGCGAGGTCGAAGCTGTGCCAGAACAGGTGCACCGGGCTGGTCTTGCCGTTGAACCATCCGCTGAACTCCTCGAACACCGAGTCCGACCAGTCCAGGATCCGGCCAAAGCGTTCGATGGCCTCTCGATCCCACGACGCATGGGTCATGTCCTGGGCGAATGGCGTGGTCATCGGGACACCGAAGGGCTCCTCTTTGATGTCGACGTCGATGCCCAGGTCACCGAGCATCGCGTGGATGGCCGCATCGAATTCCGCGACCGGCAGCCCGCCGGCAAGCTCAAACGACTTCGTGCGGCCGTCGGCGGTCCGCACGATCAGGGCGTGACCGACGAAGTCGATCGTGATCTCGAACGTCGTGCCGCGATGATGCAGCCGCCGCGTCGCCAGGCCGCGGACATCGACATACAGGGCGACGTTCCACCAGTGGTTGCGCGGCGGAGTGGTGGCCAGCTTGATCTTGCCGACGATCTGGCAGTACAGATGCAGCGTGTCTTTGGTCGCGCGCCAGTCGGCCAGGTGCAGCTCTGGCAGGGTCATGACCTGGTCACCGCGAACGCGACGTTGTCGAGGTAGCACCAGCTCCAGTCCTCCCTCGCGCTCATCCGGCCAATGCCTCCAGCAAGGCAGCCGCGTCGTAGCCGCCTCGGTGCACCACACCGTCGATGAACAGGGTGGGGGTACCCCGGACCTGACCCGACGCCATGCCGCTCTCGACGTCCCGGCCAACGCGCCCCAGCACGGCAGCGCCGGTTCGGTCGTGTTCGAAGCGTGCGACGTCGAGCCCGAGCCCGGCGGCATACCGGCCCAGGTCGCCGTCTTCGAGCGCTTTTTGGTGGTGGAACAGCAGCCCGTGCATGTCCCAGAACCGGTCCTGCAGCGCCGCAGCCTCGGCCGCGGCCGCCGCGGCCAATGCGTGCGGGTGGATCTCGGTCAGCGGGAAGTGCCGGAACGCGAAGCGGACAACTCCGTCCAGTTCTCTTTCGACGCGTTCGATCTCTCGGAACGCCTGGCGCGAGTACGGGCATTCGTAGTCGCCGTACTCGAGGATGAGACGGCCGACCCGCGGGCCGCGGACGTGATCGACCTCCTCGTCAAGCGGCTCTATTGTCGGCTGACGCTTTTCCGGCATCACGTTGCGTGTCATGGGCAGTGCTCCTGGTGTGAGCTCGTTAGCACCGAATTTAGCTGGTCTAGGCCGCTCAGAAGCCGACCGGCTGCCGGATGAGCACGACGTGGATGCGGCCGGGCAGCTCCTGGTGGATCTCGAGAATCTTTCCGACCGAGCTGTGCTGCCCGTAGGCGGCATACGCGCGAGCGTCCTCGAGTTTCAGGCTGTGCTGGTAGATCCGCTCGTGTGCCGCTTCCACGGTGGGGACGAGTTTTGCGCGCCGACGACAAAGATGACGTTGGCGGCGCCCCAGGCGTAGGAGGCGAGCTGGCTGCCGGAGGCCGAGGCGATGACGAGAGTTCCGTCGCGGGTGACCGCGTGGACGCTGCCGAGGGCGTAATCGGGCTGGCCACCGATCGCCTTCATTTCCTGCACCTGGGTCGCGAAGTCGAGCGCGAACATCTTGTTGCGCGCCGATTCGTACGGTCCGCCGTCGTTGATCGCGTCCGCGATCCCGGTCTCCTGCAGCGTCACCGAGGTGTCGGTCATCACGGAGGAGCCTTCGGGGATGCGGGCTAGGACAGCTTTGCGCGCGGCGTCGAGGCCATCGACGACTTCGACGCTGAATCCGTGCTCTTCAAGCGCAACGACGGTCGCCGCGAGCGCCTGGTCATCAGGCAGCGCGGTGAACTGGTCAGATGCGTGGATCGTACTCATTGTTGGTCCTCCTTCGTAGGGAGATCGCCGCCGGCGGGGCCCGGGAGCTTGCCGAGCAGCTGGGAGAGCTGGTGACAGACCCAGCGCAACGGTCGCGTCAGTCCACGTACGGCCCGTTGTAGACAGGCGTTTCGCCATAGGGCTGGCCGGCCATGAGCATGAACCGCGTCCCGGGATGGGCTTTCTCCACGGCGAGCACACCACCTGGTCCCAGAACCGCGATCTGCGAGCGGCTCGCCCGGCGCCGGCTGGCGCCGAAGCTGGCCTCGCCTTCCAGCATGTAGACGAAGCTGTTGAAGCCGGGCGGGACCAAGCAGGCGACGTCTCCGCCCGTTGGCAGCTCGACGTCCAGGATCAGCCCGGCAGTCCCGAGTTCGACCGCAGAGCCCTCCCCGACCAGCACCCGCACGATCGCGCCGCGGTCGTGCCGGACGGGCACCTCGTGCGGCCGCAGGAGCTGCGCGCTGGGCTCGGCGTCCTTGTCCTTGCGCGCCAGGTTGACCCAGAACAGCAGGCCGCGCATCTGGCCCCCGGCCTTGCCCTCCCGCAGCTCGTCGGCGCCGATACCTTCGGCGTGCCAGACACCCCGTCCCGCCCGGAGCTTCAGCAGCGATCCGGCCTCCAGCCTCGCCCGCTCCATCGCCCCGCCGGGACCGGTGCTGTGGCCGGTGCTCGAGGATCCCGAGATCGCATACCACAGATTGTCGAACCCACGGTGGGGGTGCCTGGTATCCAGGTTCGCGCGCTCTGGGGTGATGGGAACGACGGCCTCGTGGACGAGGATGTAGGGGTCCACCATCGCGTAAGGGATCCGCGCGGACGGCAAGGGTTCGAGGATCTCGAGGCCCATCATGGGGCGGATGTGGGCGTCCTCGATCAGGACGGCCTCGCGCTGTGCTGTGTCCATTTGGGTGGTCATTGTTCGTTGCTCCTTTCCCCTGGGCTAGAACCCCGAGGATCTGGCCGGCGTTGGCGGGCACGATGAGGAGTGTTGCTGCCGCGCCGGTGTGGCGAACAGACGGGCCCAGGACGGGACGTACGCATAAGGTTTGACTTGAACATTCAAGTCAAACGCTATGCCCGATGACTTGAACTGTCAAGTGATAACATCTGTCCCGTGACCCGGATCCGAACGGCGGTCGCGGAATCTCCCCGCTGGCTGGACGACGAGCAGCAGGACACCTGGCGAGCCTTCGCGGCGGCGATGCATAAGCTGCGCTGGGCGCTGGAGTGCCAGCTGCAGCAAGATGCGGGGCTCAGCTTCGTCGAGTACCACGCCCTGGCCAGGCTGTCGGAAAATCCCGGCCACACGATGCGGATGAGCGAGCTCGCTGAGGTCACCAACGCCTCGCTGTCCCGGCTGTCGCACCTGATCAAGCGCCTGGAGCTGCGCGGGCTCGTCCGCCGCGAGCCCGATCCGGCCGACGGCCGGTACACCAACGCGATCCTCACCCCAGAGGGGCTGCGCCTGCTCACCGCCAGCGCACCCGCCCACGTCGCGAAGGTCCGCGAACTGGTGATCGACGCCCTCACCCCGGCCCAGCTGCGCCAGCTGCGCACGGCGTCCGAGCGAATCCTCGAACGAATCGAAAGCAGCGCCGGATAGCCGCTGGTGCAGATCGTCGCCGGCGCACGAGACACGGCGGTGCCACCGGTCAACGCCGAGTTTCTCCACCAGCGGATGCCCAACAGCAAGCTCGAGTCTCGCTCGTGCGCCAGGAATCGTTCAAGCCACCGTGCGGACCGCCGTGCATATCGCGGTGTGGACTCTCGCGCCGGCGCTGCTGTGGGCCAAAAACATGCCACCTCACGCATCGGGTCTTGCTCTTAGTTCGGTCCCAGCAGGTGCCACCGCCGCAGCCGACTGCTTGACAGTGCCGGGGAGCGCTGCGGGATCATGGTTCGGGCGCGGCTGGGCGAGGAGGCCTGATGATCTTCATAACGGCCAAGTTCCGAGTGCTGCCCGAAGACGCGGACGCGTGGCCTGAGATCGCCAGTGAGTTCACCCGGGCGACCCGCGGCGAGCCTGGCTGCTTGTGGTTTGACTGGTCTCGGAGCGTGGACGACCCGGCGGAGTATGTGCTGGTCGAGGCCTTCCGCGACGATGAGGCCGGTGCTGCGCACGTGCAGTCCGAGCACTTCAGGAAGGCGCAGCGGTCGCTGCCACCACATCTTGCCGAGACGCCGCGGATCGTCAATGTGACGATCCCGCAAGACGACTGGTCCCTGCTCGGCGAGATGGCCGTGCCCGGGCCGGGCTGAGCAAGTGGCGCCGGAAGGCGAAACCGGGCCGTAAGCGCGTGACCGGGCGCGGCAGCCGTTCGGGACAAAAAGGCCTGCCACCCGGCAGATATCGAACGGCTCCCGCTGATGACCTGCCGCTTGGCCAACATTCCGCTCCGGTTTGACACCCGCATCACATCTTCCGCGGGATAGCCACAGCCAACAGCACGCGATCATGCTTGTGATCGGGCTGGCTGCGGTGGCCGGTATTGGGCGGGATAACCAGGCTCGCCTGGCTGCTTGGGACAAACGGCGGAATCTGCGTTATCTGCGCACAGTCAAAGCGCGAGCCTAGAAGCCAGGTAACTGCGGCGTTGCCCGGTGAGGTGACGCCATCGCGGCTTGCGGCTGTTTGCCGGCGTGCCGGCCAGCTTCACGGAGCTGCCGCCAGGTGACTCAAGCTTCCTCGGACGCTGGCATGTATCAGGTCGCCCCCCCCGGATCTAACGTGGGCAGGCGGGCGGCATGAGGTCATCAGAATCAGGTGATCAGGCACCCGGCATCCAATCGGAGCCGACGCTGTCTGAGCAGGCTCAGGCCGCGACTGGGGCGACGCTAGCACCTACGGCGGGTGACGTGGCCATCTGCTGTTCAGGGGGCGGCATCCGTTCTGCCGCCTACTGCCTTGGGGCGCTGCAGAGCCTCGACCGAGGCGGGCTGCTCGCGAAGACCAAATGGATCCTTGGCGTATCGGGGGGAAGCTATATCGCCACGTCCCGTGCGCTCGTGGCGCACGATCTGCCCGCAGGAACGCAGCCGCACGCCTACGCTCCCGGTACCGCGGAAGAGCGCAACCTTCGTTACAACACTCGCTACATTGCGCCCAACGGCGCGACGCTATTGGTCGGTGTCCTGTCCCTGCTCCTCGGGGCGATCGTCACGTTTGTTCTCGTGCTTGCCCCGCTGTACGCGCTGGCCCACGCCTTCGGGTGGCTGCTGCGCTGGCAGGGCGCGCTGGTCCCGTCCGGGCCGCATGAAATGACAGCGGCGGTCACCGGGCTAGCCTGGTGGCTCCCGTCGGTGATCGCCGCCGGGATCATGCTCACGCTGTTCGCCTACTGGTGGCTGACGCTGGAACCCGCCCGTCCGCGCAATCGGGCGCGCTGGTGGGCGTCGGTGAAACCGGATGACAGAGACCGCGGGGCCAACCGCGCGTTGCTGGTGAGCTGGGCCGCCGCACTGACGGCTGGCCTAGCGCTGGCGATGCTGGCCGCGCCCCCGCTGATCTCCGGGCTGACTCGCAGCACGGGACCGCTGGGTACGATCGCGCATTTTCTTGGTTTCGGCGCGCGGCCCTCGTGGTCGCTGTCTGCGCTGGCCGGCCTGATCGCCGCCGTGGCGGCGGTGGCCCGGTATTGCCGGGCCGGGATCGCCAAGTGGAACGCGTTGGCTGACCCGGCCCACGGCAAAAGCGCGGCTGCAGCGCAGCCGGGTTTGCTCACACGGCTGGCTGGCCGGCTGCGGCAGCAGTTGCTGCCGTGGCTGGCGAGCACCGTGATCGTGCTCGGCGGCGTTGTCTTCGCGCTCCTGTGGACATCCGATGGCGCCCGGGTGGGATTCGGCGCAGGCCAGCTCTTGCTGGTTGTCGCTGCGCTCGTGGTCATGGGTTGCACGCGCGTTGCCGTGAACGTCAACCGCATGTCGATCCATGACTTTTACCGGTGGCGGCTGGCCGACGCCTTTGCCGTCACCCGGCGGGCGGCGGAGGCGCGGAATCCGGAGCGGGCGCGCGCGCTGTTCGCCGAGGCTGCGGCCAAGCGCCTGTCAGAGCTGGACGGTCACGCAGCCGGGGCCGAGCCGGGCCTGGTGATCTGCGGCACCGCCAACATCAATGCGGCACGTGAGGTGCCGGCGGGGCAGGGAGGCTTCTGCATCACGTTCGATCCTGAGCACGTGACCCTTCACCGGGAGAAGGGCCTGGCCTCCGAGGTTCCCGCCGAAGCCCGGACGTCCGACTACGAAGCCCTCGTAGGTCACAGCAGGTGCACCTTGTTCGACATGTCCGCGATCAGCGGGGCGGCCGTCTCGCCGCTGATGGGTGCCATGACGCGGCACGCCTACCGGATCCTGTTCACCGCCACCAACGTCCGCCTCGGCGTGTGGCTGCCCCACCCGAGCCTGGTCAGGGAGGCACGCAAGCAGATCGATCATCCGAAGGCGAACGCCACCGGCCGGTGGTGGGAGCGGCACCCGCTGCTGCTGCTGCTCTGGTACCTGTCGCCGCATCTGCTCTGGGACCGAAACCAGGATAAGAACGTCGGCCGGGAGGGCAGGCTCTGGGCCCATGTACTCAAGCTCAGGCTGGACGGTGCATGGTCCGGCGCGCTGTGGTACCGGGCGCTGCAGCCCACCCTCGGGCTACTGCGTGCCGAGGCCTTCGGGCACCTGAGCTACCGCGCCACCTGGATGTACGTGACCGATGGGGGCCATTACGACAACCTCGGCCTGGTCGAGGCGCTGCGCCGCGGCGCCAGTCACATCGTCGTGCTCGATGCCTCAGGGGACAAGGCGCACACGTGGTCTACTCTCGGCGGCGCGATCGCCTTGGCCAGGGCCGATGCGGGGGTGGAGATCGAGCTCGATCCAACCACGATGGCTGGGGACGGGCACGGGCTGGCCTCAGGCCAAGTGGTCCGCCCATGGGCGCATGGCACGTTCAGCCGACTCGATCAGGTGCCCGGGCTACCCAGGCAGGGCGAGATATGGGTGTGCAAGCTCGGCTGGTGGACCGGCGCGCCATGGGACGTTCTCGCCTACGCCAGGCGTCATTCCAACTACCCGTGCGATAGCACGCTCGAGCAGCTGTACGACGCCACCGAGTTCGATGCCTATCAGGAACTCGGCGCGGCCACGGTCCGCCATGCCGCCGAGCATTGCTCGCCTCCCCTCACGTTGGTGTCCCTGCCGGAACGACGGCTTGTGCCCCAGGGTCGCCCCCGCTAGCTGCGGCGCTCCGCGCCCGGCTGAGGCTCTAGTTTCAGGACCCGGTTACGCATAGTTGAGGAGAACGCATGAGAGTTTATGAGGCCATCGTCAAAGGACTGGAGGGTATCGGGGTCACCGCGGCGTTCGGCGGCGCTGGAGAGAACGCCGCAAGCCTGATGCTCGCATTGAAGCACTCCGAGCGGATCCGCCCGGTGATCACACGGCACGAGCAGGCCGCGTCGTTCATGGCCTGTGGCTACGCGATGTACACCGACCGGTTGGGCGTCTGTTTCGCGACCGCAGGGCCCGGGGCGTTCAATTTGTTCTCCGGGCTCGCGGTCGCGATGTCTGACTCCTACCCGGTGCTCGCGATCTCCGGTTACGCGTCCCTGGACTGGCGGGGACGAGGGTCGCTCAACGAGACCTCCGGGATCAACAGGACACCGGACTCGCAGGCCATGTTCGCGGCCACCACCAAGAAGTCCTACCTGCTCACCGACATCGCCGACACGTGCGACGTGCTCGAGCAAGCGGTCAACCTCGCGTTCGAAGGACGTCCAGGCCCTGTGCACATCCACGTGCCTGAGAACCTCACGCATCGTGGCGTCGAGGTTCCGAACTACCGCGACATCCGGCTCGACATTGCGCCGGTCCTTCCCGACCCGCGGCGTGTCGAGGAGATCGCGACCGTGCTGGCGGACGCGATCGCCAAGGGCAAGCCCATTGTCGCGCTCGCCGGGTTCGGCGCGATCCGCAGCGGGGCCGGCGAGCAGGTGAGACAGTTCATCGAACGGTTCCAGATCCCGTTGCTGACCACCCTGGACGGCAAGGGTATCGTGGCCGAGGGACACCCACTGTGTGTCGGCGTCTTCAGCGACAGCGGTCACGCCAGTGCCTGGAAGGCGTTCCGTGCGGCGAAGATCGTGCTGTGCATCGGGAACGCGCTGAACCAGCACGCAACGTTCAATTACCGCGAGGGCCTCTTCGACGGCAAGCTCCTCATCCACGTCAACATTTCAGAAGACGAGATCGACAAGGCATATAAGGCCGATTACGCGCTCGTTTCCGACGCACGGGCCGCGGTCACGGCACTCACCGACGCCCTCGAGGGGAAGGTTGGTGAGGTCGCGACGGCGCATGTCGATGGCCAGGACTACGAAGCCCGGCACATACTCGACATGACCAAGCTGATCCACCCCGGCAAGCTCGCCCAGTCGATCGGCCGGATGCTGCCCCCGGACGCGGTGCTGCTCGCCGACGCGGGCGCACACCTCGCCTGGCTCGGCTACTACGTAGAGCTCGAGGAAGGACAGAACTTCCGCAAAGCGGGCGAGTTCGGGCCGATGGCCGGACACGTGAACGGTGCCATCGGGCTGAAGGTCGCGCATCCCGACCGGACGGTCGTCGTCGGTTGCGGCGACGGCTGCTACTTGTTGTCCGGCTTCGAGCTGGTCACCGCGGTCGAGTACCAGATCCCTGTCATCTGGGTCATCTTCGACGACGAGGAGTTCAAGCTCATCAAGCTCTACCAGCTCGCGACCTACTTCGAGACCGGCTTGGTCGAGTTCCGCAACCCGGACTTCGCTGCTTACGCACGCGCCTGCGGGGCGGACGGCTTCCGGGTGGAGACGCTCGAGGAGTTCGAGGCCACGTTCCGTGTGGCGCTCGCCTCCGGCCGGCCGACGGTCATCGACGCCAAGATCACCCGATGGGCGGTGCCGCACTACAGCTCGTCTCCCGACGGTGTCATCGCCGGACTCGTCGAGGACATCGAGGCACGGTTCAGGACCGGATGACCGAGGACTTCTGATCATGCCGTGGACATCCGGGGGGCACGGCACCGACGCCAGGGAGGGCATCATGCAGCAACGGTGGACAGAGACCATGGTCGGGGGCAGCCCCCAGGCCGAGCGGGCCGAGTTCGACAGGCTGGCGCGCGACATCATGCGGGTCCAGCTGAAGGCCGCGAAGACGGCCAGCGCGCAGGGTGTCCCGCACGGGGTGAACCGGGCGTTCCACGCCAAGTCGACCGTCGCCACCGACCGGGCCGAGCTGACGTTCCTAGACCTCGCCGACGATCTCAGTGCGGGCTTCGCGCAGTCAGGTAAGACGTACCCGACGGTGGTTCGGTTCTCCAACGCCGCAGGCACCGGTCAGCCCGACCCCAAGCCGGATCTGCGCGGAGTGGCGCTGCGCGTCCATGTGTCGTCTCAGGAGTCACACGACCTCCTGATGACCAACTTCCATGTATCGCACGCGCGCAACGCCCACCAGTTCGTTGAGTTCGCCAAGGCAACCGCCGGTGGCAGGCTCTCACGGCTGCTTGGCGTGCTCCGGCTGATCCGGTTGTTCGGTCTTGGGGAGACTGTGCGGATGCTGAAGAACGTCATGCGTGGACGTCGGCGCACGGTAAGCAGTGTGGCCACCGAGACGTACTGGAGCCGCGGCGCAATCCGGTGGGGGCCGACCCTCGCGGTGCGCTACCTGCTACGGCCCGCGCCGGACACGGTGCCGGCGCCGGGCCCGCCGAAGGATGACCCGAGCTATCTCTCGACCGAAGCCGCCCGTCGGCTTGCCAAGGGTGACATCCGCTTCGAGCTGTGCATCCAGAGGTACGTCGACGAGAAGTCGACTCCGATCGAGGATACTGCCGTCGCGTGGACGGAGCGGGCCTCACCGGCCGAGCCGGTGGCGGTGCTCACCCTCCCCCGCGGCGATCTCAGCACCGTGGACGCGCTGGCGCAGGCTCAGGTCGTCGACATGATGGCGTTCAACCCATGGAACACCACCGACGAGTTCCGTCCGCTCGGCAACCTGAACCGGGCCCGCAAGGCGGTCTACGACGCCAGTTCGGGACACCGGCTCGGCTACCGTTGGGAGACCCAGCCGCCATTGCGGAATGTGCTGCTCGGCGCGGCGGCACGCAAGCTGCTTGGTGTCGTCAATCGTTACGTCCCCTGGTACCGGCTCCCGGCCCGGCTGGGACTGCTCAACCTCGAGGCCTTCCGTCACGTACTGCGGCAGCGGAACCTGTTCGACAGCGAGCTAAGGGAGGCTCCGCCACGTGCCAGGCCGGTGCCGCCCGCCCCACCCGATGAGCGGGCCAGGGTCACGAGGACGTTCGACGGGACAAGCAACGACCTGTCCGCGCCCGCGATGGGTTCGGTGGGATCAGCGTTCGGCCGGAACCTCCGGCCCGACGTCAGGCCGGGCCTGTTCGACGAGCCCAACCCCGTCATCGTCAGCCAGCGGCTGCTCTACCGCGAGCAGTTCCTTCCGGCGCGCTCGCTGAACCTGCTCGCCGCGGCGTGGATCCAGTTCCAGGTGCACGACTGGGTGAACCACGCCCGCTACCCGCTCGGCGAGGCTGACGTCCGAGTTCCATTGCCAGACGGCATGGCCTGGACGAACACCCCGGGCGGCCCGCAGGAACACGAAATGCGGATCGCAGGAAACATCACGTTCCCCGACGACCGGCCCAATCCGATGAGCCCCGTATTCCCGAACAACACCTCGTCCTGGTGGGACGGGTCCGAGGTCTACGGTGCCGACATCGCGAAGAGCAAGCAGCTTCGAGACGGTGCGAAGCTGCGGCTCACCCCGCAGGGATACCTGCCCGATGACGCGAAGGGGTTGGAGATCACCGGCTTCAACGAGAGCTGGTGGCTGGGTCTCGGCAGCCTGCACACGCTCTTCGCGCGCGAGCACAACCTGCTTTGCGACGAGCTACGGACCCACTACAAGAACTGGAGCGACGAGCGCGTCTACCAGACGGCACGCCTGATCGTCTCCGCGTTGATCGCCAAGATCCATACCGTGGAGTGGACGCCGGCGATCCTTGGCACAGAGGTCATCGACATCGGTCTCAAGAGCAACTGGAACGGCCCCCCGGCTCACGACTGGCTCACCCGGCTGGGCCTCTGGCTGATTGACAGCCGCGCCAGTCTGGGCATCCCGAAGACCACTCCGGACCACAGCGGCGTGCCGTACTCACTGACCGAGGACTTCGTGACCGTCTACCGGATGCATCCACTGCTGCCCGACGACTACCGGTTCATCGACCACCAGACGGGGTCGGCCCTCGGCGACCGCGCATTCCTTGACATCCAGGGCGCAATGGCCGATGTGGAGCTGCGGAACTTCGGCTTGGAGAACACGTTGTACTCCTTTGGCCTGTCGCACCCCGGCGCGATCACCCTGCACAACTATCCGCGCTCGCTGCAGAAGCTCGAACGCAACGGCGAGCTGATCGACTTGTCGGTGGTGGATCTCGTGCGCACGCGCCGCCGCGGCGTACCCCGCTACAACGACTTCCGTGTCGGCCTCCACAAGCCACGGATCAAGAGCTGGGAGGAGCTTTGTGAGAGCCACGAGACGGTGCGCCGGATGAAGGAGATCTACCGTAGCGTTGACGAGGTCGACACCATGGTGGGGCTGTTCGCGGAGACACCTCCGGAGGGTTTCGGGTTCTCCGACACCGCTTTCCGCATATTCATCCTGATGGCCTCGCGACGACTGCAGAGTGACCGTTTTCTCACCGTGGACTTCCGCCCGGAGATCTACTCGTCGTTCGGCCTGGACTGGATCGCAAACAACGGCATGACCAGCGTCATCGTCCGTCACTGCCCAGATCTTGCGGCCGTCCTGCCACGCGGCGCGAACGCGTTCGCACCGTGGCGGCCTGTCCTTGCGTCGGCGCCGAGACAGACCAACCCCTATGCGGAGCGCGCAGCGAAGAGGGCAGAGGCATGACCACCCACCCGACCAAGCAGGGCCATGCCGGGCTCGAGGCCCTCAGGGACCGCCCGCTGCTCACGTCGATCTGGCGCCGCCGTACGCACCGGGTCAGCCGGGGCAGCTCGATCGAGGCCGGGTCGCTGAGCTGGACATCGTCAGAGCCTCGCGCCCCCCTGACGGAGCTGGAGGAGGCAGTACTCATCTCGCTGACCGGATGCACGGGCCTCACCATGCCGGATCGTCCATTCGCCGACCCGCGCGACCACAAGCCGATCATGTCCAAGCCAAACCTGAACATGGTCGGCCGGACCGCGGGCAGCCCCGACAACGCTCAGGGCACGTACTTCTTCATGATCAACGACTCCGGCACCTACTTCCTGCGCAAGCTACCGCCACCCGAGGCCGGCACGGCGTCGGTGTTCGACCCGCAGACGCTTCTCGCACGCGCCGCAGAGGCGAAGGTTCGGCTGCTCGACCACCGCATCGACGTACCGGGCGGCAACAGGGACTTCCCTGCCTACCTCGACTCCAACCGTTTCCTCTCGAACCTGCCTGGCACCACGATCCTTTTCCCCGTCGTGGACCTGTCCCGGCAGTACATCAACGGGATGATGTACCTGCTCACCCAACCGGAGGGTGCCCGGCCCACCGTCGTCGACGACCGGAACTTCTACCGGCCGGCGGGGGTGAAGAAGTGGGTCCAGTCAGGGTTCCTTAACAAGGACATCAAGCTGCCGCTCGGCACCCTCTGGTCGATGCGCACGCAGATCGAGGCCGACTTGCTGCTGCAGAATCTCATGCTGACCGCCGATGCCATGGGGCTCGGTGCGTGGATCCACGCCTCGATCGCGCCTCCGGTCCTGCTCGGCGACCCGAAGTTCCGCGCCAGGTACGGCACGATGCTCGGTTTCGACTGGAGCACGCCCAAGTGGAAGCTGGCCGACTTCATACGCTGGCAGGTGCCAGTCCCGTGGCACGCCGACCTGAGGGCCACCACCGTCGGCCTGCGGCACAAGGGTGAGCACCTGATCAAGGCGATGTGCCCGCCGAACTACGACACGATGGGTGACGCCGTGGACGCTGTGGTGGCAGAAAAGTTCGGTCCTGGGGGAATCTACGCCGACGGCAGCCTGTTCGAGCGCATCTACCGCGGCGAGTTCGGCGCACAGTACCTACGGCAGGCCAGCAACTACTCCGCGGACGTGATCGCCTGCGCGCGCGACATCTGCACGTACATCTACGAGACCCACGGAAGGTTCCCTGCGCACTGCGACACCCTCCATGTGCCTGGGGTATGGCTCCAGGCCCACCACGTTGAGGAAGGCTACTACCAGCAGTTCTTCCGTAACGGGCTGACCGACGAGCACCAGATGCACGACCAGATATGGCACCCGGCCGACCGTCAAGGGTGATAGGAACGCATGTCGAGGGCGGGAACACCGCGCTCGTGACGGTGGCGGCTTACGTACCGGTGAATCGTGCCGGGCGTTTCTGCGTGAAAGCCGAAACTCCTTCTGCGAAGTCGCTGGAGCCTGTCATTTCCTGCTGGATCCGGGCCTCAAGCTCAAGTTGCTCGTCCATCCGCTGGTAGAGCCAGGTGTTGAGCTGGCGCTTGGTTCCGGCGTAGGAGCTGGTGGGGCCCTCTGCAAGGCGGGAAACGAGTTCATCCGCGGCTGGAGCGAGGTCGGCGTCCGGGCAGACCCGGTTGATCAGGCCCCATTCGAGTGCCTGCCTGGCCGCGATCCGCTCACCAAGCATCGCCATCTCGGTGGCGCGGGCGAAGCCCACCCGTGCGGGCACGAGCAGCGACGACCCGCCGTCGGGCACGAGGCCGATGTTGACGAACGCGAGCAGGAAGTAGGCGGACTCGGCCGCGATGATCATGTCGCACGCGAGCGCGAGGGACAAACCCACCCCGGCCGCGGCGCCGGTCACCGCGGCCACCACCGGCTTGGCCATCTCACGAATCGTGACGATGATTGGGTGGTAACGCTCGGTGAGCACGCGGTAGACGTCGGGACGGCCGCCTGGCGTCTGCCCCACGCCTTCCTTGAGGTCCGCCCCACTGGAGAACGAGCGCCCCGCACCGGTTATCAGCACCGCGCGAACGTCCGGCTCCACCATGCGCTCCACCGCGGCGAGCAGGTCGAGCGCCAGCTGGGTATTCCACGCGTTCATGCGCTCGGGGCGGTTGAGCTCGATCTTCGCGGCGGCGCCACGACGGTAGAGGTTGACCGCGTCGTATTGGTGAACGAGCTCAAATGCACTCACACCGGCCAGCCTAGAGGGCTGTGGGCGCTGCTGCATGGCAGGCCGCGTTCACTGCGCTCCACAGGTTCAGCGTCTGTCCGAGTCCGACCGCATTTGCCGTTCGCGGGTAGGCTCGCCGAGCCGGGCATGCAACTGCGCCCGGATCTCGTCCGGCGTGTAGGCGCGGCGGCGCCGTTCGGCGCGGGCGATTACCACGCCGGTGGCGGCGACGCCCACGAAACCTGCCAGTCCGACTACTTTCCACCAGCGCACCTGCCTAGGCTACGACCGTGCCCGCCCTGAGCATCACCCTGGACGACGCCCTCACCCTGACGCGCACTGGTGATGTGTGGCTGTTTCGCGGGCGTAAAGCGGCCGACCGGGCCATCCGGGTGGCCACCAACAGCCCCATCAACCATGTCGGCATGTCCGTTGTCATCGACGACCTGCCACCCCTGATGTGGCACGCTGAACTCGGTCGGTCCCTGCCCGACCTGTGGTCAGGCACCCGCCACCGCGGGGTTCAGCTCCACGACCTGCGCGACGTGGCCATCGTCTGGGCCACCAGGTACCGCCAGCGAACATGGCTGCGCCAGCTCGATCCACCGGTCAGCGGCGAGATGGAAGACGCCGTGCTGCGCACCATAGCGCGGCTGGACGGCACTCCGTTCCCCTCCACCACCCGGCTCGCCGCGCGATGGCTGTCCGGGCGGATACCGGCGCCCAAGCGCGCCGGGCGGGAGACAAAACTGGAAACCGCCTACTGTGCCGAGGTCCTCGCCGTCACCTACCAGGCCATGGGACTGCTTGCCGACAACCGCCGACCCAGCTGGTACGACGCGGGCCGCTTCTGGAGCGGTGACAACCTCACCCTGTCCCCCGGCTTCCGGCTCGGCGGTGAAATCCCCGTGCAAATTTCGTAGCTCAAGCCCATGGCCGTCCGCCGGGCGGATCCAAACTAAACGGCAGCGATCGGATACGACTCGAACCATGCGGCCGCGGCCTTGGAAACCTCATGGGGGCGCTCGAGGTGCAAGAAGTGGCCCGCGTCGAGAGACTCTGATCTGTAGGGTCCAGCAAACGCGCTTTCGGCACCTTGCGACATGCGAGGCAGGAGGCATCGATCTCGGGTCCCGAGGAGCAGAAGCGTGGGAACCGAGATGTCAGCTTCGCTGCTCTTTCTAAGGTCCTCAACGCCAGCGTCTGTGGGGGCGTGGCCAAGAGCGGCCCGGTAATACGTAAGTGCGGCCGTCAGGACGCCAGGCTTTTGGAGAGTCTTGATCACATCATCGAGATGACCTGATGGTGGGACCCAGCCGGACGACCATTCCCGCCAGAGATTCTTAATAAATACGAAGTCGTCCCGGGAAACAACTTCTTCGGCGAAGTCAAGCTGAAACAGCCACTGGTAGAACGACAGGCGAAGTTGCTCGAAGTCGGCAAGCCGGTTGGCCCTGAGTCCCCTGCTGTGCGGGACCGCGAGCACGACTGCGCTAGCGACGAGATGGGGTCGCGCGGCACTGAGCCCATAGACGACGTCCCCACCCCAGTCATGGCCGACCAAATGGACCTGCTCCAGCTCGAGGGCGGCAAGCAGGCCATTCGCATCGGCCACCAACGTGCCAATGTCGTAGTGTTCGGCAAGAGCGCTCGGTGCGTAGCCGCGAAGCCACGGAATAACGCAACGATATCCGGCTTCGGCCAGGTCTCGAGCGACCGGCAGAAAGGCCGTCGCGATGTCCGGGAAGCCATGATAGAGGCACACGGGAGGGCCTTCGCCAAGCTCGAGATACGCAATCTCAAGTTCCCCGACGTGTGTCCGTTTGTAGGCTGCTTCCTGGTACATGGGCATCCTCCCTCTTAAGAGCCTGCTCGAGAACCCCGGTTCTCAAGCAGGCTCTAACGTCACGGAACCGCAGCTGCCAGCGCGTGGTCTATGTCCCGCCAAAGGTCCTCGACGTATTCGCAACCCACGCTGAGGCGAAGAAGCGACGGCGGTGTTTCGTCCTCTAGGGGCCAGCGAGCGCGACGGTCGATGAGGGTTTCCACGCCTCCCAGACTGGTGCCATGAACGATCAGCTGGGTCGCGGCGCACACAGCATCGGCTTCTTGAGCCTCGCCGGCCACTTCGAAGGACAACAGTGTTCCTCCCGTCTCACCGTTGAAGGGGAGGTCACCCGGCGTGCCGGATGCCGCTAGCTGCGGATAACGGACTCGTTGCACGTGGGGATGGCGCTCCAACCTCCGGGCGAGCTCGGCGGCACTAGCGGAAGCATGCTGGACCCGCAGGTGAAGCGTGCGGAGTCCACGCAGGGCAAGAAACGCCTCCAGCAAGCCCGGCGTTCCGCCGCGAAGTGTTCGCCCCTGACGCAGATGATCAGCAAGCTGCTGGTCGCGAGCAACGGCTGCGCCCATCAGCAGGTCCGAGTGACCGCCGAGGAGCTTGGTCACACTGTGAACGGAGAGATCCGCGCCCTGTTCCAGCGGGCGCTGCAGAAGGGGAGTTGCCAACGTGTTGTCGACGGCGACCTGGACGCCCAGTGCGTGAGCTTGTTTCGTTAGCACTTTTAGGTCCGCCACTTTCATGAGCGGATTGGTCGGGGACTCGATCCACAGAAGATCTGCTCCCACGCACCGATCGAGCGTCGCCCGCGTATCCGAGATGTCAACCAGGCGCGTCTCGATGCGGTTGCGCTCCGCCAAATCTGCGAGCAGAAGCCGAACTCCGTGGTAGCAGTCGCTGGGCGCGACCACCGCGCCGCCAGTCGGCAGCATCTCGATTACCGCAGCGATGGCGGCCATCCCAGACGCGAACGACACCGCGGTGCCGCTCTCGAGGGCCCCGAGCGCCTCTTCGAAGGCTAGCCAGGTTGGATTCTCGACCCTTGCGTACTCAGCGCCGTTACCTGGCAGGAATATCGAGCTGAGGTGGACTGGAACGTTCACAGGGGCGCCGGGACCGTGTCGCGGGCGCCCGACCGTGACCGCCAGGGTAGCAGGGTGCAGCTCCGTCTCGGCGTCGCTGAGCCGGTCGCCGTGATGGTGGCGACCGAGATGGCCGCCCGCAGCCTGATGAGACATCACACCACCCTGACCCGGCTTGTCCGAGATGTCAACACTAGTTATAGTGTTTACTAGTGTCGTACGCGGGAGGTGTCCGATGCCCGTCCAGCCCTCGTCCGACGCCCTGCTGGTGCATGCGTTGGTGAACACGCTGGACCGGCGCACCTTCATGCGGCGCCGTCAGCCCAGCCGGACCGGGCCGGAAGAGTCGCTCGGCACACCGCGGGCGCTGCGCGGGTGGCTCGAGCAGCACAACCTGTTGCCGCCGCACGCCCAGCTGGACGAGGCGGACCTGGGCCGCGTGCTCGATCTGCGCACGGCCCTGCGCGCCGCGTTCGACCGGGGGCGGCCGATCGGATCGAGCCCGGTGGAGTACGCGGTGCCGCTGAGGCTGAGCATCGGCGCGCCCGCCGGGCCGCGCCTCACGCCGACCGGGCCAGGGATCGACCAGGCGATCGGTGAGATCTGCGCGGCGGCGTTGCGCATCGCTCTCACCGGTGAATGGGGACGGCTGCGCGTCTGCGCGGCCACCGATTGCAGCTGGGTCTTCTACGACCGCTCCAAGCCGGGACGTGGGCGGTACTGCGCCCCAGATACCTGCGGCAATCGGGCAAAGACCCGGGACTACCGCCGACGCAAGGCAGCCGACGAGCCGCGCCGACGCCGACCGTTTAGCGGCGAGCGTATAGGTGGCAGCTTGGCGAGAGCCGCTCCGGCGGCGGACAACGACAATGGCGACAGCGGAAGAACTACGGGTAATTGACCGGGCTCCCCAAGCCAGTCACGAGGTCGTAGCCGGTCCCTGCGGTGCAGCCGGTCCCGCAGGTCCCGTTCGTGCCAGTGGTGACGTCCCTGAGGTTCGTCGAGAAGCCACCGGAGTAGATGGCCGGGTCACCCTGCAGCGCGGTCCTGCCTGCGGCGGTCCCGGCCGCGAGGATGCCGGCCCAGTTAGGAGCGCCGACGCTCGTCCCGCCGAGGGTGAACCATCCGGCCTGTCCCTGGTAGGAGGTGCTGTCGAAGACGGACACACCCGTGCTCGGGTTCGCCTCGAACGAGACGTCGGGAATGCCTCGCCTGGCACCGGTCAGGCCCGAGATCGTGCTGGCGCCGAACACCGGGCCGGTATAGGCCGACTGGTAGCCGGGGATCGCCTCGACCGCCGAGGCGCCACCGCCCGAGCCCGACCACGCTGACTCGCCGGTGAAGCCCGCGCACGACATGCCGCTGCAGCCGTTCAGCGTCGTCCCGCCAACCGCGATCACGTTCGGGGAGGCCGATGGGTAGATGGTGCCGTGACCGCTGTCCCCCGACGACGCGGTGTAGAAGGTCCCGGCGTGCGTCATGTCGGCGTCGGTGGAGGTCTCACCGCTGAATTCGCTACCGCCCCAGCTCATCGACACTTCGGTCGCCGGAAGGCCGTTGGCGAACAGGACGGCATTAAACAGGTTCGTGAAGCTGTTGGTCCTCGCCTCGACGAGCACGATCTTGGCTGCCGGCGCCTCGGCGTGTGCCCACTCGATATCGAGGGATTCCTCGAGCACCCACCCGCTGTTCACCCTCGGCTTGCCCTGCGGGGCTGACTGCAGGAAGCACGGGCCGGGCTGCGTCAGCGAGGTGCAGGTCGACAGTTGCGCATACCCGTACTGCGCGTTGAAGGTGTTGAGGTCTGAGAGCGCGTTCGGGTCGTGGAACGCGTCCACGATCGCGATTATCTGTCCAGCACCCGCACCAGAGGACGGTGAGAGGCCCGAGAGGTTGTAGACGGACTGAATCTGCGACGGTGGGAGGCCGGTTGGCGAAGGAGCGGCCAGGCGGGGCACTCCGGTCGGCGAGCGCCCGATCGCCTTGACGCGGTATGGCGGGTGCGCGAAGCTTCCCGTGCCATGCGTTGATGCGCCGACGGTTCCCGTGCCCATCGCGATAGTGCCTAACAGTCCCGCGTGGCCCGGTGGTGACGCCGCTGCGGCGTGAAAATTTGGGCAGCTGACCCGCCG
>WNGB01004033.1_pt1 | contig 22681 bp, 27 predicted proteins | sample 5400681 | NCBI WGS metagenome assembly WNGB01 (sample SAMN13153367, study PRJNA577476) | soil metagenome | isolation source: 115 cm soil or saprolite under grassland replicate 2 | place: USA:California | collected 2016-06-15
GAGGCCGGCGCCGACGTCACGGGAGTCCCCTCCGGCTTTCGTGACCTCGACCGGCTGACGTCAGGGTTCCAGGCCGGGAACCTCGTGATCGTGGCAGCGCGGCCGAGCATGGGCAAGTCGGCTCTCGGGCTCTGCATCGCGGCGAACCTCGCGCTGCGCCACGAGACGCCGGTCGCGCTGTTCACGCTCGAGATGTCGAAGGCCGAGGTCACGCAGCGGCTGCTCTGCAGCGAGGCGAAGGTCGAGTCGCAACGGCTGCGCACCGGCAAGCTCGCGCAGGACGACTGGCCGCGGCTCGTCGCCGCAGGGGACAAGCTGATGAAGGCGCCGATCTACGTCGACGACACGGGCTCGATCACGATGATGGAGATCCGCTCGAAGGCGCGGCGGCTGAAGACACGCGAGCCGAACCTCGGGCTGATCATCGTCGACTACCTGCAGCTGATGACGTCCGGGACGACGGCCGAGAACCGTGTCCAGGAGGTCTCGCAGATCTCGCGCAACCTGAAGGTGCTCGCACGCGACCTCGACGTGCCGATCCTGGCGATGTCGCAGCTCTCGCGCGCCGTCGAGCAGCGGCACGACAAGCGGCCGATCCTGTCCGACCTGCGCGAGTCGGGCTCGATCGAGCAGGACGCCGACCTGGTCATGTTCGTCTACCGCGACGAGTACTACGAGCCCGAGACGGACCAGCAGGGGCTCGCGGAGATCATCCTCTCGAAGCACCGCAACGGCCCGACGGGTGTGGAGAAGCTCTCGTTCCTGAAGCGCTACGCGAAGTTCGCGGATCTGGCGGCGTAGTGGCGAGCTGGGCGGTCCTCACCGAGCAGGTCGTCTGGATCTCCCCGCTCGCGACCGGCTTCACGGTCGTCTGCGAGCGCTGCACCGATCTCGGTCAGACGTTTCCGTCCGTGCACGCGACGCTGTCGCTCGACCACGTGCGCGGGACGATCGAGTGCCGACGCGGACATCAGATCCGTATCGAGCGGGACGGTCGCTAGGCGCCGACTTGGCGGCGCCGCCCCAGAGGTCGGACGGCTTTGCCGGCCGACCGTCTTAGCTGAGACCCGGTGGAGTCGAAACCCAGGGAACCCTCGAGCCGAAACGCCTAAGCAGTAGCGATCACGACGGCGAAGGCGACGTAGAGCGCGACGATCGCCGCGCCTTCGCGGCGCGTCAGGCCGCCGCCGAACGAGAGCGCGACGGCCACGACCGTCATCCCGACCATCCACCAGGCCGCGAAGGTCTCGACACCGGACGCCGAGCCGAGGCCGAGGATGATCGCCGGCACGCAGAGACCGACGAGGATGTTCGCGTTGTTCGAGTTGAGCGACTCGCTGACGCACGCAGCGCCGCGACCGTGCAGCGCAAGCCGCACCGCGGCGATCAGGTTCGGGATGCTCGTGAGCGCCGCGAGGACGAGGGCGCCGACGATCACGTCCGAGACGTCCCAGCGGTCCGCGAGCGACTGAGCAGCGGCGACCATCCCGTATGCGCCGCCGACGACGGCCGCGAGCGCCGGAATCACGGCGAGCGCGTCGATGCCGCGGGCGGGCGCTGCAAACTCGTCACGCCGCGCGTCCTGTTGCTCTTCGGTCACGGCCGCACGCAGGAAAGCCGGCAGACGCGCCCGCGCGCGCGTGTGAAGCGCGGACACGACCACGTACGGGCCGAGGACGAGCAGAGCGAGCACCAGCCCGGCCACGCCCGGCAGGACGTCGATCGCAACCAGCCCACCGATCAGCGCGACGAGGACAGCGACGCCTCCCGTCAGCACCAGTCCGTAGGGATGAATGCGAACCGGGCCGGCCAGCAGCGCCGAGACTCCGAGGAGGCCGGCGATGTTGAACACGTTCGAGCCGACGACGACCCCGACGCCGGTGTCCTTGTGGCCGGCGACGATCGCGCTGACGGCCGAGGCGATCTCGGGAGCGTCCGCTCCGAGCGCCGTGACGATCCCGAGCAGGGCCTCGGAAAATCCAAGCCGCTCGCCTATGCGGTCGAGCTCGCGCGCGAGCACGATGCTGGACGAGACGGTCAGCGCGAACGCGCCCGCGAACAGCACTACCGCGACCGGGATCGACATCGGCTCACTCTGGCAGACTCCTTCGACGTGCCTGCCACCGTCATAGTCGGCGCGCAGTGGGGAGACGAAGGCAAAGGCAAGATCGTCGACTTGCTTGCCCTCGACTCCGACCTCGTCTGTCGCTACCAGGGCGGGCCCAACGCGGGCCACACGATCGTCGTCGGCGAGGAGACGTTCAAGATCCGGCAGATCCCCAGCGGCGTCATCCGCGGCAAGACCTGCGTAATCGGTGCCGGGTGCGTGCTCGACCCGGAGGTCTTCCTCGGCGAAGTCGACGAGCTCGAGTCGCGCGGGCATTCCACGAGCGACGTGCACGTCTCGGGCGAGGCGCACCTGATCATGCCCTGGCACGTCGCGATCGACCAGGCGTCGGAGCGCCGCCTCGGCAAGCTGCAGATCGGCACGACGCGCCGCGGGATCGGGCCGTGCTACGCCGACAAGGCGGCCCGGCTCGGCATCCGCGTCCAGGACATCCTCGAGCCGAAGATCCTGCGCCAGAAGATCGAGGTCGCGCTCGCCGAGAAGAACGTCTGGCTAGAGCGCGTGTACGGCGTCGAGCCGCTCGAGCTCGACGAGCTGGCCGAGCGGCTGGAGGCGTACGCGCAGCGGCTGCGACCCTACGTCGCCGACACCTCGCTGCTCGTCGACAGGGCGCTGCACGAAGGCCGCGAGGTCCTGCTCGAGGGCGGGCAGGGGACGCTGCTCGACCTCGACCACGGCACGTATCCGTTCGTCACGTCATCGAGCACCGTCGCTGCGAACGCGGCCACGGGGATCGGCATCGGGCCGAACCGGATCGACCGCGTGATCGGTGTCGCCAAGGCCTATGTCACACGCGTCGGCGAAGGCCCCTTCCCGACGGAGATCGAAGGGCCGGACCAGGAGCGAGTGCGCGAGCTCGGCGGCGAGTTCGGAACCGTGACGGGCCGGACGCGCCGCTGCGGCTGGCTCGATCTCGTTGCGCTGCGCTACGCCGTGCGTCTCAACGGCGTCACGTCGCTCGCCTTGACGAAGCTCGACGTGCTCTCGAGCTTCGTCGAGGTTCCGGTCTGCGTCGCGTACCGGCTGCGCGACGGGAGCGAGACCTCTGACTTCCCCGCGCATCAGAGCGACTTCCATCACTGCAGGCCCGTATACGAGACGCTCGCGGGCTGGCAGGCGCCGATCTCGGATGGGCTGCCGGACGCAGCGCGCGCCTACGTCGACTTCGTCGAACAGGCGCTCGGCGTCGAGATCTCCCTCGTCGGCACGGGCGCCGAGCGCGAGCGCGTCGTCGCCCTTCGCTAGGAGAGTCGCAGCTCGTACAGCAGCCGGCACTGCCCCTGGCGAGGGGCGTCGCCTGCGACTCGCTCGAAGCCGTACGCCTCGTACAGGTGCTGCGCCGCGACCATGCGCTCGCTGGTGTCGAGCCGCACGACCCGCACTCCGTTTCCGCGCGCCCAGTCGAGCGCCAGCTCGAGCAGCTGCCTGCCCAATCCGTGTCCGCGCTGCTGGGGCCGCAGATACATGCGCTTCAGCTCGACGGGGCCCTCTCCCAGGTCACGCAGTGCGACCGAGCCTACGACCGAGCCGTTGTCGACTGCGACCCAGAGCGCCGCGTAGGTGGCAGCAGGGTCCGTCAGGTCCGCGTCGAGCTCCGGGTCGAGGGCGAAGCCGAACTCGAGCAACGTCTCGGAAACGAGCGAGCGGAAGCCGTCCAGGTGACTCGGCTGATACGGCACGATCGCCATGCCGTTCCCAGCCTAGTTACGGCGGCGTGCGCATTCGCCCCGCGAGGGCCTTTCAAAACCGCCGGTGGCCAGGGTTAGATTCCACGTGTGAAACTGCTCCTGGTCGGGTCGGGCGGGCGCGAGCATGCACTCGCGTGGAAACTGAGCCAGGCGCCGAGCCTCGAGGAGTTGCATGCGGCGCCGGGCAATCCCGGCATCGCCGCACTCGGTCGCTGCCATCCGGTGCGCGCCGAGGACGGCGAGGGGCTCCTCGGGCTGGCGGGCGCGCTCGAGGCCGATCTGGTCGTCGTCGGGCCGGAGGCGCCACTCGTCGCGGGCGTTGCCGACGAGCTGCGCCACCTAGGCGTCGCCGTGTTCGGCCCGGGAGCGGACGCGGCCCGGATCGAAGGCTCGAAGTCGTTCGCCAAGGACGTGATGAGAGCTGCAGGCGTCCCGACGGCGGAGACCCTGTCGGTCGCGCGGCCCCCCTGCGTGATCAAGGCGGACGGGCTCGCCGCCGGCAAAGGCGTGTTCGTCTGCCACGACCAGCAGGAGCTCGACACGGCCTTGCGTGCTGCCGCCTCGTTCGGCGACGCAATCGTGATCGAGGAGCTGCTGGAGGGCGAGGAGATCTCGGCTTTCGCACTGTGCGACGGGGCCCGGGCGATCGCCCTCCCGGTCGTGCAGGACTTCAAGCGCATCGACGAAGGCGACACCGGTCCGAACACCGGCGGGATGGGGTCGTACTCGCCGGTCGCCAGCTTCGGCCCGGCCGAGATCGAGGAGCTGCTCGACACGATCCACCGCCCGGTGCTCGACGAGCTGGCTGCACGCGGAAGCCCGTTCAGCGGCGTGCTCTTCGCGGGGGTGATCCTGACCGCCGACGGACCGCGCGTGCTCGAGTTCAACTGCCGTTTCGGCGACCCCGAGACGCAGTCGCTCGTGCCACGGCTCGAGGGAGACCTGCTGCAGTGGCTCGCCGCCTCTGCACGGGGCGACCTCTCCTCCGAGCTCGTCGAGGTGACGGATGCTGCCGCCGTGACGGTCGTTCTCGCGGCAGGCAGCTATCCCGCTTCCGGCGACGTCGGCTCGCCGATCGACGGGATCGCGGACGCGGAGGCGTCAGGCGCACTCGTCTTTCACGCGGGGACGGCGCTCAACGGCGACCTGCTCGTTACGAACGGCGGGCGCATCCTCAGCGTCACCGCCACGGGGCCGAACGTCACCGCCGCGCGCGAGCGGGCGTACGAGGCCTGCGAGCTGATCTCGTTCCCGGGCATGCGCTACCGGCGGGACATCGCGGCCGTCACCCATGTCTGAGCCACTCGTCGGCATCGTGGTCGGTTCCGAATCGGATCGCGAGCGCATGCAGGACGCGGTCGACGAGCTGACCGCGCGCGGGATCCTGCACGAGTTCGAAGTGCGGTCGGCGCATCGCCAGCCCGACGCAGTCGCCGAGTACGGGCGCACCGCACGCGAGCGCGGGCTCCGCGTGCTGATCGCCGGCGCGGGTCTCGCCGCCGCGCTGCCGGGCGTCCTCGCTGCGCACACCGACCTGCCGGTGATCGGAGTGCCGCTGCGATCATCGAAGAGCGTCCTGGACGGCCTCGATGCGCTCCTGTCGATCGTGCAGATGCCGCCCGGCGTACCGGTCGCATGCGTCGGCGTCGACAGCGCGAAGAACGCAGCCGTCCTCGCGGCCCGAATCCTCGGGCCGTCGGCCTAGGCCGTCTCTAGAATCGGCGCAGTGATCGCGCGCTACGCCCGTCCGGCCATGGCCAAGATCTGGTCGGACGAGAGCAGGCTCGCGTACTGGCTCGACGTCGAGCTGGCTGCGCTCGAGGCGTGGGCGGAGGTCGGCGCCGTCCCGAGCGGCGACGTCGCCGAGATCCGCGCGCGAGCGACGCCGCCGACACCCGAGCGGGTCGCCGAGATCGAACAGGTCACCGACCACGACGTGGCCGCCTTCGTCGACGCCGTCGCGGAGCAGCTTGGGCCGGCGGGACGCTGGGTGCACTACGGGCTCACGTCCTCCGACGTTGTCGACACGGCCCTCTCGCTCCAGATCGAGGCGGCCGGCCGTCTCGTGCTCGAGGGGATCGAGCAGGCCCTCGAGGTCGTCGCGGCGCGGGCCGAAGAGCATCGCCACACAATCTGCATCGGGCGCTCGCACGGGATCCACGCGGAGCCGACGACCTTCGGCTGGAAGCTGGCCGGCTGGGCCTTCGAGCTCGACCGGGGCCGCACACGGATGCTGCGCGCCCTCGAGACGAACCGCGTCGGCCAGTTGTCCGGCACGGTCGGCACGTACGCGCAGCTCGAGCCGGAGGTCGAACGGATCGCCTGCGAGCGCCTCGGCCTGGAGCCCGATCCGCTCTCGACGCAGGTGATCGCGCGCGACAGGCACGCCGAGCTGCTCTCGGCGCTCGCGCTCGTCGCCACGTCACTCGAGCGCTTCGCGACGGAGGTGCGCCATCTCGCGCGCACCGAGGTGCGCGAGGTCGAAGAGCCGTTCGCGACGGGGATGAAAGGCTCCTCGGCGATGCCGCACAAGCGCAATCCCAAGGTTGCCGAGCGGATCTGCGGACTTGCGCGCGTCGTCCGGGCCAATTCCCTGGTGGGGCTGGAGAACGTTCCGCTCTGGCACGAGCGCGACATCTCGCAGTCGTCGGCGGAGCGGCTCGTGATTCCGGACTCGTTCCTCGCGCTCGATTACATGCTCGACCGGTTTCGCTGGATTGTCGCCGGGCTCGTCGTCTATCCGGAGCGGATGCGCCGCAACCTGGAGGCAAGCCACGGTCTCTTCTACAGCCATCGACTGCTGCTCGCGCTCGTCGAGTCGGGCCTCGCTCGTGACGCCGCCTACCGGGCCGTCCAGGCACATGCGATGCGCGCCTGGGAGGAAGAGACCGACTTCGCGGAGCTCGTGCGCAGCGACGCCGAGCTTGCGGCCCGTGTCGACCTCGACGCCGTCTTCGATCTCGACGCGACCGTCCGTCACGTCGACACCGTGTTCGACCGCCTGCACGCCCTCGTCCGGAAGGAGGAACCGGTTCATGCCTGAAAGCGCTCTGCACGTCGGCAGGGGCAAAGTACGTGAGCTCTACGCGCTCGACGACGACCGTCTCTTGCTCGTCGCGAGCGACCGCATCTCGACCTTCGACGTCGTGCTCCCCACGGAGATTCCGGACAAGGGCCGTGTGCTCACCGGCCTGTCCGCCTTCTGGTTCGCGCGCACGCGTGGAATCTGCCCCAACCACCTGCTCGCGGTGCGCGCGGACGGACGCTCGAGCGAGTGCCGCCTGCTCGAGATGCTCCCGATCGAGTGCGTCGTTCGCGGCTACCTCTCCGGCTCCGGCTGGAAGGACTACGCGGCGACCGGCTCCGTTTGCGGGCACGCGCTGCCGGCCGACCTGACCGAATCGGCAGAGCTCCCGGAACCGATCTTCACGCCCGCCACGAAGGCAATGACGGGCCATGACGAGAACATCGACCGGGCCGCCGCCGCGGAGCTAGTCGGCTCCGACGTCTTCGAGGAGGTCGAGCGCCTGTCGATCGCGCTGTACCGGTTCGCCGCCGAGCACGCGCGCGAGCGCGGGATCATCATCGCCGACACGAAGTTCGAGTTCGGGCTCGACGAGGAGCGAGGGCTCGTGCTGGGCGACGAGGCGCTGACGCCGGACTCGTCCCGCTTCTGGCCGGCGGACGAGTATCGCCCGGGCGGAGCGCAGCCATCCTTCGACAAGCAGTTCGCGCGTGACTACTGCGAGTCCCTCGGCTGGGACAAGACCGATCCCGGTCCCGAGTTGCCCGAGGCCGTCATTGCAGGAACCCGAGCGCGTTACGTCGAGGCGTTCGAGCGCCTCACCGAGATCGACTTCGACGACTACCTCGCCGAACCGGGGGTGGTGCTGCGTTGAAGGCGACCGTTCTCGTTCGGCCGAAGCAGGGCATCCTCGATCCGCAGGGCCAAGCTGTGGAGTCGTCCCTGCGTCAGCTGGGTTTCGCCGTCGACGAAGCACGGATCGGTCGGGTCGTCGACCTCGAGGTGGAGGCTTCCGACCCTGCGGCCGCTCGCGCCGAGGTCGAGCGCATGTGCGAGCAACTGCTGGCGAACCCGCTGATCGAGAGCTACGAGATCGAGCTGTCGGAGCCGCAGACGTGACGAGCCCGCAGCCCCGCATCGGCGTGCTGCGGTTTCCGGGGGCGTGCGACGACCGCGACGCGCTCTGGGCGCTCGCCGCGTTCGACGCGGAGGCGCTGTTCGTCTGGCACACCGAAACGGAGCTACCGGACCTCGACGCGGTCGTCCTTCCCGGCGGCTTCTCGTACGGGGACTACCTCCGCTGCGGAGCGATCGCCCGCTTCGCTCCCGCGATGGAAGCGGTCCTGGAGTTCGCAGAAGGCGGCGGGCTCGTACTCGGCATCTGCAACGGCTTCCAGATCCTCTGCGAGGCCGGCCTGCTGCCCGGGGTGCTTCGGCGCAACGAATCGCTCTCGTTCGTCTGCCGCGACGTCCCCCTCGTCGTCGAGCGAGCCGACACTCCCTTCACAACACGCTGCGAGGACGGCCAGACCCTCACGATTCCGGTCAAGCACGGCGAAGGGAACTGGTACGCCGACGACGACCTCTACGCGGAGCTCGAGGCGCGGCGGCAGATCGTGCTCCGCTACAGCGAGCCGGTCAACGGTTCTCGAAATGACGTGGCGGGCGTGGTGAACGAGCGCGGAAACGTCATGGGCCTCATGCCACATCCCGAGCACGCGGTCGATCCGCTGCTCGGCTCGGCCGACGGCGCACTGATCCTCTCCTCGCTCGTCGAGTCCGCCCGCGTGCGCGCGCTGGCGGCCGTCTAGGCCTCACCTCCGAGCAGCGCCTCCGCTAGAGCTGGATGCTCCGCCAAAGCCGTGCGCAGGCGTTCCAGGTCGCGCAGCTTCAGAGTGACCGGACCACGCCTCGCGGTACCGTCGGTCGTGTACGCGAAGCGCACGAGCCGTTCGCCCTTGTCCGTCTCGAGCAACTGCACCAGTGACGCGAACCGCTTCTCGCCTGCGCGTTGCTGCAAGGTCAGCTGCTCCACAGGGTGCGCCGCACCCCAGGGTGTCGCGATGGTCTTGGGTCGTCCCGTCTTTGTCGCCACAGGTGGCAACGTAGCGGGAGAATTCGCGCCGATGCGTCACCGAAACGTGCAGAGAGCGTGACTTCGCGTCAGATCGCGCCGCCGAGACGTTCCGTCGTCTTCAGGATCTCCTGGCGGTACGTGTCGCTACCGGTGTGGCCGGAGTCCTCGATGACGACGAGCTCCGCGTCCGGCCACACCTGCGCCAGCTCCCACGCCGTCGCGAGCGGCGAGCCGAGGTCGAGACGGCCGTGCATCAGTACTCCTGGAATGCCGGCGAGCTGACCGGCCTCGCGCAGGATCTCCCCTTCCTCGAGCCACGCACCGTGTGAGAAGTAGTGCGCGCAGATCCGCACGAACGCGAGCGACGCGTCCGGCGGACGGTCGCTGTACGCGCCGGGCGTGCCGTTCGACTCGAAGGAGATCACCGCGTCCTCCCACGCGAGCCAGTCCGCCGCCGCCTTGGCCCGGACGTCCGGCTCCGGATCATCCATCAGCCGCGCGTAGGCAGCCAGGAGGTCGCCGTCGCGCTCCGCCTCCGGCACACCCTCGCGGAACCGCGCCCACTCTTCGGGAAAGAAGCGCCCGACGCCACGGTACAACCAGTCGAGCTCCGAACGCCGAGACATCGTCACGCCGAGCAGGACGATCTGGGACACGCGTTCTGGAAACCGCTCCGCGTACGCGAGGATCAACGTCGAGCCCCATGAGCCGCCGTACAGGAGCCAGCTCTCGATCCCCAGGTGCTCTCGGAGCCGCTCCATGTCGGCGATCAAATGCGCGGTCGTGTTCACAGACATGTCGGCGGCGGGGTCGCTCGCGTGCGGCGTGCTACGCCCGCACCCGCGCTGGTCGAACAGGACGACTCGATACCGCTCGGGATCGAAGTACCGTCGGTTGCCCGGGGAGGATCCCGATCCGGGCCCGCCATGGACGCCGAGCACGGGCTTCCCTTCGGGGTTGCCGCAGACGTCCCAGCAGACGAGATTTCCGTCGCCGACGTCGAGCAGGCCGGAGTCGTACGGCTCGATCGGCGGATACGGGTCTACGGCTACTTCCCCGAGCGGTCGATCAGCTCGACGCGATACTGATCGGGATCGCGTACGAAACAGATCCGTGAGCCACCCTCGCGCACGCGGTACGGTTCGCGCTCGGCATCGATCCCCTGCTCTTTCAGCTCGTCGAGCGTCGTATCGAGGTCGTCGACGGCGATCGCGATGTGTCCGTAGGCGTCGCCCAGCTCGTAGCTCCGTCCGTCGTGGTTGAAGGTGAGCTCGAGCACGTCCGCGTTGTCGCCGAGGGAGAAGAAGTAGTTCGTCGCCTCTCGCTCGCCGTTGCGGACGATGTCCATGTCACGGCTGAAGCTGAAGCCGAGCGCCTCGTAAAACGCGCGGCTCTTCTCGGGATCCGTGATGCGCAGCATCGTGTGCAGGTAGTCGGCCATCAGTCCCAGGTCACTCCTCGGTCGAAGGTGACGACGAGCTTCTGGATCATCCCGTCGTCGTGCGTCAGGAACATCTCACCGGCAGCCACGTCCGGCTCGGCGAGCCAGGCGTAGCGCGCCTCCACACGGCCCGGTGAGTCGCGCCGCTCGAGTACGCGCATCTCGTCGTCGGGAGGCTGCTCGCGATACGCCACGGCGATCGCGTCCTTGCCGACGAACGGCCCGACGGGAATACCGCGGAACTCCATCTCGGCGTCATCGTCAAAGCTCTCCAACATCGGGCTCCAATCACCCGTGCGCACGCCGGCGTTGAACCGCTCGACGTGCTCGTGCAATACCTCGCTCAATCCGGTCCTCCCGCGGTCGGAGAGCTCAACTGTGCTTCATCGCCGCGCACGCGGTCAAGCCGCAACGTGCCGGTTCCGAGTGCGACACCCAGGAAGATCAGGGTGAGGCCGCCGAGCGCAGAAGCCGTCACAGGCTCGTCGAGAAACACGGCGCCGTACGCGAGCGCAAGCGCCGGGACGAGATAGGTGACGAGGGCGGCGTAGGGCGCGCCGGAACCGGCGATCAGCGTGAAGTAGAGGAGATACGCCACCGAGAGGCCGGCGGCGCCGAGCGCGACGACCGAGGCGATCGCCTTCCAACTCGGCACGTCGCTCGGAAGGTCAGCGAGCCCGAGCGGAAGCGAGGCCAGCGTCGCGAACGCGAGTGCGCCGAGCGACGTGACGAGCGCCGGCGCCTCCCGTAGGCGCACTCCGGCATAGACAGACGAAGCTGCGTACAGAAACGCCGTCAGCAGCACCGCGAGCGCCGACAGGACATCTCCCCGCGGCTGAGCGCCGACGAGCAGCAGCACGCCGAGAAACCCCACCACGACACCGACGAACCGCAGACCCGTGACACGGTCGCTGCGGCTGTAGCGGTAGGCGACGAGCGCCGTGAAGAGCGGCATCGAGGCCTGCAGGACCGCGGCGAGACCCGAGTCGAGCTTCTTCTCGCTCCACGCGAGCAGCCAGAACGGCAGCGCCGCGTTGAAGATGCCGAGCAGGAGCAGAGGCCACCAGAACCGGCGCAATTCCCCGAACGTCCGTCGCCAGCCGAGCAGGAACGGCACAGCAGGGAGCAGCGCCAGCGTGCCGACGAGCACTCGTCCGAAGACGACCTCGGCGGGGGTCAGCTCCCGGACCGCGACCTTGATGAACATGAAGGACGAGCCCCAGATCGCCGCAAGGGCGATCAGCATCGGGAGTGGACGGCGGCTCACGGCCCCACGAACCGTACCGGGGCCATGTCTGGCTCCCCGGCTAGACTGGGATCCTTGACGCAGGTCGCGCCGGAACAGCCGCTCCACCGCGCGCTGGGGTTGACCGATCAGGAGCTCGACCGGATCCGGGAGCTCCTCACGCGCGAGCCCAACGACTTCGAGCTCGCCGTCTTCTCGCTCCTGTGGTCCGAGCACTGCGGCTACAAGCACTCCGCACTTCTGCTGAAACGGCTTCCGTCAGAGGGCGAGCGCGTCCTGCAGGGGCCCGGCGAGAACGCCGGCGTGATCGATCTCGGCGAGGGCGAGGCCCTCGCCTTCAAGGTCGAGTCGCACAACCATCCGTCGGCGTTGGAACCGTTCCAGGGTGCCGCGACCGGGGTCGGCGGGATCCTGCGGGACATCGTCGCGATGGGGGCGCGGCCGATAGCGCTCCTCGACGGGCTCCGCTTCGGGGACGCCGACCATCACTTCCGCCGCGCGGTTGCGGGGATCGGCCACTACGGCAACTCCGTCGGCGTTGCGACCGTCGGAGGGGAGTCGGTCTTCGACGAGGCCTATCGCGACAACTGCCTTGTCAACGCGATGTGCGTTGGCCTCCTGCCCGCCGACCGGGTCACGCGCGCGCGCGCGACCGCAATCGGGGCGCACGTCGTCCTCTTCGGCGCGACCACCGGCCGCGACGGGATCGGCGGCGCGTCGGTGCTCGCGAGCGCGGAGCTCGGCGAGGACGCTAAGCCGTCGCTTGCGACGGCGACTCAAGGCCATGCCGGCTTAGCCGGCATGGCCGGCCGCATCGACAAGCGCCCGTCCGTGCAGATCGGCGATCCCTTCACCGGCAAGAAGCTGATCGAGGCGTCGCTGGAGCTGGTCGAGAGCGGCCTGGTCGAGTCGCTCCAGGACTGCGGCGCCGCCGGCCTCGCCTCCGCGCTCGCGGAGATGGCGCGCGACGGCGCCGGCATCGACGTCCACCTCGATCGAGTCCCGGTACGCGAGGCGGGCATGGAGCCGTGGGAGATCATGATCTCCGAGTCGCAGGAGCGCATGGTCGCGGTCGTGCGGCCGCAGATGCTCGACGCCGTGCGGCGCGTCTGCGCACAGTGGGAGCTGCCGTGCACGCCGATCGGCGACGTCACCGACACCGGCGAGCTGCGTGCGCTCTACGACGGTGAAGTCGTCGGGGAGATCCCGGCGACGTTCCTGACCGACGAGTGTCCGCGCTACGAGATCGAGCGCCGCGCACACTCCTTCGAGTACGTCCAGCCGTCTCCGCAGAACCACGCCTCGAAGGCCTGGATCTACGAGCAGTACGACCAGCTTGTCGGCTCCCGCACGGTTCGCCGGCCCGGCCTCGACGGCGCCGTCCTGCGCCTCCGCCCCTCGCTGCGCGGGCTCGCAGTCTCGCTGCAAGGCCCACCGCCGGGCGAGCGCGACCCGTTCCGCGCCGGCGTCCTCGCCGTGCTCGGCGCCGCGCGCAACGTCGCGTGCGCCGGCGGAGAGCCGCTCGCCCTGACCGACTGTCTCAACTTCGGCAATCCCGAGAAGCCCGAGATCGCCTGGGAGCTCGAGCAGGCGATCGAGGGCCTCGCACAAGCCGCGGAGGCGCTCGGGATCCCGGTGGTCTCCGGCAACGTCTCGCTGTACAACGACACCGACGGGCGCTCGATCCCACCGACGCCCGTCGTCGGCTGCGTCGGCCTCGTTCCGGACGTCCGGTCCGTCCCGGACCTCTGGCGGACGGGCGACGTCGTCCTCGTCGCGACCGCCCCGGGCGACCTCGATCTCGCAGCCGAGGCGGCACTCGTCCGCTATGTCTGGAAGGCTGCCCCTGTGCTCACGCTCGCACACGACGTGTCGGACGGGGGGATCGAGCAGGCGCTGCGCGAGGTCGAGGAGCACAGCGGCATCCGGGCGAACGTCGACCTGCCGGAGCCGGCGCCGGGCGGGCAGGTGCTGCTCGCGTGCGCGCCGGCGGACGTCGACCGCCTCGGCAGCAAGGGCCTGCAGGAGATCGGGATGGTCGGCTGATGTGCGGTCTGTTCGGCGTCCGCTCGCCGGAACGTGACGTCGCCCGCCTGACCTACTTCGGCCTCTTCGCGCTCCAGCACCGCGGCCAGGAGTCCGCGGGCATCGCCGTCTCCGACGGCGGCCGTCTGACGACGCTGCGCGACATGGGGCTCGTCACGCAGGTGTTCGACGAGCAGAAGCTGCGCGGCCTGCGCGGCGAGCTCGCGATCGGCCACACCCGCTACTCGACGACCGGCTCGTCCCAGTGGTGGAACGCGCAACCGCTCGTTCAGCACGGCAGCGCGCGCACGATCGCGCTCGGCCACAACGGCAACCTCACCAACGCCGGCGAGCTGCGCGAGGCGCTCGCGGCCGACGGCCACAGTCTTGCCACGACGGCCGACACCGAGGTGATCGCAGCGCTGATTGCCAACGATCCCGCGCCGCTCGCCGACGCGGTGGCGAGGGCTATGCACAAGCTCGACGGCGCGTTCTCCGTGGTCGCGCTGAGCGAGGGGAAGCTGATCGCGTTCCGCGACCCCCGCGGGATGCGGCCACTCTGTCTGGGCCGCCTCGACGGAGACTGGGTTGTCGCGTCGGAGACGTGCGCGCTCGACCTCGTCGGCGCGGAGTTCGACCGCGAGGTGCTGCCCGGCGAATTGCTCGTGATCGGCGAGCAGGTCGAGGCACGCCAGGCCGTCCCGGTGGACAACGGCGGCGCGCTTTGCATCTTCGAGTTCTTCTATCTCGCGCGTCCGGATTCGCGGCTCTTCGGTGTGGAGGTGCATGCCGCGCGCGTCCGGATGGGCGAGCGGCTCGCGGAGGAATCACCTGTCGAGGCCGACCTCGTCCTGCCGATCCCCGACTCGGGCACGCCGGCAGCGATCGGCTTCTCGCGCGCGCTGAACATCCCCTTCAGCGAGGGTCTGATCAAGAACCGCTACGTGGGGCGCACATTCATCCAACCGGACCAGGGGCTCCGCGAGCAGGGGATCAAGCTGAAGTTCAACCCGCTGGCGGAGGTCGCGGGCAAGCGCGTGGTCGCAGTGGACGACTCGATCGTGCGCGGCAACACGACGCGCCAGATCGTGCAGATGCTCTTCGACGCCGGGGCGGCGGAAGTGCACCTGCGGGTCTCGTCGCCGCCCGTGATCGACCAGTGCTACTACGGGATGGATTTCGCCGACCCGGAGGAGTTGATCGCCTCGAACAGGACGGTCGAGGAGGTGCGCGAGCGCATCGGCGCTACGTCGCTTGCTTACCTGTCGCTCGAGGGACTGCAGGCGTCGACGCGGCGTCCCGCGTCACAGTTCTGCCGCGCGTGCCTCACGCGGGAGTATCCGACAGCCGTCCCGCGCGAGGCACGCAAGTTGCAGTTCGAAGCCGTGTAGCTAGCGCTCGAGCACGCGCGAGGCCTTCGCGATCCCACGCGAGACCAGGTAGGCGAAGGTCAACGCGGTGAACGCCGTCACGAACGCGCCCGAGTCCACCTGATCGGCGGCGAGCGCGATGATCGCGATCAGGATCGTCGCGAGGATGTAGACGACAAGCTCGGCATTCCCCGGCGTCGGCATCAGGGCGTTGAGATTGAAGTTCACGTTCGGTCCTGCGCCCGGGCGGTCGTATTGCGACGTCGGAGGTTGCTCCGGCGGTGTGGTGGACATCCCTCTCCTTTCGCTTAGGCAGCGGTGAGGCCTGGCACGTGGACGATCTCCAGCTTGAGACCGTCGGGATCGTAAAAGAACACGGCGTAATACCCAGGGATGTAGGTGTACTCCTGCGGCTCGCTCTCGAGCTGGACGTTCTGCGAACGCAACCACTCGGCGCACTCGTCGACCTCGCCGCGTGAGCCGGCCTCGAAGGCGAGATGGTGGAGGCCGATGCGATAGCGGTCATACGGCTCCGAATCGGACTGCGCCTGGCGCAGGCCAATCGCCGTCCCCGGGCCGCTCAGGTACCAGATCGTCTCGCCGCGCTCCCCTACGACCTCCCCGACGCTGTGGTAGCCGAGCGGGCCGAGCAGCTCCGAGTAGAAGGCCAGGCTGCGCTCGATCGAGGAGACGACCAGGTCGACGTGATGGACGCCCGACGAGCGCACGGCTGGCGCTTCAGTCGTTCAGCGCGAGCGGCTGAGTTCCTCCGCCCTGCCGTACCGCACGGCCCGTTGCACGGTCCTCGGGTCGAGCCCCCGCTCGAGCAGCTGCTGCCGCAGCTCTCCCTCGCTGGCCATCCGCAGGAAGAGCCAGGCGAGGGCGACGAGCGTCACGATCGAGCCCTCGATCATCATCACGGCACCGGCGATGCCCTGGTCCTCGAGCGCCGAGAGCCCCCAGAGCCGGTTCTGGTGCTCGTACACCGTGTAGAAGGTGCTGCCCGCCCAGAAGAAGACGTTCCCGAGGACCGTCTCGACCGCGCGCACGGCGGCGATGTAGCCCAGCTTCGCGCCGGTGCCGAACCACTCCGGCGCCGGCAGCGTCTCCAGGACGGGCAGCCACATGATCGTCCCACCCGTGAAGAAGCAGAAGTGCTCCAGCGCGTGCACCGAGTCGTGACGGACGGCCGCGTCGTAGAGGAACGGCAGGTGCCAGACGTAGAGGTTGATCGCCCACAGCGGCAGCGCGACGAGCGGGTGTGCGAGGAAACGCAGGCGATGGAGCCACGCCAGCGCCGGGCGGAGAATCGGGCCGGTCAGCCCCGCGAGCAGTGCGAGCGGGGCGAGATCGCCCAGCAGCACGTGCTGCAGCATGTGGAAGGAGAACATCCGCTCGCCCAGGGAGTGCACCGGCGAGACGAAGGCGACGAGCAGTGTGAGGATGCCGGTCGCGAAGAGAGCGATCCGCCAGCGCGGGACCGGCGTCCCGCGATCCCGCAGCGTCAGGACGCGCCGCGCATAGAAAGCGGCCGCAACGAGGGTGGGCACGAGCTGGAGGGGGTCGAGCGTCCAGCTCGTGTTGGGCGACAGGTGCGCGATCATGTCCGCGTGCACCTCTTTCATTACCACCTCGTCACCAGCAAGGTGCGCGAGGTCGAGGCACGGTACATCGGCAAGCTCGGCTTCACCCTGGTCGCCCGCCACGGCAGGATCGGGGAGGAGACGACCTCGTTCGAGGCCGGCTACGGCTGGGAGGACCTCGACGGCATGGGCTTCAAGCTCCGCCTCTCAGAGCTCGAGCGGGGCGCCGTCAACGTCGTCATCCAGCCGGGACAGTGGGAGCTCCCCCGCGTCGACCATCTCGGCTTCGCGCTCGACGAGGAGGACTTCGTCGCGACGCTTGCGCGCGCGGAGGTGCGTGAGCTGCGCGTGCAGGAGCACGGCGGCCGGCGCACGTTCGTGTCGACGAACGCCGGTTACCGGCTCGAGCTACATCCTCCGCGGGACTGGCTCGACGACCTTCTTGCAGGCTCGTCGGAGCTCCAGCTCGCCGAGCTCCATCTGCGCGCCGACGATCCCGAGCTGAAGGCGGCGACGCTGGGCGAGCTGCTCGGGACGCCGTACACCGCGGACTCGGTGATCGTCGGAGAGACGGTCGTGCGCTTCGTTCCGGACGGGCCACAGGGACGGCCGCAGTTGCACGCCGAGTTGTTCGTTTAACACGGCTCTCAGCGCTCAATCGCTCGCGACTGATGGCGTGTTGTTCACGAACGTGTATCGAAGGGTGCTTGCGGACGCGTGCGCACATCCGTGCGCACGCTGAAGACGGCGCCGCAAGACGGCGCCGTCGCCGCAGTTGCACGCCGAGCTGTTCGTTTAGAGCGCGCGCCGCGCGCGACACTGTCCAAAACTGCGAATTGACGACGTGTGTGCGCGACTGCATCCTCAGGGTCATGAGACGAATCGTGTTCCTCGTGCTTGCAACCGCGTGTGCGGCGGTGCTCGTCGCACTCGCGCGGCCGGCGGCGGCTTCGGCCGGCTGGTGTTGGCCCAACTGCTCGGGTTACGGGTACCTCGGGCAGTCGACATCGACGTACAACGGCTGCTGGTACTCGAGCGGCGAGGTATGCAGCTACTACGGGTCCTGGTTCAACGTCGGAATCAACAAGACCTGCTACCCGGGCTGCGACTGGAACTACAACACGACCGGCGTGATCCTGTACGGGTTCGAGAACAACGACCGCATTCGCGGCCACTTCACCGTGAAGGCAGACAGGGCCTACGTCCGGCCGTCGGAGCTCTACATGAGCGGCGCGCTCAGAGCCCAGGTGACGTGGTACAGCGGACCTCCATCGCAACTGAACGCGGCGGCGATCGGATGAGCAGAAAGCTGACACTCGCGCTGGCGGGCATCCTGGTCGGCGCGGCCGTGGTGGCGGGAGTGCTCGTCACCCAGGTGGGCGCCACGCACGACGACGCGACCCTCTCGAACCACGGCCGGTCGACGATCGCGATACACGGCCTGTGGATGAAGTCGGCCCGGATCGACAGCGGCGACGTGCTCGCCGTCCGGGAAGGTCGCGCTCTCTACCGCCTCAACCGGGCGAGCGGCGATCCGTGCTTCGGCGTCGGGCCCGCGAAGGAGCTCGGAACGCCCGGCTCGGTGATCTGCCCCCGAGGAGGCTTCCCGACGGCCGGTAATCCTGTGCTCGACTTCTCGGTCTACGAGGGCACCCGTCACAACGTGCGTGAGCTCTCGCTCTTTCGGATCGCGGGGTTCGCCGCCGACGGCGTCGCCGCGGTCGAGTTCATCCGCCCGAACGGCGACGTCGCCGTGACCGTCCCGGTGATCGCGAACGTGTACGCAACCGCCGACGTCCCCGAGGGCCCGATTGCCGGCTTTGCCGCTATCGACAAGGGCGGCAAGCGGCTCTGGCGGTCGCCGTAGGTTAGGTCCGCCGCTCGCTCTAGACTCGTGCTCTCTTGACAGGGAGCGCGAAGACCTATCGACCTAGGGGCGGCGGGCTTTGCCCGCCGCCCCTGTGAGATGACCGGCCGGTCCAGGACATACGAAGACGCCGGGGTCTCGCTCACGACAGCCGAGTCGATCGTGGGGCGCCTGCGTGCCGCAGCCGAGTCGACCGGTGCGCAAGGGTTCGGAGCGTTCGCCGGCCTCTATCCCCTCGACGACCGGCGCCTGCTCGCCGCGTCCATGGACAGCGTCGGCTCGAAGCTGATGCTCGCGCGTCGGGCCGGCCGGCTTGGCTGGGCGGGGATGGATCTGGCGGCCCACTGCATCAACGACGTCCTTTGCAGCGGCGCCGATCCACTCTTCCTGCTCGACTACGTCGCCGCGAACCGCATCGACGAGGGGCAAGTCGCCGAGCTCGTCGAAGGGGCAGCCGCGGTCTGCCGTGAGGCCGGGTGCATGCTCGTCGGCGGCGAGACCGCGGAGCTGCCGGGCATCTACCAACCGGACGAGCTCGACTTCGCCGGCACCTGCGTCGGCATCGTCGACCGAGACCGGGTCATCGACGGCTCTCGGTGCGAGCCGGGCGACGTGGTGATCGGGTTCCCATCCAGCGGCCTGCACACCAACGGGTTCTCGCTCGTGCGGGCGCTGATCGGCGACGAGGAGGTCGACCCCGAACTGCTGTTGACGCCGCATCGGCTCTATCTGCACGAAATGCGCGAGCTCCGGTCGCACGCGGACGTGCGCGCCCTCGCCCACGTCACCGGCGGCGGCATCCTCGGCAACCTGACACGCGTCCTGCCCGACGGCATCGAGGCACACATCGAATGGGACAATTGGAAACGTCCCGCCGTTTTTGCGTGGCTCTCCGAGCGCGGCGTCAGCGAGGACGAGCTCCGGCGCGTCTTCAACGTCGGCGTCGGCATGTGCGCCGTCGTGCCCGAGGCGCCGCCAGGCTCGCTCGTGATCGGAGAGCTCGTGTGATCGGCGTACTCGTCTCCGGGCAGGGCACGAACCTCCAGGCGCTGATCGATGCGGGCTTGCCGATTGCGGCCGTCGCGTCGAACCGCGCCGGCGTTCCAGCCCTGCAACGCGCCGACGCCGCCGGGATCCCTGCTCGCGTGTTCGAGCTCGACGACTACGCCGATCGCAATGCACGCGACCGCGAGCTCGCCGACTGGCTCCAGCTCCGGGGGGTCGACCTCGTCGTGCTCGCGGGCTACATGCACCTGCTCACGCCGTCCTTCCTCGACCGCTTTCCGGACCGGATCGTGAACGTGCATCCCTCGCTCCTGCCTGCCTTTCCCGGCATGCGCGCGGTCGACGACGCGCTGACGGCCGGCGTCGACACAACCGGCGTGACGGTGCACTACGTGGACGAGGGGCTCGACACCGGCGCGGTGATCCGTCAGGAGGCGGTCGCCGTCGAGCCGCGCGACACCCTGCTCGACCGCATTCACGCGGTCGAGTACAGGCTGCTTCCCGAGGTGGTGCGAGAACTGTGCGCGCACTGATCTCGGTCTACGACAAGACGGGCCTGGAGGACTTCGCGCGCGGGCTCGCGGGCCTCGGCTGGCAGCTCGTCGCCAGCGGCGGCACCGCCGACTTTCTGGAGACGGAGGTCGGCGTCGACGTCGACCGTGTGGAGGAGCTGACCGGGGTCGCAGAGATGCTGGAGGGCCGGGTCAAGACGTTGCACCCGAGCATCCACGCGGCGATCCTGGCGCGGCGAGATCACCCGGAGGATGTCGCCACGCTGGAGCAGCAGGAGATCGAGCCGTTCGATCTCGTCTGCGTCAACCTCTATCCGTTCAGCGAGGTGGCCGGGCGCTACGGCGTGCGCGAAGAGGAGGCCGTCGAGATGATCGACGTCGGCGGCCCGTCGATGCTGCGCGGCGCCGCCAAGAACTTCGCGCACTGCGCGCCGGTGTGCAGCACCGACCGGTACCCAGCGATCGTCGCGGAGCTCCGTGACGCCGGCGAGCTCTCGCTGGCCACGCGTCGCGATCTCGCCGCCGAGGCCTTCGCGACGACGGCCGCTTACGAAACGGCGATCGCACGCTGGTTCGGCGACGTCGAGGCGTTCCCGGAGACGCTGGTGACGGCGTTCACGAAAGTGACCGACCTGCGCTACGGCGAAAACCCGCATCAGCGCGGCGCTTACTACGCGGAGCAGGGTGCCCGCGTGCACCTGCTCTCGCGCGTCGAGCAACTCCACGGGAAGGAGCTTTCCCTGATCAACCTGCTCGACCTCTCGGCGGCCCGCCTGATGCTGCGCGAGTTCGCGCTGCCCGCCTGTGTGATCGTCAAGCACGCGAACCCGTGCGGCGTCGCCGTCGCGGGCACAATCGAAGAGGCGTACGAGCGAGCGCTCGCCTCTGACCCCGTCTCCGCGTTCGGGATGGTGTGCGCCGTCAACCGTCCGGTCTCCGCCGGCCTCGGCGAGGCGCTGGCGGAACGCTTCATCGACGTCCTCTTCGCGCCGGACTACGACGACGACGCGCTCGCCGGCCTCCGCCGGAAGGAAGCGATCCGGATCCTCCGGGACCGTGAGCGCCGCGGCTTTCCGCGCGGCGAGCGGGACTTCAAGCGCGTGCTCGGCGGCCTGCTCGTCCAGGACCGCGACTGGGACGTCGACGACCGCGAGGGAATGGACGTCGCGTGCGGCCAGCCGGGCGAGGAGATGTGGGGCGATCTCGTTTTCGCGTGGCGCGTCTGCAAACACGTCGGCTCGAACGCAATCGTGCTGGCAAAGGACCTCGCGACGATCGGGGTCGGCGGCGGGCAGACCAGCCGCGTCGACGCCGTCAAGCTCGCGCTCGACAAGGCGCGCGGGCACGGCCACGACCTGCAGGGCGCCGTGCTCGCGTCAGATGCGTTCTTCCCGTTTCCCGACGGGCCGCAGGCGGCGCTCGACGCAGGCGTGACGGCGATCATCCAACCCGGCGGCTCGAAACGCGACGCCGACGTCGTCGAGGCCGTGCAGGTTGCCGGCGCGACCATGGTCCTGACGGGCCGCCGCCACTTCCGCCACTAGAGCTCGCCCGGGGCCGCGACTCTGTAGAAGAACGGGCCGTTCGCCTGCGAGATCGCACCGAAGAGCCCCATGCCCTGCTCCTGCACCGCGGCCTTGTCGAGCCCGCCCGCAAAGACGGGCTCGTAGCCGGCGTCGCGATTGAGCTGTTCGACGGTGGCGCGCGCTTCCTCGTAGCCGGTCCAGATGTTCGACGGCTTCGACTTGGCCGCGTCGAGCTGGTCGTAGACCCTGGCGAAGTTGAGGTTGAACGACTTCGCCGTCGGACCGTTCGTCTTCGACTTGACGAACTCGGCGTTGGATGCGAATCCGCCCGGCGGCCTCGCATCACCGAACAGGTTCGTCGCATCGATCACCGTCTTGCCGTCCCAGCCAGCGACGGTCTCGAACGCCTCTGCGACACCGGCGCCGGGAACCGCAAGCAGCACCGCGTCCGCAGCGGACACGTCGCCGCCGTCCTTCCCGATCCTCGTCACGTCGTGCCCGGCCGCCTCCCAGCGATCCGCCAGGCCGCCGCCGACGTTGCCCCGACCAACCACTGCGATCTTCATGACGCTCCCTCGTTCGCTTTTCCGAAACTATTGCTTCGACGCCACGTTCAACGTCGAGGACTGGAACGGCTTCCCGATTAAGCTTCCGGCGTGGCCCGCGAGTACCCCTCCGTCCTCGAGCTCGTGGGCAACACGCCGATCGTGCGGCTCCTCTCGCTCGGCCGGGGCGTCGAGCCTCAGCTGATCGCCAAGCTCGAGTACCTGAATCCCGGCGGCTCCGTGAAGGACCGCATCGGCCTCGCCATGATCGAGAAGGCCGAGCGGGAGGGGAAGCTCAAGCCCGGCGGGACGATCGTCGAGCCGACCTCGGGCAACACCGGCGTCGGCCTCGCCATCGCCGCAGCGCAGAGGGGGTACCGCTGCATCTTCGTGATGCCGGACAAGATGAGCCAGGAGAAGATCTCGATGCTGCGCGCGTACGGCGCGGAAGTCGTGATCTGCCCGACGGCAGTCGAGCCGGACTCGCCTGAGTCGTACTACTCGGTCTCGGACCGCCTCGCCGAGGAGATCCCCGGGGGCTTCAAGCCCGACCAGTACTCGAACATGTCGAACCCGGAGGCGCACTACCACGTCACAGGGCCCGAGATCTGGGAGCAGACCGACGGCGACCTCGCCGCCATCG